>WNFJ01133586.1_pt1 | contig 23646 bp, 19 predicted proteins | sample 5400461 | NCBI WGS metagenome assembly WNFJ01 (sample SAMN13153349, study PRJNA577476) | soil metagenome | isolation source: 115 cm saprolite on Douglas fir-dominated hillslope | place: USA:California | collected 2013-09-17
CGAACAAGAATCTTTGGGGCGGCCGGTTTACCGGCGAGACTGATCGAGGCTTTGCAAAGTTCAATTCCTCGCTCGCCTTTGACCGCAGGCTGTTCGAAGTAGACGTGCGCGCCAGCCTCGCCCATTGCGATGGCCTCGCGGGCGTTGGTGTCCTGACAATCGCAGAGTCAGAAAAGATCAAATCTGCGCTCAGCCAAATCATGGACCTCGGCCGGTCACAAGCTAACTATTTCGACGACCTTGCCGCCGAAGATGTGCATTCCTTTGTCGAGCTGCGTCTGGTTGAAATGATCGGCGATGCGGGACGCAAGCTGCACACGGGCCGCAGCCGAAACGATCAGGTCGCCACCGACCTGCGTCTTTGGTTGAGAGAAGAAATAGATGGCATCACATCGGCGCTTAGAGATGCGCAGGAAGCCCTCCTAGATCTCGCCGAAGCACACCGCGAGTCGGTCATTCCCGGTTACACTCACTTGCAGCGCGCGCAACCGGTCGTGTTTGCGCACTGGTGCCTGGCTTATTTCGAAATGCTGGCCCGTGATCGAGAACGACTCGCCGAAGTCCGCAAACGGGTCAACGTATTGCCGCTCGGCTCGGCGGCGCTGGCAGGAACTTCGTATCCTATCGATCGCGATGCGGTCGCACGCGCGCTCGGCTTTGACGCCGTTTCCGGAAACAGCCTGGACGCTGTCAGCGATCGCGATTTCGTTATTGAGTTCGCCGGCGCGGCGTCGCTCATCATGCTGCATCTTTCCCGACTGGCCGAAGACGTCATTCTCTATTCCACAACTGAGTTCGGTTTTTTTGAATTGAGCGACGCGGTGGCTACCGGCTCGAGTCTGATGCCGCAAAAGAAAAACCCGGATGCGATGGAACTGGTGCGCGGCAAGACCGGTCGAGTCTTTGGCCACCTCACGGCCCTGCTCACAATGATGAAGGGTTTGCCGCTGGCCTACAACAAAGACATGCAGGAAGACAAAGAAGCAATCTTTGATACCGCCGACACGGTTAGCGCGGGTCTCGCGATTACCTCCACGGTCTTGCGGAACGTCCGTCTGAACGACGCGCGCGCGCGCGAAGCGGCCTCGCAAGGCTATCTGAATGCAACTGAGCTGGCGGATTATCTGGCGCGCAAAGGCGTTTCATTTCGCGAAGCGCATGAAACCGTGGGACGCATTGTGAGGCACGCGATCGAGCGGCATCTGGAGCTAAACGATCTCTCGCTGAATGATCTTAAGTCTTTCTCGGCTTTGATCGAGGAAGATGTATTCGAGTCGCTCTCGCTCGAACAAACCCTAGCGACGAAGGCTCAAGAAGGTGGCACCGCGCCCGAGCGTGTTGCGGAAGCGTTGGTTGCTGCGAGAACCGGTCTGTCGAGTTAGCGGGTCTTGGCAACTTTTCAGAGCCTCCTAATGGCGATCCTGCTCACGACTCAAACACTCGATCGCAAAGAAGCCGTCCGGCGCATCAATCTACTCGCTGGGAAAGATCTCCGATCGCTGGCTGACGAATATCAGATTCCCGTTTGGGAGAATGGACACAAAAACAAAGGTTGGGCCGGACTGGTTATCGAGCGCTATCTCGGCTTGGCGCAAAACTCGCGGCAGGAACCCGATTTTGGCGCCTGGGAATTGAAGGTTGTGCCGCTCAGGCCTGCGCCTGACGGAACCTTGCGGGTCAAAGAGTCTATGGCAATCACAATGCTGGAACCTACTGAGGTGCTGGCCGACGAATTTGAAGACAGTCATCTGTATGACAAGCTAAGAAGCATGGTGGTGGTCAGTCGAATTTACGATAGCCCGGAAGAGCGACATTCGATACTGCATGCTGCGGCGGAATTTGATCTCGACAACGCGAAGATCCGCGCACAAGTGAAGACCGACTATGAAACCATCCGGGAACAAATTCGCCGCCACGGGATCGACTCAGTCACCGGAGATTTGGGAAAACTAGTCCAGGCTCGCACGAAGGGACGCGGGCACGGCAGCACTACACGGGCCTTCTATGCGCGTCCGAGATTTGTTGCGCATATTTTGAATCTGCAAAAGCTGGCGTCGATGCCGCGGGTTTTACCGGACGCCGGCGTTGAATTTGTTTGAAAGCTGAGATGGAAGTCGAGATTTCTGACGAAGCCGAGCTGCTAGCCGAACCGGAGAGAAAGACGTGTCCGGTCTGTGAACGATTTGTTCAGGGCGAGCTTTCTGCGATCGCCACGCTGCCTGAAAGTCTGCAATCGATAATCCTGCCGAACGCCGCGGCCCCTGACGCCGATGAAATCTGCAGCCGCTGTCTTGAACTTTTCAACCGCGCGCAGCGTCAGATCGATTCGCAAGCGGCAATTTTTGAACAACACCATTTCGTCCTCCCGACTCCCTTGCGGATGGACGCGGACGACAGATTCAGGGGTCGCGGCGTAACGATCGCGTTTCTGGATTCCGGCTTCTATGCTCATCCGGATCTGACAACGCCGGCTAATCGCATCCTCGCTTATCACAGTATTTTTGCCGCGGACGGCGATCTCGCTTCACTGGAAACGAACGACGTGGCCAGTTGGCATGGGATGATGACCTCCGTCGTGGCCACGGGAAACGGCGCACTGGTGGCTGGTTTCTATCGGGGCATAGCATCGGAAGCCAATGTCGTACTCGTCAAAATCGGCCGCACGGGCCGCATTAGCGAAGATCAAATTCAAAAAGGGTTGGAATGGGTGCTGGACCATGCTGCGGAACACAAGATTCGCGTAGTTAACATTTCCGCCGGCGGCGATTTTGAAGAGAGCTATCTTACCAACCCTTTATCGCAAACCGTTGAGCAATGCACGCGGGCCGGAATTACGGTCGTCTGCGCAGTGGGAAACGCCGGCCATGTGCCGGGCCATCCCGTCCTGCCGCCCGCGAGCGCTCCTTCGTGCATCGCGGTCGGTGGGTTGGATGATCAGAACTCACTGGATCGAGCTCGGCGCGGAATGTACCGTTCGTCGTACGGACCAACGATTGACGGACTACAGAAGCCCGAAGTTATCGCGCCCGGAATATGGGTGGCCGCACCGATTCTGCCACACACTCCCACCGCCGAAGAGGCCGAGATCTATTCAAAGCTGAATGCGGCTGATGATAAAGACCTGCGCGAGCTAATTGAAGGTGGTTCGGGAATCGATAAAGATCTGGATGAGGCGAGTTCTTTGCCTATTCCCCTGCTGCGCCAACTGATTACGATCAAAATGAGAGAGGGCAATGTAATCAACCAGGATTATAAGTATGTCGATGGGACTTCTTTCGCCGCGCCGATTGTGTCTTCAATCGTCGCCTGCATGTTGGAAGCCAATCCGCATTTGACCCCCATCCAGATCAAACGAATTCTCATAGATACAGCCGAACGCGTCCCCGAAGTCGAAGTCGAACGCCAGGGCTGGGGCGTGGTTTCGGCGCGGCGGGCCGTGGAGCGGGCGCTTAACTCTGAAAGAGTCGGCTAGACATTGCCTTTGTCGCTGTGCCAGAATCCTTCAACGAAATCCCAAAAAAGCGAAACAGGAGTTAACTAAAGAGTTTCTATGTCTGAAAGCGAGACTGCAATAACGGATTCTCAGGATGCGCCGGCGGCGACTGAGACGGAAGAGATAACCTATCAGGCCGTGGAGAAAGACGGCGTGGTCACGGCCATCTGGGAAATGAAAGGCCGCAAACACCTACGCACCATTGACCCGCGCTCTCGACAGGGGCGCGACATCCTCAATCTCTACACCACCGAAGACGAAGGGCATGCGGCGGCCAGTGAAGCTGCGACGTCCTAGTTCCTTTCCTTCCATCCTAATGTTTGCTTAGCCCCCGCACCGGTGCGGCGTCTCTCTGTAGACGTTCATCTGTGCGGCAGTGCGCAGCACAGGTCCAAACTCTAAACGAGGCTTAATTTTCAGGTCACCAGATTCCGCGGCTGTCCGGCAATGAATGCTTCGATATTCTCAATGACCTGGTCGGCGAGCACCTGAACAGCTTCGTTGCTAGCCCAGGCAACATGAGGCGTGAGAATAAAGTTCGGCAGGTTTAGATCAACCAGCGGATTACCGTGATGAGGAGGCTCTTCACGCAGCGCATCAAAGCCGGCGCCGGCAATCAAACCCTTTCGCAACGCTTCCATCAACACTGCGTCATCGACCAAACCGCCACGCGCCGTATTGATTAGCAGCGCGCTATGTTTCATCATTTCAAACTCCGCGCGGCCGAACATGTTTCGGGTTTCATCCGTCAAAGGGCAGTGCAGACTGACCACATCGCTCCGTCGTAAGACCTCATCAAACGCCGAGCGCCCCTCGCGAATCGTTGACGCAGCCTTATGTTCTGAAATCAAAACGCGCATGCCCACAGACTTGCCGAGCTGCGCCATTGCTTTTCCGATCGAGCCAAAGCCGACAATGCCCAACGTGCTGCCGTTGATGTCGCGCAGTTCATGGGTCAGCAGGCAGAACTGTTTTGACTCCTGCCACTTTCCTTCTTGGACATCCGTCCGGTAAGCGAGCAGGTTACGCCGCAACGCCAGAATCATCATCAGCACGTGCTCGGGAACTGAGCTGACGGCATAACCGCGCGCGTTCGAAACAGCGATGCCGTGGTTGCGACAGTAATCGAGATCGATGTTGTCCGAGCCGGTAGCCGCAACCGCGATCAACTTTAGCTCCGGCAACTGCGACAGTTCGGCCTCGCGCAACGGTAGTTTGTTACTAATCGCGATCGTTGCGTTGCGTAATCTTTCTACGACCTGATCCTGAAAACTTTCACCGTATTCGATCCACTCGTGATCGAAACTAGGCCGGCGAAAGTTCGCCTGAATAGTGTTGCGTTCGAGAAAGACGATGCGTTCCATGATCGGCTCACAAATTCGGTCGCGGCATTCTACAACGACATGGCGCGCGCACATTAGCGACCCACCCTGACGGTCGCATTCAGCTGTGTCGGAAGCCCGCGCGTAAGCAAGGGCTTCCCTCAAGCTCAATCGATCTCGCGAGGGCTTTCTTGTTGAGTTGCCCTCACCGAAGGTCGGGCTTCTGATACAGAAGTGCTAGACTTTCAGCCGCCATGGACATTCAAATTCGACGAGCCAAACCCGCTGAAGCCCCCGTGCTCACGGAAATTGCCCATGCAGCGAAACGCCACTGGGGCTATCCAGAGAATTGGATCGAACATTGGAAAGACGATCTGACAATTACGCCGGAGTTTATTTCAGACAATGAAGTATATGTGGCGGTGGCGGGCAAAGAAATCGTGGGCTGCTGTGCACTCGTCTGCGGTAATTCGCCGGCCGAACTGGAGCACATGTGGATTAGGCCTGACCACATCGGGACCGGCGTAGGCCGTGCTCTGTTTCTGTACCTCAAGGAGCGAGCTGTTCATTTAGGCCTGCCGGCGCTAGGGATCTCATCCGATCCAAACGCGGAAGGCTTCTATCAGCATATGGGAGCGAAACGCACCGGCGACGTGCGATCTGAGATTGAAGGAAAGCCGCGCGTGCTGCCGCGGATGACAGTCGAACTCGAACCTGAGCATAAGAAAGAGCCGCCAGGCTGGTAATTTCTCCCCTCTCCCATTGGGAGAAGGGCCAGGGGAGAGGGCGCGTAGCGTAGGACGAATCATTTAACTACCCGCTTCCCGTAGTTAGGCCCTCACCCCAACCCTCTCCCAAAGGGAGAAGGAGAATAAGACACGTGATTTTGACTAAGGAATTAAAGTTCAAAGTTCAAAGCTCAAAGATCAAATTGTTGTGTGGGACACGAAAAGACAGATTATCTGGCTGGTAGTCGGCATCAGTTTCGGAACGTTCATTGTTTACATGGACGCTCACAATGAAGCCGGCCGTTTCGATGGAACTGTCTTTGCGTTTTGGGAGATTGTCCTGCTGGCGATTATCCTGACACTCTTCTTCCTCTACTCACGTAAGAAAAGCTAAGCGGAATCTGCGGGCCTGCCGCTTAAACGATCACTCTTTCTAATTCGGCGGCTGTATCGTCTTCGCGCGAACGTCGATGCCCCGGTCGCCCATGATCAGCAATCGCCGGGCTTCGCCGTAGGATACGCTTTGCGGGAGATATGAAAGCACATAACGATTTCGGCGCAGCTCGTCACAGATCGCTTTCGCCGCGGCCGCCGGATCGTCAATTGGGAAGATCCGGCCACCAGTTCCTTCGGCCAGTTCGTCGATCACCTGCCGGGGCTTGGGCACATCGCGACGAATGGCGCCGCGTGTGCGATCCTGCGCCTGCACGCAATAAACGACAATATCCATCGCCTGCAGCGCGCTCAGCGCTTCTTTGAATTTGATCTTGCTGCCACGATCCAGGCCGTCGCTAATCACCACCACCGCGCGTTTCTGCGCTGTCAAAGGCCTGAGCCCGTCTTCGACCACGGCCATGATTGAATCGAACAGGTGTGGATCGCCTTTCTTTCGAAACGTCTTCAACTCTGTTTGGATTTTTTTCGCGTCGTCTGTCCAGTCAGAGACGATCTCGGCGTTGTTGTCATAGCCCACCACCAGCAACTTGTCCCCGTCGTAAATCTCATAAGCAAACTCGAGCGTGGCGGCCTCCAACTTATCGACATCGGCGCGAAGTGTCAGAGAGTTGTCCACCAGCAGCACGATCCGCGCGGCAGAAAGATCAGGTACAAAGTTTCTAATCGTTTGTTCGACGCCATTGTCGAACAGTGAGACATCTTTCGCCGTTATCGGCGCAGACGAGCCGTTCGCGCGAGTCGCAACTACGTTCAATACCGCGGACGTGTCGGACGTAGGATGAGCGCGGCGCCCGGCTTGCGCCCACATTGAACTAAGCAGGCAACTGCCGGTCAGGATAAAAACCAGAGAGCGCCAACAGACACGGGATTGCCCGAAGCCTTTCCCGAGTGCCCTTGTCCTGGATATCGATCGCATAACCGTTTTGACGGAAGCGCTTCTCGCCTCAGCTTTTTCCCGAATCGGTTTTCTTCGCGGGCGACTTTTTTGGTTTTGTCGTCTTGTCGCTCGCCGGGGCAGGCTCAGGCGAAGAGAGTTCCTTTTCCACCTTCTCAGCCACGCTCCCCTTGCGCGCATAGTCGGTTACGTACCAGCCCTGGCCTTTGAACTGGACGGAGGTCCGGGAAAACTGTTTCTCCAGACGACCACCGCACTTGCGGCACCTGGTCGGAGGTTTGTCCGATAGTTTCTGAAAAACTTCGATTTGGTCGTGGCATTTCTTACAACGGAATTCGTAAATGGGCATCGCAACCTGAACTTAGCTTATCGATTTTCGAATGCGTCAGATTATACGAAACCGATTTCAGGGCTGACAACCGCCTGCCGGTTTTTGAGATGCAGGCAGTGCGCTGAAAGCCGCCTGCGGGAAGGGCCTGGCCGGCGCCTTTTTGCAACTTGGGCGGTGGTTAGTTATGATCGCGGGCAACTTTGAAGAAGCCGCGTCTTAGTCCATGGCGATCGCTTCTGATATTCTATTCGCACTAAATACAGCCCTAAATGCAAACCGTGGCCGAAACAAAACAGAGTCTTTCCGTCGAACGCAAGCTCAAGCTGCACGAAGCCCGCGAGTCGATCATCGGCCGTCTGGCAGCCAATCTTCCGACTTCGATCAATCTGGATTCGTTTCTGAAAGTTATCGTGTCGGAACTTGGCCGCATGATGGAAGTCGATCGCTGCGACATCATCAAGCTCACGCCGGAAGGCGAGCTGCGCGTCAGTCATGAGTGGCGGGCATCTGAGGACGTGCCCTCGAGTTTGGACGTGCGGATTCCGGTTGACGCCGCGACCCTGTCCGCGCACCTCGATGTCAAAAAGCCAATCCGGCTGGACGACACTTCAGCAGCTGAACTCGATCACAAAGTGCGCTTTTTTGCGCGCAGCCTGGGGACGCGGTCCTTACTGGTGGTGCCAGTCGTGCTGGATGAAGAAGTGCTGGGACTGATCGGCCTGCACCACACGCGCGCGCCCCGTCATTGGTCCGATGAAGAAGTGGCGTTCCTGGTATCGATCGCGACGCAACTGGCGATTGCCTACCAGTACACAAGAATTTACACGGACAAGAAACGCGAAGCTGAAACCACCAAGGCACTACTCGAAATTGCCAACGCGCTCAATGCCAGATCAGATTTTGGTGAGGTTACTTCGGCGGTATTGGAGCGCGCCGTGTCCCTGGTGGGCGCCGATTATTCCGCGCTCGGCGTGCTTGATTCGGACGAGAAGAGTATCAGCCTGGCGGCCTTTAAGGCGGCGCCCCAGGCAACCACCGACAACGTGCGCGGCCTGATCGAAGCGCACGGGCAATCACTCGACATAACTGAATACCCGGCCATGGTCGAACTCCTGTCACAGGGCAAGACTCTGAAACTTCTCGAGACTGATCTGCCGTTGCCACTGCGAGCCATCTTCAATGCGACCCTCGGCGGACGGGCGGCGTTAGTCGCGCCGGTGCGAATTGCCGGTCACACTTTTGGTCTGCTCGGTCTGGTTTGGAGCGAACAGCGCGATCAATTCAAGGATCATGAGATCGCCTTGGTTGAGGGCATCGCCGATCAAATCGGCACGGCTCTGGAGCGCGATCACCTTTCGGCGGAGGTGATGCGCCTGAAGAGCGCGCTCCATGAGCGCTATGGCGAGGACCGCATCATCGGACAGGCACGCGCTATTCGGCGGGCCATTGAGTTGGGTCTCAGCGTCGCCGATACGCAAACGTCTGTCATGATTCAAGGCGAATCGGGAACCGGTAAGGAATTGCTGGCGAACCTGATTCACTTTAACTCCGGCCGTGAAGATAAGCCTTACATCAAGCTCAATTGCGGCGCAATCCCCGAAACGCTGCTCGAGTCGGAACTGTTTGGGCACGAGAAAGGCGCCTTTACCGACGCCCATGCTCGCCGGCGCGGCCGCTTTGAAGAAGCCAATGGCGGCACGCTTTTTCTGGACGAGGTTGGCGAAATGACTCTGGGCGCCCAAGTGCGCTTGTTACGGGTTTTGCAGGACGGCGAGTTCACCCGTGTAGGTGGAAGCGAAGTATTCAGGGCCGATGTGCGCATCATCGCCGCATCAAATGTTGACCTGGAAAAGGCTGTCGAGGAGGGAACATTTCGGCGCGATCTTTTCTACCGGCTTTCAGTCTTTCCGATTCAATTGCCGGCCCTGCGCGAACGCCGCGAAGACATTCATCCGTTGGTCATTCACTTTCTCGAACACTACAAACAGAGGACCGGACGTTTTGTGTCCGGCATATCGAAGGAGGCCCTCCAGGCGCTGATTAGTTATGACTGGCCAGGCAATGTCCGCGAGTTGGAGAACGCGGTCGAGCGGGCAGTGATCATCGCCGCCGGACGACAGATTGAACTGGACGACCTGCCGGCCGCGATTGGCAACGTAGTTGCCGGGCGACAGGCGACGTTGCGTGTTGAGCGCGCGCAAGCCGCCAGCGAGGGACGCAGCACGAAGTTGGAGATCGAGGTGCCGTCTTCAATGGATGAAATTGAGCGCCAGGCCATCGAAGCCACCCTCGACTATACTTCCGGCGACAAGACCAGGGCCGCGCGCTTGCTCAGCATAGGTCGCAAGACGATCTATCGAAAGCTCGAACAATACAACGGCCAAAATCAGGACACCAAAGCGGACTCTGAGTAACCCTGAGCACGTCAACTTCACGCTTCGGATTGCGTTGGCAACCAACCATCTGAATATTTGATTCTGGACCCCACACCGACGCAAGATCGATAGCGCAGCTTCCTCCGGTTGCGCTAAACTGCTAGCCGCGTGAGCATACATCCAGAATCTCTGCCCGCTGAGCAAAACAATCGTCCACTAAACGCTGAAAGAGACCTTCAGCCGTCCTCGCTTCAAAATCAACTCGATCCCAACAACCCACCATGGACCTTGCTGCAGGCAATCCTCACCTGGGTAGGCAGTGTAGCGCTGCTATTGTTGCCTCAAATACTAGCGATCCCTTACCTCATATCACACTATCGGGGAGTTCAGCCCACAAAGGAAGTTCTGTTTGCCGATAAAACTTTCGTCCTGATAAATGTCCTGGGCATTGTGCCCTCACATGCGCTGATCCTGCTTTTGGTTTGGGGTGTGGTTACCAGGATGGGAAAAATCTCCTGGAGGAAAGCACTCGGTTGGAGTTGGAAGCCACCGTTCAAACTTCGGGAGAGCGCGGTTTTGGCGATACTGCTCTTTATTGTCGCGATGATCGTAATTTACAACTTTGGCGGTCAGGAGACTGATCTGGAAAGGCTCCTGCAAAGTTCCCGGATAACGGCGCTTATCATAGCGGTAATCGCGGCGACCTCGGCACCGCTGGTCGAGGAAATCGTTTATCGCGGCATTCTCTATTCCGCGCTTCAAAGAGCCGCGGGACCGTTGCTTGCGATAATTGTCGTCACCTCACTGTTTGCGGGTTTGCACGTGCTGCAATACTGGCCTGACAAAGGCGCGATCTCGGCCATCGCTCTGCTGAGTCTGGCTCTTACGATCGTGCGCGCCCGAACCGGACGTCTGCTTCCCTGCTTTGTAATCCATCTTGTCTTCAACGGCATTCAATCACTTATTATCATTCTCGATCCTTATGTTCGAGCGCTTTATCATTTGTGGCGACATGACAGTGTCGCCGGTGCGGTAAGTGTGATATGGCGCTGCCTCGGATAACCGAATGAATTGCGAAGTGGCGGTTGTGGGCGGTGGCATTGGCGGTCTGACTGTCGCTGCTCTGCTGGCCGCGCGCGGCGTGAACGTCTGTCTATTCGAACGCCAATCGCGACCAGGCGGCTGCGTCGCTAACTTCGAACATCTGGGCTATGCATTCGAACCCACGGCTGGGTTGTATTCAGGCTGGGAGCCGGGCGGGATCTATGAACGGATCTTTTCAGAGTTGCCGGTTAGCTCGCCCAAGGTGCAACTGCTTTCACCCTCATATTCGGTTCGACTGCCCGATCAGACCGAGGTCATGTTGATTAAAGACATTGAGATTTTTGAAGCCGAGCTGCGCCACGCATTTCCCGAATGCGCAACAGCGGCGGTCGACTTCTATCGCGGCATGGCTCAGAACGCCGGTGCCCCAATTTCGGAATTGCGCGAAGAAATGGTGAATGCGCATCTCTCCACTTGCTCGCTGAGATTCCGAAGTTTCATCGATATCCAGCTCCAAACTCTTACTCAATGTCAGAGCGGCAATTGCTCGTATGCGCGCGCCGCTGATGCATTGAGAGCACCGCTCCGCGGCCTGTGGACCATTCGCGGCGGCGCGCAAACGCTGGCCGATACGCTAGCCGAATCATTGAAGCAAAGCGGAGGTAAATTGCGACTCGACTCGCCGGTGTTGCGTCTGGCATACGGTTCGGATGGAGTGCCGATCGGGCTCGACCTGTTGAGTGGCGAGCGAGTGACCGCAACGCGCGCCATCGTCAGCAACCTGACCATCTGGGACACGTACGGAAAGCTAATTGGCCCGGGCCGCACACCGGCCGCCGTCTCGGCCCAACTCAGAAAACTGCATGCCTGGGGAACGTACCTGCTCTTCCTGAGCATCGACGAGGCCGCAGCGGCAGGACTGCGAGCGAACACCACTTTAGTGCTTTCCGATTGGCCTAACGGAAAAGAGTATGAACCTGAGCAGTCGCAACTAACATTCGCGGTGGCGCCGCAGTGGGATTGCCGTGCGCCGGAAGGCAAGCGAGCAGTAACAGTCTCGACTTACGTTAACGCGGAAGACTGGTTTGCTTTTCACGACGACGAAACTTCGCACGAACGCCAGGACCAGGCGGAACTTGAATCGCTTTGGTCACGACTGCATCAGACGATGCCCGAACTTGGTGACAGTGTCGAGGTCATTGAGACCTCAACCCCGCGAACCCTGTACGAGACAACCCGACGCAAGTTTGGAATGGCCGGCAAGCTCTGCCCGCATCCCGAAGGGCTGTTCACAGATCCGCGGTTCGGCACCGCGATCTTTCCCAACCTCTTCATGGTCGGCGACACCGTCTGCGCGGGCTCCGGCCTGGAAGGAATTTGCACCTCAGCTCTCGCCCTGGCCGACGCCCTCACCTCCGGTTAATTACACTAGCCCGAGCTTCTTACACTGCCTTTACCGAAACATTTCACGTATTGTATATTGTCTGCCGACACACGACTATGTACATCACCATTGACGAATCCGACCGCCGCCCGGTCTATCGACAAGTTGCAGATGAGATTAAGGGATTGATTGCCCGGGGTGAATTGCGCGAAGGGATGGCCTTACCCCCGGTGCGCCAGGTCGCCGCCGATCTGGGCGTCAACCTAAACACAATCGCCGCTGCGTACCGGGAACTTCAAAAGGAAGGACTCCTTAAGGTGCGTCACGGTTCCGGCGCGTTGGTCTCGGCTCGCAGGGTTACGCAACAGAACGACGCGGAACTGCGCAAGGGTCTGCGGGCGAGTCTTGCTCACTTGGTTTTGGCAGGCCTTCCGCGCGCGGAAATTGTTGAGATCGTCAATGAAGAGATTCGCCAGCTATTCAAGCGTTAGTGCACGGATCTTACGGAGAATCGATCTTGCCGACTCGGCGTCCCCCGCCGTCCGGATCACGCGGGCCCGCATTTGACGGAATCGGCCTCACGGGAATGGACGGGTGCGATGATCCGCCAGACGACCCTCCTGATGATCCTCCGAAAGCTCCGCCGGCAGAACCACCGGATGATCCGGGAGTAGGTGTCAGTCGCGGATTCCCGACAATTGTGTTTCCCGATCCGAAGCGGCCACTGCAGCAACCGCCGCCGGGCTGAAACGGAAAGAAGTTGTAGAAGTTGCCGTAGTAGTGACCATAAGGCGAAGACCAACCATAGTAGAACGGCATAAAAGTATAGCAGCGTGAATACGTGCTCCAGGTCCAAAGACCCCAGGCGCTTGCGGGCGAGAAAGCCAGATCCCACCGATTGTCGAAAAGATCTCGATTAAACGAACGGAGAGAAAGTCTCTGGTTAGCGTGGGCGAGAGTCTGGCCGCGTTCTTTGCTCCAATTATCGAACTGATCCTGATCACTCTTGCCGATCTTAACGACCTCTGTGGAACCTCCGCTCCGCCGAATGTCATTCGTTTGCCGCCCTTAACCATCTCGTCTTTCCCGGTCCCCAGCATTACGCGGCCTTTGCGCACTATTAGCTCAGTCATGCCTGTCTGAGCATTTATCCGATAGATACCGGCGCGCACAATTACCAAACGTTTCTGATCGGTGGCGATGTTGATTCGTAAGCCTGCGTCGTTAGGTCCGGTAGCTTCGATAATGGCACTGCCGCGGACCAACTTAAGCAGGAGGTCATCCAGAGAACCATTCACCAGGATGAACTCGGTGTTTTCGCCGGCGCGAAAGTAAGAGCCGGGATTGAGCAGGATTTCAACCTGGCCCGACGCTCCAGTTGTCACGACGTCCCCCGCAGCCAATTCGTCGCGGCTGGTTAGTAATTGCGGAGCCTGGCCTTCTCGCTTGACCATCACACTGCCGCTTACGGAATTGACACCACCAGCCTTGGCCGAGATGCCAAACCTCTCGCGATTTTGTGCGGAGCCGATTGAGAACAAGGCTGCGAGGATCGCGGCCACCGTACCGATGCGGATTGCGAGCCGTGCGCATTTCATACTGAAAGTCTCCTTTGAAATAACCAGGGACGGGGAAAGGTGAGTTGATTATACGCCTGCCGACTACCATGTCCAGCCCGTTTCGCCGGCGGGTAGTGTCTTGGTTTGAAGTTCTCTGCGCCTCCTCTGCGTGCTCCGCGTCTCTGCGGTGAGCGTATTTTGACCTATCATTCACCGCGCTCCGGACTACGCAGAGAAAAACCAGGATTAGACACCCACTTTGGCGCCGGATCCAGACATTGCCTGCGGCAATCTGCGCTAAAGGGTCGGATCATTTTTTGACGCTTGCTGTCCCGGGTTGACGTGGACGGCATTGTCGGAAGACCCAAGATAAAAATGACGGCTACCGCTGGTTGGTTGTGATTCAGTGATTTGGGGATCCGCATTGACCGTGAAATCGGAATCCGTGGCTTTCATGGTAAAGCGGTAACCTCTAAGATTCGGCGCTTCTCCGCTGAACCTTTGATCCAGAAAGCCTGCCTGCACCAGAGCGTCAAATTTTCCATAGCTCCCACTGGCGGCTTTCAACTGGCCCTGGGCTGTGGCGATGGTGCGTAAAGCTTGAATTGCCGAAGCTTCGTCCGCGGCGCCGACTTCTTTCGGGTAAACACCCGGACCGCCGTTGGAGTTTCCGGAAGAACACGAAGCCAAAAACATACCGATGACGATCAGGAGTGCAATGAGACCAGTGAACTCGGGCCCTGCACATGAAGACGCGCTGGTGATGTTTCTCAAATCCCTTCGATGGTAGTCTGAACTCAATCTTACGCTCACTTTCTTATCGCCCGGCCTTGTCACGGTAATAGCCGTGCCTGGCGCGTACACCCAGTTCGGAATGACCGATCAACTTCACCGTAACTGTTCGCCACGATCCGTCGGCTGCTCGATTGAGCGGACGGTAGCCGATACTATACACCGTGCCAAGGTCCCGTATTACTTCTTCATAGACTCCTTCCAGATCTTTTACTTTGCGCGCCTGGTAGACCGGACTTCCGCTCTCTGCGGCCAACAACGCGAGTTGCTGTCGCGCCAGCACATAAGCACTTCTCGGAGTATTGTGTAGGTTTGCCTCTTTCTCAGTATCCAGATAGATGGGCAGCACGATCGTATCGGTGCTGCGGACGATCTGTATTAACTCTTCAAAGGTGGTTAGCGATCCTTCGCCAAAGACGTCAGGCAGGGCGTTGTCCACGCCGTCGGTCATCACCACCACGGCACTACGGCGCTTTTCCGCGCGCGATTTTCCCAACGTGTGTTCCAGAACAAACCTGAGCGCGTCCCAAAAGTTGGTGCCGCCCGTCGGTTTTTCTATATCGTCGATGCTCTTCCTGAGAGCCTTATGATCGGAGGTCAGAGTTGAAACAACCTGAATATCTGCGGTGAAGGTTAGAATCGCAACCCGATCAGCCGGCCGGGCGGCGTCGACAAAACGTCTAGCGGATTTGCGAATCAGACCAATTTTGTCAGCGGTAGAACCGGACAGATCCAGCAACAAGACAAGATCGAAAGGGGTTTCTGCTGAAGCGAAGAACGAAATCTCCTGCGGCTCTCCATTCTCGAACACGGCGAAATCTTTTTGCTGCAGCGCCGCAGCAGGCTGGGAGCGATTGAGACTAAAAACGCTTACACTAAGATTCACCAGGTCGGTGTCGATGCGCAGGGTCTCAACGGATTCCGGCGTCTGACCTTGCGCAGTAAAGAGTGAGCAGAAAGCAGTAAGCAGAAAGACGGACGCGGCCAGGAAATGGCGAAGAGAGAAACGGCTCCCGAAGAACATAGGAGATAAGTTCATTCGTCTGATGATACGCGGCTTACGATTCGATCTTCGACGCCGAAAGGAACAGGATTAAATAGGGGCTTACTGCTTACTTCGCATAATATCCCCGCTTGCCGCGCGCAACGGCACTTGGACGATCGACATTTACGCGGATCGTGCGCCACGAGCCATCGCGCACCTTATTTGTTGGCCGGTAGGACAGGGTGTAGACGGTGCCGAGATCGGCGACTACGCGCTCGTACGCGCCAGCCAGGTCCTCCAGCGCTTTGCATTCATAGAAGGCGCCGCCACCAATGTCAGCCAGTTCTTTCATGTCATCGTGCGCGTCGTCAAAGGTCTCTTGTTGAATGTCATGAATGCTCAAAGGAACGTAGCTTTGCGTCTTTACCCAAATCGAATACACGACGCCATCAAATTCTTTCACCCGCCGGAGCAGGTCCTCGTATGACAACGTCGAGCCCTCTCCGGTCACGTTCGGCATCACGCTGTCCAGGCCATCGCTCATAACCACGATCGCATTGCGGCGAGAGTCCTTTGCTTCGCGAAAGACTTCATCCATCGCAAAGGCCAGCGAGTCGTAGAGTTTGGTACTGCCCTCGGGTTTTTCGATGGCGTTTATGCGTTGGCGCAAAGCTGCGTGATCGTTAGTTAGAGGTGAGACGACCACCTGGCTGCCGGCGAAAGTGATCACAGCGATTCGGTCAAAGGGACGAGCGGCCTCGACAAAATGCATCGCCGCGCCTTTGATCAACTCGACTACCTTCGCGGTTGAGCCGGATAAATCGATCAGCAGAACCAGATTGAAAGGCGCGGATGCCGATTCGAAATGGGCAATCTGCTGCGCTACGTTGTCTTCGTATAAACGAAAGTTGTCCTTCGTCAAATCGTTCACGCCCCGATTGGTCCCGCGATCCACGACGCTGACATTGACGCTGACCAACTCTGTGTCCACCCGGATCACATCGCCCTCCGAAATTTCTTCCGGTCCAGTGGAAACCGGGGCCGGAGTTCCTGCGGCGGTGGGGTTCTTCGCTGGGCCGGTAAGTTCAGGGCGCTGCGCGGGCGTTGGCATTTCCCGGGGCGCGTTCGTCTCGCGTCGTTCGACCGGCATCGGGGAAGGTTGCCCAGTCGTGACAACCCGCGACGTTTCTTCACCCGCACCAGCCAGCGTAATATTCCCGGCCTGCGAATAAAGGCGAACGCTCTTGCCGCCGCGGCCCAGTCGTCCCCGCAACTGCGGCCGGCTTGTCTGGTTCACCGCGACGGACGAAAAAGAGGAAGAGATATTTCCGGTCCGGGACTCGGCAACAACGTCTGCGCCGGTGTTATTGGGAAGCTCGACCCGGATCTCGCCAGAGATCGTTTGAATCAAAAGCGCCGCCGGCGCTCCCCTCACTTCAACTGAACCCGAGTCGGTAACAATTGCCGCGTGCGCGCGCGCTGGAATCCGCAGTTCGAGGTTTAACTTTTGCGCGCCCACCGGGCCACGGCCGACACGAAGGGAAAGCAGGGTATCGGTGCGTTGAATCACGGCCGGCGATCGGCTGTGCTCTCCACTGTCGGTAATAGCCGAAACCGAAACGTAATTCTGATCCCAAACCTCGGCAATCACTCCGCCACGAAGATTCTCAACTCGCAGGTTGCCGTTGGCTGGAATCTCGAGGCGGAGATCCTGACTTGCCTGAAAAGTGGGCGCCGAACCTGGCGCGGGTGACTGGGCAGCGAGGACCGCACAAATCAGCGCCACGACGCCGAGGGTTCTTTTGACGGGGGAGAGAGGGCGTTCGCTTGATACTGCCAGGAACATTTTGTTCTCGCCTACCGTTCGATCATATCCAGTATCGAGTCGGGTTTTTCCGGAGGGATTGGTTCGTTCTTGACCGCGCTGTCACCGCCCAATTCTCCCAACCGCAAAAGCAGATTGTTCGAGTTGGACGCATAAGCCAATCCGTCCTGTTTACTGACGACGCCGCTACGAACCAGCTTTTCAATTTCACCGTCGAATGTCTGCATCCCTTCTGTTTCACCTTGCGCCATCGCATCCATGAGCGACTTTCCTTCCGACTCCCCGCGTTCGATGTACTCCTTGGTGCGCGACGTTGCTTTCAGAATCTCGATGGCGGCCACACGTCCCGAGCCATTAGCGCGTGGCAACAGACGTTGCGAAACAATGTAGCGAAACGATTGAGCCAGCCGCGTGCGAATCGAGTGCTCTTCATTTTTGGGAAACACGCCGATGATGCGTTCGACCGACTTGGCGGCGTCAATGGTATGCAGCGTTGAGAACACCAGGTGTCCGGTCTCAGCAGCTTCCAGGGCCACTTCCATAGTCTCGCGGTCGCGCATCTCACCGACCAGGATCACTTTCGGAGCCTGTCGCAAGGCGGCCCGTAGAGCCAGGGCAAAGTTGGGCGTGTCCGAGTGCAGCTCGCGCTGATGAATGGTCGAGTTCTTGTGTTGGTGCAGAAATTCGATTGGGTCTTCGATGGTAACTATGTGATAAAACTTCGCCTCGTTAATCAGATCGATGATGGCCGCCAGGGTCGAACTCTTTCCACTGCCCGTCGGGCCGGTCACCAGGACGATCCCGTTCTTAAGCTCAACTATGTCGCGCAATTGTGGGGGCAGATCAAAGTCCTCGAATCGCGGAGGCCGGGGAGGAATGACGCGCATGATGATCGCGTGGGTTCCTCGCTGTTTGAAGATATTCACGCGAAAGCGGCAGAGCCCCGGCACGCTGAACGAAAGATCAGCCGAGCCAAACTTATCCAGGCTTTCCGTCGCACTCTCGTTGTCGCCAATGATCAACTTGGCGATCCCGAAAGTCTGCGCCGGAGTAAGCTTGTCCACTCCGGTTATGGGCACTGGTTGCAGCTTGCCCACCAGTTCTATTTGCGGCGGACGCCCAGGTGAAAAGATCAGATCGCTAACCTTGTCAGAGACTCCCAACATCTGCTGAAGAATCTTGGCCAGGTTCAGCGGCGCCGGAGCAGCAGGTTTTTCTTGTTCTTCAATAGCACTCATTTTGATCTTAATTACCCACCCGCTAAAGGGTGGTATTGACCTCATTCCCAGGTGAGTTAAGTGGCACTGACCCGATTTCTCAAAGCGCTTTGACAATAAAGAAAGTCACATCATCGGTAACTCCGAGGCCTTCAGTCCAATCGATTAATTCGCGGTGGATGAAATCGATCAGCTCGCGCGCGCTCAAATGCCGGCCCCGTCGCGCCGCATCGACCAGGCGATCGAGCCCATACTCTTCGCCGGCCGGATTCATCGCTTCCGTGACGCCATCGGTGTAAAGCACCAGCATCTGGCCCGATTCGATCGTCGCGTAATATTCGTAGTAACGCGTGTCGCGAAACATTCCCAGCGGCACGCCGCCGCGTTTTTCGAAATGCGCCTTGCCCTCGGCATCAAGCAGGAACGGCGGGTTATGACCGGCGTTTGAGTAAGCCAGCGTGCGATTCGTCGCATCCAGAGTTCCGTAAAAGCCGGTGACAAACTGATTTCGCTCGATCGATTCCCACAGCAGGTAATTAACTTTGGACATCGAGATGTGCGGCGCATAGCCGATGTGCGTGGCCGCACGCAGGCTGGCCCGCAGAAAAGCCATCAGCAGCGCGGCCGGCACGCCTTTGCCCGAAACGTCGGCAATCACAATCCCGATCTGATCGTCATAGATACGCACCCAATCATAGTAATCGCCCGAGACTTCCTCGGTGGGAAAATTGTAGGCGCTGATATCAAAGCCTTCGAGCTCGGGATCCTTCGGCGGTAGTAATTGAAGCTGTACCTGGCGGGCGATTTCCAGTTGAGTCTGGAGGCGCTGCTTCTCGATCAACTGCTCGTGCAGCATCACCTTTTCGATAATGATGGCGACTTGCGAAGAAAGCAGCATCAGGATTTCCAGATCGTCATTCGCATACGCATTCAGCTCGTCGCTTTCCAGATCGAACACGCCGATGACTTCGTCGTTGGAAATGATCGGCGCCACCATCTCTGATCGAGTGCGAGCGCGGGCGTTGACATAGCGCGGCTCTTTGCGCACGTCGGGCGAGATGAAAGGCTTGCCGCTCAAGGCAACATGCCCGACCAGGCCCTCGCCCATCTTCAAACGCAGTTCCTGCAAATCCGCGATGTCGTAACCTCGCACCGCCTGGGTATGAAAGACGCAGGTTTCGTCCACGCCGCCTTCCCATTCAGGAAACGGCCGCGAACACTTCACCAGATAGATCCCGGCAGCGTCATAGGGTATCAGCGAATCGAGCGTGTCCATCACGAGGCCGAGCACCTCGTCCAGGTCGAGCGAACGACTAATCGTTTTAGTGATGTCCAGAAGCATGCGCAGCTTGTCCACGATGGACAAACCCGCGACGGCTGGTTGAATTGTTTCCATGTCAGGATCCGGTTCCGAGTGTCAATTATACGTGTTCGGTGCGTGTCGCAGAAGCGCGTTTGTAGTCGGTCCAAAGGTGAGTGACTTTGATTCGGTATTCGGCGAGCTGGCGGCTGACGCGAAAGTGCCGGGCAATTTCATCCGCGCTACGGCCGGAAAGCACCAAACGTCGCAGCGCCGCATAGGGCACCAGCGCGGCCGCACCGACAGCGTAGGCGGCCTCTTCGTCCGCTTGATTATAATCGCGCGCCAGCATTCGGCTGGTTGCTTTCGTGGTTGGTTTCGATGATTGCTCCGGCTCCCCTCTCCGCTGGGAGAGGGCTTGGGAGTGAGGGTCAGATGCGGCGATAGAAGCCCTTCCCGTGGATCTTCTCTCCACAGAGGAGGCGGAAATAGGCTCTGTGATTATCGCCAAACGATTCGGCTTGTGACCCAGAAAAACGTGGGCGACTTCTTCCATCAAAGTGGCCCGATTTCTTTGGCTGCCGTGTAACGGGTTCAGAATTACTACGCGCCAGCCGTTGGGGAATGGCTGCGAACAGGCGCCGCCTGACCAATCGTCGGCGGCCGCGCCCAGTAAATGTGCGCGCGATTCCGCTGATAGTTCCTTTACCGCATCAAAATCAACCACCAAAAGTTTTGCGAATTTCGCCAACGCAAACGGATCGAGCGGTTGATCGCCGGCAACGCCCGCGAAATCACGCAAGCCCAACGCGCGCAGCTCAAACTGTTTTCGCTTTTCCGTGGGAGGCAGGATCAGATTCTTCACTCGCTGATTATAACAGGAACATTTTGAGTGCGGCGGCAAGGTTAGCGCGACGCCGCTTCGATCAGTTTTGGAGTACCGCCTTCAGGCGGCTCTGATCGCTCCCGGACAGGAAACCGCCTTAAGGCGAAACTCCAAACTCAACCGCGCTTGCGTGACTTTTCGCCCGGCGTTTGGCTGAACTGCTTATAAGCGACCCGGAATAGCTCGGACAAAGCCTTCGCTGTTTCCGTAGTCAGATGCCGATCAGCGCGCAGGTGTGCTTCGACGATTTCCGGGGTCGATTCGTGCGGATAGTAAACCACCGGCTTTGGATCGGACGGACTGCGCTGGCCATGATGCATGACGCGCTCGATCGGCATGTCCAGCCAGGAAGCCAGCCGCGCTATGTTGTCGGCGTCCGGCTTACCGGTCCCATTCTCGATCCGCGACAAGGTCGAAGCGGACACGCCGGTCTGCTCAGCTACATCACGCAAGCTCAAGCCCTGCTGCTCACGCCGGCGTCGCACCGCCCAGCCCAGCTCAGAGGTATTGATTCCTGTTTTCTTTGCCATACGGCAAGCTTACCACCCTTCAGTTTTAGCTGCAAGACTATGTTTTATCGTCGCAACAAGTAGCACCAGTTGCCAACTTGCGCCTCATAAAAAAGAGGCGAAACCAAGTTTGAATTTGGAAAGCGTTAGGGCTGCGTCATGCGCGCCCGCATCGCGGCCATCGCCAAATCTCGGGCGCGCGGCACGACTTCGATGGCTTTGGCGACCTGAGGGTCTACCTTCGTCACCACCTGCACCGCAGTTACGGTGCCATAAGCCGCCGTCGCCAGACTCGTCCGCAACTGCGTTTCAATATACGAGCGATTGCGATCGAGAACCGGAGTCAAAGACTTCCAGTTCGCATCGCCGGCTACGTAATCCTTGAACGCCTTGTAAACCGCTTCGCTGATGGGAAAGTCAGTGGGTTCCAGGTCATGGCCAAACTCGATGGCCCGGTCGACCTTGTACTTCTCCAGCCCCGCGACGCGACCGGTAACTACTTCGCGCGCAAAGAAGAACAGCGGGTTGCGCAGCCGCAGTTGCGTCGAAGTAAAGTTGTCCTGCTTGACCATTTCATCCGGAGTGATGCCGCCCCCGCCGAATACCGGCCGGCCGGTGTCGGTACGGCTGGCGGGCCCATTTGGCTTGTTCTGGCTGCTGGGGTCACGCAGTGTGCCGCCGCGATAGATATATTTATAGAAACCGCCGTCGGAATAATCGCGCTGAATCAGACGTCCCGAAGGGGTGTAGTACTTCGCCGAGGTGAGCGTCAGGCCCGCGCCATATTCCAACGGAATGATGCTCTGGACCAGACCTTTACCAAAGCTGGTCTGCCCTACGATCAGGGCCCGATCGTGATCTTGCATCGCTCCGGCAACGATTTCCGAAGCCGAAGCCGTGTATTCATTCACCAGGATCACCAGCGGCGTCCGGTCGGGATCGGGATTGCGCGATTTGTACTCGTGATCGTTCGCCCCGTTGCGGCCCTTCTGAGTGAGAATCAGTTGGCCGGCCGGCAGGAAAGCGTCGGCGACGTGGATGGCCTGCTCGAGAAATCCGCCCGGATTATTGCGCAGATCGAGCACCAATGAGTTCATCCCGCGCCCATGCAAAAACTCCAACGCCGACTGCAGCCCCTCAGTCGTGTCATAGTTAAAGCCACGCGTCATGTCGATATAGCCGAAACCGGGACGAATCATGTAAGCGTCAGGCACCGAAGGCTGGGACACGGCGTCGCGAATAATTTCCACCACTTCGGACTTGCCGGTATTGGCGCGGGTGAGGCTCAATTTAACTTGCGTGCCATGCGGTCCACGAATTTTGTCGCGCACTTCGGCAGACGACTTCGTGTGCATGGAAATGCCGTCAACCGCGTCGATGCGATCACCAAAGCGCAATCCCGCACGCGCGGCCGGCGAACCCTGGAAGGTGGCCGCGATATAAGTGTCAACGTCCTCGCCGATTGAATAGTTCTGGATCGAAGCGCCAATGCCAAAGTATTCGCTGCGCTGATCGGTCTTCATCTCGTCGAACTCTTCCTTGTCAAAATAGTTCGAGTGCGGATCCAGGGTGCGCAGCATGCCGATGATCGACGATTTGAAGACGTTGTTGAAATCCAGCTTGTTGCCGTCGACATAACGCTCCTGAATAATGCTCAGCGCTTCATTGAAATCCTGCTGGACGGCCGCTGTGGCGGTACTGGGCGCGTGCACGCGTGGCCGGCGACTGGCCGGCGGCGCCCCGGTCTTGCCGGTCGAGCTGACGCCGTTGTTTGATTGATCCCGCTTCTGTTGAGCCAAAACAAAAGCCGGGAGAGACAGGGCCAGAATCATCAGCGCCATTAGCGCCACCGAGAATTTGTTCTTCACAGAGAACCTCATTAGTTGTTTCAGTTGAAAACCCGAAAGGGACAATGTTTCAAAAAAGCCGGGGAGCCATCACCGCCGCTGCGACCGCAAACCTTCCCGGCAATCTTAACGGATGCGGGAAAAGTGAGCAAGGTTGCGTTGGGGGGCTTTCGACCCTCTCTGCGCCTTTGCGTGAAATAAAACGTCGTACGGACGACACGCGGCGAGCGCGCTTGAAGAAGCTGGGGGTGCTGGTGGTTGGTCATCAGACAGTAGGCATTAGTAGGCATAGAGAAAGAATGGCAGTCGGACCTTCTGAACCGCGAGCAGCGAAAAGACCTTCTCATAAAATACGGCGGCGAGTTGAAGATCTGCCGGCGATTATTGCCTCGCGTGATTACGTGATACAGACCACCCTCGACTTCTGCGCGCGCGCTCCGGGCCAAAGGGGCGCACATGCTACGCGTAGCTAACCCGTGCGTCAACCCAGATCACTTACAAGGCTTTTGCATCAGCAAGTTGAGTCTTGAATACCAGGACTTTGACTACGGTTGAGTGAATGTTTGCATTCGGATGATCCGAAGCGAAGGGGGGTAACAGAATCGCAGAATCGCATCTATGAAGCAGGCGTCGGAGTCAAGCGAAAAATAAACGAGCTTCGCTTTGGTCGCCAAGCTGATTGGTTACAGGCGGCAACG
>WNFJ01000005.1_pt2 | contig 23613 bp, 20 predicted proteins | sample 5400461 | NCBI WGS metagenome assembly WNFJ01 (sample SAMN13153349, study PRJNA577476) | soil metagenome | isolation source: 115 cm saprolite on Douglas fir-dominated hillslope | place: USA:California | collected 2013-09-17
CGCGCAACGGCGAGATCCTGGCCATGGTCAGCCGGCCTATCTTCGATCCCAATGATTTTGCCGTGCACATCTCGCGCGACGAGTGGAACCGCTTGGTCAACGATCCCGATCACCCGCTGTTGAACAAAGCCATTCAAGCGCAACTGGCGCCGGGGTCAGTGTTCAAGATCATCATGTCTGTGGCCGGGCTGCAGGAACATGTTGCGCAGAGCCTTCGCGTGAACTGTCAGGGCGGGGGGATTTTCTTCGGGAGGTTTTTCGCCTGCTGGGTGAAGTCGGCGCATAAGCCTGTGCACGGCGCCACCGAAGTCAGCAAAGCCATCACGCAATCCTGCGACGTCTTCTTTTACACGCTGGCTGAGCGCCTGGGTATTGAAAAAATCGCCAAATGGGCCACACTCATGGGCATCGGCAAAAAGACCGGCATCGATCTTCCCAATGAAGTCAGCGGCACCATGCCGTCAGAAGAATGGAAGCTCAAGAACTTCCGCCAGAAATGGTATGCCGGGGAAGTCATTTCTGTCGGGGTCGGACAGGGCGCGGTGGCGGCGAGTCCTATCCAGTTGGCGCGCACTATCGGCGGCATCGCGATGGGCGGAACCTTCTACCGGCCGCACGATGTGAAAGCCGCTGATCTGCCCAAGAGCTACCAAAACGTTGCGCAGTCTGACGGGCCTGGGGTGGTGCACGTACCGATTGATCCGCAGAACTGGATCACTATCACCAACGCCATGGGTGGAGTGGTCAACCCCGGCGGCACCGCGGCTGCTGAGCATATCCAGGGCGTCGACTTTGCCGGAAAAACAGGGAGCGCGCAAGTAGTGAGCATGGCCCTGCAGAAGAGCAAAGCCGCAGGCAGCAGGGACTTCAAAGACAACGGGTGGTTCGCCGGAGTCGCTCCGCGGAGAAATCCTGAAATTGTGGTTTGTGTGCTCTTTGAACAGGGCGAACACGGTTATCTGGCGGCCCGCGCTGCGGCTCAGGTAATCAAAGCCTATGTGGACAAACAGCGCCGCATCCGAAACAATCCCGCGCTGTTCAGTGACAAGGTCGATCCGGGTTCGGTGCCTATTGCCGCTGTCTGGAGCGGGCCCGCAGACGGAGACCGGCATGGCGATGACGTCGCGGACGCAGAAGAACACTTCCAAGCCGGAACACTGCGGATGAAAATGGGCGTTACGAAATTCTCCAAGCTGGCCAAGCCCGCGCGGCTGCTGGCGATAGGCGCCTCCGGAGGGAACTGATGCGCCGGATGATCTCTTTCCGGGATTTTGACTGGGTCTTGCTGGTTTTTGTGCTAGTGATCTGCGGGCTGGGTGTGAGCGAGATCTACAGCACTACCTATGGAACCAAGTTCAGCGGCGCGCACGTTAAGCAGATTTACTGGATCCTGGCCGGGCTGGGCCTGATGTTCGCGGTCAGCCTCCTGAACTACCAGATCCTGCTGGAAAACGCCCACTGGTTCTACGCGGCGTCGGTGCTGGCCCTGCTGGCGGTGGCGTTCTTTGGCAAGAAATACCTGGGAGCGCGGCGTTGGATTCAGCTTCCCGGCGGCCAGCACTTCGAGCCTTCTGAATGGGTCAAGCTGGTGCTCATCGTCGCCCTGGCCAAATACTTCAGTGAAGAGAACGAACGCGAAGCCTCGCTTCCTGACGTTGTTAAAGCCGGAGTTATTGCGGCATTTCCGATGCTCCTGGTGCTGAAGCAGCCCGACCTGGGGACGGCTCTGACCTACACGCCGGTGGCAATCATGGCTTTGTTCCTGGGAGGCATCAAGTTTCGTCATGCCGCCGTCATCTTGCTGGTGGCCGGCGTGCTGGCGCCGGCCCTTTGGCACTACGGCCCCCGGCTGCACCTCGTGAAACAGTATCAGAAAGACCGGCTGACCAGCTTTCTGCATCCCGAGGAGGATTCACAGAAGTCGGGGTATCAACTTGAGCAATCCAAGATCGCCGTGGGTTCCGGCGGTATTTGGGGCAAGGGCATCCTCAAAGGCACGCAAACACAGGGGTTGTTCCTTCCCGAACCGCAGACGGACTTCATCTTCGCGGCATGGTCTGAGGAGCATGGCTTTGTGGGCGCGCTGGCGTTGTTGCTGCTATACTTTATGGTGTTGATGCGTTTGATCCACAACGCCCAGACTGCGTCTGATCGCGCGGGAGGTTTTGTGGTGATGGGTGTGGTAGCTGTGTTGCTGTTCCACATCCTGGTCAACGCCGGAATGGTGGTGGGTTTTATGCCTGTCACCGGAATTCCGCTGCCCTTGATGAGCTATGGTGGCTCCTCATTGTTGTTTATGTTTCTGGCGCTGGGGATCGTTATGAACATTCGGATGCGCCGTTTCGTGAACTAAAGGCGGGGGGATCCAGATGCGCTCCGTAATGGCGCAGAAGAAACGAAATTTACGTTGCGCCCTGACGTTGAAAAGAGGGCGCCGGCCGATTTGAGCGAGCCGGAGAGAATTCAGAGAGCATGAACGGGTGGGTAACGGCCCCGCGCACCGCAGGGTGGCCACAAACCCGGGAATGTGTAAGGTGCCGAGATTCTTCAAAAAAGTCATAAGCAGAGATCAAAGGCTTCTCCAGGGATAGTTTGCCGGAAGCCAGCGTGTACGTTCTGCCCAAGAACCAGATTGAAATTTTTCGCACTCAAGACCGCGGGCGCGATTCCAGCGCCGGCATTCTGACACTCTGAGTCTTCTCCTTCCGTTTTCTCGCTCCGGGCCGGTACAACCGGAGAGAATCCATGTCGAAAGAACTTTTTGTCTCTTCGACCCCGCACGAAACTAAAGTTGCGATTGTCGAAGACGACCAGTTATCTGAAATTTATTACGAACGCGAAAACGAATACACCCTGGCAGGGTCCATTTACAAAGGCCGGGTGACGCGTGTGCTTCCGGGAATGCAATCCGCGTTCGTCAACGTCGGGCTGGAACGCGACGCTTTCCTTTACGTGTCGGACTTCCTGCTCGAGGAAGAAGAAGATGCCGACGGACTGGAGCAGGTAGTTTCACGGGCTCGCGCTATCGAAGCTCCAGGGCCGGCAGCTCCGGACGAGCGAGCGCACGAGCATCCCCGGCCGCTGGAGGCGGAAGAAAGAATGCCGCCCGCCGAGCCCGTTATGGGCACAGGTACGCCAGGAGAACAGGTTGCACACCCAAGTGAAGGCGTCGCCGGGAGGGACGCCGGCGCGGAGGAGCATGATCGTGAAGGAGCGCGCAAGTGGCGGGGACGCCGGCGCCGTCGTGGCCGCGGCGGCCGCTTCCAGGAGCGGGAAGAGCGTGGCGACGACCGGACAAGTGACCGCGCCGGTGAACGCTCAACAGAAGCTGCTCCGCCGCCCCGGTCTGAACCGCTTTCCGACCGTGCGTCCGCCGATCATCCGCACATCCTGTTGCCGGGCGAGTCCATCTCCAAGTATCAGCCCCACTCAGCCAACCGGCCGGTAGTCGAGAGCCAGACCAAGCCCGCGCCGGCAAGTACGGCACGGCCGTCGACCGAGTATTCGCTCCATCCTTCGCAGTTCTCGCGTGATTCCATGGTGTTGCCGGGCGAATCCATCTCCAAATACCGCGGCCAAAGCCGGCGGCCGGCGCCCCCCACCGAAGAACCTATCGAACCCGCGGCGCAGAAGCATGGCTTCCTGCAAGACACGGAATCCGCGGGCCCGGTCCCCCGCTTGCATGAAGATGCAGGGGCGGGGCTTCGCCCGGAACGCGAGCGAGTCCAAACGGCGGAAACGCACCAGGGCGCTCAGGACATTGCCCCGCTGGTGAATCCTACGCCGGCCGCGCCTGAGCCATCGGCGAAGAATGATCGGCAGCGTTTGGAAGGCAGGAACGTGGCCAGCGTGTTCGGAGGCGGCGCCGTTGAAAGCGATGCGGCCGCGGGAACCGAAGATGTTCCAGCCGAAGAAGGCCAGCCGTGGCGGGCTTCTGGCAGCGGCCTGATGGAAGAAGAGGAGATCGAAGAAGAAGAGAGCGAATTGCCGGCCTTTGAGGAGGACGCTGATCTCGCCGAATACGAGGAACTGGAAGAGGAAGTCATGGGTCCCGGCAACGACCAGATGGTGGCTGCTGGTAGCGAACTGACGGAAGCTGTGCGCGATGCCCACATCAACGAGCAGGCCACCGGACAGTACGAAGCGGAAGGCTTGGACCGGGAAGAACTCGACGAAGTTGCCGATGCTCTTGCCCTGGCCGAAGAAGGGGAAGAAGCGGAAGAAGGCCACGAATTGGAGATCGCAAACGGGGCGGAAGAAGGCGTCGCCGACGATCTGGAAGGGGCACGTGCCGAGCACAGGGCCGCAGGAACTGCGGGTTACCAGCAGACGCAGCGGGCAGAACGCCGGCCTGCGGATCGCCGCGGCGGACGTGGTCCCGGGCGCCGGCCGATGCGTGGCCGCCGCTTCCAAGCGCCGCGGCGCCTGCCCGCCATCAGCGATCTGTTGAAGGAAGGCCAGGAGATCCTGGTACAGATTGCTAAAGAACCGATCGCCAAGAAGGGTGCGCGCATCACCAGCCACATCGCTCTGCCGGGAAGATTCCTGGTCTATATGCCCACCGTCCACCACACGGGGGTCTCGCGCAAGATCGCCTCCGAAGAGGATCGTCATCGGCTCAAGCGGATTGTAATGAGCGAACGCGGCGAAGCCCACGGCGGTTTCATCGTGCGCACGGCCGCGGCCGGAGCCAGCGAAGACGATCTGCGCGCCGATATCCGCTTCCTCATCAACCTGTGGAATGAGATCCGCGGCCGAGCGGACTCCTCCAAGGCGCCGGCGCTGATTTACCACGATCTCAATCTGGTGGAGCGGATCCTGCGGGACCAGGTCACCACTAGCTTTTCCGCTATCTGGGTGGACACCGAACAGGAATATGAGCGCGTTCTGCGTTTCGTGAGCCGGTTCCAACCATCGCTTGTCAAGCGCGTCAAGCTGTACAGCAAAGAGACGCCACTGTTCGAGCAGTTCAACATCACCGACGAGATCAACAAGGCGCTCAAGTCCAAGGTGTGGCTCAAGAGCGGTGGCTACATCGTCATCAACCAGACAGAAGCTCTGGTCGCAATTGACGTGAACACCGGCAAGTACGTGGGGAAGACCGCGCGGCTGGAAGACACCATCGTCAAGACCAACATTGATGCCATCCGCGAAATCGTGCGCCAGATACGGCTGCGCGACCTGGGCGGCATCATCGTGATCGACTTCATCGACATGGACGAGCGCAAGAACCGGCAGAAAGTTATGCAGGCCCTGGAAGACGCGCTCAAGGCTGATCGCGCCCCATCCAAGGTGCTGCAGTTCAACGATTTCGGTTTGGTGGCCATCACTCGGAAGCGGGTCAAGCAGTCGCTGGAACGTACTCTCGGCCAGCCCTGTCCCACCTGCCAGGCCACGGGCATGATCAAGTCCGTCACCACCGTGTGCAATGAAATCTACGTGGAGATGCGCAAAATGAGCCGCCACTTCGAGCGCGACATCATGCTGCGCGTGAATCCGGAAGTGGCCAAGGCGCTGAAGGCCAACGGCGGCAAGTGGGTGCAGGAGATGGAAGAGCTTACCGGCCGCACCGTGCTGGTGAAGTCGGATGCTCTGCTGCATCCGGAACATTTCGATATCCAATGAGATTTTGCCCTATGAAACACGGCCGGACCGCGATGGTCCGGCCGTTTTCGTTTGATATATTCTTGGGCAGCCCGTCACTTGTCCAGTATGGGAAGGAACTTCAAAGGCACCGCTATGGAAGAGCGCGCGCTGAGCGCCTATGTCAAGCTGGCCCGCGCCGCCAACGCGACCTTGGCCTACGCCCGAGTGGGGCTGGAAGATGCCGGGCTGAGCCTGGGCCAGTTCGCGGTGCTGGAAGCGCTGTATCACGTGGGGCCGCTGAACCTTGGCGACCTGGCTCGACGCATCCTTACCAGCAGCGGCAATCTCACTCTCGTGATCGACAACTTGGAAAAACGCGGTCTGGTCAAGCGACAGCAGCAAGGCCGGGATAAACGCTTTATCCTGGCCACCATCACTCCGGCCGGGCGGAAGCTCGTTGGCAGAATTTTTCCCGGGCACGCCCGGCGAATCACTGAGGTCATGGGGCGCCTGAGTCCGGCTGACCAGGAAAAACTTGGCGCACTCTGCCGCAAGCTGGGCACCGGCGAATGCGAATGAATGATCGGTCCAGCAACTCGCCGTGCTCGCCTACCTGGCTCAGCCAGCCCGTTTGCACGGGCGTGTTATCTTAGTCCGCTCATGTCCCCCCGCAAGGTCTTGTATGCGATTGCTATCTTCCTGGGTAGCTTCCTGCTGTTTCTCGTCGAGCCGATGGCGGCCAAGCGGCTGGTGCCTTTGCTCGGCGGTTCGGCCGCGGTGTGGACTACTTGCCTGGTGTTTTTTCAGGTGGCCCTGCTTCTGGGGTACCTCTGCGCCCACTGGCTGGCGACTCGCATGCGACAGCGCACCCAGGCACTGGTGTACACCGGACTGCTTGCGGTCTGCCTGGTGCAAGCCGGCCTGAACTTGCGTCCTGACCTGCACGCCTCAACCGATCACCCAATTCGCAGTGTTTTCCGGCTCTTGAGCACACTCATCGGCCTGCCGTTTCTGGTGCTTTCCGCGACTAACCCGCTCCTCCAGGCCTGGTACGCTCGTGGTTTTGCCCGCGTTTCGAGGTCGGCTGAACCCGCCGCTCTGGAATCTCAACAAGCCACCCCGCCGTATCGCCTCTTTGCGCTTTCCAACTTCGGTTCTCTGCTGGCCTTGGTTGTTTATCCTTCGCTGGTGGAACCGCGTTTCAGCCTGCGCGCGCAAGGCTTGATTTGGCTTGCTGGGTTTATCGTGTTTGCCCTGGCCTGCGCGGTGATTGCCTTTCTGAGCGGCAGCCGCGCGATCAACGAGAGCAGTGACGCCGCGGTAAAGGCAAGCACTGCGAGCGAACCCCAGCCTTCCCTTCGCGATCGCGTTCTCTGGCTTCTATTGGCGGCTTGTGGATCGTTGCTGCTTTGCGCCATGACCAATCACATCACCCAGAACATCGCCGCCATACCGTTGCTCTGGATTGTTCCCCTGATCATGTACCTGCTCAGCTTCGTTGTCGCTTTCAGCCGCGGACAATGGTTGCCAGGTCTGCTTCGCTTCCAAATTCCGGTTGTGGGGGTGTCAGTCGCACGCATGGTGCTACTGGGTCTGACGGCAGTTACACTGGGCTCCCTGCGACGCGCGCATGGCCCCGCCCTTGATGCTTTCGCTGCCCTTCTACTGCTTGGCGTTATTCATCGCTTGTTTGTTCTGCCATGCTGAGCTGCACCGCCTGCGCCCGTCTCCGCACCAGGCGACCTCCTTTTATCTCCTGATCGCGGCCGGCGGCGCGCTGGGTTCCATCTTCGTGGGTGTGATGGCTCCGATGATGTTCTCCGCAAATTACGAACTGGCGTGTGGGTTGGTCTTGGCGGCGGTGCTGGCTCTCGCCGTCACCTGGAGCCAGGGCATCGGGTGGCGGCTGTTTTGGTCGGCCGCGTCGTTGGGCATCACGGCCGTTCTCTTATTCGTTCAGGCGAGAGGAGACGGCGAGCACACCATTGCCCGGTTGAGGAACTTCTACGGGACACTGCGTGTGACCGAGGACCTTGCACCCCCTTTCAAGGGAGTTACCCGTCTGCTCTACCATGGCACCACTCGGCATGGGTCGCAAATTTTTACTGATGAACTTCGCACCACTCCAACTACCTACTACGCACACGATTCGGGTATCGGACTGGCTTTGGACCTGTGCTGCGGAGAAAGGCCCCGTCGCGTCGGGGTGATCGGGCTGGGGACAGGGACCCTGGCCGCTTATGGACGCAAGGGGGATGTTTTCCGTTTTTATGACATCAACCCGCTGGTGGAGCGGATCGCCCGCAACTTGTTCAGCTATGTGCGCGAATCCGCTGCCACGATTGAGGTTGTTTCCGGCGATGCGCGCCTGTCCCTGGCCGGCGAACCGTCCCAGCGCTATGACGTATTGGTAGTGGACGCCTTTTCCGGCGACGCCATTCCCGTCCATCTGCTCACTACCCAGGCGCTTGATTTGTACCTGCGTCACCTTCGGCCGGGCGGGATCATAGCTTTCCATGTCTCCAACAATTTCCTGGAACTCTCTCCTGTGGTTCTCCAGCAGGCGGAACATGCCGGCCTTCAGGTCGCTTTCGTCAGGTCCGGGGATGACGAAGAGGGCACCGGAGAATACGGGTCGGACTGGGTCCTAGTCACGTCGAACAGGGATTTCTTGTCTCAACGTGCGGTTGCCGGGGCCGCGACGCCCATTGCCGCTAAAGCCGGCCTACGCCTGTGGACTGACGATTACAACAGCGTGTTGCCCCTGCTCAAGTGGGAGCGTCCGCAGGAACCGGCCGAGCCGGGCGACTCGAAGGAACCCGAAGAACCCCAAAAGGCCGAAAGAGACAAGGAGCCGGCCACGCGACCATGATCGAACTCCTCGGGCATTCGACCAGCCGCGCAGTCTCGGCGGCAAGGGGTTTGAGGATTGGGGTGAGCGACCGGATCCAGCGGGCGGCTACTGCCGCGGCCCGAGAGGTTTCCGTAGCCGTGGCCCCGCCGTGTCACCGATCCCATTCCCCGGTTACTTCCGGGGTGTTACTCCGGATCAGTCCCGGCCCGTTCGTAACTTTCGAGCCAAAACACCGAACCGTGTGCAGCAACACCACAATAAGTTGTGGTGCAATGACCTCCGCAACTCAGGATTTTGAGATCAGCGCTGGCAGAAAGATGGTACTAGTCCTAAAGATACCCCCGAAATAGCCGAACAAACCGGAAGTTCCCTATTGACCTCCTGAGTTATGCCAGATATAACTCGCTTCGACCTGAAGTTTTCCCCCCGAGAAAAACAAAAGCCAACAACCCACGGTGGAAAGGCTACGTTTATGGCGGCAGATTCGCGTGAGGTAATGAACATTCGACAGGCTTCGCAGTACCTGGGGGTCAGTCCAGACACGCTGTACAAGTACGTGACGGAAGAAAGGATCCCGGCCTTCAAGCTGGGGAATCGCTGGAAGTTTAAGAAGACCATTCTGGACCAGTGGATGGAACAGAAAAGCACCATGGCCATGAGCAGCGTCAGGAAGAAACCGAAGGCAGCCAAAGCGGCTGGCGGAAGGTAAATCGGGGAAACCGGGGAAACTCAGGAACACATACAAGGCGGCAGGGCATGTTTGGATCAGGAAAATCGATTGTGGGATTGGACATAGGCTCCAGTTGCATCAAGGCGATTGAGCTGAAGCGTTCCAAGGGGGAAATCATGGTTTCCCATTTGGGAATGGAACCGCTGGCCAGCGACATTGTGGTTGACTCCATGATCGTCGATTCAGGCAGCGTTTCCGGCGCGATCAGCAAGATTTTTAGCTATCACGGTATCAAGACCAAGAGCGTAGCCACCTCAGTCAGCGGCCACTCGGTGATCGTGAAGTTGTTAAAAGTCCAGCCTATGAGCGAAGGGGAGCTGGCGGATAACATCACCACGGAAGCCGCCCAGCACATCCCCTTTGACATCGCGGACGTGAATCTCGATTTTGAAATCCTCAACCCTGGCAGCATGGACCCGCAGATGGACGTGCTGCTGGTGGCGGTCAAGAAAGACAAGATTCTGAACTACACCAATGTGCTGTCCCTGGCCGGCAAGGCGCCCTCCGTGGTCGACATTGACGCTTTCGCCCTGCAGAACTGTTACGAGTACAACTATCAGCCATCTCACGATTCCACCGTGGCTCTGCTCAACCTGGGAGCCAGCGTGATGAACATCAACATCGTGAAGGGCTCCGCTTCGCTTTTTACGCGCGATGTCAGCGTGGGCGGCAACCAGTACACGGACTCGCTGCAGAAAGAGCTCGACCTGAGTTATGAGGATGCCGAAGCGCTCAAGCTGGGACGGAAGGTTGGCACAGTCAGCGAAGATGCCAAGCAGCCCATCTTGCAGCAAGTCACGGAAATCATCGTCCTGGAAATCCAGAAGACGTTTGACTTTTTCCGCGCCACGGCGCCGGGCGAACACATTGACCGGATTTACATTGCCGGCGGATCGTCCAAGGTCCCCGGCCTGGTAGAAGCCTTGCGCCAGGAGTTCTCGTTGCCAGTCGAGATCCTGAATCCGTTCCAGCGGATCATGCCGCCCTCGGATTCAGGTGAGAGCGAGATTCTGGACCAAAACCCGGGTCAGCTTGCGGTGGCGGTGGGTTTGGCCCTGAGGAGCTTTGAAGACCTATGATCCGAATCAATCTAAGTTCTCTGGCGGCTCCGAGAACCAAGCGAGGTAAGCGCCCCGCAACGCCGACAGTGTCCATTCCGGGAGAGGGCCCCAGCACAGTCTTCCTGGTCCTGGTATTCGCGGCCTTGATGGCAGTCGGGATGGCGGTCTCTTACTATTTTTACACTGGCCAACATGACCGCCTGGCAAAGGACCTGCAAGACGCTCTGCGCGAGAACCAGCGACTGGCTGAAGTCAAGGAGAAGTACGAGGCCAGCAAGAAGAAAGCCGACATGTTTGAGCGGCGGGTGAAGGTCATTGATCAGCTGAAAGAGGCCCAGAAGGGGCCAACCAGGCTGTTTGACCTGGTGGCCGAGACCGTCAATAGAACCGACGCGGTGTGGCTGGAAACCATGACCACAGACGGCAAGAACCTGAACTTCACCGGCATGGCGCTCAGTGCCGATGCGGTTGCCGATCTGATGGTGAACCTCAGGAAAAGCGGGGCTTTCAAGAGCGTGGAGATCAAGGAGACATCGCAGGACGCCTCAATAAAGGAAGTGCAGGCCTTCAAATTTGAGTTGATTTGTGAAATCGGTATTTCGGACAAATTACAGAAGCAGTCGTAACGTGATGGTCATCCGTCAGGGGTTTTAGCTATGGCGAAATTCGGTGAAATGTCGCTCGGCACGCGGTTCTTGGTTCTTGTATTGGTTGCCGCAATTGTCGGTGCAACCTACTACTACATCATCCTCAATCCTGTGATTCAGTCCAACCGGGAGCTGAAGACCAAGATCGCCGACAAGAAGGCGGAGAACGAGAGACTCAAGGAGTTTGAACCCAAGCTGGCGCAACTCAACCGCGACATGGCCATTCTGGAGCAGCAGATTGAGCGGGAGAAGAAGGTGGTCCCGGATGACAAAAATGCAGACCAATTGATCCGGCTGCTACATGACACGGCTGCCACGTCGGGCATTGAGATCCGGCGCTACACTGCCCTCCCGACCGCCAACCATGAGTTTTACACCGACGTGCCATTTACGATCGATATTGACGGGCCTTACTACTCGGTCCTGAATTTCTTCCAGCGGGTAGGCGAATTGGAACGGATCGTGAACATCGACAATGTGCAGATGGCCAACCCAAAAAACCAGAGCGCGTCGAAAGTGAAGGCCACGTATCAGTACGCCCCTGGCGAAACCGTTGTGGCCAGTTGTACAGCGACCACTTTCTTTAGCCATGACCAGGAAGTTGTGCCGGCGCCGGGACCGCCCAAGCCGGGCCAACCGCCAGCGCCGGCGCCGGCGCCGGCCGCGAAGTAGGGGGTGCGCTTTGATGAATTCTAAGGGAACCGAGATGAAGCTGATCCTAATACTCGCGCTCGCAACGGCCATGGCGGCCACAGCGTTGGCGCAGAATACCGGTGCCAAGCCGGCCAGCCAGCAGGGCGCCGGAAAGATCCCTTCACCGACGCCGACGCTGTCGCCGGCCAAGCCAGCGGCATCTCCGTCCAAGCCATCGGCGGCTTCCTCCAAGACACAGACAGCTCCGGTCAGTAAGCAATCTGCCGCTGGCAAGACGCCGGCGGCTTCCGCCAAAACGCAAAAGGCCCCGTCTTCTGCCACGGCAAACAAGACGGCCGGTGTTGCCAAGCCTCAATCGGCCACCAGCGCGGCTAGCGGCGCGCAGGCGGGGGCCAAGGCCGCCGGCAACTCGACTTCATCGGCGAAACCGGTTCCCCCCTCCAAGAATGGAGTGACCACTGCTTCCAAACCACCGGTGGCGACAGGAACTTTGCCGGCGCAAAGCAAGACTGGAGCGGCGCAGAAGGCAGCCAAGACCTCCGCCAAGACCACTACGGCAAGACCGGCCTCTGCGGCAGGCGCGAAGCCCGGCAGCAAGGCTCCAGTAGCTGCAACGATCAATGCCAACCCGGTAACCGCCGCCACCAAGACTGCCAGCCCGGCGGGCAGCAAGGTTCCGCCGCAAGCGGCAGCGACCGCTCCTCCCGCTCCGGAGAAGAAAACACCCGCCAAGCCCATAGGGGCGAATGGACGGAGGGACCCGTTTGTCAGCCCGCTCCGCGCGGTAGGTGAAAAAGGTCCGAGTTGCACCACCGGCAAACGTTGCCTTTCCATTCCTGAATTGGTTTTACAGGGCACGGTTCGGGACATCAGCGGGAAGATGATGGCAGTGGTCACGAACAGCGTCCGCCACACCTACACGCTGCGCGAAAACGACCAGGTATTCAACGGCAGCGTGGAAAAGATCACCACGGATTCCATTATTTTCCGGGAGTTCGTCAAAGACGCCTTGGGGCGGGAGACGGCTCGCGAGGTAGTGAAGAAAATCGGCCCAACGTCGTAGATCGCGGATATGAAAAAGGGCCGGAGGTAGTCAAAGTTTCGCGGTGAGTTAGTCGTAAGTTGGGCCGAACCCGGGGGAAGATGTGCACGTCGAGCGGAACCTTACCGCCGCGTGGGGAGACAAACAGATGAGGTTAAAGCAACTGCTGGGAATCATTGTGTTGGCTGTGGGGACGACTGCCATGGCAACCGCTTCCGTTTCGCAACTTTCGGGAGTGCTGGTGAAGAGCCGTCAAGGCGCGGGCGTCGTCACGATCCTTGCGAGCGGAGCGTTTAATCATGCCGAGTACCGCCCCGCCGACAACCTGATGCTGGTTGACCTGGCAGGGGTCTCCATCGCAAACCCAAACCCGGTCGTGCACGCCGTGTACGCTCCCGGCGTGCGCTCGTACCGCGTGCTCGCATACCGCTCCGCCAGCGGCGCGGAGACGGCGAGGGTTGAACTCAATCTGCTCCCCGGCGCTAAGGTGGATGTTAGCGACATCGCCGGCGGAGTCGAGCTGCGCGTGACCGGCGCCCCGGCTGCGGTTCCATCCAAAGAAGAGATTGCCGCTTACGCTGCGGCTCTGTCCGGGACGGGCCCGGTCAACCACATACGGCAGGTTTCCGTGTCGCGCGGCCAGCAAGGTCTGAACGTTGAGATTACCGGCAGCGGTCCCCTCACGGCGAAGACCATGAAGCTGAAGAGTCCCGATCGCCTGGTGCTGGACATTCCTAACTCAGTGCTGGAAGGACGGCCTCGTGACATTGCCGTCAACAGCAGTGATGTGAAGGCCGTCCGAGTCGCCCGTTATCAGGATGCGCCCCCGATTACCCGCATAGTGCTGGATCTTGCGGGTACCCGCGATTTTGATGTCGTTCCCGAAGGCAACAAGCTCAGGCTGAAATTGCGCGAAGGCCTGGAGGCTGCGCCACCGGCCACAGCGAAAGCCGCGGTGAACGCCACGATGGCACCTACTGCCTCTACGGCTCCCGTTGCCACGCCTCCTTTGCCGGTAGCCAAGATGGAAGCTGCGCCCATGGCCGTCTCCGAGAAACAGCCAGCCAGGAACGCGGACCAGGCTGTTGCTGCCGCCCAGTCACGGGCGGACGCGGCGGCTTCGCACTTTAGCAGCGGCGTGCAGAACGTGGCCAGCACTAACCGACCGCCATTTCCGGCCAGTTCCAGCCTCTCGGCCCAGCCCGCCGCCATCAATGCCGCTTTGCAGCAGCAGATCCAGGCCGGAACTTCCGTTGCCATAGGCCCTTCGAGTTCTTCCACTTGCGTCACCGGCCGGTATACGGGCGAACCTATCGGACTCAATTTCAAGGACCTCGACCTGAAAGATTTTTTCAGGGTTATCCAGGAAATCAGCGGGTTGAACGTGGTCCTGGACCCGGCGGTGAAGGGTTCAGTGAGCATTTATCTGAATGACGTGCCTTGGGACCAGGCGCTGGCCATTGTGCTGCAGAACAACGGCCTGGAATGCCAGTTGCAGGGTAACGTTCTGCGCATTGCCACCCTGGAGACCTTAAAAAATGAAGCTGAAGCCCGCCGCGCCCAGCAGGAAGCGCAGGCCCTGGCGGTACCCAAACAGACCATCACGCGCTATCTCAGCTATGGACAGTCAAAGGACGCGGCCATAATCGTCAAAAAGTTCGTCTCCGCGCGCGGCGAGGTTGTGGCAGATCCTCGCAGCAACTCCTTAGTCATTGAAGACATTCCCAGTACGCTTCCCAAAATCGAGGAATTGATCAAAGCTTTGGACCGCAAGACTCCTGAAGTTGAGATTGAAGCGCGCGTAGTGGCCTCCACTCGGTCGTTTGCGCGTGACATTGGCACGCAACTGGCTGTCGGTTTCGCGAGCGGCAATAGCGCCATCGGTGGCGCTGTCGCGAAGAGCCCTGTCGATATCACCAATCCGACGTCGAGATTGATCTCGCCGGTGGGCGACGCCAAGTCCATCCCGCTGTTTACGGATCTTGGCGCGACTGCTCCTACGAGCGGCCTCACGCTTCTTAACGCTACCAGTAACTTCCGCCTGGACTTCATTCTCACGATGGCGGAGACCCGCGGCTTGATAAAGATCCTCTCCCGTCCACACATAACCACTCAGAACAATATCGCGTCGACGATCAGGCAGGGGGCGCAGATCCCCGTGGTAACCCTGGCCCAATTGGGTGGTCCGCCCACCGTGCAGTACATAAACGCCTTTCTGCGCCTGACGGTGACACCCCAGATTACCGCCGAGAACACGATCTTCCTCAACATTGACGTGGAAAACACCACGCCAGACTTCACCCGCGTCACCACTCAGCAGTTGAACCCGGCGCTGGACACGCAGCAGGCGACGACGTCAGTGCTTGTCCACGACGGCGGCACGGTGGTCATCGGTGGCGTGGTTCAAACTCAGAACAACCTCGCCATCGCCCAGGTTCCCTTGCTCGGGAGCATCCCGATTTTGGGTAACCTTTTCAAGCGCATCACCATCAATACACAGACTCAGGAGCTGATCTTTTTCATCACGCCGAAGATCATCGAGACCTAACGCTCTCTCCTTTCAACCCCGGTCGAAAACGGCCGGGGTTTTGTTTTTCGGTGGCAACCGCGGTTTTCGCTGGAGCTGAACTGAAGCCGTCGAATTAGATTATCGGGCGAAGCAACCTGTATTCGGCGTGCCTGGCGGCCTTTCGCGTATCAAAGTGGCAGCAAATACAATGGGTTTTGCCAGATGAACTATTGCGCTCGACAGAAGCGACTTGCCGGCGAGCTGCGCCGCGCCCGCGTGGACGCTCTGCTGATTACCCACCTACCCAACATCAGGTATCTCTGCGGCTTTACCGGCAGTGCTGGCGCGTTGCTGGTTGCAAACGGAGGGCGCGGGCTCAGCTCAATCTTCTATACCGACGGACGCTATACCCAGCAGGCCCGTGAAGAGGTACAGGGAGCGCGAGTGGTGATTGCCCGCCAAGGAGCCTTACGCGAGGCGTGCGAACGAGCGCACAGGGCCAAGATGAAGGTCCTGGGGTTTGAATCGGAGCAGCTTTCCGTCGCGGCTTTCAAGCAATTGGGCGGAATGCTGCGCGGAAAAACACGCCTGAAGCCGCTGGCGGGCACCGTCGAACAGCTTCGCTTGACCAAAGACAGCGAAGAGATAGAACAAATCCGTGCCTCGGTGCTGCTGGGTGCGAGCCTCTTCCCGGCTTCAATGGCTGCGATCCGCCCTGGAGTGCCGGAAACGCTGGTGGCGGGCGAACTGGAGTTACAGGCGCGGCGCGCGGGAGCGGTGTCTTTCGACACCATTGTCGCGGCCGGGTTACGTTCCGCCCTGCCCCACGGGCGCGCCTCCGCGCAACCTATTCCTGGCAATGGATTTATAATCATCGATTGGGGTGTTATACTCGCCGGTTATTGCTCTGATGCCACCCGCACCATGCACATCGGTCCGGCGTCAAATACCCACCGCCGGATGTATCAGGCAGTGCGAGACGCCCAGTTAGCTTCGATCGAGGCAGTCCGTCCTGGCGTGGAAGCCGGTAAAGTGGACCGGGCTGGGCGTGAAGTGCTTAGAAAAGCAGGGTACGGATCCTATTTTGTCCATTCAACAGGCCACGGAGTGGGAATCGAAGTACATGAGGCGCCCCGTCTGGCCAAAGGTCAGACCCAGAAGCTGAAGCCGGGAATGGTCGTAACGATTGAGCCGGGTATCTACATTCCTGACGAAGGCGGAGTCCGAATTGAAGACATGGTCCTGGTCACCGAGTCGGGGAATGAAATCCTAACGCCTACCCCAAAGGACCTGATCACGCTTTAGCTCCGCGGGCCCGCGGCGCCAGAGCCATCGATTGCGTTGAATTGTCTGTGCATTGAGGGGCAAGGGAGAGCTGTCATACATTCATGAACCAGAAAGAGCTGAAAGAGCTTATAGACTTTCTCATCGAACGCGACATCTCCGAGTTTGAATTGGAGCGCGGGGATGTAAAAGTGAGGATCAAGCGCGGGGCTGATGCGCAGCCCACCTCCGTGAGCCACCCGGGCCCGACTTTTCCCCCGGTGCCAGGGACGGCTGCTCCTTCTGCGGGCCCAACGTCCACACCGGCAGCCGCAGGGTCGGCGGAGACGGTCAATGCCGCACCACCGGCCGTAGAGGAATTGCTGCACATCGTGAAGTCACCGATTGTCGGCACTTTCTATGAGGCGCCGACGCCGGGATCGCCTCCCTTTGTGAAGCCGGGGGATGTGGTGCAGGCAGGCCAAGTGCTGTGCATCATTGAAGCCATGAAGCTCATGAATGAAATCGAGGCCGATGCGAGCGGCGAAGTGGTGAAGAGGCTGGCCGCCAACAACCAGCCGGTGGAATATGGCCAGCCGCTTTTCGCCATTCGCCTGCAGCGGTAGCGACGGCGTGGAAGCTGTAATCCCATCCTCCACTTATTTTCGCGACAGAATCGGGACAGAATAAGGAAGGGCGAGGCGACTTGCGTGCCGATCACGCTAACGACAGGAGCAGATAAGCGTTTCCCGACGGCCGGTTCTCCCCCCGGCGGGACCGCAGCACCCAGAAGATGACGATGTTTAAGAAAATACTGATTGCGAACCGGGGCGAGATTGCGTTGCGAGTGATTTGTGCCTGCAAGGAACTGGGCATCAAGACCGTGGCAGTGTACAGTGATGCCGACCGTAACTCTCTGCATGTGCGCTTCGCCGATGAGGCTATCTGCATCGGTCCGCCGCGTTCGTCCGAGAGCTACCTGAACATTCCTGCTGTGATTAGCGCTGCCGAAATCACCGGCGTGGACGCGATCCATCCCGGCTACGGCCTGCTGAGCGAGAACGCTAACTTCGCTGAAGTTTGCGAGACCAGCCACATCAAGTTCATAGGGCCGCCCCCGGAGGTGATCCGCTTGATGGGGGAAAAAGAAAAAGCCCGCCAGGCGATGAAGAACGCTAACGTCCCCATCCTGCCCGGATCAGACGGAGTGATCGGAAGCGCCGAGGAAGCGGCGGAATGGGGTCGCAAGATCGGCTACCCCACGATCGTGAAGGCTTCCGCAGGTGGAGGAGGCCGGGGCATGCGCGTGATCCGCGACGAGAGGGAACTGGAAGCGCTCTTCAACTCGGCGCAGGCCGAGGCGGCGGCCGCCTTTGGCAACGGCAATCTGTACATGGAGAAATTCATCGAGCGCCCGCGCCACATCGAGTTCCAGGTGCTGGGCGACGCATACGGCCGGGTCATCAGCCTGGGTGAACGCGAATGCAGCATCCAGCGCCGCCACCAGAAGCTCCTGGAGGAATCGCCCTCCACGCGCGTGACCGCCGACTTGCGCCAGCTGATCGGCAAGAAACTGGAGCACTGTCTTTCTGAAATCGGCTACGTCAACGCCGGCACCGTCGAGTTCCTCATGGACGAAGACGGCAGCCTGCATTTCATCGAGATGAATACCCGCATCCAGGTGGAGCACCCAGTCACGGAGATGGTGACCAGCATTGACCTGGTGAAGTCGCAGATTCTGCTGGCCGCGGGCCGGAAGATGGACGAGATCATCCCCAGAATCGACCGTAAAGGACAGCGGGGGCACGCCATCGAATGCCGCATCAACGCCGAACATCCGGAGAAGTTCACGCCCTCCGCGGGCAAGATCAAGACTTTCCATGTCCACGGCGGGCTGGGCGTTCGCGTGGATACCGCCGCCTACGCCTAAGGCGATTCGCTGATCGCCAAGCTCATTACCTTCGGCCGCGACCGCGATGAAGCCATCATGCGCATGCACCGCGCCCTGGAGATGTTCATCGTGGAGGGCATCCATACCACGATTCCGCTCCACCGGCGCATCCTGGAGAACGAAGACTTCAAGGCCGGAAACATCGACACGAAATTTCTGGACCGCCTACTGGCCAAGGTTCAGCAAGAACCGGGCCAGGAAGCCTCCATGTCTGCCTAGGATCTTGTCCCGGGGCACCGCGAGAGCCGTTTCCGGGAACTATGTTAGGACACGCACAATTGAATCTTCCCCGGCTCTATCCGATCGTCGATCTTGCCTGCTTCGCTGCGGCGCCCGACCCAATCCGTGCTATCACGGGCTTCGCCGAAGATCTGGTCCGCGGCGGAACGAGCTTGCTTCAGTACCGCGACAAGTCGGGCGACATCCGCCGGGCCCTCAGCTGCGCTCGCGAACTCCGCCGGATCACGCGAGGCCGGGCCACGCTGATCGTCAATGATCGCGCTGACCTCTGCCTGGCGGCCGGCGCTGACGGGGTTCATTTGGGTCAAGACGATCTATCCCCCGCGGCGGCGCGTCAGATCTTTTCCGCCATCGAGAGCAATGAGAAGCGCGGACCTTTCGTGATCGGTTTTTCCACCCACAGCCTGGAGCAGGTGGGAGAAGCGGATTCCATGCCCGTGGATTACCTTGCCGTGGGGCCGGTGTTCGCCACCGCGTCTAAGGCCAACCCCGATCCGGTGATTGGCCTGGAGGGCGTGCGCCAGGCGCGGCGCGTCACCGCCAAGCCCTTGGTGGCCATAGGGGGAATCACCCGGAAGAACTGCCTCCAAGTCCTGGAAGCAGGGGCGGATTCGGTAGCCGTAATATCTGATCTTTTAGAGTCCCCGGTAAAAGCTTTAGAAGAATTTCTGCGCATTTTAGGGTAAAACATACATTACATGTCCACACCTGCGGATGTACGCACCGCCCCATCGGCTCCGGGCAAAGCCGCGGCTCTCGCCAATCCAGAGTTGGTCAAAGCGCTAGGATTGACCAGCGCTACTACGCTGGTGATGGGGTCCATGATCGGCTCCGGCATCTTTATTGTGTCGGCGGAGATCGCCCGAGAGGTCAACTCACCGGGCCTGCTCATCATGGCCTGGGTGGTTACCGGGTTCATGACCATCGTGGGCGCGCTTTCTTACGGCGAACTCGCCGCCATGATGCCCAAGGCCGGGGGACAATACGTTTACCTGCGCGAGTCTCTGGGCCCGCTTTGGGGCTTCCTTTATGGATGGACGCTATTCCTGGTGATTCAGACCGGGACCATTGCCGCCGTCGGGGTAGCGTTCGGCAAATTTCTGGGACATTTCTTTCCGTCGGTTTCCGCGAGCAACTGGATCTGGCACATTGCCAAGATCCCCCAGTGGCATGTCACCGGTCAGATTGTGCTCGGCGGCATGGATGTAGGACTCAACACGCAGAACCTCGCCGGCATCGTGATTGTCCTGCTGCTGACGGCGATCAATGTCTTTGGCTTGAAGACCGGCGCCGCGGTGCAGAACATCTTTACCATCGCCAAGGTAGCCGCGCTCGCCGCGTTGGTACTGGCGGGGATCACCGTCGGCCGCAACGCCCAGGCCGTGGCGGCGAACTTCACCAACTTCTGGAGGCTCGATTCGCCTCACTCGGCCAGTGGCACTCTCGCTGGACCGTTTGTCGGGATACTGACCATCCTGGCGGTGGCCCAGGTGGGATCTTTGTTCTCGGCTGACGCCTGGAACAAACCCGCCACGCAACCTGCCGCTCTCGCTGGCGCTGGGCACCGGCGTTGTGATCCTGCTCTACATCGCGGCCAACTTCATCTATCTCAGCGTGCTGCCCATGAACGGGGATCCTAACGGCGCGACCGTCCTGGCACGCGGCATCAAGTACGCTTCCGCGGACCGCGTAGGCACCGCCGCCCTGCAGCAAATGTTCGGCGGTTCAGGGGCCGGGCTGATGGCCATCGCCATTCTGATTTCGACTTTCGGATGTTGCAATGGTCTGATCCTGGCGGGCGCGCGCGTGTACTACGCCATGGCCAGGGACGGGCTGTTCTTCAAGTCCACGGGAGAGGTCCAGCCCAAGTACAAGACCCCCAAGAACGCGCTCATTGTGCAGTGCGTGTGGACCTGCATCCTTTGTCTCTCCGGCACATATAACGACCTGCTCAACTACGTGATCTTTGCCGTACTGGTGTTTTACATCCTGACCATCGCCGGCTTGTTCGTTCTAAGGTACAAGCAGCCAAACGCTGAACGGCCCTACCGCGCTGTGGGCTATCCGGTACTGCCCGCCATTTATATTGTGATGGCTCTGTTCATTGATGTCGTATTATTGCGCTACCAACCTCAATACACCTGGCCGGGCCTGGTCATTGTGCTGCTGGGAATTCCGGTGTACCTGATATGGTCGCGCCGGTCCGGAGCAATGAAGCAGGACTTGAGTAAAATCTAAGGAGACAGAATGCACGATCTCTTGGCAAAGAAGCCGATCGAAACTCAATCAAGCACCGCGAGGGACGCAGTGTCTGGCTCATTGTTTCGGACGAAGTCAATTGATCGTCTCACGGCTGAGAGCGGCAACACGCCTCTCAAGCGGACGCTAGGCCCGTGGTCGCTGGTCGCGCTCGGGATCGGGGCCATCATCGGCGCCGGCCTGTTCGTCCGCACCGCTGACGCGATCGCCCAGCGGTCCGGCCCGTCGGTCACCCTGGCTTTCATCCTGGCCGGTGTCGGCTGCGCCTTTGCCGGACTCTGCTACGCCGAGTTTGCTTCGATGATCCCCATCGCCGGCAGCGCCTACACCTACTCCTATACGACCATGGGCGAGCTGATTGCCTGGATCATCGGCTGGGACCTGGTGCTGGAGTACGCCGTCGGCGCGGCTACCGTGGCCATCTCATGGAGCCAGTACTTCAACAAGGTTCTCGACTACATACGTCCCGGCCTCCAAGTACCTTTCCAGTGGAGTCACTCGCCATTTGAGACGCAAATGGTGACCGGCGCGCACGGCATCATCAACATTCCGGCTATTGGTATACTGCTCGTACTCTCCCTGCTGCTGATTCGCGGCACCCGGGAGTCAGCGTTCGTCAACAGCCTGATTGTCGTCACGAAAGTCACAATCGTCGTGGCGGTGATCGTGATTGGCTGGGGATTCATGAACCCGGCGAACCACACGCCGTACATTCCTGCCGCTACCACGTATGTCACCAACCAGGGCGTTACCCATCCTTACGGCGGCTTGATGGGGATTTTGGGAGCGGCGGGCGTGGTGTTCTTTGCTTACATTGGATTCGACTCTGTTTCGACCGCTGCCCAGGAGGCCAAGAATCCGAAGCGCGATATGCCCATCGGCATTCTCGGCTCGCTGGTGATCTGTACCATTCTGTACGTTGCCTTCTCCCACGTCCTAAGCGGCGTGGCCACGGTCCAGGACTTCCGGACCGCGGGCAGGGAAGCCTCGGTGGCTTACGCCATTGCCAAATACATGACCGGCTACGCGTGGATGGCGAAGTTCGTGACCGTGGCCATTCTGGCCGGCTTCTCGTCCGTCATTCTGGTGATGTTGCTGGGCCAGTCGCGCGTGTTCTATTCGATGAGCGAAGACGGCCTGGTTCCCAAGGTGTTTTCCGACGTTCATCCCAAGTTCAAGACGCCCTGGAAGTCCAACCTGCTGTTCTTTGTCTTTACCGCATTGTTCGGCGCGTTCCTTCCCGAGGACATCGTCGGCGAGATGACCAGCATTGGTACCCTGTTTGCCTTCATCCTGGTGTGCGCCGGTGTCTGGATCCTGCGCGTGCGCCGGCCGGATTTGGTGCGGCAGTTCAGGGTTCCGGCGTTGCCGGTCGTGGCAGTACTTGGCATCGTCGTGTGTGGCGCCATGATCTACGGCCTGGGCTGGACCAATTGGGCGCGACTTGGAGTTTGGCTGGTCATCGGTCTGTTCCTCTACTTCCTTTACGGCCGCAAACATAGCCGGCTGCAAACCGAAGAGGCCACCGTGGCAGCTAAGACCAACGCATAGATTCTCATTGCTTCGCGACACGCCCTCCGCCGCGGCGGAGGGCTTTGTTTTAGAATCGAGACCGCTGGAGCGGTCTCAAGTCGTGAGGAACTTTCGTCTCTTAAAAACCGTTACCGCCGCTCTGCTGCTGCTCACGGCCGCAGGGACAGCGGGGTTTCACTTCATCGAGGGCTGGAGCTGGTTTGACAGCTTCTACATGGTGGTCATCACCCTGAGCACCATCGGCTATCAGGAGGTGCATCCGCTCTCCCACGCCGGCCGCGTCTTCAACACTGCCCTGATCATTGCCGGCGTGGCGCTGGTGTTTCTGATGATCGGGGCCCTGACGCAGGCTTTGCTAGAATTCGAGTTGGTCAAGGTATTCGGGAAGCGAAGGATGGAACGCGAAGTCGCCAATCTGAAAGATCACTACATCATCTGCGGCGCCGGACGCGTGGGGAATAGTGTGGCCCGCGAATTGGCGCGCAAGCCCTGTCCGTTTGTGGTGATTGAGAACGAAGAAAAGATTTTGGCGGGCCTGGATCCTAAGTGGCTGGTACTCCTGGGTGACGCCGCCAGCGAGAAAACTTTGCGCAATGCCGGCATTGACCGCGCGCGCGGACTGGTGGCTGCCACCACTACCGACGCCACCAACATCTATATCGTGTTGACGGCCAGGAGCCTGAACCCGAGACTGAAGATCATTGCCCGCGCCAGCGAAGAACGAGCGGAGCAGCATCTGAAGACCGCCGGGGCTGACGTCGTGATCTCGCCTTACGCGGCCGCGGGTCATCGCATCGCGCAGAGCTTTCTGCGTCCCAACGTTCTCGACTTTCTGGACATTGCCACTGACCGCTCGGGCACGCTGCAGATGGTGATCGAAGAGATCCGCGTGGGCGGGCAATCGCCGCTGGCCGCGGCCACCGTGGGCAGCTCCGGCATCCATCATCAGTTTGGAATCATGATCCTGGCCATTCGCCGCGCCGATGGCGAGACCCGCTTCAACCCCGCGGCCCAGGACCCTATCCGCGCTGGCGATTACCTGATCGCGATGGGCGAGCCGCCGCAACTGGCGAAACTGGAAGCCCTGGCCGCGCAGTCGGTATCCGCGCTGCCATGAAGGACGCTGCCACCGGTAAGGATGCTCCGAGCCGGTCTCCGATGAAGAGCTTTGAGACGCACTCCGCCGAAGAGACCACCGCACTTGGACGAAAGCTCGCCTCTGAGCTCAAACCCGGGAGCACCGTTTTGCTGCGCGGCGATCTCGGGGCGGGGAAGACCACGATG
>WNFJ01251974.1_pt1 | contig 23605 bp, 19 predicted proteins | sample 5400461 | NCBI WGS metagenome assembly WNFJ01 (sample SAMN13153349, study PRJNA577476) | soil metagenome | isolation source: 115 cm saprolite on Douglas fir-dominated hillslope | place: USA:California | collected 2013-09-17
CTGGAGGTCAATTCCTGCAAGCGGTCTACGTCTATTCCTTCCATGAGTAAGGAATTGCCCACCATCAGAACGGATGCTGGTTCGCCAATTCTTGAAGGGCGCACCTTGACGGCCTCAGCGTATCGCTGAGAAACGCGCGCGTAGGTTTCCGAATCATGTTTGAGCAAATAATCGGCAAAAATCTCGAGACAAAGGACGAGAATAGCGCAGATCCCTAGCAGCACTCTCGCCTGGAGCAGGGCCGGAGACTTAGAACTGGAAATAGATGAAGGCATTGAGACTGTTCCCCGAAAAGAGTGCAAGAATGATGAGTGTGAAAGCCGCGAGCGCGGTCCGAACGGAATAGGAAGCAGCTGCAAATGGGTATTCCTGGTTGCTGGCTTCCATCAACAGGTCCACAACGAACAAAGGTATAGAGAAAAGGCACAGCATGAAAAACGCCGAGGCGTACTCAGTGCGCCAAGCGAAATTAGACAGACCACCAAGGAACTGCACCGCCGAAGTGAGTGAGGCGGCACGAAAGAATGCCAAGCTCAGGCAAAAGACATTGAATGTCAGGATTCGCTGTGCCCAAAGGGAGAAGACGCCGGTAGAATGTTGAGGCAGGGCCGCATCTTTCAGGTTCGCTTTGGCAGGGAAAAAGTAACGTTCCGCTGCCAAAACAGAGCCATGAATTGCCCCAAAGACCACAAACGTCCAGTTTGCGCCATGCCAGAGCCCCGCCAGGACCATGGTAATCAGAAGGTTTCGCGAAGTTTTCCATTCGCCGCCCGCACTGCCTCCCAAAGGAATGTACAAGTAATCGCGGAGCCAGGTGCTCAAACTGATGTGCCAGCGCCGCCAAAACTCCTGAAGGCGATGTGACAAATAGGGCTGCCGGAAGTTGACCATGAAATGGAAGCCCAGCAATTGAGCGCTACCGCGCGCAATATCGCTGTAACCGCTGAAGTCGCCATAGACTTGCCAGGCAAACGCGTAGGTTCCGATCAGAACAACCCAAAAATTCGAAGGACCGAATTGGCCGCCAAAAGCCGCGTTTGCGAGCAGAGCACAATTGTCCGCGACTACGCATTTGCGCACGAGGCCTGAAAAAATAAGCATCAGGCCGTCGAAAAAACGATCCGCATCGAAGGTGCGGGCCTTCTGAACCTGAGGAAGGAGATGTCCCGGTCTTTGAATCGGTCCGGCAATCAAGTGCGGGAAGAGGCTGATGAAGAGACCATAGTCCAAGAAGGACTTAGCTGGTTCCAGCCTGCCTTTATAAACGTCCACGATGTAGGCAACTTCTTGAAAGGTGTAAAACGAAATGCCCGGTGGAAGAATCACGCGAATGAGGGGCAGAGGAATATGGTGAATGCCCAGCGTCTCCAGCGCACTCGAAAAGGACCCTGTGAAGAAATCAAAATACTTGAAGACCCCGAGAATCCCAAAATTCAACATGAGTGAGAAGATAAACCACTTCTTGCGGTTCGAGTCCGTGCGGCTAGGGGTGATTTTCTGGGCGATCAGAAAATCCATGGTGGTACTGCCGATCATGAGTGCAAGGAAGCGCCAGTCCCACCAGCCGTAGAAAAAGTAGCTTGCCAGAAGCAGGAAAATGTTTTGCGCGCGATGGCTCAGGCGCCAAAAAAGCGCTACCACAGGGATCAGGAAGAGGAAATAGGCTGGAGAGTCAAAGAGCATAGGATCAAATCAATGTTCTTATTTCAGTCTCTAGAACTGGGCCGGACTGAGCATATTTAAAGGGGCATGACCGAGACAATCCATCGAATCAGGGCATTGGAGTTAGGGGAATCTCTGAGTTTCGATGTGGGATATACCTGCGGCTTAAAATGAAATTTGAGGAGATTGGAGAATTCTTACTTGGCGGAGGATTCCGAGCGCGACCGTGAAACCTGCAATCTCGCCCAATGAGGTGAAACTGTTTTCTGCTCGTTCTTCCAACAAGTCAAGGTTCGCCAACTTGACAGGTACTCATCATCCATGTCCGCAGTAGTCGTGATGTGCCAGAAAGGAGGCGCGCCAGTCTCTTTAAGGCATGTACGTTCAGGTTTTTAAGGTCTTAACCGGATTGTGAGGAGGTTGGGTGTCAGCTAGCTTACTGCCCTGGGCCATTTCCTTCTCCTGTGGCGCTGCGGTTGAAAGACGACAGGAGCGCTCGAGGGAACCCCGGACCAACGCCGTGAGAGGGTCGTCCGAATCTTGGGACTCTTACGGCGGTAGCTTCTCTAGGGAGTCAAACATGAGCATGCGCCAACAACAGTGGCCATGGTTTGCGATCCTGGCCAGAACCGGCAGAGAAAAGTCGACGACGCTGCTTCTGGAGAACTTGGGCTACCAGTGCTTCTTGCCCGTTAGCAAGTCCAGGAAGCAGTGGTCTGACCGTATTAAGGAGTTGGAGGTGCCGTTGTTCCCTGGTTACCTGTTTTGCAGGATGAATCCGCACAATCGCTTGCCCGTGCTCCAGACTCCGGGGGTTATCCAGATCGTGGGAGTCGGCAAGAGCCCGATTCCAGTAGAGGAAGAGGAAATCGCAGCCATCCAGTGGGCAGAGAAAAGCGGTCTATCGGTAATGCCGTGGCCCTACTTGAAAGTCGGCCACGTTGCGCGAATTGAGGACGGGCCTCTGTCCGGTTTGAGCGGAATCGTCGTAAAGATCAAGTCGGGATTGAAGCTCGTTCTATCCGTTACCCTCCTGCAACGATCCGTCGCCGTCGAAGTCGATCGCCACTGGTTGAGCGTCCATCCGAACGGAGGATCAATTGCAGGTAAGGATACCACTGACTCCTCGACTCCTGTTGATCCGGCCCATCTATCTGGAGCGCAAAGCTTCCCGAACAAGTTGGTTGAGGCGGACTGATCGTGCCGGAAAAACTTATCATGGGAGAGAAGGAGGCACCGGTGCTTCATAGAAATATAGCGCGTGCTAGTTTCCTGGTTTATCTGACAATCATGGGAGCTGTCGCGGCACAGGCGCAGGAGGCAGCCCCCGCAATTCCTCCCGTTCCACAAGCCATTACCGCTGGCGGAGGCGGGGACGAGGCTGGACACGGACAAACGCCTGTCCTGCAGCACCGCAATAGCCGATATCAATTGCATTCATCGGATGTTCTGGAATTGAGTTTTCCGTTCACGCCGGAGTTCAATCAGGCTGTGACCATCCAGCCTGACGGATATATCACCCTCCGCGGCGTGGAAAGCATAAAGGTGGACGGAAAAACGATACCGGAGCTGGTTGATTTGCTGCGGAGCACTTACGCCAAGATTCTGCACGACCCAGTGATCAACGTGGAGCTGAAGGATTTTGAAAAACCATACTTTATTGTGGGCGGTGAAGTGGGGCACCCCGGGAAATTCGATTTGCGCGGAGATACCAGCGTCGCTCAAGCAGTGGCCATTGCCGGCGGCTTGAGAGATTCTGCGAAGCATTCGCAGATCTTGCTGTTCCACCACGTGCTGGACGGCTGGATGCAAGTGAAAAAGGTGAACCTGAAGAAGATGCTCAAGGAGGCCAACTTGGAGGAGGATGCCCACCTGCAAGCCGGCGATTTCCTGTTCGTGCCAAAAAACGCGTTTTCCAAGATCGAGCGATTTATTCCTACATCGTCAGTCGGAATGTATACGAACCCAGTCCTACCCTAGCCTGTTTTTCCGAAGAGTGAGGTTTAACGTCATGGTCGAGAGAAACGTGGACGCCAGCGCAGCAGAGAGCACGCAATCCTTCCATTTGCGTGACTTCCTGGAAATCGGTTTTCGGCAGCGCCGGGTGATCATTAACTCATTCCTGGGGATCTTTTCAATCGCGGTGTTGTTGACCTTCTTTTTGCCGAAACAGTACGAGGCCCAGATGAAAATTCTGGTGAGACACGAACGTGCCGAGTCGGTGGTGTCGCCAGAACGCGAGTCACCCGTTCAGTGGCGCACCGAAGTGAGCGAGGAAGAACTGCAATCGGAAGCGGAATTGATCAAGTCCAGGGATTTACTCACAAAGGTAGTTGTCGCTTGCGATCTTCAAAATCTTGGCCTCAGTTCCTTCTGGAACAAAACGGGGGACAAAGACGACCAGAGGGTTTCGCGCGCAGTTCTTGCCTTGGAAAAGAACCTTACGGTACAGCCCATCAAGCTAACGAATCTGATCAGCGTCTCTTACAAATCAAGAGATCCACAGCTTGCAGCCCGTGTGCTGAACTCTCTAGCCAGCCTATATCTCGAAAAACATCTGGCCATGCACCGTGCTCCCGGCGAATTTGATTTTTTTCATCAGCAGGCCGAGGAATACCGCAAAGCCCTGGCAAATGCCGAGGCCAAATTGACGGATTTCAGCCGCGAACAGGGAGTGGTTAATCCAGCGCTCGAGAAGGAAATCACCGTGCGCAAACTCACCGAATTTGAAGCAGAGGCGAAGTCGGCACAGGCATCCATCGCAGCAACACGGCAGACTATCCGCACGCTCGAGTCGCAGCTAGCCACGCTGCCCAAACGTGAGACCACCCAAGTGCGGACGTCGGACAATCCGCAACTCATGGAACGTATGAAATCCAAGTTGCTGGAATTGGAGCTGAAGCGCACCGAGCTCTTGACGAAATTCGAGCCGACGTACCGCCCGGTGCAGGAAGTCGAGGAGCAGATTGCTCAAACGCGCCAAGCAATCGCAACGGCTGAAAAAACGCCGCTGCGAGATGAAACCACGGATCGTGATCCGACCTATGAAGCACTGCGATCCGAGCTTGCCAGGTCAAAGACGGAACTCGCTGCCATGGAGGCGCGCGCCGCTGCCATGTCGGCTCTGGTGCGCACGTACCGGACGGAAAGCCAGCAATTGGACCACAAAGAGGTCCTCCAGCAAGGCATGCTACGCGCCGCCAAGGCCGATGAGGAGAATTACATGCTGTACCTCCACAAGCAGGAGGAGGCGCGGATTTCGGACGCTCTTGACCAGCAGCGCTTTTCCAACGTGGTGGTTGCCGAACCCGCAACAGTCCCCTTTGCACCCCAAGGACGATGGCTACTTGCAGTGCTTCTCGGCGGGCTCATCGCAAGCCTGGCGAGCGTGATGCTGGCCCTTGTGGTGGATCGCTGGGATCCGTCATTTCGAACACCGGACGAAGTCGAGTCTTTCTTGGGAACTCCGGTAATTGCGGCATTTCCGAAGAACGGACGGTGAAAGAAATGTTTCTCGATCACTATCGACTACGGGAGCAGCCTTTCGGTGTGACTCCGGACCCGCGCTTTCTTTACTTCTCTCCCGCACATCGCGAGGCTCTGGCATCGCTCTTCTACGGGATCGATGCGGGGCGTGGATTTCTCGCTCTCATTGCCGAGCCGGGGATGGGTAAGACCACGCTGCTGTTCCAGCTTCTCAAGCGGCTGAAGGGTTCCGTCCGGAGCGCTTTCTTATTCCAAACACAGTGCGATTCCCACGAGCTTCTTCGCTATTTGTTGGATGCCTTGGGTCTTGATAGCCGCGGTCAAGATCTTGTACAGATGCATGCGCAACTGAACGAATTTCTCTATCGCGAGGCGGTGGCGGGCAGGCGCGTCGCAGTCTTCATCGACGAGGCCCAGAATCTTTCAGACACCGTGCTGGAAACGGTGCGTTTGCTTACAGACTTTGAGGCGGCAGACAGAAAACTGCTCCAGATCGTTCTTGCCGGTCAGCCGGAATTGGGGCACCGGCTGATGCGTCCTGGCTTGGCTCAGTTGCGTCAGCGCATTTCCGTCGCGGTAGGCTTGGAGCGTTTGCCGGCTGCGGAAACATTTCGCTACGTCAATCACAGGCTCCAGGTGGCCGGATACGACGGCCCCGAGTTGTTTACAGCCGCAGCACTCACATTAATCGCGGAGCGCAGTGAGGGTATACCGCGGAACATCAACAACATTTGCTTCAACGCCATGTCATTGGGTTGCGCGATGGGGTGCAAGAAAATCGAGGCCAAAGTAGTCGAGGAGGCTCTGCACGATTTGTCCCTGGAGTCTCTCGTCCAAAAGACGAAAATGGCGCCCACTGTCGCGCCATCGCTCAACAACGTAGCCCGGACTTACTATTCTTGGATGAAAGCCCATCTCTTCGGACGGAAGGCCTATCTAAACGCAGTTCTGGCTGCTTTGTTGGCATGTTTAGGAATCTATGTTGGGGCGCGCAGCGGCGCAAGCACGACGCACTCCTCTTCCCAGGTGACCCATCTCAGTTCCTCAAGCACCGAGGGAACACCCAGCTCGGAGCCGCAGTCAGCGCGCACCATCCCCGCTGCATTTTCCGGCGTGCAACCCCAGGCGCCCGAGCAAACCGAACCCCATGCTGACTCTGCCAGCTCGTTAACGTATGTTGTTCAGCCGAACGATACGTTGCGAGACTTATGCCTGTCGATTGTAGGGCGTTACGATGCCGTGGTGCTAGAAAAGGTCCGGAAGCTCAATCCGGATTTGAAAAATCCCAACCGTATAGAGGCCGGACAGGAAGTTCGCCTTCCTCTGTCGCTCGCGGATTGAATGGAAACGCGCTCTTAAGGGATAAGAATTTCGATATCCGAAATCGGAGCAACTAAAGATTCATGAGCAGGAATTTCGAACTTCTTCAACAAACGAGCAGCGTCCAAGACCTGTTCGAAACGGCCGGCAATCCGGCGGGCCTGGTGGGCACGGCAGAATGCGAACCGAGCCCTACATGGAGCGAGAAGCCTGAGCTGTTCGAAACGGCTGACCATCCGGCGGGCCTGGTGGGCACGGCAGAACGCGAACCGCGTTCTCGGTTAACGGAGAAGCCTGAGCAGAAAGCGGTGAGGAGCGAGGCTCCGTCAATTCATTTGCCTGACCTGATTCGAGAAAAGACCAGGAATTGGGGACAGCAAGTACGGAAGCGATACAAGGAGCGCCGGAGCGATTTAGAATCCATTTCCCGCGAGGAAGAAATCAAGCTGGTCCAGCGCATCTTCCCGGTGGCAGGTCAGCGTTCGCCCCAGATCGTCCTATTTTCCTCAGTGGAGAGTGAAGCTGGGTGTGCTTCGATTTCAATCCGCACGGCCGAGATACTGGCTGGTCGAGGCGATGGATCCGTCTGCGTGGTTGACGCGAACTTCCACTTGCCCTGCTTGCATCACTACTTTGGCATAGATAACTCTAAGGGACTTGCCGAGGCTGTCCTTGGATCCCTTCCGATACAGGACTTTCTGCAGAAACATCTGGAAGCAAATCTTTGGATCCTGCCGTGCGGCGCCGCGGCCGGACAGATGAGGTTCTCAGGGGTCAATGACCGCTTGCGCTCAAGGATGACGGAACTGCGCGGCCAATTTAAGTATGTCGTTATCTACTCGTCTCCCCTCGATCTGGATAGTGCTTCGATTCTACTCAGCAGTTGGACGGACGGCGTAGTCATGGTAGTGGAAGCAGACACCACACGGCGCGAGACAGCGCAGCGGATGAAGCAAGACCTCGAAGCCGCGAACGTGCGTATCCTGGGAGTGGTGCTGAACAACCGCACGTTCTCCATACCAGAGGCCCTCTATCGCAGACTTTAGAAAGCTACCCCAGTGAAAGCGCAGAGGACGCGCGACCGCGAACACGCTCGTCGTACGAGTATCTTGCAATTCAACACTTAGAAGCTTTCGCCCTTCGGCGCCCAGGAAGTCGCGGAGCCGTGTCGAGGATTCCAGCAAAGCAATTGTTTTTCTGTATTTCGACAATTCGTTGGAGATCAAATGGCACAACAACAAACATGGCAATTTCCGAGCAGCATATCGGTATTGGCAGAAGAGTCTGAGAACAATCTCTATTTCGCCTGCAAGCGGGGAATGGATGTCCTCCTGGCGTGTCTGTTGCTCATCCTCCTATCACCTTTGCTGCTTCTCATCGCTATCCTGATCAAGCTGGATTCACCAGGCCCGGTCATTTTCACCCAGGAACGCGTCGGATCTGAACGGCAGTGGCTCGGGAGGACGTCCCTCTGGGTTATTCGGAACTTTCGCATGCTTAAGTTCCGGTCCATGTATCAGGATGCGGACCCCGCTGTGCACGAGGCCTACATTCGGGATTTCGTCGAAGGACGAGCACGCCCCTCCGAAGAGAGCGACGGAAAATTCAAGTTGACCAACGACCCTCGCGTGACGCGGGTCGGGCGCATTCTCCGGATGTTCAGCCTGGATGAGCTGCTGCAACTGGTGAATGTATTGAAAGGCGACATGAGCCTAGTCGGGCCCCGTCCCGTCCCGCCTTACGAGGTTGCCGGCTATCGAAGCGGCCACCACAAGCGGCTGGCAGCTCTGCCGGGCATCACAGGTGCTTGGCAAGTGAAGGGGCGCTGCCGGGTCACATTCGAAGAAATGATTCGCATGGATATTGAATACGTTCGCGACGCGTCCCTATTGCTCGATCTCAAAATCCTTTTTCTTACGATTCCAGCAGTCCTATCAAGAAGAGGTGCGGAATGAACACCACAATCCTTTCACTTGGAGTGAAGGAAGATCCCGCGAACGCGAAACCCCTGGGTATCGCGGTCGTAGGATGTGGTTATTGGGGAATGAACTACGTTCGAATCTTCAATGAGATGACGGATGCGCGCGTGGTTGCGGTTTGCGACCAAAGTTCCGACCGCCTGAAGGAAGTGGGAAGGCGATTCCCAGGCCTGTACCTGACCACCGAGGTCAATGATGTGATATCGCAGCCAGGCGTGGACGCCGTCGTGGTTTGCACGGAAGCGACGACGCACTACAAGGTAACACGCGACTTATTGCTGGCCGGGAAGCATGTCCTCGTGGAAAAGCCGCTGACCACAACCTCGGCCGATGCCGAGAAGCTCATTGCCCTGGCAGAGTCCAACTCCGCGATTCTGATGGTGGGCCACACGTTTCTTTTCAATGCCGGCGTACAAAAAGTCAAGGAATACGTCCAGAAGGGCGACGGCCGGGTCTATTACCTGTACGCCCGCAGAACTAACCTCGGTCCCATCCGCCGCGACGTGAATGCCGTCTGGGACCTGGCTCCGCACGACATCGCCATTTTCAATTACCTTCTCGACAGCTCGCCGGAGTGGGTCAGCGCGGTAAGCGGCAAAGTATTGCGGAACTGCCGCGACGACGTGGGATTCATTTCACTCGGTTATCCGGGAAATATTCTCGCTCACGTTCACGTCAGCTGGGCCGATCCAGACAAAGCGCGGGAGGTCGTGGTCGTCAAGAGCGACAGGCGCATCGTCTTCAATGACCTCAACGGGCTCGAGCAAGTGAGAGTGTTCGAGAAAGGTGTAAGTCTTGTGGAGCAAGAGCCGCTCAACTATGGCGAGTTTCGCTTCCAGATTCGCGATGGCGACATTATCAGCCCTCGCATCGAAGCGGTCGAGCCACTCAAGCACCAGTGCCGCCATTTCCTGGAGTGCGTCAGGACGGGGAAGCGCCCGATTAGCAGCGGAGCCGAGGGAAGGGAAGTTGTGCGAGTTCTCGAAGCCGTGAATCGGTCCATCGAATGCAAGGGATTACAAGTGGAGGTAGAAAGCAAAGGTGATCATGTCCACGCAAATGCCAATGCAAACAAAACAGCCCCCGCAAATTCCCTTCGTTGATCTTACCGCGCAGTACCGCACGATCGCGGAGGAGATCAATGAGACGACGTCCAGAGTAATCCAGGAAGCAGACTTTATCCTGGGGCGGGAGGTGCGCCTTTTCGAGGAGGAATTTGCTGCCTTCTGCGAAGCTCGATACGCGGTGGGCCTGGATTCCGGCACTTCGGCATTGGAGCTGGCTCTCCGAGCGTATGACATCGGACCGGGCGACGAGGTGATTACCGCAGCCAACAGCTTTATCGCCTCGGCCTTGGCCATTTCCCATGCCGGTGCGACACCGGTCCTGGTGGACGTGGATCCATTTACGCATACGATTGACGTGACGGGGATCGAGAGGGCGATCACCTCGCGCACCAAGGCCATTCTTCCCGTGCATCTCTACGGTCACCCGGCCCACATGGATCCCATTCGGCAACTCGCCGAGCAATGCGGGTTGATCGTGATCGAAGATGCATGCCAAGCGCACGGTGCCCGCTACAAAGGGAGGCGGGCGGGCTCTTTAGGTCATGCGGCAGCTTTTAGCTTCTATCCGGGAAAAAACCTGGGGGCCTACGGCGACGGCGGCATGGTGGTGACCAATGACGCCGGCATTGCAAAACGCCTAGAGATGCTGCGCAATTACGGGCAGAAAGAGAAATATCACCACTTGTCCCAGGGCTTCAACCGCCGGCTCGACACCCTTCAAGCGGCCGTGCTGCGAGTGAAGTTGAAGTACCTGGAAAAGTGGAACGCCGCACGCCGCTGGCAAGCCGAACTCTACCATCGTCTCCTGGCGGGAACCGAACTTGTGCTTCCGAGTGAGGCTGCCGGCGCCCAATCGGTCTGGCATCTCTACGTCATACGCACCGAGCATCGCGACGCGCTGAAAGAACATCTTGCGAGCCGAGGCATTGCTGCAGGCATTCATTATCCGGTCCCGATTCATTTGCAGCCGGCTTACAAGAATCTGGGGTACAAGCGGGGGGATTTTCCAGTTACCGAGCAGTACGCCCAGCGAATCCTCTCTTTGCCGATGTACGCGGAGCTGACGCCTGAATTGATTGAGTATGTTGCGAAGAGCACCCTAAGTTTCCTCTCCGCAAACCAGAATGGTCATGGGTTGTACGAGCATCTTGTCAGGCGCGCTACCCCGTCGTCCCTATGAATTCAGCGGGAATTCCATCATGAGGAACAGTTAGCGAAATGCAGGTGCTTGGGAACCATCAGACTGCGGGATCTGAATCTGAAGCCTCTGCCTATCCCCCCAATAGGATAGGGCCGCTGCCAGCCTTCCGACGCCTCCAGTCGCTAAGCGCGAATTCCCTGATCATTGTGCTCCTCAGCCCTTTTCTTGCGCTAACGCGTGCGTCTGTCCAGAAAATTCTTCTGGCCGTCGTCATCCTCGATATTCCCTTACAGTGTGGAACGCACCTTTTCTACGACGAGAGGGTGGAAGAATTCGGTGCGATGGGGGGATTAAGCATCTCAGCCGCGACCATAGCTCTCGCGGGCTTGTATATTTCTTGGTTGATCCGGTCGCTAGCCAAAAGAAACGCCGAAGAGGGCCGTCCGTTTCACATCAGTCGGCCCCTGCTCCTGTATCTCGCCTTCATTGTAATGTCTGTGTTTGTGTCTCAAGACACGAGCTTGGCCGTTTTTGAAACCTGCCTGTTCATAGAATCTCTTTTGCTCTATGTCTACGTGGCGAACTGCGTTCGAACGCGGCAAGACGTTCTGTTCGCGGTATCCGTTCTGCTGGCCGGCGGCTTAGTGGAAGCCTTGGTTATAATCACCCTCAGCTTCACGGGAATGCCTAGCACGATCTGGGCCCTGCCCACCCACATCCACGTCGAGTCTTTTGAGCGAGGTGGTTTCATGCGAATCGGTGGCACCATCGGAGCGGCCAATACCGCGGCGGCCTACTTCAGCATCCTGCTTTCGGCTGCGGTCAGCTTGCTGTTCACGAACCTTGGTCGCTCTCACAAGTTGCTGGCGGGAGCAGTTCTGGGTTTCGGCGGAATAGCGCTGATCTTGACATTCTCGCGAGGCGGATGGACCGCCTTGGTTGTGTCTATGATCCTGTTCGGCTTGTTTCTCGGTCGTCAGCGCGGGCTTTCTTTGCGAGCGCCCATCGCCGTCATTGTGATTCTGGTGCTATTGTATTTGCCATTTCACAGCCTTATTTCCGCGCGCCTCCTCGGCGATGACAAAGGTTCTGCCGAGTCTCGCATCCCTTTAATGAATCTGGCCTTCCGAATTTTCGAGGACAACCCCATCCTGGGAGTAGGAGCCAACAATTTCTCCGTCGTCATGGGCCGCTACTTGACGCCCGAGTTCCGTCACGGTTTCCTCTACGCCGTTCACGACAAGTATCTTCTGGTCTTGACCGAAACAGGAATTGGAGGTTTGTTGACGTTTCTGGCCTTCTTGTTCGCGGCTTTGCGCAGAGCGTGGCAATGTTGGAATCTCCATGACCGTTTGTTGTCCCCGCTTGCTCTCGGCTTCATGGTGGGCATCGTTGGTCATATGATGCACATGAACGTGGATATTTTCCGTGGCCGCCCTATTCAACAATTGCTTTGGCTGATTGCCGCGCTGCTTGTAGCCATGCATAGGATGCGCACGGAACCCTCAGTTTCGGCCGTGCCCTCGCGCGTCGCATGAGACTTATAAGACACTACGGAGCTAATGCTTAACGCAAACGCAGAAAAGAACGTAGCGTCCAGGACCAACGCGCCCGGGATGCCCGGGTCCGAGGTAGCCTGTCTGGATTGCAAGATGCGTGCGGCCCTGAGGTTGCATGACTACTTGGTCGCTTCGCACTGGAATGGCCACGCTTTGAATGGACCCGACGTAGGCATCCGCTTTAATTCCCGCATCGGGCGTTTCATCAAAAGCTATCTGCCTCGCGTGGATTGGAAAGACAACTACTACTACGTTCAGGCGCAAGGGTATTGGATTCTCGACAACTGGCAACTGTATTCGAGCACGCGCGACAACAGGTATCGGGACATCGCCTTGCGCTGCTCGGAATTCCTTTTGGGTCGCCAGCAGGAAGATNCCGGAATGGGGGGGGGGAATCGCCACCGCCGAGGGAACCTGGGGATCGCTGGGGCTGTTGGAGACCTACCGGCAAACGCGTGACAGAAAATTTCTAACGAGCGTCGAGAAATGGTATCGGTTCGTTGTTCGCGAAATTGGCTTTCAGAAAGTCGGCCAGGAACTTGCCGTGAACTACTTCTGCGGCAAGAAAGGGCCGCGCGTTCCAAACAATTCGGCTATTCTCGTGCGATTCTTGGCAGAACTGGCCGAGGCCTCCAGCGACGATTCTTACTTGCGGCATTGCACCGGCTTATTCAAGTTTCTGCGCGCCGTGCAAGAAGCAGCGGGCGAATTCCCCTACACCGTCAGGGGTGTGGAGGGTGGCAAAGTCTGGCCGCATTTCCAATGCTTCCAGTACAACGCGTTTCTATGCCTCGATCTGATGCGCTATTTTGACCTCACCGGTGACGATGCCGTCCGGCCTCTTATTCGAAGATTGCTGGGCTTTTTGCGCGAAGGGCAGGCACAAAACGGACGTTCTTACTTCGCGTGCGGCGACAAGCATCGTGATGTCACCTATCACACTGCTGTTCTCGCCCAGGCTTTTGCGCGAGCAAGCCAGTTTGAAATTCTTGGCTACGATGCCCTGGCAGATCGCGCCTACGACTATCTCTCGGGACTCCAGCGGTCAGACGGCGGCTTTGATTTCTCGCGGGGCGACTATTACTTCTTCAAAGATCGGCGCTCCTATCCTAGAAACCTGGCAATGATTCTGTACCACCTGCTGCCCGTTGCGCCGGTGCGAGTGCGTCGTCCAGCGCCCCTTGAATTTCACTATTGAGGTTATATATCGGCATCTGTACCTGGATCCCGGCTTCCTTCCAATGAGAGTTCTGATCATGACGGCGATGTATCCCACGCCGGAGAATCCCGCATTTGGCTCATTCATTCGAACCCAGGTTGAATCCCTGCGGCGCGCTGGCGTGGACGTGGAAGTCCTCATTTTGCGAGGGCGCTCTCGTAAATGGAACTATCTCCAGGGTATCTTTCAGTTACGCAGACGCCTCGCCAGAGGCTCGATTGATCTTGTTCATGCTCACTATGGCTTGGTCGGAATGATTGCGCGCACGCAATGGAAAGTTCCCGTCGTTGTCACCTACCACGGAGACGATTTGTTGGGAACAGTCAACAAGCGCGGAAAGAAGACTTTTCCAAGCGCACTGATCGTTGCAGCGGGGCGCATCCTGGCTCGTTGCGTTGATGCGGCCATCGTTCAGAGCCAGGAGATGGCACACAAGCTGGAGAGTGGGGCGCATCGGTATAAGGTCGCAGACTAGCGGTGATCGCCGTTCGCATTTTGAGCAATCAAGCCGACGCCGTAATCGCAAAGAGTCACGAGATGGCTTCTAAACTTAAGCGCGAAGACGTCCATATCATCCCCCACGAAATAGACTTCGAAGTCTTTCGGCCAGTGGAGAAGGAACAGGGCCGTGCCGCTCTGGGCTTGGATCCCCGCAAAAAATATTTGCTGTTTGCAGCCAACCCGAAAATTCCGGTCAAGCGCTTTCCATTGGCAAAGGCCGTGGCGGACGAACTGCAGAAACAGGATTCCTCCATTGCGTTGCTGGCCATCTACAAAGAACCCCAGGACCGGCTGGCGCTCTTCATGAGTGCCTGCGATGCACTCATTTTCACCTCCTATCAGGAAGGCTCGCCAAACGTGGTCAAGCAGGCTATGGCCTGCAATTTACCGATTGTCTCCACCGACGTGGGGGACGTGCGTGACGTCATCGGGACTACAAAGGGATGCTACGTCTGCAAACCGGACGTGCGCGAGTTTGCCGACTGCCTCGTCGACGTACTGCGCCGTGGTGTAAGGACTCAGGGGCGCGAAAAGGTAAAGCACCTTTCCGGACGTGCGGTCGCGCAGAGGGTCATCGAAGTCTACGAACAGGTTTTGGGCAAGCGCAAAGGGCATGCGGTGGATCGCGCGGAAAGTAAACCTCTCTCGGCCGGAACGTAAAAAAACAAGTCAAGTCTAGGAATTAAATTATGTGCGGAATTTGCGGCCTTTACGAATACAAAACTCACCGGCCCGCCAGCCAGCGGGTTCTCAGCGATATGCTCCAGGTCATCCATCACCGCGGCCCGGATGATTCGGGTGTGCATATCGACAAGGATCTTGCTCTTGGCATGCGGCGCCTCAGCATCATCGACCTGGGCGGCGGAAAACAGCCCATCGGCAACGAAGACGGCAGCGTCGTCACTGTCTTCAACGGCGAGATTTATAACTTTCAGTCCCTCCGCGAAGAGTTACAAGGCCGCGGCCATTCGCTCAAGACCTCAAGCGATACCGAAGTGATCGTCCATCTTTATGAGGACTTCGGTGATGAATGCGTGCAGCACTTGCGCGGGATGTTTGGCTTGGCTGTGTGGGACGCTCCCCGTCGGCGCCTTTTCCTTGCCCGTGACCGTCTCGGAATCAAACCCCTGTACTTTACGCAAGCGGGCGGGAGGCTGGTCTTCGGCTCTGAGATTAAAGCGATTCTTCAGCACCCTGGCGTGCAGGCCAATCTCAGCCTGGAGGGCCTGAACAATTTCCTCTCACTCAAATATGTCCCTTCGCCTCAGACCATGTTTGAGGGAATTTATGCCTTGCCGCCGGGCTGCTGCCTCACCTGCGACGAAAGCGGCGTAAAGGTCCGGCGCTACTGGGATCTATCGTTTGCCAATCAATGCCACGGCCTCCCCGAAGAGGCCTATGCCGAACAACTTGCGGAGTTACTCCGCGAGTGCGTCAAACTGCATCTGGTCAGCGATGTGCCGTTCGGCGCGTTTCTCAGCGGCGGGCTCGACTCCAGCACGATCGTAGCGCTGATGAGCGAGTTTCTGAGCGAGCCTGTCAAAACTTATTCCGTTGGCTTCGAAGGCGATGGGGAAGCGTTTAGCGAGCTTCCCTATGCGCGCTTGGTTGCAAAGAAGTATCAGACCGACCATCACGAAGTCTTCATCGGCCCCAACCATCTCATCAACCTGTTAGAGAAAGTGATTTGGCATCTCGACCAGCCCATCGGCGATGAGGCTTCTCTCGCCAATTACATGGTCGCGGAGCTGGCCTCTCGTGACGTGAAAATGGTCCTTACCGGAGAGGGCGGCGACGAGTTGTTTGCCGGTTACGCGCGTTACGCCGGCGAACGGCTGTCACCTTTGTTCCGTTTTGTTCCTGAAACCGCCAAATCCCTGGCCTTGGCCGCGAGTGCGCGAATTCCCAGGCTGCGCCGTCAAAAACTTGCCCTTTTTGCTCTTTGCCAGTCAGACGAAGTGACTCGCTTCATGAATTGGTTTCCGCTCTTCAACTCGGACACCAAGCAAGCGCTGCTTTCACGCGACGTGAAGGAAGCCTTGAGCGGTTACGACCGAAGTCATGTGTTTGCGGAACACCTGGCTCGCACCGACGCTACGGAGCCGCTGAACCGTATGCTCTACGTGGATACGAAGCTCTGGCTACCCGATGATTTGCTTGCGCGCGGCGACAAAACGAGCATGGCCACGTCGCTGGAGGCCCGCGTCCCGCTTCTCGATCACAAGCTCGTGGAGTTCGCTGCCTCGCTCCCGCAAAATCTGAAAGTGAAAGGCTTTGCCCGCAAATATTTGCTCAAGAAAGTGAGTCAGGCGTGGCTCCCTCCCGCGATCATTCAACGGAAGAAAAAAGGCTTTCCCGTGCCTTTCACGCTATGGTTTCGAAAAGAGGCTCGCCCCTTCCTTCGGGATGCTCTCTCTCCGTCCACGGTTCGTCGCCGCGGGCTTTTCAATCCTCTTTTTGTCGAAAAGTTGCTCGGTGAGCACGAAAGAGGATTCGCAGACCACGGTTCTCTGCTTTACGGCTTGCTCAGTGTGGAACTGTGGCAACGGCGTTTTATGGATTTAGGACTGCGCCCGGAGCAGCAATCCAGCGCTTTGGCCGCGCACGCTCAGTGAAGAAGGCTTGAGGAGGTAAGAATGAGAGTCAGTGTATTCGGTCTCGGCTATGTCGGCTGCGTTTCGGCAGCTTGTCTGGCTCGTGATGGTCACACGGTCATCGGTGTTGACGTGGATCAACAAAAGGTTGCGACGGTCGCTTCCGGCCGGTCCCCGGTCATCGAACGTGGGCTCGACCAGCTCATCGCCGAAGTTACACGCACTGGAAAACTCCGGGCAACTCTGGACAGCAAAGCCGCAGTAGAGCAGACCGATGTGAGTCTGATTTGCGTTGGCACGCCAAGCAATGGCAACGGCAGCCTGAACTTGCATTATCTCGAAAGAGTTTGCATGGAAATTGGTGGGGCCTTGGCTACAAAAAAAGACTATCACGTAGTCATCGTCCGCAGCACCGTGCTCCCAGGCACCCTGGAAGGGAAGCTGGCTCCCATTCTAGAAAAGCATTCGGGCCGGTGCAGGGGCGATGATTTTGGGCTGTGTTCGAATCCGGAGTTTTTGCGGGAAGGCAGCGCCATTGAAGACTACGATCATCCCTGCCAAATCGTCATCGGCGAACTCGATGCACGCAGCGGTGACGGCGTGCAAAACTTGTATCAAGCGATTCAAGCGCCCGTCGTTCGAACGCCCATCAAGACTGCCGAAATGCTGAAGTATGTGAACAACGCATTCCACGCCCTGAAGGTCGCCTTCGCGAACGAAATCGGTAGTCTTTGCTCTGCCCACGGAATCGACGGCCACGAAGTCATGGAGCTTGTTTGCCGCGACCGCAAACTCAATATTTCCTCTTCCTATCTCATGCCCGGGTTTGCTTTCGGAGGATCGTGCCTGCCGAAAGATTTGCGCGCCCTGGTGTATCGTTCGAAAGAGCGTGACATCGATTGTCCGCTGCTCAGCTCCGTTTTGCCGAGCAATCAAAGGCAAATTCAGCGCGGCATTGAACTGGTGGAAGAAACTCGCCAGAAGCGCGTGGGCATTCTGGGTCTGAGTTTCAAAGCGGGTACCGACGATATCCGCGAGAGTCCGATCGTCCATCTGGTGGAAGCGCTGGTAGGGAAGGGCTATCAGGTAAGCATTTACGACGAGAAAGTGGAGCTCTGCCGGTTGACTGGTGCGAACAAATCCTTCTTGGAACGGGAGCTCCCGCACATTGCCACGCTCATGCGCGACTCCCTCAGGGAAGTCTTGGCACAATCCGAAGTCGTGGTGATCGGAAACGCCAGCGCATCCTTTCAGGCCGTGCCGGAAATGTTGCGCGACGAGCAGATCTTCATCGATCTCGTGGGAATCACCAGAGGACACCATCGGACTCCGGCGCCGGCTGCAATTCTTCCACAAACAGGGGCTTATGAAAGCGTCCTCCAATAATCGCATCCTGATGCTGCTGGAGAATCAGGCTTACCCGCAGGATGTGCGCGTCCGCCGGGAAGCGAATGCGCTGACCGCTGCGGGCTACACCGTTTCCGTCATCTGTCCGGCGAAGCCGGGCCAGCCATCTCGGGAAGTGATCAAAGGTGTGTGCATATATCGCTATCCGGAGCCGTCTGGTGCGAATGGCTTTCTCGGATACCTTTGGGAATACGGATACTCCACGGCCGCCAGCTTCGCAATATCGATGATGGTTTTTTTTTACGGCGGTTTTGACGTTATCCACGCTCACAATCCGCCGGACACGTTTGTATTTATCGCCGTTTTTTACAAAATATTTGGCAAGCGCTTTGTCTTTGATCACCATGATTTGTCTCCGGAAATGTACGAAGCGCGCATGCCGGGCGGCGGAAACCGCGTGGTTTACCACGCGCTGGTCTTGCTGGAGAAACTTACGTGTTTCTTCGCCAATCATGTGATCACCACGAACGAATCCTACAAGAAAATCGAGATGCAGCGCGGCGGCGTCCCGCAAGAACGCATCACGGTCGTGCGAAACGGAATCGAGCTCGACCGCGCGCGCAACACCGAACCCGAGCGCGCCCTAGTGGAAAAAGGAAAAATCATCATCGGTTACGTGGGAGTGATGGGATTTCAGGACGGCGTTGATTATCTTCTGCGCGCGCTTCATCACCTCATCCACGATCTGCGAAGGACCGATTTCTATTGCGTGCTTGTGGGCACCGGAGACGCATGGCCAAAATTGCGCGGCCTGGCGCAGCAGTTGGGTCTCGATCCATACATCTGGTTTACCGGATTCGTGCCGAGCGAAAAAATGCAGAGCTGCATGTGCGCGGCAGACATTTGCGTGGCTCCTGAGCCTTCAAATCCATTCACGGATCGCTCCACCATGGTCAAAATGGTCCATTACATGTCAATCAGCAAACCGATCGTCGCGTTCGACTTGCCCGAGCATCGCTTTACCGCGGCGGACGCAGCCATCTATGTAAAACCGAACGATGAACTCGCCTTCGCCAAAGCGATCTCGGAATTGATGGACGATCCTCGCCGCAGGGAAGCTCTCGGCGCGTTGGGACGGAGGCGCTTCGAAGCCGAATTGGCGTGGGAATATTCCGTTCCCAAACTTCTTGAAGCTTATCAAGCTATTTTGCCCAGACCCAAAAAGACAGTTCGCAACGTCACCGAAGAGCCAGGAATCGAGCTTACCCCCAGACCGAAACCCAAGTCTCTCCACACCACGCAAACCGCAAGACTGGAATCCGGAGGTCCCACGTAAGTTCTGGCTTCGTTCCTCTTCGTCAGCGTGTTGCCCGAAAGCGTCTCCGTGTTCCGAATGTAAATTTCGGGGAAAGTGAATCCACATGACAGTCGTGTGTGTAGATCCTCGAACAGGTCCGCTGTGGCGGTCCCTGGTCGAGAAAACCGAAAGCAGCGTTTTTCACTCGCCGAGCTGGATCCGAGTGCTGACGGACACGTACGGCTGGGAGGCCAGCGCTTACGTGATCGTGGATGACGCCGGAGAGCCGCGGGCCGGTCTTCCTTTCTGCCGGATCACAGATATGTTTGGCGAACGGATCGTGGCCCTGCCTTTCTCCGATTACTGCGACCCGCTGATCCGCGACGCGGAGTCCTGGCGCGTATTGATCGATAAGCTCTTGCCGGAGCATCGTCCCATCAATTTGCGCTGCTTGCACAATGACGTGCCTCTTACTGACGAGCGGTTTAGTCTCGCGAAGCAGGCGAAGTGGCACCGGCTCGACTTGCACCCGGAGCTAGACGCGCTGTGGCGCGCGATGCACGATTCCACTCACAGAGCGATCCGGAAATCCGAACGCGAGGGACTCACGGTGCGCATGGCTGAATCCGAGCAGGAGCTGCGGACCTTTTTCGAGATGCACCTGAAAGTCCGGAAATACAAATACGGCCTTCTCGCGCAACCCTACAGTTTCTTTCAAAACATCTGGCGCCATTTCGTGGACGCGCAGCACGGATTCCTTATTCTGGCGATTCATGGGGACAAGATTGTGGCGGGCGATTTCTTCCTGGAGTGGAAGGATACCCTCTACTACAAATTCAACGCCTCTCTTCCCGACGATCTTTCGTACCGGCCGAACGACTTGCTGATCTGGGAAGGGATCAAGCAGGGAAAAAATCGCGGACTCGCTTTTCTGGACTTCGGTTTGAGCGACATGGACCAGGAAGGGCTGGTGAGATACAAGCGGAAGTTCGGCACGGAGGAAAAAACGATCTCCTTCCTGCGCCATGAGCCCAACGGAGGGCCGACGCCCGCCGAAAAGGAAATGAGAGGACTTCTCGGGAGAATGACTAGCCGTTTTACGGATCATATGGTACCGGATCCAGTGACAGAGAAAGCGGGAGAGGATCTGTACCGGCTCTTTACATGATGCTCGGTTCCAAAATGGGGAGAATTGGCTTACACCCGTCAGTTTTCGCAAGAGCGGCAAACAAAGGACTTACGGCAGTTACAAGCAAACCGCGCCGCGCCCTTGAACGCACGCACTACTGCGTTTCGAGGATCAGCGTTTCCAGTGTGTACCGGATTGCTCTGATCGCAATGACCGCGTAGTGTGGAGGCGAAAATGCCAGGGCAGACAATTTCACGTCAAGCCGAACTCTCCCAATGAGTATCAGTTTGCGGAATATCGGTGGGAACGCTCTCTCGATTCTCTCGAGTGACGTGATGAACCGTGCGACGAGCTTTGTGTTGTATGCCATGGTCGCGCGGCACCTGGGCACGTTCGAGTTTGGCCAGCTTTCGCTGGCGTTCTCACTGTTCTATGTGTTTCAGGTATCCGCGGTTGCCGGGCTGAAAATATTGATTGTCCGCGACGTGGCAAAAGATCAGTCTCGAACCAGGTTATATTTCAAGAATAGCTGTGCGATAGTGGCGGCTTCGTCGTTTGCGTCAGTCGTGCTGCTCTCCCTGTTCATCCGTCTAATGCACTACTCGCCCGCGACGAACTTGATCGTGCTGCTGCTCTCCGCCGGTCTTTTCCCTAATGCAATCGCGGCGGTCTGCGAGGGCATCTTTCAAGCTTGGGAACGGATGCGCTACATCGCTTGTGTCAATGTGCCTGCGAATATCGCGAAAATCGGCGGAGCGTATCTGCTGCTGTCGCGGAATCACGGGGTGTTCGCGGTTATTCTGATTTTGCTGGCTTCTTTTTTCGCCGTCGCTGGAATCGAGGTGTACTTAATACTCCGGCGATTCCCGGCGCAGCGGGCATCCATTAGCATTCCGTTTTGCCTGGCCACGGTTCGATCCGCGATCACATTTCTGGCCATCGACAAATTAGTAGCCCTTGAGAGCGGCTTGAATGTCATTCTTCTATCCAAACTGGCAGGCGAGAGCGAGGTTGGTCTATATAGTGCGGCATCTCAACTATTGGTGCCGTTGGCGCTTGTCTACCAGAGCATCGCGCAGAGCATTTTCCCCGTGATGTGCCGGAAAGTGGAGCCCAGGTATCAAGTTCTGAAGCACATTGCCCAACAGGCCACGGAATTGCTCCTGGTCCTGGCCTTGCCCGTGATCACCGGGATCTATTTCCTTGGCAATTGGGCGCTCATTCTCCTGTACAAGAAGCCGGCGTTTCTTGCGGCTGTGCCTGCTTTACGCGTCATGGCATGGATACTAATCTTTCAAGTATTCACAAGTGTTTTCGGTCAAGTACTGCTAGCCTGCCACCGCGAGAAAGTCACTTTAAGGATTGTATTTGTCGTCTTGCTGGTGACCCTAGTAGTCGGCTGGCCGTTGATAAGCCATTTTGGTCTTCGCGGAGCCGCCATCACGTTGGTGCTCACGAGACTGATTGCCAGCATTCAGCACTATATCCCTGTTTCAAGCCTGTTTTCAGGGTTCCCCCTTGGCAAGATCGCCTGGAAGCCGGTTATCGCGGCGAGCTGCATGGCTGCTTACTTCGCCGTAGCCACAAATCTAGAGGCCGTTCTGAGAGGCGTTTCTGCAACTCTGATTTATGGCGCCGCCCTGTTTGCTCTTGCCATCCTGGCGCCCGGACGTCCTCGCCAATTTAAGAACAAATATCTTCTTCTTGGGCCGGAGTAGCCATGCGAGAAGATCTAAAGGACACACACGGCAAAGCGGAATCCGGAGACCGTCTACGCGTTGCCCTGATTTCCTACGATTTCGGACAGTACTGCATTGGGTTAGCGAGCGCTCTGGCACAGCATGCAGAAGTTTTATTGGCTCTGCCGGAACGGATGGCTGGCCCTTACCGTGCCAAGCTGAATGACGCCGTGCACTTCTTCCCGTTTCCGAGAGCAAGGATTCGGCAGGCAGTAAAGCAATTCCGGACGATTGGTTCGATTTTGCGGAGCGTCCGGGAATTTGGGCCAGATGTGGTCCATTACCAGGGCGTTCACCTGTGGTTCGACTTGGCGTTACCTCTGTTCCGCCGTTATCCGCTGGCGTTTACCATCCATGATTTCCATCCGCACCCGGGCGATCAGCCCTTTCAGCAGACTCCGTTCTGGATTGAAATGTTTGCGCGGCGCCGCGCGGACCAGTTGATTGTTCATTCCCGACCAGTCCGAGATATGATGGTTCGAGAGTGGCCCGGCAGCGCAAAGAAAACCTCCATCATTCCTCACATTCAGATCGGCGAGGGTTTGGGTTCAACGGAGGTGCAAGAGGAAGAAAACTTGATTCTCTTCTTCGGCCGGATTTGGGAGTACAAGGGCCTGGAGTATTTGATTCGAGCCGAACCCCTGATTAGCGCTCGTGTGCCCAATGTTCGCATTCTGATTGCGGGACGAGGGGAAGATTTCTCCCGCTACACCGAGATGATGGTCCATCCGGACCGCTTCATCGTTCACAACGAATACATCCCTGAAGAACGCACGGCCGAGTATTTCCGCCGTGCCAGTGTCGTGGTCCTGCCTTACATTGAGGCTTCGCAGAGCGGTGTGATCCCTCTCGCATATTCTGCTGGTAAGCCCGTAGTGGCGACCCGTGTGGGCGGACTCCCAGAAATGGTGGAACATGGCCACACGGGGTACCTGGTTGCGCCGCGAGACACGGCAGAACTGGCGGAAAGCGTCACACGCTTATTGCTTGATGCGCCGCTCCGCCGTCAGATGGGAGCGAATGGGAAGCGGAAGATTGAGGCAGAGTGCTCTCCTGATGTAATCGCTCAAAAAACGATGGAAGTCTACCGGCGCGCAGTTGGGGAAACTCATCCTTCTCGAGGGTACACACCCGTCAAGGCTTCTCCGACCGTAACTTCTCGTTCCGGATAAGGCCAATAAAATGAATAAGAGGGAGCGAGCCGGCCTACGTTACTGTTCGTAACCGGCTCTCAAGACTCCCTCTCACTCAGGATTAAGGAGTGGTCCTGGCTAGGTAAACTTCTACTGCTGTTGCCAAATCCCAGCCTGCGCTTTACCATCAGCCCCGACATCGTCAGAGGATAGGATGAGTTGATGCCTTTATTTATTTCGCCGCTTTAGTGCTGGTAGGCCCCCAGATCGACGCTGCCGCCTTGTGGGCGAGCCTTACCGTTGATGTCCGTGTAGATATATTTTTTGAGGTCAGAAACGATGGCTGAAGCCATGCCTGACAAAGTACTGGGGTCAATGCCGCGGCTGTAGGCTGGGCTAAGAGGCAACAGTGTTAGCGCGGTGCCGAGTTGT
>WNFJ01038394.1_pt2 | contig 23600 bp, 24 predicted proteins | sample 5400461 | NCBI WGS metagenome assembly WNFJ01 (sample SAMN13153349, study PRJNA577476) | soil metagenome | isolation source: 115 cm saprolite on Douglas fir-dominated hillslope | place: USA:California | collected 2013-09-17
CGATCACCAGGGGCTTCTCCGCGGGCGCCACGAGGAGGGGCGTCTCGAAATCCTCGCCGCCGCGCGAAAGCTTATAGCGGACCTGGGTCCAAAGCCCTGCCCGTTCCAGCCGGCGAGCGACTTCTGCAGCTCTGATGACCGGCGCGCTGTTGAAAGTCAACAACACGTCGCCCGATCGAATCCCGGCGCGAGTTGCAGGAGAATTGGGCGAAACCTGACTGGCCTGAATTCCGTGGTCCGTATCGAGCCAGGTTACCCCGTCGTACAACACCTCGAAGCGGCTACGTTGGTCGAAATTGATCAAGGCAAAAATCACCGCCGCCAGCGTTGCCAGCGCCAGAACGGCTGCTCCAAGGCTAACTCGGAGATTTTGCCTCATCCCTTGTCCAGGCAGGACTAGACCCCGCCGCCAAAAATCAGGTGCAAACGAATGTCCATTGTTTGGTAGATGGCCATACACAAAACCCTATTATATTCAATAGTTTAGTCTAGCGGAAGGCCGGACAGTTCCAATCTCTCCAGTTTCTGGAAGGAGAAATACAGCTTTCGAGAACTAGAAAAATCCTAAAACTGAACGCTGAGTCCACCTCGAAATGTTCGGAACGCAGGTACCAAAGTCACGTGGCCATCCCTGCTGCTCGTGGAGACATAACCTTGCGCCAAAAGATTATTGCAATCGGCGATGGCTTCCCACCGTCCCAATGCAAATTTTGGCAGCGGCTGGCGAAGGACCAGGTGGAAATAAGGGTCGGTGTGAAACAGCGACTCCCCATAGCTGTCCACTGAGGACACGGTGATTCCGTTCACCCATTTGTATCCTGCCTGCACCCTGGTACCGAGGCGCGGCACCTTTGCGGAAATACCGGCCGCAAAAGAGTGTCGCGGCACTGTGCGAAGGATGTCGCGAAGCAGTCCATCGGTGTCAGCCATCGGCGTCAAAGCGCCACCGAAAGAATAAATGGCGGTCAATTCAATCTCGTCATCGAGCTTTTCGCGAAACGCAGCCCGCGTGCCCCAACTGCTGGAGGAGCCCCCGTCATAAGCGAATCCTGTGGAAAAATAATCTTGAAAATAATCGGTGCTGGGCAGATCGTTGCCTCGGCCGTACACGGCAACGTGACGATTGTCATCGTGAAAGCTTGCGATTTGAAGTTTCCCGCGCGTACCGATCTTCCGCTCGGCAGCGATCTCTTCATGCAGACCCTTCTGCAAAACGGGGTGGCCCCCCCGCCAAAGCAAAGCCGGAAACGCGTCCAGTTCATTAAGCGCCGCCACGAGCGCGCCCCCCGGCTGCGCATCGCTGGCTTCGAGTGGCCCGGGCCCATTCGGCAGGGAAGCAAAAACTAGGGTGGTGCTCCAATCGTCGGTGAGGCGCACGTTCAATTGCGCGCGAGGACGCAGAGAAGAGGCCGCCGCACCGAGTCCGACCAGGACGTATTCGCCGCCGTACTGAAGTACCGTGTGATCTCCGAGAGCCAGAGCGCCTCCTTGATCAAAACGAATTCCCCGAAACAGCGGCCCTACGGGCCCTAGCTTGGCTTCCCGAAGTACCAATGCAGTGTGGGGTCCGGCACCGAGGGTTCCCGCCGGCAACCACACTGTAGCGATTCCACCGGCCGGGGAATCGTCGTCGTAACTCACCTGGCCGGCGAGGATCAGCCTGTTAGCGCCGCCTAATTTCTGTTCGTATGCAACAGCGGTGGCAGGCGCAGACGCAATGCTGGAAGCCGAGTTGGGGCGGCGAGCGCCGTCCGTAAATTCCATTCGCATCCTTGGTGCGCGAGGCGCGCGGGATTCGCCGGCAACGGTCGAGACACTCAACGTGCCGCCATCCACCCATTCCAGAACGGGACGCACCGCCGCGGCGGATCGCAACACCCACTTCCAATCGTCAACTTGCGCCGTGCTGTTCGCGGGCATGCGGCGCAACTGATCCAGCGACGCAAACATGGATTCGAGCTCAATGCGCACGACAGTGGTCACATTCGACGCGACGCGGATATGTTTTTCGAAGCTGGGAAGAAAACCAGCGAGCGTAACGTGGACGGTGTAAAAACCTGGAGCGAGCTTGTCACCCCGGAACATGCCTTGCGTATTAGTCAGAAAGCTGTGGGCTGCCGGCACTCCCGCGGCTTCGGAAATCAACTCGACGCTCGCGCCCATCTGCGGCGTTCCCGCAGCGTCGCGTACCACTCCCGCAAGCTTTCCCGAAACAAGCTTCGCTTGCGCGGCCGCCGGATTCGCCCCAGAGGACGAAACCATGGCGGTCAGGACCAGGGCCCCCAGGATTCGGAGCCGTTCCTGTTTCACGTTGCTTTACCTCCCCGGCGTAGCGATCGCCGCGGTCTTCGTCTCCGGCACTGCTTTCACCGTGAAATCCGCCGACTTCGAAATGGTCTGATTCGAGAGTGCGTCGGTGGCGTTCACTTCCAGACTGTATTTACCGGGCGCCAGTGTTGCGAGCGGCAGCAGGCGCTCGATGGTGACCTGGTCGCCCGTCTGCTTCATCTCTTCCGAAGTTTCCTTGAACTGCATGATCTGTTCTTTGCCCTTCCTAACAGTGAACCGGAACGTGGCGCTGGATTTGTGAGTCTTGTCGTCGGGCTTCAGGTTATAAACCTGCATGTAAATTCCGAGCTTGTCGGCAGTGGTGAAATCGCCTTCAAGACGCGGCCGCACCTTCGAGGAGCCCAGCACGAATTGCCCCGAGCCAATCTGCTTCGCGGGAACATGCTCGATTTGATCGGCAAGGATCAACGAGCTGGAATCCAGCTTTTCATCCTCATAGCGCGGTACTTGCAGGCGCGAGTTCACCACGCCGACATTTCCGCTCTGCACATCCTTAATTACCAGATCGAGCCGATACAGGCCGGGGCGAAGCGGAACAGCCTTCTGATAAATGGATTGCAGCTTCAACGACTGCTGGTAAAGAGAATCCGGAAAATCGCGGCTGACGGAATCTTCAAACGTCTGCACCACGCGACCGGTGAGCGTAGTCACGCGGCCGAAAATATTCATCGTCGCGGAGTGAATTCCCTCCTTGGCCTGAAAGGAAAGCTGGCTGTTAGGAATCTGGATAGTTACAGGCACGAGCACCGTGTCATTCGTCACTTTCAGAAAATCCGGGCGCCAGTTGAAGTGCACCTGATCGCGGACGATGCGGGAGGTCACTACCGCTTCGAGATCCTTGAATTTTACCTGCGGTGGTTTGTTGACCTTGGCGTAGAGTTCCAGGCGGTTGAACTCGTCCATGCTTGCGGGCGTACCACCCATGGTTTTCGGTAGGTGGGTACCATCCGAGCGCGTAAAGCGATCGGTCTTCGACGCCATGCCCATCGATTCCATCAAGCTTAGACCCGCCCCAGGCACATGCAACAGCGCGTCTTTCTCGGATGGATCCATCGTCAGGTGATACTCGCCCGAACCGCTGGGATCCACGAATTCCAAAATTACGTTCTCGCCGATGCCTTCCAGGTAGCGCCACCGCCACGTCTCCCAAGGATAGGTGCTTGTCGACCCGCCCCCCTCTTCCATAGGCCGATCGTACGTGCCGCCCGTAGGATGCGATTCAACTTCATCCGCTGGGCCCCACATGATGTACATGCGGCCGCGGTCGGTCTTCCATCCGGGGATGCCCGAGGCGTAGTGCTCGTTGGCGTAAGCGATTCGGCGGTAATGCTCTTCCTTAAAATCATTGTCCGGCAGGTCGGGATTGTTGCTCCGACGCAGCCAGAACTGCTCGATAAATTGCTCGCGTTCTTCGTTGGTATCCAGTTGGAGGAAAGCATTGCGTTCGTCGGGAGAGATGATGTAGGTGACATCCTCCGTCAGCCATTGGCGGTAGGCGCTGTCCAACTCCTTCAGCGTCTTCCTCATCTTGCGCTTGGTATCCTTGTCCATCTTTTTTGGTACTGGAGGAGCCGCTGAATCTTGCGCCTGTTGCGCGTAAGCAGGTGGCATGGCGATGGCAATTGAGAAAATGGAAACGAACAGGGTCCGCACTACCCTTGACATGAAGACACCTCAAACTTTAGGACGTATGGATTCTAACCCCCAGACAAGCCCCCCGTCAATCAAGGGAATCCCCTTCATTTTGTGGCACTTGTCCCCCGAAATCGGTTAGATCATTGGCAAACTAGTTTGGTTGCCTGACAGTTTTTGACCTGAACGAAAGTACAGGAATCTTCAAGTGAAGAAGAGAGAGAGGGGAGGAGAACCAGATTGGGAAGTCTCAACGCAGACGCAAGGGATCTAAAAGAAGGCTATTGGACGCGCTGGGGCTGGCCGTCCGAACCCACAAGAGTATCGAAGATGGCCAGGACATGCCGGCGATAATCCACCATGCGCGCAAAGATGTCGCGGAGTTGCGGGTCGCGTTCTGCCTCGCGGTGCCATTTGGCAAGGACCGCCGGGGGCACTTCGATGTCTCGCCGCAACTGCTCCGCAGAATACCCGCGCAAGAACAGCCCGTAGAAAAATGCGGCTTCACGCTGCGGGAAGTCAAGGTCGTGAATGACTTCGGAGGGAACGAACTGTAGCATCGTGGCCATGGAGAAAGATGCAGTTTACAGAAAAGCGTCTCCGCGTCAAGTAGGACTGGGGTTTCCCTGCCGCGTTCCGTGCAACACCCTCCTTTCAGAAAGCACATGGAGGCGTTGTGGGCACAGGCCGCACAACGCTGTGGTTGCCAAGCGATTCTAACCGCCTTAGGATGCTTATAGGCATGGCAAGGTTACACAACTCGGTCAAAGGGTCTTTGGCGCGGCGGACCTTCAGCCGCTTTTTGCGGTTTGGTGTACTCCGCGGACTGCGTTCGATTGAGATTGACCCGGAAGATTTCCGGCGTCAGCTTGCGGACAAGCATCAACTGTGGGTTCCTGACTTCGCGCGCATGAAGGACGTTCCCACGGAACGCCTGGACGCCATCGCGGCGGAGCTGATACACGATGCGGAACGCCTGGCGCTTGCCGAAGGCGCGGGATTCGGTCTCGGTGGCATGATCACGTTTTTGCCCGACGCCAGCTTGCTCACGATTATCACTCTTCGACTAATCCAGCGTCTCTCCCTGCTCTATGGATTTGAAGCTCGCGGCCGCGATCAGCGGATCGAAATGTGGAAAGCGGCCGCCGCTGCCTCTGGCATCGATTACGGCAAGGATTTGGCCGAAAAACAGCTCCTTGAAAAACTTGCCCCGCGCATCGCTGAACGGTTCGCCGCGAAGATTGGCGCCGAAACGGCGGAGAAATGGGCCGGACGCTTGATTCCGTTGGCCAGTTCGGCCATCGGTGGGGCGCTGAATTTTTCGTTTGTGAGAGGCTGGGGCCGCCGCGTCCAGCGCCATCTTCGCGCGAAGCATCTCGAGGCCAAAGCTTCCACGGCGCCTCCGCCTTCGGCGTACGATGCAGTTGCGGCCACCATCAACTAGCAACCGGAGCCTGTGAGTAAGCGAACGACTTCCGTTGCCGACCTTAGAGTGGAGATGCTGTGTCAGTCAGGGCCGGGGAAGGACAGGAGACGAGAGCATGCGGAATGGTGGAATTTGCAAGTTCTTTGCCGGGGTTGTTTTCTTTGGCCTGGCGCTCGCCTTGGTTTTGGTTCCACAGCAGGCCGCCTCGAGACTTCCGCAAGACACGAACACAGCCCAATCGGCAGCCGATCTGTCTGTGCCTGCCTATCATGCCCAAGCCCCGCAGGGAGAACTGCCCGCAACAATGGATCCCACCCTTTTCACCGAACCCATCGTGCAGAACGCATACACGGTAGCCGCAAAAATTAAAAATACCCTTTACCAGCAACCCTGCTATTGCCATTGCGACCGCAGCCACGGCCACACCAGCCTACTGGAGTGCTTCGCCAGCAAGCACGGTTCGGGATGCGGCACATGCATTTACGAAGACTTCTACGCGTTCGAGCAGTCCAGTAAAGGGAAAAGCGCGGCGCAGATTCGTGCCGGGATCATCAAGGGCGACTGGAAATCGGTCGACGCCGCCAAGTATCAGAAGCCTCTGCCGGCAAAGTGACTCCCGTGCGTTGGCGGTGATGGAATCCCAAGCGACATTCTTCAGAAGTTCCTTGTCACATCGCGTCGCAATTCGTAAACTATTCTTACCCCGGCCAAACATAGGAGGAAGAATGCATTTTCGCGTGAAGGTATGTGTGTCGATGCTGGCGATTGCCCTTTTGTTTGGTTTGACGGCAATTCCGGCAGGGGCCCAAGACAAGCAGCACGTCGTTTCTCTGAGCGACTTGAACAAAGACGCCGCGCGGCCGGCCCAGACGCGCCAATCCAACGAAGAAGCCGTTCGTTCGCTTCTTTCTTCCGACCAGGCCCAAAAAGCGCTGAAGTCCGCCAACCTCGACTATAAAAAGGTGGATAGAGCCGTCGGCCAACTGAGCGATGAAGATCTTGCCAAACTGGCCGAGCGGTCTCGCCGGGCGCAGAGTGATTTTGCCGCTGGACGCATTTCGGATCGCGATCTGCTTTGGATCATTCTGATTGCGATTGGTATCATCGTCCTGGCGGTCGCACTCCGTTAGGTCTTACAAGTTAGAGTGATTCCCTATTCGAATGAACCGGATCGCTCTTGGTCTGTTCCTGGTTCTCTTTCTGGGGCCTTCTGCTCGAACGGGGCCCCAGGAAAGAGCCGGAGTCTGGCTGGACGTGCCGTACATAAAACAGGCCGAGGATGGCTGCGGGTCTGCTGCCATCTCCATGGTGCTGCAATATTGGAGCACTCATGGTGCAACGATTGACTCGCAGCGTGCTGACGCCGCAGCAATCCAGAAGCAGCTTTATTCACGCAAAGTCCGCGGCATTCCGGCTTCCGCCATGGAGAGTTACCTCAAACAATCGCGCTTTCGCGTGTTCCCGCTCAACGGAGATTGGCGAGACCTTCTCGAACAACTGAAACAGGGACGTCCGCTGATTGCCAGCCTTCAGCCAGGCAGCGCTAAAACCCCGTTACACTACGTAGTGGTAACCGGCATCGACTGGCAGAACGGGGCCGTTTTTATCAACGACCCCGCGCGTGGAAAGCTTCTCCGGGTTGCGCGTGAGGACTTCGAAAAGCAATGGCGCCCGAACCGCAATTGGATGCTCCTGGCTCTCCCCGAAAAGGCTTCCTGATTTTTTTTCTAGTCGCAGTGTTGGCGCTGGGTTTGCCCACGTTCGCCCAGGATTCCGCCTCCGATCAAGCTCGCCTTCTCGCCGCGCAAAGTGCGTTCGACGCCGGGCATTGGGAGGAAGCTGCGAAGCTGGCGCAGGGTCCCGCGGACCAACCCCCAGATCTTGATTTTCTAGCCGGGCTGGCCCTGGCTCGTTTGCAGAAATGGGACGAGGCCAAACTCTCATTTGAAGCGGGCTTTCGAAAGGCGCCCGGGGATTCGCGGTTTTTGGTCGAGCTGGCCGGCATTGCCTACAAGCAAAAAGATTTTCCTGCCGCAAAAAAATATCTGCATGCTGCGCTAAGGCTGAACCCTCGGCATTCCTATTCGAGCGAATTTCTTGCGACGATTTATTTCCTGGAAGGCAATCTCGAAGCCGCTTTGATGTATTGGAATCCCGAAGACAAACCGCGCCTGCGAAGTGTTGCGTTCGCACCTCCCCTAAAGCTCAAGGAATCTCTCCGCGACCGCGCCGTCGCGTTCAATGCTCCTCAGGTTCTTACGACCGATGCTCTGCTTACGACGCAAGCGCGCCTGGACAATCTGGGAATTTTTTCAAGCCGGCGGGTCGAACTCTCTCCAGGTGAGTCTGGAAACTACGATGCAACATTGCACTTGGCAGAGAGAAATGGCTGGGGCGATTCGAAGGTCGAAGGCATCGTTTCGCTCTTGAGCGGCTTGCCCTACGCCACGGTCTATCCGGAATTTTACAATCTCCGCGGGGACGCCGTGAATTTGACTTCGCTCGCGCGATGGGATTCGGAAAAACGCCGCATCACTCTTTCACTTTCCCTGCCGCTCTACGGTGATCCCAGCCTGCGATTGCGCCTTTACGCCGATGCGCGCAACGAGAATTGGAATTTAGCGCAGACTTTTCTTGGCGCGGGCACACCACTGACCGACCTGAATATGCGCCGCGTTGCGGCCGGTGCCGAAGTGCATTCCATTGTCAATGGTCACTGGAGCTGGAGTGCCGGCGCGGAACTTGCAAATCGCAATTTTCGAAATGTGAGCGCCGTCACTTCACCCTCCGAGCGCATTTTCTTCACTGGTAGCACCTCTCTCGCAGCATGGCTCGGCGCCGAACGCATGCTCTTCCGCGTCCCGGAGCGCCGTTTCACGCTGGATTCCGCCGTCCTGGCGAAAGCCGGCCGCGAGTTTGCGGATGGCCTAGGGCCGTTCACCACCATCCGCGCGTCGCTTCGGGCGGAGTGGTTTCCGCGCGCTAGCGGTGACGACTATGAAATGCGAGAGCAGACTCGCGCGGGCGCGACCGCGGGCAAAGCCACTCTGGATGAACTGTTTGAATTGGGCATCGAGCGCGACAACGACCTCTGGCTTCGCGGTCACGCGGGAACTCTCGGCGGCCGCAAGGGCGCTGCCCCTCTCGGCCGACGTTTTTTTCTTGCCAATTGGGAGATGGACAAAAACATCTATCAAAACGGTTTTTTCACTGTGAAGCTCGGCCCATTTCTCGACACCGGTGCGGTAGCCGATTCCTCCGGCCTTTTTGGTTCGCAGCGCTGGCTCTGGGATACCGGCGCGCAATGCAAAGTCCGGCTCCTAGGAAGTCTGACTGTCGTTCTTTCCTACGGCCGGGACTTGCGCGGCGCACGAAACGTCTTCTACGGCACGGTTCTACGCTAACTCGCGCAGGCCTACTGCGTTCTAGAAGTGGAAAACGATTCCGCCGCTGAGTTGGAAGTTGTTCTGCGACCGACTAAAAAAGCCTGTGCGCACGTAGTCGCCCTCCAAGCGCACGGATAAGCGCGGGTTCAATCGGTAATCGGCGCCTCCGCCAGCCTTGATTGAGTAAGAGTTGCGGCTCCTTCCCGCGACTTGCGGCTGTTCGTGCGCGCCGCCGAAAATTCCATGCAGCCAGGGTTCCCAACGTTTCTGCCGCCATGCGATCTTCGGCCCGGCACCGTACAAGGCAAGCTTTACATGTTCGTTTGCATAAATCGTGGGGGCATAGGCCGCCGTAATGTTTCCCTCGATCCCAAACCAGTCGTTTGTGAAGTAAACGACGGAAGTATTAACGCCGACCGCGCTGGCGTTGAAGAGCGAGGACCGGAAACGGAACCACGTTGCACCGAGACCGAGCTGCCAGCGGTAGTCGTCGCGTCCACCGTAAAGAAACTTCGGCTTCGGCGACGGCGAAGCTGGATCGGCGTTTTCGAGGGGCAGGGCCAGGGCGGTGGCGAGATCCGGTGCTGCCGATGTGTTCGCGGGTTTGGCTGGCGTCGCGGAAAACGTGTCTGCGGCGGCAAGGTAGTCGAGAAGCGCCGCCTTCGCGGCGGAAGTCACAGAGAAATCCTGCGCGGCGTTCCCCCGGTCGATTGTCAAGATTGGCGCGCTTACCTGCGCCCGCGCAACACACACGCTCCCAAGTAGCAGCAGTGCCGATGCAAATAGCCTCTTCATGACGCTCCCCTCAGAGGGTTGACCCCACGGATAGAATCAGCCACGTAGGTACGGTAAACAACACCATAGCCGTTTGTCCATGCTCTTTCGCAGAAAGGGGCGAAAAAGAGAAGGGGAACCTCGCCGGCTGGTCAGCAAGCAATCGGGAGGGCCAGCGGCAGGGTCCTGGCCCGAAACTAGCAGTCCACCTACTGGCAAACCCTAACGGCCGTGCCTTAAATAGTCGTCAGTCTTGTTCAGCCAGTCCTCACGCGGAGGATCAAAGACATCCAGGTCCACGGTATCTTCCAGAGCCCAGGCTTCGTGCGGCATGTGCGGCGGGATGCAAAGCACTTCGCCGGCGCTCACGACGATTTCCTTGCCGTCAATCGCGAACTTCAGGGCGCCTTCAAGGATGTACGTCACTTGCTCGTTGTGGTGGTGATGCAGCGGCACGTGCGCGCCTTTCTTCATAATTACGCGTGCCAGCATAATCTTATCGCCCACCAGCATTTCGCGGCCGATCAGCGGGTTCAACTGCTCGCGCTCCACGTTTTTCCATGCGACGTGCTTCGATCTCGTCGGGGTGCTCATTTCGCTTCTCCATCCTCTGCCTGGCTAATTCGCAACATTCGTACCTAAAAAGCTACCGGGAAATCGCGGCTCGCCAATGCACCGAAACACGTTGGATGCGCTCCAGGGCTTCCTCAAGCAGATTCCGCGCGCTGACGAGCGAGAAACGCAAGAAGTTTTCGCCACCCGGGCCGAACGCTGCCCCCGCAATTCCCGCCACACCCGCTTCCTCCAACAAAAGTTTCTGTATTTCTTCCGCGGAGAGTCCCGTATCTGCAATATTCACCCAGGCGTAGAAAGCGCCATCCGGCGGCTGGCAGCGAAATCCGGGGATCCGATTGAGCCCGGTGACAAACAAGTCCGTCACCATCGCTTCCACGGCGTTTGTGGAATCGCGCAGCGCTTCGATGGCCGCCACCTGGGTGAACTCCGCCGTGCACGTAAACGTGTTCAGCACCAACAAGTCCATGGCATCAATCACCTTTACGGGCGCCACGGCGTATCCCAGCCTCCAGCCGGTCATGGCAAAGCTTTTCGAGAATCCGTCAATGATCACCGTGCGCTCCGCCATGTCTGCAAGTGACCAGATGGATTTGTATTCCCCCCTGAACAGAATGCGCGCGTAAACTTCGTCCGCGATCACCCACATGTCGTGTTTCTTGGCGATTTCCGCCAGTTCCTCCAGAATCGCGTCGCTGAAGACTGTTCCGGTCGGATTATTCGGCGAATTAAAAATCAGCACGGTGGTGCGCGGCGTGATCTTTCCCGCGATCTCGTCCGGGTCAGGCTGAAATTTGTTTTTCTCTTCCAGCCCAAAAGGAACCGGCATCGCCCCAAGTCCACGCGTGAAAGACGGATAGATCGGAAAGCCCGGGTCCGGAAAAAGTACTTCGTCGCCTGGCTCGATCAGCGCCATCATCGCTAGCGACAGCGCCATCTTGCATCCCGGCGCCACCAGGACCTGCTCCGCCGTTGCAGCTACGCCGCGCGTACGCCTCAAATACTCCGCAATCGCTTCGCGCAGCGCTGGGACGCCGCGCGTGGAGCAGTACCGGTCGCGCCCCGCGGCTACCGCTTCGCGCAATACATCCACCACCGGCGCAGCCGGATGAAAATCCGGCTCGCCCAACTCCAGATGAATGATCGACCGCCCCTGCCGCTCGAGTTCCTTGGCGCGCGAATACACCGCCAGCGCGCCTTCGCCATTCAGTTGCGAAACACGCGATGCGATTCGTGTCATGGTCTCGTCCGGACGGGAATCTTATCACTTCGCAAGGAACGGCAGCGCCCTCGGAAGACTCAGCTTTCAACGCGGCGCAGCCGCGGGCCAAGGAAAGCCGAACATGCTAGCGCAGTCTTCACTTGACGTTACCATCTCTTGGGCAGACCATAGCTTTAGCCACTTATATGCAACTCGCAGGGCTTTTATCCGTCTAACGGTTTAGGTCGCGTCCCCGTGAGGGGGTGAACTATGGCTTCTCGCAAACTGATTCCTTCCATTCTAGCAATTGGGCTGTTAACGCTCTGCTCTGGTGCGCCTCGTGCTGCCGCAGACACGAGCCATGCGCGCATCATCCGTCTGAGCCTTGTTCAGGGCGACGTCCGATTCGCCCGCCAAACGCATGGCGACCCCCTCTCCGACTCGAATGCAACGTGGGAGACCGCCGGACTAAATCTGCCCATACGGCAGGGCTACGTTCTTGCCACGGACAAGGGCCGCGCGGAAGTCGAGTTTGAGAATGGCACCGTGGCTTTCCTCAAGGAAAACACGGTTCTGGAGTTCTATGACCTTTCCCTCCAGGATGAGTCCCGAACCACGCGTTTGGTCCTTCGGCAAGGCAGCGCTTCCTTCTACGTGAATCCCGCGGGCAGTGACTATTTCAGCGTCACCGGCGGCGACTTCACCGTGGAAGCCGACAGCCGAAGCACCTTCCGGATCGATAATTATGACGACGGCAGCACGGTGGAAAATTTCAAGGGCCACGTTTCCGTTCTGCACAATAAGAATGCTACGCGTCTTGATAAGGGCCAATCACTTTCTATGAAAGCCGGCGACGATTCTTCTCTGAGCATCGCCGGGCTGGCTGAGCAAGACGACTTCGATCAGTGGGTCTTGGGCCGCATCAATACCGTCTCGACCGCAACCACCGCGGCGCTGCAATACACTGGTTCTCCTTATTACGTTCCGGGGTTCGCAGATCTCTTTGCCTATGGCGCTTTTAATTCCTGTGGCTCCTATGGCTATGGCTGGCGGCCGTTTGGGGCAGGCTTCGGTTGGTCCCCCTTCACCGACGGCCAATGGTTTATGGATCCTTCGTTTGGCTGGACCTGGATGAGCTATCAGCCGTGGGGTTGGGCTCCGTTCCATTACGGGGGATGGCTCTTCGACTCATCTTGCGGTGGCTGGTTCTATTCCCCGCCGATTCTTTACGGATACCCGGGGTACCCTATCGGTCCCGGCAGAAGGCGGCCTCCCGTTCGCGCGCCACGTCCGCTTTATCGTCCGGTGACAGCGGTCTTTGTTCGCCAACGAGGCACGACCGGCATCGTGCCCATGCATCCGCTCGATCAAAAAGGGAAGACTCCTCTGAATTTGGAGCACGGCGTTTTTTCGAACGTGGGCACAAGAGGTGCGAGCACGCAGATCATGCCTGTCGAGCGCGGACAAAAGTGGGAAACGTTTAAGTCAGCGCCGCGCGATGCCGTGACTGGCGGCCTTGCCGCCACGGCTCCGCCAACTCGGGTTTCCAGAACGGTGCTCGAAAGCAAATCCGGAGCTTCTGCCGCTTCGCTGGGCAAGAATTCTTCCATCGTTTACGACCCGAGTGAACACCGCTTCGTGGATACAAACTCCTCCGCGAATGCCAAAGATGCTGCCGTCGAAAACGGACGCGTTGCTACCTCCTCCTCGGCAGCCACTACGTCGCCGCCCCAGGCAGGCGCGGCGCCGCCACGCACTCCTATTGTGCCTTACGCCGCGAGCAGCGCAAGTTCGCCTCCACCGTCACGAAATATCGCCCCACCACCAGCCCCGCACTACTCAGGCGGAAGTTCCAGCACCCGAGGAGGTGGTAGTTGGGGTGGCAGCGGTTCGAGCAGCGGCGGAACGGGGCACTCGTCATCCGCGCCATCGGCCCCCGCTCCTTCTGCGCCGGCTTCGCACGCCTCCTCCGGCCGCCCGCACTGATCGAATCGGCGGCTCTTGTAAAATGGCTCCGCCTCGCGGAGCCATTTCTGTTTTCGTTGATAAATGGAAATGAGTAGGATTGATCAGGAGAAGATCATCCCTGCATAGCCGACCACCGCGCTGCGGTCGCCGGAAACATCCGCTGACGTCGCGTACTTCACCAATTCCGATTTTTTCACGCCGAGCGCGTTTAGCGCCGTGAGCACAGCCACTGCCGGCCCAAGCCCGCACATGGAAATCTCTTCCTTGCGGCAGGTTTCATAGAGTTCCCGCGGCTCCATCGCCAGCAATTGCTCGATCGCTTTGCGGTCCTTGATGCGCGTTGTGGCGTCATCCTCGTAATGATTCAGGTCCGAGGTGGTCAGCAGGTGCACATTTTCCTTGGTAGCCGCCAGAACTCGCGCAATTCCTTCGCCGATGCTCGCCAGGTTTTCGAATCGGACCGTCCCCAGCGCAATGGGGACAAAACTGAACTCCGGTGCCAGCACCTGAAGAAACGGCAACTGTACTTCCAGCGAATGCTCTGCGCTGTGCGCCACGCTATCCTCTCTCAACAACGGACACGCCTTTCTCAGCGCTTCCGCGAGCGGCTCGTCAATCGGCGCGTCTCCCAGCGGCGTGCGCCAAGCCCCGCTCGAGAGAATCGCCGCAGGTTCGCCATGCGGATAATGCCGAACGCCAAGGACAATTATTTTCTTGGGCAGTTCGATTCGTGTGAGCACTGCCGCAGCCACGTGTCCCGAATAAACGTACCCTGCGTGCGGCACAAGGCACGCCTTAGCCTCAGTGCGCGGCTGGCCCACCTCAGCGTTGGTGTATTTGTGAATGAGAGCTATGAGTTCCCCGGGATCGGAGGGATAGAAGCGTCCAGCAACCGCAGGCAGGCGAAGCATGTTGCCGCTCCGCGAATCAAACAGGCTTTGAGGGTTTCCCTTTGACTTTGATCGCTTTCGATGTGGCGGGATCGAACAGAATCGTCACTTTGTCGCCGTACTGGTAGCCACCCTTATCCACGATTTGCTGCATTTTGGCCGCAGCGGCTCCCGAAAGGGGAAACGTCCTGATAGCCAGGTCATTTCCCTTCGCGCGCACGGTGATCTGCGCGACGTTCGCGTTCATCACGAAACCCTCGAATTTGGCCAGCCCGGTCGGCGTCGGCTTCGGTTTCACGGTGTTCACGACGATCGGCACCGCCGTATCAACAACGATCGGCACCACTGCCGTGGGAACCTGCGCCGCCGCGGGCGAACAAAACAGCCCCGCCGCCGCAACCACTAGCGGCAGTCCGAATCCCGCGACTTTGTCGATTTTTTTCATTCCATCTCGTCCGTGGCTATCCGCAGCGACTTTAAGAATCGCACGTCCTGAGGCGTCATGGCCAGGCGTGGCGCTGGCCTTTTGTCATTTTCTTCCATAAACGATTCCTGATCCACCTGAATCCGCAGCGACTCCAGGAACCGGCGGTCCTGCGTCGTCAGCTTTGCTGCTTCGGCCGCGGCGGCGTCGCGTTTTGCCAGCCCGATGGTTGCGTCCAGCTTCAGCACGATGTCGTAGCCGTGCGCACGCACTCCCGCAATCGCGCCGGTGATGCGATCCGAATCAGACACCGTGTCGTTGATCGCATGTCCCAGTTCACGGAGCAAGTTTTTCAGGTGATCGTCAAGTTGCAAGGCCGGTTCTCCCTTACTTCTCCGAACATTTTAGGCCCACGCATTGTTGGATACAAGAGTGCTTCGTTCCGTTGTCTCCAATTCGTCCACAGTCCCATGGTTCAGGTTTTTTTCACCCAATTGCCCGTACTTCCGGCCTCCACCTTCGGTCGTCCGGCGCGTTTTGCGCTAAGATGCTCTTATGTCGACCGCCGCAAACGCCGCTACTGCATCGCCACCGCAAGGCGGCTTCCGGCGTTTCTGGCGCGCGCTCCGCCAGCTTTTTCACGAGGTCATTGCCGCGTTTTTCGCCGTTCTTGCGCTGAGCTGGCTCAATGCCGCACTCCGCGCCTGGACGCGCGACGCCGCTGGCTGGCTCATCGGCATCGCCGTCGCTGTTGCTCTGTTATTTGTGTTTTTCGCTCTAACTTCGTTTCGCAAGGCTCGCAAAATGTAGCGCCCGACCGGGTCGGGGCGGCTTTAGCTCAGTCCAATCGCGGCCACAACATGGAACGCAAAAATGTCCAACACGAAATCCAAATTCGCCCCTCCCCTCGAACGCAAGGGAAAATTCACCACGCTCTCCGGCATCCCCCTCGAGCGCGTCTACACTCCCGACGCCCTCGCCGACTCTGAGCCCGAGGAATCGATCGGCTATCCTGGCGAATTCCCTTTCACGCGCGGCATTTATCCCACCATGTATCGCGGCCGCTTCTGGACCATGCGCCAGTACGCCGGCTTCGGCTCCGCCGTCGAATCCAACCAGCGCTATCGCTATCTTCTGAGCAAGGGCCAAGCCGGCCTTTCTGTCGCGTTCGATCTCCCCACGCAAATTGGCATGGACTCCGACCACCGTCTCGCCCTCGGCGAAGTTGGAAAAGTCGGCGTCGCCATTGATTCGCTCGAAGACATGGAAACGCTCTTCGACGCCATCCCGCTCGAAAAAGTCTCCACCTCGATGACCATCAACGCCACCGCCGCGATTTTGTTATGCCTCTACGTCGCCGTCGCAAAAAAGCAAGGCGTAAGTCTCCAAAAACTTTCCGGCACCGTGCAGAACGATGTCTTAAAGGAATACATCGCTCGCGGCACCTACATCTATCCCGTGCGCCCCGCCATGCGCATCGTCACCGACATCTTCTCCTGGTGCCGTGGCAATCTTCCCAAGTGGAACAGCATCTCCATCTCCGGCTACCACATCCGCGAAGCCGGCTCGACTGCCGTCCAGGAAGTCGCCTTCACGCTTGCAGATGGCATCGCTTACGTCCAGGCCGCGCTCGACGCCGGACTCAGCGTCGATGAATTCGCGCCACAGCTCTCTTTTTTCTTCAACGCCCACAACGACCTGCTCGAGGAAATCGCCCCAAGTATCGCGCCGCCCGCCGTCTTTGGGCGAAAATCATGGCGGACCGCTTCGGCGCAAAAGATCCGCGCTCTTTGATGCTGCGCTTCCACGCGCAGACCGCCGGCTCTTCCCTCACCGCCCAGCAGCCGGAAAACAACATCGTCCGCGTGGCCATTCAAGCCCTCGCCGCCGTCCTCGGAGGCTGCCAATCGCTGCACACCAATTCGCTCGACGAAGCTCTCGCGCTTCCCACGGAAGATTCCGCGCTCATCGCTCTGCGCACCCAGCAAATCCTCGCCAACGAAACCGGCGTCACCAATACCGTCGATCCCGTCGCGGGCTCTTATGCCATCGAACATCTCACCAATGAAATTGAAAAAGGCGCCGTCGCTTACATTGCAAAAATAGACGCGATGGGAGGAATGTTGCGCGCCATTGAGGCCGGCTTCGTCCAGGGAGAAATCCAGAGAGCTGCCTACGAATTCCAGCACGCCGTGGAATCGAAAGAACAAATCGTCGTCGGCGTAAACGACTTCATCGCGCCACCAGGAAAAAATGACGAACGCACCATCCCCCTTCTGCGCGTCGACGCCGAAGTCGAGCGCTCGCAAATTGCCCGCTTGAACGCTCTCCGCGCCAAACGTGACTCCGCCAAAACACAAGCCGCTCTCGCCGAACTCCAGCGCCGCGCCGCCACGACCGAAAATCTCCTCCCCGCCATTCTTGCCGCCGTCGAAGCCTACGCCACTGTCGGCGAAATCTCCGACGCCCTCCGCCGCGTCTTCGGCGAATACCAGGAATCCGTCGTCATCTAGAACCGGAGGCCTATGTGTTTGAGATTGTTTTACTGATCGTGGCGACAGGTGGAATCGCAGCGTTTGCCCGTGGGCGGGGTGGGAAACCATGGCTCTGGGGAACGCTGACCGTCGTGGGCTACTTTCTCGTGCCCTTCTTGGTTTCTTTTCTTGCGGTCGCTTTGGGAGCTGATCCCAAGGGGATCAAAGAGAACGCTCAACTTTGGTTCTTCGTCTCCGCCGTAGCGTCGCCGTCCTCGCTTTTTGCGCCCGCTTTCTGCTAGGCCGCGGCTACGCGAAGCCGGACGGCATGTGGTCCTGTTCGAACTGCAAGTACCTGAATCAGCGTTATGCCGTCATTTGCGAAGCCTGCAAGCAGCCCTATGCCTCCAAGGCTCCGCCCTTCTCATGACACTCGGCCCAAGTCACGAACTCTCATTGCCTCGCACCCTGTACCCATCCGCCACACCCGTCCAGTTCGCCCGCCTGTTTGGCTGGACCAAAGCACAGGCTGTCACCGCGCTTGCTCTGTAGTATTCTTCCCCACCAGAAATCCCAGGACGAATGATGAAACTGATCCTCGCCTCCGCTTCCATCCGCCGCGCTGAAATTCTTCGCGCCGCTGGAATCCCTTTCACGGTCCTCTCCTCGGCCGTTGACGAAACACCTTACCCCGGCGAAACTCCTCACGACCTCGTCCAACGCCTTGCCAGTGCTAAGGCCGAGTTGGTCGCCGCCCGCGCCGTCGGCCCGGCCATCATCATTGCCGCTGACACCGTCGTCACCCTCGAAGGCCGCATCCTCGGCAAGCCACGTTCCTCCGACGACGCCCGCCACATGCTCGAAAGGCTCTCCGGCCGCACCCATGCCGTCGTCACCGGCGTTGCCCTCGTCCGCCTTCCCGACGTCGAGCAGCTCAGCTTCGTTGAGTCCACGCTGGTCCACTTCGCCGCCCTCTCCGAACAAGAGATCACCCGCTATCTTTCCAGCGGCGAACCCTATGACAAAGCCGGCGCCTACGCCATCCAGGGCCGCGCTGGCCGCTTCATTCCGCGCATCGAAGGTTGCTACTTCAACGTCGTCGGCCTCCCCCTCGCGCGCCTTCAGCACTCCCTATACGAACTCGGCTGGTCCGAAGACTAACCCGGTGAACTTGTAGGGGCGCCCGCCGCGGCGGGCTGCGCCCTTGCTTGGCAACATCCCAGCAGTTAGAGGGAGTTTGACCCCTTCCGGCTTATAATCCCGCCATGGGCAACTCCCCTCGAGAGTGGACAGACGGCTCCTCCGTTCGCCTGGATCGCCAGGACCCTTACCTGCGCCTCCAGTCGGTCACCATTTATGTTCGCGATCTCGAACAGAGCCTGACTTTTTACCTCGAACAACTCGGCTTCCAGTTGGTCTTTGACGCCCGCATCCAACCCGACCGTCGTTTCGTAACCGTCGCCCCTCCCGATGGCACCGCGAACCTTACGCTCGTCGCGCCTGATCCCGGCTCGGAACAGGTCAAGCTCATTGGCCGGCCTGCGCCGGTCACTTTTGTCACTGAAGATGTGCTTGCCAAATACCGCGAATGGACCAAGCGCGGAGTTCGCTTCCAGTTCGCGCCGCGCCTGAAGCGCCTCAAGTATGAGGTGCACGTGCGCTCTCCCCAGTCGGCCGACGCATCGTCGCCCAATGCAGAGCACAATCCGATTTGGGGCGGCGTCTTTACTCGTTTTAGGGATCTCGACGGCAATTCCTTTTCATTGGTGAGCTTCGACGAGGTGACCCACGCCGTCGAAGCGCAGCGCCGCGCCCTTTCCGAGAAGCTCGAATCCGAACGCCGCGCTGCGCAAGAAATCGAAATCGCCAAACAGGTCCAGGCCCGTCTCTTCCCCCAATCGCAGCCGCCCTTGAAAACCCTCGAATACGCGGGTCTTTGTATCCAGGCCCGCAAAGTCGGCGGTGATTATTACGACTTCCTGAATCTCGGCGGCGACCGTCTCGGCTTTGTCATCGGAGACATCTCCGGAAAAGGAATCGCCGCCGCTCTCTTGATGGCCAATCTGCAAGCCAATCTCCGCAGCCAGTGCGCCATCGCCCTCGATCAGCCGCAGCGCCTTTTGTGCGCCGTGAACCAGCTCTTTTGCGACAACACTCCCGACGGTGCCTTCGCCACCCTCTTCTTCGCCGAATATGACGACACCGCCAGCCACTTGCGGTATGCGAATTGCGGCCATCTCCCCGGCCTGGTCCTTCGCAGTGATGACACCGTGGACCGCCTCGACGCCACAGCCACCGTGCTGGGTATCTTCAAGGATTGGGATTGCGAAATTGGAGAATGCCAGCTTAACCCAGGCGACACATTCGCCCTCTACACCGACGGCATCACCGAATCCTACAACTCCGACGACGAGCAGTTTGGCGAACAGCGCCTCATCGAAGCTCTCCAGCGCCATCGCCAATCGTGCTCGCAGGCCGCCCTCGCTTCCATCGTGGACGAAGTCCAGCGCTTCAGCCCCCACGAACAGCACGACGACATCACCCTCATCATCGCCAAACACCGCGCCTGCTAGAACTGCGGATTGACGGTGTTTTATCCTGAGGGCGGTGATCGCGGCGAACTAGGAACTGGAGGCCTTCATGAAGCTCGATCGCGGAGTATTGAAGAGTCTGCCCAAGGTTCTTTTACACGAGCACCTTGACGGCGTGCTGAAACCGAAAACGGTAATTGAGTTGGCTAGAAACGCAAAATACGGCCAGCTCCCTACCAAAGATCCGGAAGACCTTGCGCGCTGGTTCCATCAGGGAGCAAACCAGGGAAGCCTGCCAAAATACCTGGAAGGCTTTGCGCACACAATCGCTGTGATGCAAACCGAGGAGGCGCTCGAGCGAGTAGCTTATGAACAAGCGGAAGACCTGAGCCGGGACGGCGTAGTCTATTTTGAGACTCGTTTTGCCCCGGTTTTTCACACTCGGGAGGGATTAAGTCACCAACAGGTTGTCTCCGCCGTGCTTAGAGGCCTGGAACGGGGCCGAAAGGACTTCGGAATTTCTTTCGGGTTGATCATCTGTGCGATGCGCAATATGGATGTCTCCTTGGAAATGGCCGAGCTCGCCGTTGACTTTCGCGAGCGCGGGGTTGTGGGATTCGATCTGGCCGGTGAGGAGGGCGGGTTTCCTCCCAAGAAGCACGTGGAAGCCTTTCACTATATTCAGCGGCAGAATTTTAATATCACGATTCATGCTGGCGAGGGCTTCGGTAAGGAGTCGATTTGGCAGGCAATTCAATACTGCGGAGCGCACCGCATCGGCCACGGGACGCGATTGATCGATGACATTGCCGTCGCGCAAGGTAAGGCGGTGAAACTGGGTGACCTCGCCCAATATGTTCTCGACAAAAGGATTCCGCTGGAGATTTGCTTGATCAGCAATGTTCATACCGGGGCCGCCCGTAGCCTTTCCGAACATCCCTTTAAGATTTTTTATCAGGAGAAATTTCGCGTCACGCTCAACACCGACAACCGGTTGATGAGCGACACGACCATGACCCGGGAATTCGAAGCGGCTCGGGATACGTTTGGTCTGTCCTTGGAGGACTTTGAGAAGGTCACCATCAACGCGATGAAGAGCGCCTTTCTTCCCTATGACCGGCGTTGCGATTTGATCTACTCCGTAATCAAGCCAGGTTACGCTAAGGTCCGCAGCTCTCTGGCAACAAAGTAGCGCCGAGAATCTGGAAAGGGTGTCTTAAATGGTGTCACGCGGCGAGACCTGCCGGAGTCCACTGCTTCAGCTCCCCCCGAGCAGCACGACGACATCACCCTCATCATCGCCAAACACCGCTGCGCCTAGCATTTGTCGCCCGCGCCGAAGTCTCATGCCATTTGATTGACGATTGAAACGCTGCCTTAGTCTCCAAAAAAAGCCGTCGCTTCCGGATGTCTAGTTTCATCGCAGACGGACGAACAGGAGTCAGAGTCGTCACTATATTGAAACCGGCACGCACGCCCAGACGTCTACCACGCATCGGTGGCGATCCGTGCTCAGTTGAAAGGCGAAGTCCGCGAGTTTGTGTCTTGGAGTGAGTGTATTCGTCAGAACGGAGGACGGCGAAAAATGGGTAAGAGGCGAGCGCTGGAGCTGCTGGCTGTGCTTGTGTGTTCGTTGTGTTGGGGGTCGGCGATTAGCGCGCAGGGGACATTGCGCGTTGGGGCGGCGCGCGTAGACATTACTCCTCCGGCGGACCCAGCCCACCGGCCATCTGGCAAATATGCGCACGAAAGCCTTTACGTGCGTGCCGTCGTGCTCGATAACGGCTCGGCACGTGCCGCCTTGGTCGGCGCGGACCAGGGAGGGCTTTTCGAAGCAGTTTGGCAGGCTGCCTCGAAACAGATCGCCGCTGAACTGAATTGTCCAGTGGAAAACATCGTGATCTCTGCTACGCATACGCATAGCGGCTGGGGCCCCGGCGGTTTTCCAGGCATGCGTGGTCTAAGACCTGATCCCAATGCACCGCCACCGCCTATCGTTGGTCAGATTCTGGATGCGGTGCGACAAGCCAAAGCGAACCTTCAACCGGCGCGCGTAGGATTTGGTACCGGAAAGTCCTACCTGAATGTGAATCGTGACGCCATCGATAGCGACACCCACTTGTGGACGCAGGCGCCGAACCTGGACGGGCCTTCTGACAAGGCCGTGGCCGTCCTCGAATTCCTTGCCCCTTCGGGCGAACCGATTGCCGTGTACATGGACTATGCGATGCATCCTGTAAACGGCTTCCTCGCGGGAATCACAAGCGCTGATTTCGCGGGAGCTGCCTCCCGGTATGTCGAACAGGCCTTCGATGACAAGATGGTTGCTGTCTTCGTGCAAGGGGCGAGTGGCGACCAGAATCCACTTTATCTTCGTGCCGGAACCAACGCCATGGCCTCGCAGAGCGGTGTACCAATCACCGGGTATGTCATGACTCGCGAAACGATCGAGGCGCCCATCCGCGATGGAAAAGTCAAGGCCAGCCCGGTCGACGCGAAAGTGGAGGATGTACTGGAACGCGTAATGGACAGCGAAGGGACATTGCTGGGTGAGGAAGTGATTCGCGTTATGACGAACACCAAAAGATTAGACGCTAACCCAAGCATTGTCGCTGCTCAGAAAACTGTGACCTGCCCCGGCCGCAAGCGCACCGATAATGCCCGCGAGGGAACGCCCGGGACCTACCAAGATGGAGACCCCGTGAACATTCGTCTGGGCGTGATACGCATTGCGAATATCGCACTGACTTCTGTAGATGGCGAGGTGTACAGCCCCATCGCTCAGCGCCTCAAGCGAGAGTCTCCGATGGCGAATACCTTCATGGTGACACTGGCGAATGGCATGGCAAACTCGGGTTACATTCCGAACGACACGGCATTCGAGGCTCTGACGTTCCAGGTACTCGGATCGCGCTTGAAACCGGGTTGTGCGGAGACAGCAATAGTGAATGGATTGCTGGATTTGCTTGCGACCACCCAAAAGTGAAAGAAGTTGACCATGATATCGTGAACGGGACACGGCTCTGCATCTGATCGGAGATAAGGCACCGGAACGCGGCTACGACAAGGAATTCTCTCTTCGATTCGTTAGGTCAAGGGGACGAACGAAATGAGTTGATCGAGTTTCTGACGTAATCCTTAATCAGAACAAACAGGGGAAAATAACAATGAACAGAAAAGGACTCTTCGTCGGTGTGGTCGCGATCTGCATTGCTCCCTATGTGATTTCGTTCACCACCGCGTGGGCTGCGCCAGAGCCGGAGATTTGGCACTTGGCTGGTGCTCACTGGGCCTCACAGTTTTCGGTTCGGCACCTGGGGATCTCCACTGTCCGCGCGGCTCTGCCGCAAGTGCCTTCGTCTTCAGTTCTGCTGGTGCTCGCCAAGAATGACAGCACCGTCGCCCTGGTTGATCCTACAACTCTGCAAGTCCTAGAGCGCGTTGCCGCCGGTCCTGACCCTCATGAAATCGTCGCCTCTGAGGATGGCAAACTTGCGTTCATCTCAAACTATGGCGGTCTAGACAGCGCCCTCAACACCATCTCTGTGGTTGATCTTGTGGGGCGGAAGGCTCTGCCGCCCATTGACCTGGGTGCACTGCGGTCCACGCACGGGTTGGCGTTCGAAGGAGGAGAGCTCTCCTTCACCGCCGAGACCAACAAAGTCATCGGTCGTTACGACCTGGCAACCCGGCACGTGGATTGGATCCTCGGAACGGGTCAGGACCGCACTCACATGATCGTGGTGTCCGATCACCTCGACCGCATCATCACATCAAACGTCGCCTCCGGCACGGTCAGCATCATCGAACAATTTACCCAGGCGAACGGAAGCTCTGGCCCACCACTCGGCGGCCCACCGGGATCGGACCCTCCTGCTGGCGGACCTCCGCCAGGCATGCCGCGACTAAGCTGGAGAGTAACCAACGTGCTGGCGGGCAAAGGGGCCGAGGGCTTTGACGTGTCGCCCGATG
>WNFJ01230278.1_pt2 | contig 23599 bp, 24 predicted proteins | sample 5400461 | NCBI WGS metagenome assembly WNFJ01 (sample SAMN13153349, study PRJNA577476) | soil metagenome | isolation source: 115 cm saprolite on Douglas fir-dominated hillslope | place: USA:California | collected 2013-09-17
CAACGGCAAGCCCGCCATGACGGTCGAAGTGTCCAAGCGCACCGGCGCCAACCTGATCGAGACCGTCGATGCCGTGAAGGCGACCGTCATGGCCCTGCAGAAGACCTGGCCCGAAGCCGTCCATGTCACCTTCACGCAGGACAAGTCGAAGATCATCCGGCAGATGCTCGCCGACCTGCAGAACTCCGTCGCCACCGGCGTCTTGCTGGTGGCGGTGGTGATCCTGTTCGCGCTCGGCTTCCGGGCGTCGCTGTTCATCGGCATCGCCATCCCGGCCTCGTTTCTCGCCGGCGTGCTGGGGCTGCAGCTCGCGGGGCTGACGGTGAACATCGTGGTCTTGTTCTCGCTGATCCTCGCGGTCGGCATGCTGGTCGACGACGCCATCATCGTGTCCGAATTCGCCGAGCGCCGAATGGCGGAAGGGATGGCGCCGAAAGCGGCCTATTCGCTCGCCGCCAAGCGCATGTCGGGGCCGGTGATCGCCGCCACCGCGACCCGCATCGCCGCCTTCTCGCCGCTCCTGTTCTGGCCCGGCGTCGTGGGCGAGTTCATGAAGTACCTGCCGATCACCTTGATCGCGACGCTCTCGGCCTCGCTCGCGGTGGCGCTGTTCTTTACTCCGCGGTGGTGTCCCACAACGAGCGCGCCGCCCTCGACGGCATGCACAAAGATGGCCTCTACATGCGCACGGTGCGGCTGGCGATCGGCCATCCCGGCACGACCCTCGCGCTGGCCGCCTTCCTCTTGGTGGCGGTGCAGGTGACCTACGGCAAGCTCGGCCGCGGGGTTGAATTCTTTCCCAATGTCGAGCCCGATTATGGACTGGTGATCGTGCATGGCCGCGGCAATCTTTCGCTCGGCGAGAAGAACCGCGCCGTCGGCGAGATCGAGCAGCGCGTGCTGACCTTCGGCAGCCTCAAGACCGTCTATTCGCGCGTCGGCGAGCAGCCGCGCGGCTCCGGCGACATCACCGAGGACACCATCGGCGTCATTCAGTTCGAATTCGCGGATTGGCGCAACCGGCCGCCGGCGCACGAGATCATGGACGCCATCCGGGCCAAGACCGCGGACATTCCGGGCGTCCTGGTCGAGGTGACGGCGCCGCGCGCCGGGCCCCCCACCGGCAAGCCGATCCAGGTGCAGATCGGCGCCATCGATCCGGACGTCTTGCCGGCCGCGGCCAAGAAGATTGCCGCGATCTTGGCTCAGCGCCCCGACATCCGCGACCTCGACGATGGCCAGCCGCTCCCCGGCATCGACTGGAAGATCGAGGTCAACACCGCCGAGGCGGCCAAGTTCGGCGCCGGCCCGAGCATCGTCGGCACCGCCGTCCAGCTCGTCGCCAACGGGGTCAAGGTCACCGAGTTCCGGCCCGCCGACAGCGACAAGGCGGTCGACATCCTGGTGCGGTTTCCATCGGACCGGCGCAGCCTCGACGAGATCGACGAGCTGCGCGTGCAGACGCCATCCGGCTACGTGCCGATCGGAAATTTCGTCGGCCGGGTGCCGGCGCCGCGCGTGGGCTACATCAATCGAGTGGCCGGATATCGGGTGATGACGGTCTCCGCCAACGTGCCGGAAGGGGCGCAGACCGCCAAGATTCAACAAGACATCGCGCAGGAATTGGGCAAGGCCGATCTCGGGCCGGGCGTGGTGTGGCGGCTCAAGGGCGAGGACGAGGAGCGGGCCAAGGCATCGGTCTTCCTGCTCAAGGCCTTCGGCACCGCGCTCTTCCTCATCTTCGCGATCCTGCTGGCGCAGTTCAACAAGTTCGTCTCGGTCGCCCTGGTGCTGACCGCGATCGTGCTGTCGACCATCGGCGTGCTGCTCGGCCTCCTGATCATGGGCCAGCCGTTCGGCGTGGTGATGACCGGCATCGGGGTGATCGCCAATGCGGGCGTGATCGTGAACAACAATATCGTGCTGATCGACACCTATGACCGCTTGCGGCGCGAGGGCCGCGCGGCCCGTGATGCCATCATCGAAACCTGCCGCGAGCGCGCGCGGCCGGTGGTGCTCACCGCCACGACCGCGATCCTCGGCGTGCTGCCGATCGCCTTCGGGGTCAATGTGGAGTTTCTCTCGCGCGGCATCACCGTGGGAGCGCCGTCGACCCAATGGTGGATCAGCCTCTCGACCGCGATCGTCTTTGGCCTCGGCTTCGCCACCGTGCTGACCCTGATCGTGACGCCGGCCGCCCTGATGGCGATCGACCAGCTCGCCGCGCGCCGCCGGCGCTGGGGCGCGGCGCTGCGCGCGCGCTTTGCGCGGGCTTGAGGCGCGGCTTGTCCCGGCGTTGAGCCGGAAATGGCCGCATTACCTCCGACAGCGAACCTGCCGACAGGCGACCAATTCGTCCGATATGTGGCACTCAACAGCCGCGCTGGCAGTCACCAAATTGGTCCGCTGTTGAAGGTAGACCGGCCGTGCCACTGCGCTGCCGTGAGCGAGGCTGCCAGCTGAGGCGGCCTTTCCGGGTTTTCTGACAGGCTCAATATCTGCGACCGCGTAAACAGTTGTCTTGCACCTGCCAAGTGCCATCCCGCGATTTGATGAAACCATATTCTCTGGCGGCGACGGCGGGATTGCCGAAAATCTCGGGGTGGTGAGCCGGATTAACTCCGGCTAGGCTGCACGGCCCCACAGACCCGCCGCGCTCCTCGCGCTTGTCGACATCATCCCTCGCGACCGCAGAAGCGGCGCCGAGAACGCCTAGGGCGGCGGTGATTGCAAGCATGACGAAAGCCCTTTTTCCACTCATAGCAGTCTCCCTTCTGTGTTGCCGATGCCGTTGTTTGCAACTTGGGACACTATCTCGGCTGAATTTGGACACAAGGCGCTCGGGCTTGGCTACGCGCCTTACGCCACAGCCCGCCAGCACGGCAGCGAAAGCCGCCTCCAGCTGATCGACAATACGGATCTCGCCGGAACGATTTCTTATTTGCCCAAAGGCTGAAGAACACCGCGCGGCAGGGTGAACGACGCGCCGCGTCGATCGCTCGGTCAGGCCTGCGCCTTCGGCGAAACCATCAACACACAAAGGATAGGACCATGACTGGAATCATGAAACGCTATGTGATCGAACGTGACTTGCCGGGCATCGGGAAAATGAATCGCGACCAGCTCAAGCAAGCTACAGTGACCTCTTGCGATACGCTGGCGAAGCTTTACGGGAAAGTCCAATGGGTGCACTCATACGTCGCGGACGACAAGACCTTCTGCATCTACCTCGCCGACGGCGAGGCCTCGATTCGTGAGCACGCTCGGCTGAGCGGCTTTCCGGCGAACAAGGTCACCGAAGCGCGCACCGTCATCGATCCGATGACCGCTTCTTCCTGATGAAGCGACGCCGCCGCCCGGAATAGCCGGCGGCGGCCCAAGCCGAGCATCAAGTCGGTCCTCAAGCGAGAAACAGGGTCCAAGGCGTCGGCCGGCGCGTCTGCTCTTGGCAAAGCTGCTTGTAATGTTTGGAGCAGAAGCCTGGGCTCCGGGAATGGTGCAAGGCGAGGCTAAATTTTCCGCCGCAGCAATCACATCGATTCGCTCTCACAATGGAGTCTCCAATTCAACTTTACCTAATCCACCCTTTCTATCTTCTAAGCGCGGACGGCGAACTTTTGTGCGTCGGGATCACGCGGCCGGCCTTGACCAGATATTTGCGACCGATGTGGCGCAGCGCGGCGCCTGCATTGGAATGACGGGCGCTGGCGGCCCGCCGGAAGCACGTCGCTGCCATCATCAGGTAAAAGAACGACGGCTCCGCCGTGCTGCTCTGGATCGATTTGCCGAACATGTGTCCCTCCATCGGTGGGAACGTGGCATCGGCTCTCGCCATTGGGCATGGATCAGGCGGCGCCTACGCGTCGCGCTCGTCGATCTTGACCAGCGTGAAATAGGCCGCCGGCGCGACGCTTTGGAACCCACTCCCGAGGTCGACGCCGACGACCAGGATCTCGACCACAGCAAACGTGTCGGCTCTGCTCCTCGCCGTGGCGAGGCTTGCGCCGCGCACAAACGCTACCGTTTCGACCGCACAAGCGCTCGGATCGCGCTCCTCGGCATTGACCATGGCAATGGCGGTGTGCTCGTCGCCGTCGAGCAGTATGGCGAGCCGCTCCGCCTGCTTCTGGGTGTCGCAGATCACGCCGGTCTCGTACTCGGTGTCGAGCACCTTCGACTTGAACACCTTGGTGGTCGAAGCGACGGCGTGTGGAATGTCGTCCGCGTTCGTCCAGATGACGGTGGTTCCGGCCTTCACGGTGAAGCGTTGCGGAGCGAGGTTGAAATTCTTGATCTTTACCGCAACGTCCTCCGCCCGGGCCGGGGCCGCCATAACGGCGACTCCCGCAAGCAAGCCCAACAGGGCGCCGAACACGGCGCTGCGCACGAAACCCTGTTTCATGATCATTGCCGGTCTCCATGAGGTTCTATTGCTACCGAGGACTAGATCGGTGGGGACCGCGATTTATTCCTGAACCCCTGGACCGGGAGCCCCAATTTAGTTCTTGGAGGCACCTGATTTCCAATTCGGCTGCTCCCCCTCCTCCTGCCTATTACGAAGCGGATCCGCGCACCGCGCTGTCGGCAGCGAGCCCCTGGAATAGAACGCCGCCTTCGCTGATCTCCTCCGCAGAAGACAAATTCAATCGATGCACCAAACAGGAGATCTGAGATGTTGACCAAGACCAAGATCGTCTTCGCGACAGCCCTCGTCCTCGGCACCGCTTCGGCGACTCTGGCGGGGCAGGATGACCGGAACGACCAAGGAGGGTTTGTGATCAAGTGCAGCCTGGTTGGCGTTAATCCGGTTTATCACCCTCGGATATTTGGCAACCCCGCTGTCGCCAGAGAATATGGTTTCGTCAAATCGCGGGACGGCGGCTGGCAGGTGGAAGAAAACTGTGTACGCGGTCCATATCATAATTGAAGGCCAGCACTGCGAGCGTCACCCGGACGGGCAAGGAATCGTTTTGCCCTTGCTAGGTGGCACTTCCGAGCCCTTCGGGCCCGGAAAGGAGCATTTCTATGGGCGGGCATCCACTAACCTTCACGGCTGAAAAGCCGATTGCGGCGCAAGCAGCTCCGCGCTTAGCAAACGTCGTACCGTTCAATAAGCGCGGTCGACCACTCGCGAAGGTCGAACCCATCACGTCCACTCGCTCATCGAAAACAGTGATGCCGCCGCCGTCGGCAGCGACCGAAGGAACCACAAGCGGTTGGTACGGACCAAAGGGTGTCATCATTGATTTCGCGCATGCCCATCGGGGCGGTCATGCGGCGAAAGGGCATAAATATCGGTCGAACGAGAACGAAACCGGCCTCACGGCAACGGATTACGCGGCGATAGCTTACGTAGTTATGACGGTGGCATTCTATCCAGCGCTGGCATGGCTATTTTCGCCATGAAGGCGAGCAGCTGCAGATCGAGCCAGATCGAGAATCGGCTAGGCATAAGAAGGCGAGCAAGCTGGCGCAGCTAACGGCAGCGCGCTGCGAACGATCGCCAGACGACTGGGTTCCATAATGGCTGCTCTCCATCACCGCGCCACTTCGCTTCGCTGCGTGCAGCGCCCAGACACGTGCAATCGACCTCGCTCACAGCGCCGTCACCGTCGATGTGATCAACTCCCGGGGCGCGAGGCTCGCGCGCCAGGTCGGGAAGAAGCGGGGGTCGCTGAAGGCCGGCATGACCGATGCGGATCGACGCTTTCGATCAATCGCAGATTTTGCGAGAACGTCGGGTGCACGTTCCAGCGCCGGAACAAAGCGCGGCCTTGATCCACCAGCTTGCGGCCGGTGGTGCCGGCGGCCAGATGGCCGGTGAACACGATCGCCGGATCGCCCTGGTCGCGCCAGTGTTGAATGAGCGCCGCCGCGATGCCGGCATCTCCCGATCCGCCATGCGCCACCATGATTCCGCTCGCCGGCGCCTGGGCATCGAGCGCCGCCGCTTGATTCTCCTTCTTTCTTGGCGTTCACTTGCCGCCCACGGGAGCACCGATTGAAACGGCGCGATCCCTTCGCGCTGGTCACGTCACGGAGGAACCCATGGACGCCATGGAGCGGCGCGTTTTTCTCAAAGGCGCGGGAATGGGCATGCTCGCCTTTACGGTGGGCGGCGCCAACGTGCTGATGACACCCGGGCAGGCGCGGGCACAGGGCGTGCCGTTCCGCCTCCTCAACGCCAAGGAGGCCGAGACCATCGAGGCGCTGGGCGAGACGCTGGTGCCCGGCGCGCAGCATGCCGGCATCGCGCATTTCATCGATCAGCAGGTCTCGGTTCCCCCCGGCGAGGCGCTGCTCGAAGCGCGCATCGTCAACGTCAAGCCGCCTTTCGTGAATTTCTATCGCGCCGCCATCGGTGCCGTCGACGGGGCGAGCCAAGCTCGAAACGGCCGGCGCTTCGCGGCGCTCTCAAGCCCGGACCAACACGACTTCGTCGATCTGATGCGGCAGAACAAGATCGACGGCTGGCAGGGGCCGGCCGGCGCGTTCGTGTATTTCGTCATGCGCAGCGACGCGGTCGACGTGGTCTACGGCACGATGGAAGGCTACGAACAACTTGGCGTTCCCTACATGGCGCACATCGTGCCCGAGAAGAGGTGGTGACATGGCCACGCAGGAAAAAGTCGATGTCGTCATTGTCGGCGCCGGCGCGTCCGGGTCGGTCTATGCGGCGGTGCTGGCCAAGGCCGGCAAGAAAGTCGTGGTGATGGACAACGGGCCGGACTGGCAGACCTCCGACCTCATCTCGTCCGATATTTGGGGCCGTCGGGTCAAGCCTGCCGGCGCGCCATTTATCCTCGAAGGCAAGAACACCGTCAGCATGGGATATCAGGGCGGCTGGGGCGTCGGCGGCGCGGCGCTGCACTACTTCGCCAATTTCCCGCGCCTGCTGCCGAACGATTTCCGCATCAAGAGCGAGCACAACCGCGCCCACGACTGGCCGATTTCCTACGAGGAGGTGGCGCCGTTCTACGACAAGGTCGCCCACGAAATCGGCGTGTCCGGCGACGCTGCGGCCGAAGAGCTGCCTACCCGATGCCGCCGATGAAGACGTTCAAGAGCGGCAAAGTGTGGCTCAAGGGTTTCGCGGCCAACGGCATTCGTCTGGTGCCGGCCGCCGTCGGCATGAATTCGACCGAGTTCAAGGGCCGCCCAGCCTGCATCTATGATGGTTGGTGTCATGTGGGCTGCCCGATCGGGGCGCTTGCCAATCCACTGGTCACATTCCTGTCCGATGCCAGGAAGGCCGGCGCCGAAGTGCGCGCCTTGAGCACGGTGACGCGCGTCCTAACCGACCAAACCGGCAATCGCGTGACCGGCGTCGAGTACTACGACCAGCACAAGGACAAGCATGTGCAGCCGGCGAGCGTCGTGGTGCTGGCCGCCTGGGCGGCGCAGAACCCGCGTCTCCTCCTCAATTCGGCGACCGACAAGCACACGAAGGGCCTCGCCAATGCCAATGGCCTCGTCGGCAAATACATGATGACGCATTTCGCTTCGGGCACTAATGCAATGTTCGACGAGGACGTGGAAAACCACATGGGCACCATCGGGGCCCAATTCATGTCCTATGAACGCTACGACAAAACCGCCCACAAGGGCGCGTTCGGCTCGACCTTCATCGTGGCGGGCTCGGCGGTCAAGACCAGCGGCCTCGGCGGTTATGCCAATGCGAGGCCCGAATTGTTCGGCCCGGAACTGCACGCGTTTATGAAGCGCGCCGCAAAGAACCTCACCCGCATGAATGCCTTCGGCGAAGAGCAGCCCAAGATCGAGAACCGCATCGAGTTGGCGAGCGAAAAGGACGAGTTCGGCATGCCGCTTGGGCGCATCGTCCACAGCTATGACGACAACGAAGCGGCGTTGTGGAATGCCAATTTCGAGGAGGGGCTCAGGATCGCCAAGGCGACCGACGCCAAGGAGGTTTGGCAGGGCCGCGGCGCCATGCCGACCATCCACCTGATGGGCGGCACCATCATGGGAACCGGGGCGGCGAACTCGGTGGTCAACAGCTTCGGCCAGACTCACGAGATGCCAAACCTCTACGTGGCCGGACCCGGCATTTTCGCGACCGCCGGCGCGTCGAACCCGACCTACACGATCTTCGCGCTGTCGATGCGCGGCGCCGAGAATCTGTCGGCGAATTGGAACACGGTGGCGGGATAAACCCGTAGCCGGGGACAGCGCGGGCTTACGCCGGAGGAAAGTTCGAATCTACGTCAGTAAATCCAAGTACGATTCATGATCCGGTTATTTGTATTGCCGCGCAGCATGGTGCCTTTTTTCTTTCCGGGAGATGAAGTCGATTCCAAGCGTTCGCCTGAAGACGAGTCTGATCCATCCGACATTTGATTACTCTAGCTCTGGTCGAGTCTTCAGCTGTGGTGGTTCCGCTAGCTTCATGGTTTTATGTCGACTGCGAAACTAGACACGTGCAATCAACCTCGCTCACAGCGCCGTCACCGTCGATGTGATCACCTCCCGGGGCGCGAGGCTCGCGCGCCAGGTCGGGAAGAAGCGGGGATCGCCGAAGGCCGGCATGACCCGACGCGGATTGACGCTTTCGATCAATCGCAGATTTTGCGAGAACGTCGGGTGCACGTTCCAGCGCTGGAACAGGGCGCGGCCTTGATCCACCAGCTTGCGGCCGGTGGTGCCGGCGGCCAGATGGCCGGTGAACACGATCGCCGGATCGCCCTGGTCGCGCCAGCGTTGAATGAGCGCCGCCGCAATGCCGGCATCTCCCGATCCGCCATGCGCCACCATGATTCCGCTCGCCGGCGCATGGGCGTCGAGCGGGCGCGCATGCCGGATGAGCTTTTCCAGCGCCGGGATGCTGGCCGGTTTCGCCGAATCGCGGGCGGCCTTCGTGAGCAGGATCGCGGCTGCGCGAACCGCATCGTCGATCGCGACGTCGAAGCCGGCCTCAGCCAAGAAGATCGCGATCTCGGGCCCGCGCCCGTCCGCCGGGACCGGCAAAAGCATCGCTCCGCTCTCGGCCATATCCGCCAGGGCGCGGCGCTGGCGGCCCTGCGTCTCCTGCGCATCGCCGTAGGAGGCATCGAAGATCATGGTCGCGGTCATTGTCGCGTTCTTGGGTGGCTCATCGAAACGATAGAGCGCGGACTCGACCGAATGGTCTCCCATATAGAGAAGCCCCTCGCCGACCGCGAGCCGCAGCCAGACGCCGCCGGGCGCGTGACCATCGGTGCCGGTCTCGATTTCGACGCCGAGCACATTTGCGCGTCCTCGGGTCGGAATTGGATGCGCCGCGATACCGCCGGGCAGCCGCGCCGAGACCGGCGCGGTGGCGTAGACGGGCAGCGTTCCGATCCGCTCGCGAAAGCGCAATGCGCCGGCGTGGTCGTTGTGCCCGTGGCTCAGGATGATGGCGTCGATCCGGCCGATCGCGTCGAAGTCCGGCAGGCGGCCGGGCTGCGGGCCCTCGCCGCAATCGAGCAGGAGACGACACCCGTCCGCCTCGACCACGAAAGCGGCCGGCTCCTTGGGTCCGAGACCCGATACTGCGGTGAGGCGCGCGCGCATGGTTGTTGAGGTCACCGATAGAGGCCGCCCAGCTCGCGCGGCAGCATATAGTCCCGCGGCGAGATGGTGGTGCCCGGTGGTAGCACGCCTTTCTCGATCATGGTTTCGATCTCGGTATCGACCCCGGCCGGATCGACCGCGGCATCGGCGGTGTAGAGCTTGTCCTTGGCGATGAACAGGTCGTAGACCGCTTGCATCACCGGGGCTTCGCGCTTGGTATATTTTTGCAGGACCGCGATCGCCTCGTTCCGGTTTACCGGATCGAGCAACCATTTGTGCGATTGAACGATCGCGCGCGACAATCTTCTGCCTCGCTCCTTCTGCGCCGCCCATTGGCGGTTGACCACGTAGAGGACGGGCGGCATGGGCTTGCCGTCGAGGAAACGGTAGATGGTCGAATAGCCGGTGAGCTGCGCCTCTATCGCCAGCGGCTGAAACAAGATCGCCGCCGCCACCGATCCTCTTTGCAGGGCGGCGAACTTCAATGCCGTGGTGCCGACCACCAGGAAGCCGAAATCCTGCGGGGAGAGCCCCTGCCCGCTCAGCCATTTGGCCGCGAGCCAAGTCTCCCCGACCTGCAGCGACGCGGTCGCCACGAACTTGCCCTTGAGATCGGCGACGCTCTTGATCTCGGGCCGCACATTGATGAACCAGTCGGGGCGATCCGCCGGCGCCGCGATCACCGCTATATCGCGCGCGCCGCTGCGAAAGGCCAGCAGGAAGGGATCGAGCTGGCCGGTCCCGAGCTGGACTTCACCGGTGATCAGCATCTGCGCGGATTGCGGCGCGTTCTGGAACACCACCGGCCTGCCCTCGAATCCTTCCGCCTTGAAGAACCCCTTCTCCATGGCGACGTCGAGATCCCAGGCGATGGCGTTTCCGGGCAGGTAGCTCATCGCCAGCGGCTCGAGCTCCTGGGCGGCCGCGGGCCTGAACGCCAGATGCGTTGCGATGACGATGGAGAGCGCGACGAGCATCGATTTCATCCGATCAACGTAGCGCCAATCGTCCAACTGCGGAACCTCGTAGTCCTCCGAGCCCGGGACGTCGGCGTTGTGATGAAAAAGCCACAGGTGACGACCGTTGGGCGACTCTCCTTGAGAAAAAAAGTAGTGACGAATCACTTCTTCCGCTTTTTAATCCGGAAGCAGTGAGCAATGGAGCCGCTTGGATAGGCGGTACAGTCAAGAGCGGGCCCCCTCTCACAGGAGAACCGCTATGAAGTTGCGCATTGCGTTCATCATGCTCGCGCTCGGCGCGCCCGCAGCGGCGCGCGACGACGGTCAGTGGGCCAATTCGCCCACGTATATCCGTGAATGGTTCCAAAGCCTCATGCAGCCCGACCATCCGCGGCTTTCCTGCTGCGGCGAGGCCGACGCCTTCGAGGCTGATACCTTCGAGGTCGAAGGCGATCACTACGTCGCCGTCATCACCGACGGCAAAGGGGTGATCCCGAACGGCAAGCGGATTTCCGTGCCCAATGCGAAGATGAAATGGGACCGGGGCAACCCGACCGGCCACGGGATCATCTTCATCGGCAGCAGCGGCCAAATCTACTGCTATGTCACGCCCGGCGGAGCGTGACCGCAGGCTTTGGGTCTCGATGGCGCTCCCAAGATAGCCTGACCGATTGGATCCAAGCCGAGCCGATTACGGCCACCCCTAACCGGTTGCCCTTGCGCCCGGTTGGCGGCGCCGTTCCCTGCGCGGTGTGGGTGGTGTAGCCTGTTCCCCACCGGGAAATGTCGCGCCCATCGCGCTCAAGCAAGCCATCCGACAACGCATGGAGGATCATCATGCCGCATCGAAGCACGACCGGGGCGTTTGCGCTGGCCGCCGCGCTGATGACGACAATGGGCGGCGCGCAGGCGGCCGATGACGCGAAGTATCCCAACTGGAAAGGCCAATGGAACGCCATCGTCACCCCGGGTCTGGAAGGCCGGCAATTCAAGTTCGATCCAACCAAACCCCGCGGGCTCGGGCAGCAGGCCCCGCTGACGCCGGAATATCAGAAGGTCCTGGCGGACAGCATGGCCGAACAGGCCAAGGGCGGACTCGGCAACTACCCGACCGCCCGGTGTCTCCCGGGCGGCATGCCGCGCATGACCGCATCTCAGGCGCAAGAATACATCATCACGCCGGAAACCACCTACGTTCTGCTCGGTGGCAGCGAGGACCCGCTTCGTCGAATCTTCACCGACGGACGCGATTGGCCGGGAGACCTCGAGCCGACCTATCAGGGTTATTCGATCGGTCGCTGGATCGACGAGGGTGGCGATGGCCGCTACACCGTGCTCGAGGTGGAGACGCGCGGCCCGTTCAAGGGTCCCCGCGCCTACGACGCAAGCGGGCTGCCGCTGGCCTTCGACAACGAGTCAATCTTCAAAGAACGGTTCCATCTCGACAAGAACAATCCGAATATTCTTCATAACGAGATCACCGTGTTCGATCATGCCCTGACGCGGCCTTGGAGCGTCGACAAGACATTTCGGCGCAACCCGAATCCGCTTCCAAACTGGCGCGAAACGTCTTGCACCGAGGGCAACAACCAGGTCGTCATCGGCAAGGAGAACTATTTCCTGAGCGCGGACGGCAATCTGATGCCCACCAAGAAGGACCAGCCGCCGCCTGACTTGAAATATTTCAAGCAACCGCAGAAGTGACGGCGATCAACAGGGTTTGAGGGAGGCAAGGATGAACATCATTGGCAGCCGTCGCGCCGCAACGGCATTGTCGGGTTTAGCTTGTGCGCTGCTGGCGAGCACATCGGCGGTGCGAGCCGCCGATGTCACCTACGAGCGATTGCTCAATCCCGAGCCGCAGAACTGGCTGACGCATCATCGCGATTATGGCGCGCAGCGCCATTCGCCGCTCGAAGCGATCAACAGATCGAACATCAAGGCTCTCAAGCTGTTGTTCGCCGTGCCGCTGGGCGGCAAATCCGCCGGCGAGAGCCTTGAAGCGACGCCATTGGTCGACGACGGGTTCATGTACATGGTCGACAGCTGGGGCGTCGTCTACAAGATCGACGTGCGGTCCGGCACGTCCGGCACGATCGTCTGGAAGATGGACCCCAAGGATGGGAATCAGGACCGCAACCGCGGCGTCGCGCTGTGGGGCAATCTGGTGATCTCGGTCACCGGCTACGAGGGCCGCGTCGTCGCGACCGACAAGGAGACCGGCGAGGTGGTCTGGGACAAGAACCTCACCGATCAGGCGGATCTCGAGCTCACCGCCGCACCGCTCGCTCTCAAGGACGAGATCCTGGTCGGCGGCTCCGGCGGCGATCGCGGCTTGCGCGGTTGGCTCGCTGCGCTCGACCCCAAGACCGGCAACACGGTGTGGAAGACCTACTCGATCCCGGCGCCGGGCGAGCCCGGCAGCGAGACCTGGAAGGACAAGGTCAACGCCTACCAGACCGGGGGCGGCTCCTTTTACGGCACCGGGGCCTACGATCCCGCCAACAACCTGACCTACTGGGGATCGGGCAACCCGGTCCCGGCCTACGATTCGTCCTTCCGTCCCGGCGACAATCTCTACACGTCGAGCGCCATCGCCTTCAACGCGGCGAGCGGCAAGATCACGTGGTGGCATCAATACACCCCGAACGACGACCGGGACTATGACGAGACCGGCGCCCACGTCCTCATCGATACCAAGATCAACGGCGAGGACCGCAAGCTCCTCTCCCATGCGGGCCGCAACGGCTTCACCTACAGCTTCGATCGCCTCAGCGGCCAGTTCCTCAAGGCCACCCAACACGTCAAGGCGCTGACCTGGACCAAAGGCATCGACCCCAAGACCGGCAAGCCCGTCGACTACGATCCGAGCCGGGACGTTCAGATCTACAACGAGGGCGCCGCGACACTCGCCGACAAGGCGACGCGCCAGATCTGCCCGAGCATCACCGGCGGCACCAATTTCTGGCCGGTGTCCTACAGCCGCAAGACCGGTTACCTCTACATCCCGGCTTACGAAGCCTGCGGCAAGGTCACGGTCGACTCAAGCGCGCACATCAAGGGCAAGTTCAACGGAGGCGCCCCCGGCGCGGACGGGACCATCACCTCATCGATCACAATGCTCGATCCGGTCTCCGGCGAGATCAAGAAGCGCGCCGAGTTCCCCTATCCGAACTCGTCGGGAACGTTGACCACCGCCGGCGGCCTGGTCTTCACCGGACTGCTCGACGGCACGATCGTGGCGCTCGACGACCAGACGCTCGACGAGCTGTGGCGGTTCAACGTGGGCACCGGCGTCAATGCGGCGCCCATGACCTATGCGGTGAACGGCAAGCAGTACATCGCCATCTCATCGGGGGTGTGCTGCGTGCGGCCGTCCGGACAGATCAGCAACTCGCTCGCCGGAGTGAAGCGGAACCCGGAGCTGCGGAATCAATCGAATGCGACGGTGCTCTACGTATTCGGGCTGTGAGCCTGGGAGAAAACGCCGCCGGTCGGACCGGCGGCGGCACTGACGAGACCTGCGGCTAGATTCCGCGGTTCCAGTAATCGAAGTAGCGCTCGATATTCATGGGCAGGAACGCGGCATAGCCGCCCCAGCTCTCATATTTCGGCAGCTTGATCTCCTTGGCCGCGTCGTAGCCCTTTCCTTCCGCCACCGCCTTCTTCACCGCGGCTGAAAGGTCCTGCAGGTAGGCGAGCTGGTTGGTCGCTTCCTCCCTTCCGCCGATCTGCCGCCCGCCCGGCCCCGGGTGGCCGGGGATCAACGTGGTCCAATCCATCGCGATCACCTTCTTCAATCCCTCTTCGATGTCGGGCACGTAGGTATCGGCCATGCCCCGGAACTGGACGGCCTGCAGCGGGATCCAATCGACCGTGAAGATCATCTTCTCCTTCGGCAGCCGCATGACCAAATTGCTGTCGGAGTGGTTCTTGCCCACATAGTCCAGCACCAGCGTGGTGCCGCCGAGCTCGATGATCTTCTGGGTGTCGACCGTTTGGTCCGGCGGCACCACATCATCCGGCTTGAGGGCTGCGATCCGCGCCTTCGCATTCGCATGGGCGACGAAGCTCGCGCCCATATCCTTGAACGGCTTGCCGCCGGCGATATGGTCGAAGTGGCTGTGGCTGTAGATCACGTATTTGACTGGCGCCTTGGTGACCGACTGGATGGCGTCGATATAGGGCTTCACCGGCCGTCGTTCGCTGATCGGGTCGGTGGCGATCACGCCGTCCGGCGTGACGATGAACATCGATTGGTGGCCCATATAGCGGAATATGTAGACGTTATCCGCGCCCTCGACCTTGGTGAGGGCGGTCGGCGGCTGCTGGGCCTGCGCCGTTGCGGCGAGAGCCGTCGTGACGCAAACCACGGCCATCGCAAGCTTGATCCGAGACATCGTTATTCCTCCACTGATGTGCTTTGAACGATGCCGGTCCCCGCCCGCCAACCGGCATTACCCGGGATGAATCCCGGGTGGCGGCCGATCTTAGCCTTCTTACGGAGGGCCCGAAAGCTGGGTGCGAGCGCAATCAAGTGCCCCGAAGCTTGGACCAGTCGGGGTCAACCCGGACGCTCGACCTTCTCAGGCCGGCAGGCCGTTACGTCCAGGTCCCTCACCAAGCCGTTGGCGAGCGAATAGACCCAGCCATGGATGCAGAGATCCTGACCACGCGCCCAGGCCTCCTGTACGAAGACGTCAGTTGCGACATTCCTCACTTGGCGGATGACGTTGAGTTCGCACAAGCGGTCGAGGCGGGCGCGCAAATCCGGGATTGCGTCAAGCTCGTGGCGGTGCTCGTAGCAAACCTCGCGAATGGGATGCAGCCAGTGGTCCACCTTACTCCGCCGCAGCCGTAGTGCGCCACCACCATGATGTGCTTCACCTTGATCACGTCGACTGCGAACTGCAGCACCGAGAGGTAGTTGGCGTCCTGCGGCGGTGCGAGGTTGGCGACGTTTCGGTGCACGAAGAGTTCGCCAGGGTCCGGGTCGACGACCTCATTGGCGGGCACCCGGCTGTCCGAGCAGCCGATCCACAAGTATTCCGGGGCTTGCTGGCGTTCGAGCCGCTTGAAGAAGCCGGCGTCGGCGGAAACCATCCGCTTCGCCCAGGCGCGGTTTTTTTCCTTCAAGTGATCCAGCATGGCACGCTCTTAGCACCGACTGCTATCAACAGTGGTCGGGACTAGCAAGCTGCGTGCCATTCGGCCACCCAAATCTCTCACGGGTGGCCCTCGTAGGTGCCGATCAGCCGCACGATGCGTGCCACGTGGCTTTGGAATTCCGGCGATTGCTTCACGCCGGCGGGACGCGGCCGCGGCAAGTCGATCGGGATGATCTCCTGCAGCCGGCCCGGCCGCGTCGCGAACACCGCCACGCGGTCGCCGAGGAAGACCGACTCGTCGATCTGATGGGTGATGAAGATCACGGTAGTGCCGGCGGCCGCGGCGATGCGCAGGAGCTCATGCTGCATGGTCTCGCGGGTCAGCGCATCGAGCGCCGCGAACGGCTCGTCCATCAGCAGGATGGCGGGCTCGATCGCCAGAGCACGCGCCAGATTGACGCGCTGGCGCATGCCGCCCGACAATTCATGGGGATAATGGTTCTCGAACCCGCTGAGGCCGACGAGGTCGATCATCGCCCGCGCCCGCGTGCGGGCCGCGGCCTTGTCGACGCCTTGCAGCTCGAGCCCGAAGGCGACATTGCGCAACACGCTGCGCCACGGATAGAGGGCGTCCTGCTGGAACACGAAGCCGCGGTCGGTGCCGGGGCCGGTGACGACCTTGCCGCCGACCAGGATGCGTCCGCGGGTCGCCTTGGTAAGGCCTTGCAGGACGCGAAGCAGCGTGGTCTTGCCGCAGCCGGATGGGCCGACGATGACGAAGAATTCGCCCGGCGCGATGTCCAGATCGATATTCTGCAGCGCCAGCAGCCGCTGCCCGCGGCTGATGAATTCCATGCTGAGATCCTCGACCGCGACGGCGGCAGCGCGCGCGCTCATGGGCGTTCACTCATAGGCATTCGCTCATGGGGCATTCACTCATAGGCATTCGCTCATGGGCTTTAGTCCACCCGTATGGTCCGGCGCCAGCGCAGCGCGTGCCGCTCCACCAGCTCCGCCGCGAAGGTGAGGCCCACTCCCGCCACGGCGAGCGTGACGATGCCGACGAAGAGCGAAGGAACGTCGAAGGTCTGGCCGGACGTGTAGATCAGAAAGCCCAAGCCGGCCTGCGAGCCGAACAGCTCGCCCACCACGACGCCCACGATGCCGCGGCCGATGCCGAGGCGGATTCCAGTCAGGATGTAGGGAAGCGCGGACGGCAGCATGACCCTCATGATGATTTGCCGCCGGGTCGCGCAAAAGCTCTGGGCGACCTCGATCAGCAAGGCCTCGGTGGCGCGTACGCCCGAAATGGTGTTGATGAGAACGGGAAAGACCGCGGTCAGGAACACGACCGCGATCTTCGAGCCGATGCCGATGCCGAGCCACAGGATGAGCAGCGGCGTCACCGCGACCAGCGGCGTGGCATAGAGCGCCGTGATGTAGATTTCGGTGTAGTCCCGCACCCGCTGGCTGATGCCGACGACGACGCCGACCGCAGTGCCGATCACGATCGCCAGCAGAACCCCGTAGATCAGCTCGCTGAAGCTCACCCAGATGTGTCGCTGCAGCTCGCCGGTTTCCCAAAGCCGCATGGCCGCCAGCGCCACATCCGACGGCGGCGCGAAGAACAGCCGATTGGTAAGGACGGTGCGCGCCAGAATCTCCCAGCCCGCCACGACCACCACCAGGGTCGTGAGCGGGCGGCGGATCGCGGTCCAGCGCTCGCGCGTGACCCATGGCGCACGTGCCCCGCGTCGGGCCGGATCAGCACTCGCCGGAGACAACGCAACTGTCATGGCAGATGAAATCCTTCCGAGGCAACGTAACAACCTTGCGGCAGCGGGCCAATGGATAAAGCGACACAACGCATGATAGTCGGTAGCCCGGATGGAGCGCAGCGAAATCCGGGGCTGCTGTCCCGCATTCCGCCATAGCCCGTCGAAGACGGGCGTAATCGCCCTTATGGCTCCATGCGGGCTACGAGGCTGCATCCCGGATGAGCTGCCATACGCGCGGCGGGGTCAGCGGCAACGCCCGCGGCTCGGCGCCGAACGGGCGTAACGCCGCCGCCACCGCATTCGCCAGCGCACCGCCGACCGGGATGATGCCGCCCTCGCCCGCCCCCTTGGCGCCGAGCGGATTGTTGGGCGAAGGATGCTCTTCGAGCGAGATCGCGCGCAGCCGCGGATAGTCCGTCGCCACCGGGATCATATAGTCGGCCAGCGATCCGACCAGGAGCTGCCCGTTCTCGTCATAGGCGATCTCCTCGGTGAACACGCTGCCCAGTCCCTGCACGGCGGCGCCGATCACCTGGCCGTGCAGGGTGAGCGGATTGATGATACGGCCCACATCATCGACCACCACGTAATCGATGACATCGACCTGCCCGGTCTTCGGATCGACCGCGACATGGGCGATCGCGGTGCCATAGGTGTAGGTCGCCTTCGTGTTGGAGAAGGTTCCGTCCGCGCAGAGCGTGCCGTCCGCGGCTTCGCTCAAGGCCATGGTCCGCCCATTGGCTGCGCGCGCGACGCCGCCCGTCACGCTGAGCTCGCCCGCCGCGACGCAAAGCCGCGCGGCGGCCGCGGCGCGGAACTTCTCGATGAGCGCGTCGGCGGCGAGCAGGATCGCAGAGCCGCCCATCACCGTCGAACGCGACCCGTAGGCGCCGAAGCCTTCCGGCAAATACGTGGTCGAGCCGTGATAGATGCGAATTCGCTCGAGCGGAAGCTGCAGCGCATCGGCGGCGATCTGCGCCATTATGGTTTCGATCCCTTGCCCGACCGAGGAAGAGCCGACAAAGACCGATACGCAGCCGTCGCTCTCGACCGCCATCCGGGCGCTCTCCCGCGGCCCCGACGCACCGCCCTCGATGAAGCAGGCGATGCCCAGCCCATGATAGCGCCCGCCGATCAGCTTGCCCTGCAGGGGCGCCTTTTCGGTCCAGCGCGCTTCCTTGACGCAGCGATCAAAGGTGCTCGCATAATCGCCGCTGTCGCATTGGGTCTCGCCGAACCCGTCGTTGGGGCTCAGGCTCGCCAAACGGTAAGGCATCTCGCCGACTGAAATCAGGTTGCGGCGGCGAATGGCGAGCCGGTCGAGCCCCAATTCCTGCGCCGCCATGTCGAGCATCCGCTCGCAGAAGAAGCAGCCCTCGAACCGGCCAGGCCCACGATAGGTGCCGGCCGGCGTCTTGTTGCTGACCAGCGCGTGGGCGTTGAGGTGGATGTTGGGAATGCGGTAAGGGCCGGAGGTGAACTGCGCGGCGTTGCGCACCGGGGTCATGCCGTTGGGACGCACATAGGCGCCGATATCCACATAGACGTCGCCGCGCAGGCCGAGGATGCGGCCGTCCCGGTCGAATGCCATCTCGATCTCGCATTCGGTCTCGCGCGAATGAGCGATGGCCATGAAATGCTCGCGCCGATCCTCCACCCATTTGATCGGACGGCCGAACTTGCGGGCCGCAAAGGCGACCAGAAAATCCTCCGGATAGAACTCGCCGCGCGCCCCGAAGCCGCCGCCGACGTCGAATTCGAGATAATCGACCGCCTCCTCGGCAAGTCCCATCATGTGCGCCATGGCGCGGCGATTGAAGAAGGGCAGCTTGGCGGCGCCGGAAACCTTGAGCTTGCCGGTCGCAGGATCCCACTCGGCAAGCAAGCCGCGCGTTTCCATCGGCATGGCGGAGAGCCGCTGGGTGCGAAACTTCTCCCGGCGCGTATGGGCCGCGGCGCGGAACGCGGATTCCACGTCGCCCTTGCTGGCCGTGACCAGCGCGGCGCGATTGGTGCGGGTGCCCGCGAACAGAAGCACATCGCCTCGCGCGGATGCATACCGGTCCGTCACCGCCGGCAAATGCTCGATGTCGAAGACAACAGCCGCAGCCGCATCCTCGGCGAGCTCCGCGGCGTCGGCGAGCACCACCGCCAAGGGCTCGCCCACATACCGCAAGGCCTCTTGCGCGATCACCGGCTGCGCATAGGGAGCAATGGTCGGATTGGCCCGGCGAAACGGAATGGTCGGGATCGGCTGGCCGATGTCGGCGGCGGTCAGGACCGCGTTGACCCCCGGCATGGCGAGCGCCGCCGCCGCTTCGATCGAGCGGATGCGGCCATGGGCCACGGGGCTGCGCACGATCGCGGCGCGCCATTGGCCGGGGCGGCTGAGATCATCGAGATATTGCCCGCGACCGCGCAGGAAGCGAAGATCCTCGACCCGCTCGACCGGGCTGCCGATCAATGTATTTACCCGGCGCATGGGGGCTTGGTTTTCCTTGTGGCGAGGGTTGACTCAGAGTAAGCATTAGCTTACGGTTAGCTTCGTCTAACGTATCGTCTTCCGCCCTGAGCAGAGGCAGGTCGTGCGGACGAATGGCTTCTCTAGTGGCGTAACCCTCACCCGACAAGGAGACTCAAACCATGCCCGAGCTGGAACTGATCGGCGCCGCGCCGAGCAACTACGTCTGGGTCTGCCGCATTGCGCTTGCCGAAAAGGGCGTGCCCTACCGGCACACCGAAGCGAGGCCGCACTCGCCCGAGGTCGATGCGATCCATCCGTACGGCAAGATTCCGGTGATGCGCCACGGCGAAGTGGAGCTTTGCGAGTCGCGGGCCATCTGCGCCTACATCGACAATGCCTTCGACGGCCCGAAACTCGCGCCGAGCGATTGCGCCAAGGCCGCGCAGGTCGAGCAATGGGTGTCCATCGTCAACACCCATATCGATCCGCTGTGGGTGCGCCAATATCTGCGTGCCCATTTCTTTCCGAGCACGCCCGACGGCAGCCCGGAGCGGGACACGATCGAGGCGGCCTTGCCGAAAATGGAGCAGCAATTCGCCACCATGGAGCGCGCGGTCGCCAAGACCGGCCATCTGGTCGGCGACACATTCACGCTCGCCGACATGAACTTCATCCCGATCCTGTTCTACATGGGCACGAAGCCGGAAAGCAGCGCACTGCTGCAACGGACGCCCGGCCTCAAGAGCTACTTCGACCGTCACATGGCGCGCAAAAGCGTGCATGAGTCGGTGCCGACCTGGGTCCCCGGACCGGCGCGAGCGGAGCGGGCGGCTTGATCGCAGCCATGCCCGACGCCGCTGCCGCGCTCGCCGCCCTCGCCGATCCGACCCGGCGGCAGATTTTCGAACGGCTCCGCTCCGGGCCGCGCGCGGTCGGCGATATCGCGCGCGGCCTGCCGGTCACGCGCCCGGCCGTCTCGCAACATCTCGCCGTGCTCAAGTCGGCCGGCTTGGTGAAGGACCAGGCCAAGGGAACGCGCCGCATCTACGAAATCGATCCGAAGGGTCTGGGCACGATCCGCGCCTGGATCGACCAGTTCTGGGACGCCGCGCTCGCTTCGTTCAAGGACGAGGTGGAGAGCACGAAAGGACAGCGATGACCTCGCCGACGATCCGCCCTGCCCCGGTCCGCAAGAGCATCACCGTCAAGGCCGATGCCGCGCGCGCCTTCGAAGTCTTCACCGGCCGGATCGCGAGCTGGTGGCCGCGCACCCATTGCATCGGTTCCTCGCCGCAGAAGGACGTGGTGCTGGAGCCGAAGGTCGGCGGACGCTGGTTCGAGATCGGCGAGGACGGCTCGCAGTGCAATTGGGGCAAGGTGCTGGCCTGGGAGCCGCCGATGCGCGTGCTGCTGGCATGGCAGATCGACGCCAATTGGAAATACGATCCGGATCTGATCACCGAGGTCGAGGTGACGTTCACGCCGGTCGACAGCAGCGCGACCCGCGTCGATCTGGAGCACCGCAACCTCGAGCGCTTCGGCGACAAGATCGAAGATATGCGTTCGATGATCGATTCGCCCAACGGCTGGAGCGGAATTCTCAAGGCTTACGCGCAGGTCGCGGAGACGGTTGTGTAGTTTGTAGGATGGGTCGAGCTTCGGCGCTTCGCTGTTCAAGGCGAGCACGCGATTACACGGCGCCACGCATCCCCTAATGAGCTCCGCAACACGCCAGTGTGGCAGGTACGGTGACTGACAAACGCGTCTTTCCAAGCCGTTTGCCTTCACATATTCGCGGAAAGCATCGAGCGCCGCCGGGCGCCTTGGCCGCGCTCGATCACGAGCCGGCCGGTCTCCCGCAGTGCCGCCAGATTCGTCTGGGGGTGCAGAAGCGTCTCGATATCACGGGTCGCGAGATTGCCGAGCAGAGCCGTGTTTGCACTGCGGATTAACACCGCCATTGTGGATGCAGATATTTCCCGTTTAAAGTGCAAAATGCGATATGGTTGTCTCGTGCTGAATTTGGCGTGATCTTGCGGGCCTTGGGAGGACTCGTTGAATGAAATGGCGGGAATAGAGGCGACCGCCCCACGGAAGGCTCGCGGTGGGCTCTTTCGCAAATACATCGCGCTGTTCATGGCCGTGGTGTGCGTAGCCTTGAGCTCCAACGGTCTGCTCGATATCTGGTTCTCCTACCAGGAGCAAAAACCCTTGCTCGTCCGTATTCAGCGTGAACAAGCCGAAGCCGCGGCGGCAAGGATCAGCCAATTTATAAAGGAAATCGAGGGCCAGATGGGGTGGGCCACCCAGCTGCCTTGGGATACCGGTAATCTTCAAGAATGGCGATTCGACGCGGTGCGCGTATTGCGTCAGATGCCGGCGATTACTGAACTGGCCCAACTCGACGCCTCCGGCCGCGAACAGGTCCGAACGTCACGCCTCGCCGTGGACGAGTTCGGCAGCCAAAAGGATTTCTCTCGCGACCCTGCGTTCGTCGAGGCCGGGGCGAACAAGGTCTATTATGGCCCGGTCTATTTCCGTCAAGAGTCCGAACCTTACATGATACTGGCGATGGCCGGCGCCCGCCGTGACTACGGTGTGATCGTCGCGCAAGTGAATCTCAAATTCATTTGGGACGTGATATCCGAGATCAAGGTCGGCAAGCGCGGACAGGGGTATGTCGTTGATGCCCAAGGTCGCCTGATCGCTCATCCGGACATCAGTCTGGTGCTGCAAAATACCGACCTGTCGCAACTTACCCAGGTGCTGGCGGCGCGCGCGGAGCGGTTTGCAGTGCGGCCGGAAGACCAGCCAGTGTCTCACGACATCCAAGGCCGAGAGGTGTTGACCACGCATGCCAAGGTACCGCTGCTCGGCTGGTTGGTATTTGTCGAGTTGCCGGTCGAGGAGGCCTACGCGCCGCTCTATGCCTCGATTGTACGTTCCGCGGCGCTGCTCCTTGCCGCTCTCGTACTTGCGGTTTTCGCCGGCCTGTTCCTTGCCCGCAGAATGGTCGTGCCGATCGAGGCCCTGCGGGACGGTGCCGCGCGGATCGGCAGCGGCGATCTCGCCCAACGCATCTCGATCAGAACCGGCGATGAGCTCGAGGCTCTCGGCGATCAATTCAACAGCATGGCTGCCCGGCTTCAAGATTCGTATGCTACGCTCGAGGGCAAAGTCGAGGAGCGCACGCAACAGCTCAAGCTTGCCAACCTCGCCAAATCCCGCTTTCTGGCGGCGGCGAGCCATGATTTGCGGCAGCCGCTGCATGCTTTGGGTCTGTTCGTCGGGCAACTTCGCGGTCGTGTCAGCGCGACCGAACGAGGACGGGTCATCGAACGCATTGACGCTGCCGTCGCCGCCATGAACGAACTGTTCAATGCATTGCTTGACATTTCGAAGCTCGACGCTGGTGCGCTGATCCCGGATATTACCGAATTCCCGGTGACGCAGTTGCTGCAGAGAATCGAGGCCACCTTCGGCGGGCCGGCGCGAGAAAAGGGACTGTCATTGCGGGTCCGCTTGAGCAGCGAGTGGGTGCGCAGCGATTTCATCCTGCTCGAGCGGATACTGTTCAATCTGACCTCGAATGCCGTGCGCTACACGTCTCACGGGAAGATACTCGTCGGTTGCCGCAGACGCGGCGGACAGTTGCGAATCGAGGTGTGGGACACCGGACGTGGAATTCCGGAGGATCAGCGCCAGAACATCTTTGGCGAGTTCTATCGACTCCGCAAC
>WNFJ01104595.1_pt1 | contig 23595 bp, 17 predicted proteins | sample 5400461 | NCBI WGS metagenome assembly WNFJ01 (sample SAMN13153349, study PRJNA577476) | soil metagenome | isolation source: 115 cm saprolite on Douglas fir-dominated hillslope | place: USA:California | collected 2013-09-17
GGAGACCTGAGCGATGCCCGGGAGCTACTGGCAGGCAGCACTCGACCGGATGCTGAAGCGCGTGGACGTGATGGGCCCGCAGCTCAAGGGCGCGTTCCCGAACTACGCGGGTGCGAGCGGCGAGTGGGTGACGACGCCCGACGGCGACTGGACGGGCGGCTTCTGGCCCGGCATGTGCTGGCTCGCCGCCAAGTCCACGGGCGGCGCGCGCTACCGCCGCTGGGCGCTCGAGTGGGCCGAGCGGCTGCGCCCGCGCGCCACGTCCGACACCGCCTTCCGCGGCTTCCTCTTCTACTACGGCGCGGTGCTCGGCGCCGTCATCCACGGCGACCCGAAGGCGCGGGAGATCGCGCTCGAGGGCGCGCGCGGCTGGGCGAAGAGCTACAACCCGAACGCCGGCTGCTTCCCGCTCGGCGCCGCCGCCGAGGAGGCGAGCGACGTCGGCCAGGGCGAGGCGTCCGTCGACACCGTCCAGGGCGCGGCGCTCCTCGTCTGGGCCGCGCAGGCGGCCGCCGAGCCCGCGTGGAAGCACCTGGCCGTCGCCCACGCGCGGCGGCACGTCGAGTTCTGCGTGCGCGCCGACGGCAGCGTCGGCCAGTCGGCCTCGTTCGACCCGGCGACGGGCGCGCTCACGCGCCGCTACACCCACAAGGGGCTCACCAACGAGAGCACGTGGGCGCGCGCCCAGGCGTGGGGCATCCTCGGCTACGCCGTCATGCACCAGTGGACGGGCGAGAAGGAGTTCCTCGACGTCGCGCTGAAGACGGCCGACTGGTGGCTTGCCCACGTCCCGCCGAGCCGCGTCGCCTTCTGGGACTTCGACGCCCCCGTCGCCGCCGACACCGAGCACGACACCTCGGCGACGGCCATCGTCGCCGCGGCTCTCCTGAAGATCGCCGCCGCCCTCAAGGACGAGCAGCGCCGCAAGTACCGCGGCGCCGCCGAGGCGACGGCGCGCGTGCTCACCGAAGGCTACCTGGACGCCCGCGGCATCCTCGACCGCGGCTGTTACAGCAAGCGCAGCAACCTCGCCACGCGCAACGAGCTCATCTGGGGGTCGTACTTCCTCTTTGAGGCGCTCCACGTGCTGGCGGGCAAGGTCGAGCCCAACAAGATCTGATGCGCGCGTGGGCCCGGCGCCGCGTGGCGCCCGCGCCGCGTTGACAGCGCCCCGGCGCTACGGTAAGGTGCATGAGTCACCGCGGGGTGGAGCAGCCCGGTAGCTCGTTGGGCTCATAACCCAAAGGTCGCTGGTTCAAATCCAGCCCCCGCAACCAGTCAAAACAAAGGGTTAGGCGAACTCGCCTAACCCTTTTTCGCTGTTCCTGACCGAGCTGGCCCACCGTAGGCCCACAGCCGGCCCAGATTGAAAAAGGGCGGGGAAAATTTCTTTCGAAATCGGCGCCACCGTCCGGCTGCGTTCCGGGAGATCTCCCTTCGAACGATCAGTCATCCGCAATGCCTGCCGGCTCCCAATTTCCGTGACCCACGGTCGTTACGGTCCGGACCGAGAAATTCAGGGCCTCGACGATCGAGCACGCCCATCTTCCGCCAGCGTCTTGCCCCGTATCGATACCAAACACGGCGGAGGTCGTCCCACGCAGCGCGCACTGAGAACGCCCGACGAGTCACGCTGAACCCCTATCGTTGGTCGGATCGGTTTCGGAGTGATGGTTGTCGCCCATGCCGGCGTCCGCTCGGTCGGGCGGCGGCGCGCCCTGGCCGCTTGCCTCGAATCGAGGCCGCAAAGCCAAACGCTGACGGACGAGATCTAGGAAGGCACTGCCATCCTGGCGGGTCAGGTTGGGAACAAAGCGCGAGTACACCGCAAAGAGCATCACTCCGAAACCGATCCGACCAACGATAGGGGTTCAGCGTGACTCGTCGGGCTGATAGGGGACCCGTGGCGCGAGCCCCAAACGTTTGAGGGTGGGGTACCAGACTCTCTTGGAGACGCGCGTGTGATCGAGGGCGGTGCCAGCCCGAGAGCAGAAGATAAACGCACTCGTTTGGCCGGTGACGGCATATTGGGCCCGGAGCACGTCCATCAGGGGCGGCAGGATATCGATGTCACGAACTGAGCTGGCAGTCTTTGGCGGCCCAAGCCTTCGGCGATAAAGGGTCCGCCGAATACGGATCTTTTTGTTGTTCCGGTCGATGTGCTCCCAGCCAAGCCCATCGATCTCGCCAGTGCGCATTCCAGTCAAGAACCGGGCGGCGTAATAATTGTAAAAGTCCGGCCGGACGCCCTGCAGGAAGACGTTCACTTCATCGAGCGTGAAGGGGTGAATATCTGGCTTCTCGACGGGAAGAGGCTTGATGCGGTCGAAGGGGTTCGGCGCCGCCTCGAAGCGCTCGCCCGCTTCTGTGAGAATCAAGCGCAGGACGGCGCAGATGTTGTTGATGCGTTTATTGCTGAGGCGGTGAGTCTTGCGTCCCGCCAGCTGGGCCAAGGCAGCCCGGAACTGCTTGATGTCTGACAATGTCAGCTCCGTGATGCGGCGCCCTCCGAAGCGCGGAATAAGATGTTTCCTGATCGTGCCGAGGAACTCCTCGACGACGGAGGGTTTCCAACCAACCTTGTTTTCTTCGTGCCACCGGAGGGCGAACTGTTCGAACTCCGCATCGTCGGCTGGCGGCTTGGGCCCGGCCAAGGTGGTGCTCCGGCTGCCGCCCGGGAAGAACTGCGCGTAGTCGAAGCGCCCGAGCGTGACCTCAGCGTCGATTCGCGCGAGCACTTGGTCCATCTTTCTGCGGTTACTCGGCGTGTCTCTGAGCTTGGTGTACTCGCGACATCTGACGCCGTTCGTCCGGAAGTCGAAGTAGAGGTAGCCGCTCGGTGTTCGCCGCACGGCGCCCATCGGCTACGTTCGCCCTCCTCGCCGCAACGGGATCGTTAGTGGCCCCGGAGTGGATGGCGGCTCGAGGAGAAGTCGTTCGATTGCGTCCCAGAGGAAGAGGATCTTTCGGCCGCCGAATGGCCGAACGAAGTGCACGCCTTCCCGAAACACCCGCCCCTTGAGTTGTTCTCGGATGTAGCGGCGATCGAACTTGATCCGGGCGGCGAGCTCCTCGCTGGTGAGGTATTCGTGACGCCCCGACGGCGGTGCCGCGCCTTGGGCATGTCGTTCTAGAGTATTTTTTATCATCCTATATATTATTTTAACGTATAGACTGTCAATGTCAAGCGAAAAATGCGATCTAGGATGACATCGGAACCAGGCCAGGATACCCTCGAACCGCTCGGAGGCAGGAGGCGTCGAGCTTCAGTGCCTGCGGGGAAGGGGAGAGGCTCATGGTCAAATCGAGGCTGTCGCGCCTTATGGGCGAGCGGAAATTGCGGATCGCGGACGTCGCCAGGGCGACCGGCGTGCACCGGAACCTTGTAACGCTCCTCTACTATGACCGGGCGAAGCGCCTCGATTTCGAGAGCCTTGAGCGTCTGTGTCGCTTCTTCGACTGCACGATCGGCGAGTTCTTAGAGATCGCGTCTCCGCTAAAAGCGGGGAAGATGAAGACCGGCCGGTCCTCCCGACGAGACGCCTGACGGCGGCAAGGCGCCAACGGCTCACCATTCTGATCGCGCTCCGTCGGTGAACGGCTGGGGGGAAGTGGGAAGAGTAGGAGCTGGAGGGGAGGCGGTCGGCGGCCGGCTTGCCCTTCGCAAAGGGGCGAGGCTGCGCTACCATAACGGGTGGAAAGGTCCCCCCCTCGGCGCCGACATGGCGACGAGAGACCTCGCTGCCGCAAGGTAACGAGGAGAGTTGCGCGCGCTCGTGCGCGTGACCCCGTCGATGAGACGGGGACGCGCGTGAGAGCTTAGCCGCGAGATTCCGGTGATTTCGCGGCGCCCGGGGAGTTGGGTTCGGAAATCGCTCCCCCGACACGCGGAGCCTAGAGCGCTCCGTGCAGAGATGGAGAACAGGGACCTCCAACTGCGCGGGGCGTTTTGTGTCTTGAGTTGACGCTCAGCGTAAGGAGGCGCGCATGAGCGTCGTGGTGCCGGGATCCCTCCCCCCCTCAGATGTCCCCCCCGAACCCCCTGAGTTCGATCGACCCTCGCGCGCGGAGTCCGAAGTTGGGAGGACCGCAAGGGCCAAGCCTATACAAGCGGCATCCTCCAAACGTCCTCAGCGGGACGCCGTCCGCTCGAGACCAGGCAGTGATGCCGTCCCCATCGAATGGTTCGCGGCCGGGTATCGGCGCAACCCGATGCTTGAGGGTGATGTTCGAGTCACGCTGAACGGGCATCCCACGCGAATCGCTCGGGAATGGCTGGAGTGGGTGCAGGCCCCTGAGAGGGACATCCTCGAGATTGCGCGCCGGTTGGCGCCACTACGGACCCACCTGTCCGAGCATCTGAGACGCCACCCGATTGGGGTCGTGCTGCGTGATGTCCGGAACGTCCCGGAAGTCCACGTCATCGAACAGGTCTGGCTCTTTCGGCTCGCGACCGCCTTGGAACTCGCGGCGCTGCCGGTACGGGTGATTGACGACGACGCCGAGGAGGTGAGGCGGATCGCGCTGTTTGACGTTCTTCTGGACCCGGTCACCCGCGCCCGCGCCAGTGCGCCCCGTCGCCTGATCCACATCATCGTCGCCGCCGAGGAGGCCGGGCAACCCCTCATCCGCTCGACGGTTCGCGGGGCGCCATCTCCAGTGTTTCCGATCACCGTGAAGGCCCTGTGCGCGGCCGTCGGCATCGACGAGAAGACCTACCGGAATGTCCGGGCCGAGATCACACGAGTGGGATCTCATGGAGCTCCGATCGCTGACCGCGCGGGGCGACGCGAGCGAGACCGCGTCGCCGGATGTCGTCACGCCTCTCAAGGGATCGTCAAGGCATCCACAGACGCCCCCGTGCCCGTGGACGTCGAACGGGTGTCGGTCATGAACCGCGACGTCACCGAAGGTGCCGAGGTCCCATCGAGCGCGCCCAATCCTCATGCGGCGGATGCCGACGGAGAACCGGCGAGCGAAACCGCGACGAGTCCGACTCTGCCGAACGCGGGAGCGAGGACGGTGGCCAAGAGGCGCCTGGTGGATCACCATGAACGCAATCGACAAATCAATCTGTGGGCTGACGGTCCGGACGGGTCCGGTGTGTCAGGGACGGCATGCTCGAGTACCGCCTGACCCAGCCGTTCGCCCACGCGTGCCTGTCGCTCCTGTCCCCGTGGCGTGTCCGTGGAGCGACGTACGTTGTCGACGACAACGATCCGCTCCGTCCGGCCCTGGACGGAGTGTGGTCGCAGCGAGCTCCCGCGACGCGTGAGGCGGGGCTCGTGCTCCTCACCCTGCTTGACGTCCCTGATCCGCGGGCATGGGCGGCCGCTCGACCCCTCGCGGTCCATGTGCTCTCGGAGTTCCGACCGGAATGGACGACGCTGTGGCAGATCGAAAGCGCCACGACGCAGCGGCGGCTCGTGGAGTGTCAGTTGACGTGCGTTGGGGACGAGACCCTCCCGCCTCACGCGGTCATTGCGGACCGGAAACAGAGTCACCCTCTCGCCGCCATGCATCTCCTCTCCGCCCAGACCCGCCGTGTCGCGGACACGATCACTGAGGAGAAGGCCCCAACGCTCGCGTGGAGAACCTACGCGCTGGCCTGCCACCGAGCCTATCGCCGGGTCGAGGCCTTCTACGTCAATTATGGGTTTCCGCCTGCCGCGAGCGCCGAGCAGATGTATGACGCGGCGCTGTCACTGCGCTATCTGCTCCAATCCCTCGTCATCGTTCGGGGCACACGCGCGGCGGATCCGACACAGGCTGAGATTCGGTTGGCGATGGACAATCTGAGACAGCGATGGCCGATTGAGCAACATCCCGAGTGGCCGAAGAGTGTCCGCGCGCACGAGCGAAACATCGAGCAGGCGCTCGAGGGCGCATGGCGAAGGCGAGTCCGTCCAGGACTCCGTCAGCGTGCCGCGCCTCAGCCGCAGGAGGTCCCCCCGGCCGCCCTGATCGTCACGGAGCGCGTCTGGAACGGCGCCGGCGAGGTGCCCTTGCCAGCGGGGGGCCGGTGCGTGACGCGGTACGTGGGAGTGCCTGCCGACCTTGCGGACACCGGCGAGTGCGCCGACGATTACGGGGCGGACCACGCCGAAGTACCGAGCGTGCCGCTCGTCGACCCACGGCTCGCGCGCATGATGGCGCTGCGCGCGGCGCAGCGCCTGCATCGCGATGCCCTGCTCTTTCCATTCGATCGGGAGTATCTGCAGTTGCACGACTATGCGCGGCTCTATGGACGCCTGCTGGGCGATCCGATCGAACGGCTCGCGGTTGAAGAGCAGGGGAGTGCCGTCCTGCTCCTGCTGGCGCTGCACGTGGGCATCAGCCCTGACGGTGACACCGGCTCCGGTCTTCTCGCCACGCAGGTGCGGTGCGGCGGGTCGAGCCGCGAGCCCGCAACGAATGCGCTCGACGAGACGACGTCTCATCCGAGCGCGATCACCCTGGACCTCGACACGTTCGTGTTGGAGTTCCCGGTCCCGCCGAATTCCTCGGGCTATGCCACGGTGCCGATGAGGACGAGCGACCCGCTCGCGCGGCCGACCCAACGCACCGTGAGCCTGCCCCTGCCCCCCTTCCTACGTCCTCCGATGGAACGGTACCTGCAGAGCCGGGACGCGTGGCTTCGCGCCGTCGAGCACGAGCATCACCCGCGATTGTTTCTCCGTGGCAGCGATCCGCCATGCCCGCTCACCCTGACGGACGTGGTCGCGTTTCTTCGTCGTCGAGGCGAGTCGTCCGCCGAGCGTCTCGTGCGGAAGCTGATCCGGTCCTTCTTTCCGTTATATGTGACGCGGCTGGGTCTCGATCCGATTGTAGCGTGCTACGTCAGCGGCCGTGCGCCCCGAATCTTCGCGACCCAACTGTTCTACTGCCGACTTTCGGCGGATCGTCTGGTCAGCGAGTACTGGCGCAAGGCGGCACAGGCCGACCGCCTGATCCGGCGCGCCGCGGCCGCCTTGGACATTCGGCTCGTGGACGCGGGCCACTCGTCGGTCTCACGCCCGTCGATGGCGGGCGGCTACGGCTCGCGGGTCGTGCCGCGTTGGGAGACCATCCCCGGGTTCGGCGCCGCCGTGCGCGCGGAGCTGAGACGCCATGAGTCCCAGAGGCAAGAGGCCGAGGGCATCGTGTACCACAACCTGTATTCCGCCTACGCCTGGACCCTCGCGCAGCTCGCGTCCGGGGCGCGTCCGACGAAAGAGGGTGGGGTGACCCGCGCTGTAGGGACCCCTCATCCGACCCGACTCAGACTCGACGACAAGCAGAGTTCGCGACACCTCGAATGGCGGACCCAGCGTCGCTCAACGATCCTCGACGCGCTGCGCCGCGAGCTCGGGAAGGCCCGCCAGGAGGCCCGCCTCCTGCCGTCGTTCGATCACACCATCGACGCGGACCTCGGCGCCCCGCTGCTGTTTCTGCTTCGCTGGAACGGACAACCCTATCTGCCGACGCACCGGGATATCGCCTCGGTCCTGCAGCTGTTTCCCGACGTCGCGGCGACGTTCCCGTTTCCGGCCAATGTGGGCCGGCACCTGATCGAGACGGAGTTGACGGACGCGGGGGCCGACCGCGCCAGCCAGGACTATTCGCTCGGCCACCAGCGACGCTGGCGTGAGGCGCCCAATCGCTTCTCGGCTGCCGATCTCCTCTTCATCGAGGACCACTTCGCCGCGCAGGTCGACCGGCTCACGCACAGGCTCGATCTCCAGGTCATTCGGTACCGCGAGGGGGCGCCGTCCTGAGGTCGGACGATACCGCACGGTCGTCGAGTCAGGCGGCACGGGAGAGCCTCCGCGCGGCGGCGGAAGTCCTCATCGATGAGCACTTCGGCCGAAGCGAGGCGCGGCGAGCCCGAAACCGCTGGGTGCTCTCGAAGTTGCTCGAGTATCTAACGACGCGTACGCCAGCGGCGGCACCGGACGGCCCCGCGTTCGTTCTGAGGCCCCGGGACCTCAAAGCCCTTCGAGCTCGCATCGTTCCTCGTGAGCGTCAACGGTTCTCGTCGGCCGCACCGCGCCGGTTCGCCGCGCTGGCGTGGCTCTTGGCCCAGCTCGAACGGCAAGGGCTCCTGGTTGCCCCGCGGGTTCGAATGCCGCTTCAGCGGACGCGGGACTTGGCCGTGCAGGTCACCGACGAAGCCTTTGCCGATGAAGGGTTCCTCGTCCAATGGTGGACGCCTGCCCTTCTCAAACATCTCGGACAATTGTCTCCGGCGGACGACGAGCCAGCGCTGCAGGCGGCCGTGATGATCGGTCTGATCTGGGAAGGACCGGTCCTCTTGCACGATGCGGCGTGGCGTCTGCAGCACCTCAGGCTGGGCCACTATGACTGGGAGCGCGGCCTCATACGGCTGTGGGGCCAACGCGGGTCCTCGGTGGGCCGCCGGGGCCGTGGCCAGCGCCAGGCACGCCGGGCACCACTCCGACTCGTGCTCAGACCGACGGCTCGCCTGCTTCTGAACTTTTACCTGCTGTCCCGTGCCTCGTGCGGAAGGCTCGACCTCAGTGAGGCGGATGCGCTGGTCTTTCCCCCTCCACCCGGGGGACTCGGTCCGCGCGGTCGCGCGAACCTGAACGCGAAGCTCGCACGAAGCCTCGCCGCCCTGGACAGTCAGTCGTTGACCGTCACCCGCGTGATTCACGCGGCCCGGAGTCGCGCGCTCCAGATGTTTCCGCCCATCAGCGTTGCCGTATTGTCAGGTCGCCTACGCTTTGCCCCGGTGCCTGAGGAGGACCTTCGGCGGCTTGCCACGCCGGTGACCGGGATGACGGCGATGGACCCCCCGGAAAAGACCCCGGGACGTGTGCCGAGCCAGACGCTCAGTGGGCGGATCGGCGACGAGGAAGCGTCCGATGCCGAGCACGTCCTGACAGGGATCGCCGAGGCCATGTATCTCGAGGCTCACGAGGGATTCCGGGTGATCCAACGCATCCTGGCAAGACCCGCGTCAGACCTGGACCGGCGACCGCTCGCGCGCCTCGCCCAAGGCGTGCTGTGGCATCTTGAACGGGGCGTGGAGAGCCTTCCGGATGGCGCGCCGTCCCGACTCACGAATCTTCGTCTGGCCCTCCGATGGCTCGCCTGGCAGCTCGACCATCCAACCGGAACCAGGGAGTTTCGTTGCCGTTCGGCGCCACGCACGATCGCGATCCGGACGGAGCCGCTCGTACGAATCCTCGAGGACCTGGTCGGTGACCGGGATGTGCGGGAGCTGGATGACGAGGACTGGATCGATTTCGTCATGGACGCCATGGCCGCCCCGGCGACACCGAACGCGAAGAAATCCATGCGTCAGCGCCTCAAAGCGTTTCATCGGTACCTCAAGGTGTGCGCGGTCCAGGCAGGGCGACCCATCGCTCGTGTGGACTGGGGCTCGCGTGAGTTGGCCGTCGCCTCAGAAGAGACCGAGTACTCGTTTCCGCTGCCGTGGGAGGTCCAGGCGTGTCGGCATGCGCTCCGGGCCAGAGTGGATCCGGACTTCGCGGAGGTGCTCGAGCAGGCCACCTCGCTCGCCTACCACGGGGGCCTTCGTCGCAATGAGGTGGCGAGGTTGTTCCTCGGTGACGTGACGCTGGGCCTCGAGACGATCCTCGCCATCCGTGTCTCGAAGACGCGGAGTGGCCGACGGTGCGTCCCCCTTCATCGCCTCGCGCCGCGCGACGAGCTCGAGCGGTTTCGACGGTTCGTCCTGAAGCGTCATCGAGAGACGGGCGGCGATCTCGCGGCACCGCTGTTGGGGACGCCGCCACGGCCACAAGGCTTCAGCCCGGAGGAGATCGCGCGCCCTGTTGCTGCGGCGTTAACGGCCGTGGCGGGCAGGCGGATGAGCTTCCACAGTCTGCGGCATGGGTTTGCCAGTCTGTTCCCGCTGCGGTGGTTCGTGGCCTTCTATGGAGCTCAAGACGAGCCTCTTCGGCACCGCCGCGCTGGCGCGATTTCGACGGCTCTTTGTTCCACTGGACTGGGAGGGAACGCCGACCACGACACAGCCGTTTCACCTTCTGTCGATCCTCATGGGGCACTCGGGACCGGAAATCACGATCAACGCGTACGTCCACACGCTGGATTGGCTTCAGCGACTGTACATCGACCGGGAGATCACCGATGAGCGTGACCTTCAACTGACAGTGAAGCAAGCGGCTCGAGCCTCACTCCGGAGCGTGCAGGCGGTCTACAAGTGGGACGGCCAAGGTGGGAGCAGCCGGCGGGGGAATGTGAACCAGCGCGACAGACCGCAAGCCATCCACGCCAGTGAGGTCGTGCGACGGCAGGTCAGTCTCCTCGATCAGCTCATGCGCCGGCCACAGAGTCGGGCGAATGAATCGCAGGGTTGAGCCGCGGGGGAACCCGGACCTTCCCGGTTGAATCGCTTCGGCTCAAAAGGGGCGGCGCACTGAAGTTCATGAGCGATAGCGGCTTCGACACGGAGGAGCCGACTGGCATCATTTCTTCTCTTTGGCGGCGCGATCTTTCGTGCTGCGTGCCTGTTCACTTTTCTCACCCTTGGAACGCTCTGGAATCTTGGCAAGCCCGTAGCTCGTGCTGCGGCCACCTTCCGGATTCCGGACGAGGATGCCGCGCTCGACGAGAGCCAGGATGTCACGCAGGGCGGTGTCCGGGGAACATTTCGCGAGCTTCGCCCATTTCGACGTAGTGAGCTTTCCCTCGAAGCCATCGAGGAGGCGGTTGAGCAGAAGGCGCTGGCGCTCGTTCAGTCGGAAATCCCGAACGGCTTCCCAAAAGCGCGCCTTGGAGAGGACCGCTCCGAGAGTGGCTTGCGCGCCTTCGATGGCACGGCCTAGGCAGCCCAGGAACCAAGCCATCCAAGGCGTGATATCCAACGTTCCCTTCTGCGTCCGCTTCAAGATGTCGTAATACGCGGCGCGCTCCTGCCGGATCTGCGCCGACATGCTGTAGAAGCGTTGCGAACTTTTTTCGGAGCGCGCGAGCGCCATCTCGGCAATGGCCCGCGCGATGCGGCCGTTGCCGTCGTCGAAGGGGTGAATGGTAACGAACCAGAGATGGGCAAGCCCGGCCCTCACCACCCAGTCCGTCTCGGCATTTCCATTCAACCAATCGAGGAAAGCCCGCATCTCCCGGGGGAGTCTTCCGGCGGCTGGCGCCTGGAAATGGACGCGCTCCCGGCCGACCGGACCGGAGATGACCCGCATCGGACCGGTGTTGTCATCGCGCCAGGCGCCGACCGTAATCCGTTTCATGCCGCTCCGGCCGGTCGGAAACAGGGACGCATGCCATGCGAACAGCCGTTCTGCGGTGAGTGGCTGCTCGTAGTGGCGCGTGGCGTCCAGCATCATGTCAACGACGCCCTCCACGTTCCGGTCCACGGCTTTTAGGCCCCCAATATCCATGCCGAGCCGGCGCGCGATCGAGGATCGGACCTGTTCCGCGTCCAGTTGCTCCCCCTCGATTTCGCTGCTCTTGAGCACGTCCTCGGTGAGGGTTTGGAGGACGGCTTCTTGACGAAGCTTGAAGCCGAGAGCTTCCATCCGGCCCATCAGACGCCCCTGCTCGTGGCGGACGGCGGCCAACCGTTCGGCCAAGCTCTCACGGTTCCAGCGAAGCTGGGGCCAGTCCGCTTGATCATAGATGTATGGACTCATTCTCCGCATCCCTTGCGGAGATTATAAACCACAATCTCCGCTTGAAGCAAGTATTCTCCGCAGAATATACGGTGAATAGAGCGAATATTCACCGCATCAAGTACGGGAGCGAGAGTTCATCGATCGGCTCACCGATCGCGCTGAGATCGTGGCGGGCTTGATCACCGACGATCCGGCGGCAGGTAGGTAGTGTGGGTGCGAGCAGCCGTTGCGAGAGTGAACGGCGCTAAACGCAAGGGGTTCAGAGAGCGCGGATGACAATCACCGTCGACAGACATCGCGTTTGCGACAGGCTTACTGAACGTGCGAGCGGTGGTCCAGTGAGGGAGAAAAGGTTGGTGATTCGTCGGGATAGATTTCGCGGCGGAACGGAAAGCTTCTTCGTCACCCGCAAGCGGACCGACGACCTCCTGGCGGAGTTCGCCGAGGTCCCCGATCTCTATCCGTTCTGAAATGTCGCAAATTATGCGACTATATGAAACTGATGAGGAAGCGAAGAGCGCTATCAGTTGGGAAAGGTCGCAGAAAGCGCGACCGTTCTCGACCGTCGCGGCGGCGGCTCAAGAGCCCCGGGGCCTTCCTGGACGCCCTCCAGGGGTCCGGGCGGTACACCTTCACCCGCGGGGAAGCGTCCAGGGCGCTCGGCCTCTCCGACGTCGCGCTCAAGAACGCGCTCTGGCGGCTGGCGAGGACTGGCCGCGTGGCGTCGCCTCGCCGCGGGTTCTACGTGATCGTGCCGCCCGAGTATCGGGTTGCCGGGTCCCTTCCGGCGGCCTGGTTCATCCGCGATCTGATGAACTACCTCGGGCGCCCCTATTACGTGGGCCTCCTCACCGCCGCCTCCCTCCACGGGGCGGCCCACCAGGCACCGCAGGAGTTCCAGGTCGTCACCGATCAGCCCCTCGGGGCGATCGAGATCGGCCGCGTCCGGATCCGCTTCGTCAAGAAGGTGCACCTATCGCGCACTCCCACTATCGGCGTCAAGACCCCGACCGGGGAGATGCGGATCTCGACTCCGGAGGCCACCGCCCTCGACCTCGTGCGCTACCCGGAGCGCTGTGGCGGTCTCTCGAACGTCGCCACCGTCCTCCAAGAGCTGGCCGAGCGCCTCGACGGTGGTGGGCTCGTGCGGGTCGCCGAGGCGGAGGGCGAGGTCGCGTATGCCCAGCGGCTCGGGTACCTGCTCGATCGGGTGGGGCGCCAAGAGGTCGCACGCGCCCTGGCGGAATGGGTCCATACCAGGGCGCCTCGTGTGACCCCGCTCTCGCCCGGCCCACCGATCACGGGGGCCCAGCGCGATGCGCGCTGGCGCGTGGCCGTGAACGAGGAGATCGATGTCGAGGCCAGAGCGTGATCCCGCAGGCCGACATCATCGCCTGGCGGCGCGTGGCGCCGTGGCCCGACGATGCGATGGTCGAGCAGGATCTCATCCTCTCGAGGGCGCTTGTGGAGATCTTCTCGGATGCGGCGCTCACGCACGGGCTCGCGTTACGGGGCGGGACTGCGCTCCACAAGCTCGTGCTGGCGCCGCCGAGCCGATACTCTGAAGACCTCGACCTCGTACAGGTCGAGGCCGGGTCGATCGGCGCTGTTCTCGACCGCCTTCGGACGCACCTCGATCCCTGGCTTGGCAAGCCCACGTGGGACCAGGCGCCGTCGAGCGTCACGCTCCTCTATCGCTTCGCCTCGGAGATCCCGCCCGTGGGGCGGCTCCGACTGAAGGTCGAGATCAACACGCGCGAGCACTTTGCGGTCTACGGCCACCGGACGCGACGCCTTGCCGTGGAGTCTCGATGGTTCGGCGGGGGCGCCGACGTGCGCACGTTCCACCTCGACGAACTCCTCGGCACAAAGCTCCGCGCCCTCTACCAGCGCCGCCGCGGGCGGGACCTTTTCGATCTCTGGGACGCCAGCCGCCGAGGAGACGTGAATCCGGTGCGGGTCATCGAAGCGTTCCAGGCGTATCTGAGGGCGGAGGACCTACGGGTCACACGGGCGGAGTTCGAGCGTAATCTGGCCGCGAAGGCCCGCAACCGGCTCTTCATCGAGGAAGTGACCCCGATGCTGGCGCCGGGCATCGCTTACGATGCCCGCGCCGCGCTGGATCTCGTCCAACGGGAATTCATCGACCGACTCCCCGGCGGGGCCTGGAAGAGCGCGTAATGACGGTGGGACTCCATCGGTCGTGGTGGCGCTGTCTAGCCTGCACGGTAGACCCTTTCAGGCGGCAGAAGGTGCCGGGCGTGGGCACACGCGGGGCATCGCCATTTCGCTCCCGCGCCGGCTGCTCAAGGAGGCCGAGAAGATCGCCGAGCAGGAGAATCGCACAAGAGTGGGCCGGGCTGAAACGGCATGAGATTTTGACGCCGGGTCGATCCGATCGACGGCGGCCGAGAAGGCGCCAGCGATGGTGCTGAACATGGCGGCCGTGCCGAGGTGGGGGGGCGTGACGTGGCGCCAGCGCGGGCTCCTCACCGGCGTCGCCGCCCCGGCGCTGGCGGTCGCCACGGGGGTGGTGCCGACGAGCCTCACGACGTCGACGACGCCAAACTTCCTCCTCTGGGGCGCACTCGCCCTGAACGTGCTGCTGCTACTCGTCCTCGGCCCGACCGCGCTCGTCACGACGCGCCGGTGGTTCCGGCAGAGCCCTCCGCCCGAGCAGCTTCGGCGCCAGCGCCGCGCCGTTCGCCGCCGCGCCGTGCTCCTCGGCCTCGTCGCGTATCTCGCGCACCAGACGTTGGTCGCGCTACTCGACCCGAGGTTCTCGCTCGAGGTACTCATTGGGCGCCGCCGGGCGTTTGGCCCAACCGTCATTGTTCCGGACCGCCTTGAGCTCGCCTGGGCCTTCACCGCGGTGGCGTTCGGCTACCTCAGCCTGGCGTGGCTCCTCTGGCGGAGTGCCGGCATCCCGGACCTTCTGCCGAGTGACGCGCGGCCACTGGGATCCTTACCGGTTCTTGAGGGGCCGCCTCCACCGCTGGTCGTCACGCCACCGACGGACGCAGTCGAGGCCCCGCCACGCGATCCCGTGACGGGCCGCGTCGTCCGTCAGTTCGACCTCTAGTCGGAAGTTCCCCCCGCACACTCGCTGCGCGCGAACTCCGGCAGTCTCGACTATTTGAGGAAACCCGCGGCGTAGGACCATCAGAGAGACCCAAGGAGGACGAGGCAGGGATCGAATCCGCTCCGCGCGCCCGGCGGCACCTTGCGGACGAGGCGGGGTGCTGTGCTTGCAGACGACGCCTGCCCGGAGTGTGGCACTCCGATGAAAGAGAAGAAGGGCAAGCTCAAGCTTCCCGTGAACGGCGAGGAGATCCCGGTTCCGGAGGCCACAATCTCACGGTGGGAGGCTGGCCGAAACGTGCAGGGTGCCGCGATGGACATGCTTCTTCGCGAATGATTCGCGATTTGCAGGGAGTCTCGACGACTTGAGGAAGCCCGCGGCGTAGTCGAAGCGAAGCCAGGACAAGAGCCCGGAGACCCCGAGGCCGTCACGAGGACGAGCGACGTTCGCCCAGGACCGCCATGTAGTAGCGGAAAAAGCTGTCGTCGAGCTGCCGGAGCGCTCGACGCTGGCGGACCAGCTCGTCGGTGAGGCCACGCTGTTCGAGCGGGAGGAGCGTGAGGAGATGGCGGAACACGCGGGCGGCGTCCCCGGCATCGGGGATGTCATCGGCGCGGAAGAGGCGGGATAAGGCCCGGTGGCGCAGGAGCAACCAGGCGGGGAACCAGGCGGCCGCGGGCGCCCTGTCGGCGAGCGACTCCACGAAGGGGAGGGCTCGTTCGAAGGCGACCCAGGCTTCGCGAATGGTGGGGTTCGGAAGCGCCGGCACGTGCGTCTCGAAGAGAAGAGGATCCATCCAGCACAGCAGCAGCCACAGGGGAATCGCGACCTCGGGCGCGCCGAGATGGTGCTGCGCCAGCCCCATCCAGTAGCGTAAGAGGGGAGTGTCCGCCCAGCAGGGTTCGTCTTCGACGGCGGCGCGCACGTCCGTCCACTCGCCGTACTGCTGGCAAAGCCAAGCCCGGTGCGCCCGGGGATGGGCGGGTGCGAAGGGGAGATCGGCCGCCGTCGCGGCCAGCGCCTGCCACACCGGGCGGAGAAAGGCGGAGGCGTCCGCTCCGAGGAAGCGCCGCGCCGTCTGAACGAGCCTGCGCTCGACCAGCTCGATGCGTTCGGTCAGCGTTACGTGGGTGGCGGGGGCGGGGGCAGGCGCGGTCAGCGCCTTGACCAGCACGGTGAGCGCCGCCAGATCGGGGTGGCGCGGGTGCTCCTGACCGAGACGACGCAGGCCCGCCTCGGCGCGGCCGACATCGCGGCCGATGAGCCCGGTCACGATCTCGTAAACCAGCAGGGCGTCACGGCCGTCGACGAAGAGATCGAGCTGTCGCCGGTCGGCAGTCTGATCCGCGAGTGTCCCGTCCCGGGAGGGAGGGTCATGCGCAGGGCGTGCTCCGCCGACGGGTGCCGAAGGTGTCCGCATCGGGTCAACAACGCGACGCGCAGGACTATAGCGCCTCCTAGGCAGCGGCGGCAAACCGTCCGCGGGCTCGTCTCGTCGTCCCGGTCCCTGGCCGGGTGGTCGCGCGTTCGAGCCGAACACCCGGGGATCCGGTGCCGGGCAGGGGTGAGGTATAGTCGCCGGGATGGCGACGGAGCGCGATCCGAAGAGTCCGGCCGAACAGGTGGTCGGGGGCGACAGTACGGAGCGGGAGGAGCCTTGGGCACGCGGCTGGGAAGCGATCGCCGAGTGGACCGGCGGGGTCGCCCCGGACGCCGTCGACATCCTCCGCGGAGTGCGCGAGCTCGAGTTCGTCTACCCGCTCCTCCACGCGCTGGTCGGCCGCTCCCTCCGGGAGTTCTTCGTGCGCGCGGCCGCGCTGGAGGCCCTGGTCGCGGCAGGGCGGGCGAGCTTCTCGGTCACGGATCTGAGCGAAGCGCTGTACTGGCTCGCTGACGATGCCCGCGAGGCGACGGTCCGCGCGCTGCGGCAGGCCGGGTGGCTCGACTATGACGCGTCGCAGGGAACCACGATCACGGACGCGGGCCGCTGGGCCCACGACGTGCTCTCGTTCCTCCACAGGCGGCTGCAGAAGTCCGAGCTGCTGCCGACGATCGCCGGCGTAACGTACGCGCTCGACATCGGCGTGGACCCGCTCCGTCACCTCCAGTCGATGCGCTCACGGCTCGTCGCCCTCCACGGGGAGATCGAGGCGGCTCGCGCCTCGCACTCGGAGGTCGTCTTGCGCCAGGCGGCGCGCCGGATCGACGAAGCGCTGGCCCTGTCGGCGCAGCTCCGCGCCGTGCTCGACCGGGTGCCGCTGGACCACCGCAGCGCTCGGCGGGTCGTCCGTGAGATCCATGACCTGCTGTCACGCCTGCTGGGGGGCAGCGCGGAGCTGCATCGCGCGATCACCGAGATCGGACGGCAGTACCTACGCCTCACCGCGGGCGTGACCGTCGAGCAGATCGTTCGGACACTGATGCGCGAGTCGCGGGAAGAGCTGGCCGCGGTCGGTCGCGAGGTGCTGCTCCCTGCGCTCGCTGCACCTCCGCTGCTGACGACCGACGCCGTCGCGCACGCCGCCGAGGTCCACGTCGCCCGGGAACGCCGACGCGCAGCGCCGGTCGCATGGGAGGAGCCGCCCGAGGCGCCCCGCGTGCCCGATGCCGCCGCCGTGCCTCCAGGAGTCGTCGCCTGGGTCGCGGACCTCGTCGCGGTCGCGCGTGGCGGAGCAGCCGTCCCGTTCGCCCGGCTGGTGCCCCGCGGTGACGCCGGCGAGTCGTTCCTGCGCGCGAGCTTGCTGCCCCTTGCCGGGGACGGGCGGGCGGGCGAGGGCGTGGCGGGTCAGCTCGGCGCCCTCGCCGTTCGGGTCATGTCCGCCGGCGACGGGTGGCCCGACCGCCTGGAGGACGCGCCCCTGTCAGGGCTCACCCCGGGCGAAGTGGACCCGCGAGCGCGATGAACGAGGCCGCCCTGGTCTGCGCGCGGCTGCTGCGGGAAGGTGCCGTCGCACGCGCCGAGCTTCCGTCGCTCGATCATCCGGAGATCCGGCACGAGGTCGAGCAGCGACTCGACGCCGTCGGCCTGGTGCTGGCCACCAGCGCCTATTCGGAGCACGTCGGCGTCCGACTCTCCACGGAGGTCGCCGCCGATACGGCGTTTGACGCGGCCTCGAACCTGGGCCTCCGCGCGGACGCCTGCGCCCTCCTGGTCATCCTCTGGGCCAGGCTCGTGCTCCAGAAGCGAACGGCGGCGGACACGCGCCAGGTCCCCGGGCAAGCATCGCTCCTGCCCGGTGAGCAGGCGGCTGCCGCGCAGCGCTTCACGCCCCAGGTCCGGCTGGAGACGCTCTTCCGCGAGTTCGGCGCCGCGCTCGGTTCCCGCACCCACATCAAGGGCCTCGTCTCCCAGCTCCGCCGGCTCGGGTTCCTCGGCGGCCACGGCGAGGTCATCGAGGCGGGGCCGCTGCTCGAGTTGGCCATCGACGGCGAGCGTATGATCGCATTCATCCGCCGGAAGGTGCTCGCCGAGCTCCTCACGCGCGGGGCGGACGCAGGCGCGGCTGAGACGCCGGCGGACGATGGCGTCGAGGGGCAGATCCTCGAGGTGCTCGCCCGGCTGGGAGGAAACGCCGCGATGAAGGACCTCGCCCGCGAAACCGCCGTGCGGCCCGAGCGGTTGCGAGAACTCCTGCGTGGACTCATGGCGGCCGGACGGGTCGAGCGCCGCGGCGAGCGCTTCCACGCCCGCTACTACCTGACCTGATGTTCCGCTTCCTCGAGCTGGAGCTCCACTACTGGGATCTCTGGCAGGCGGTCCGCGTGCCACTCGACGCGGCCGTCGTCCTCGTCACGGGACCGAACGGGTCGGGGAAGACGACGCTGATCGACGCCGTCCGTCAGCTCCTCAACGCGCCCCGGCTGTCCTCGCGCCGCCGCCTCCAGCATTACCTCCGCCAGCCCGATGCCCCAGCCCTGATCCGCGCGGTCGTCTCCAACGTGGACCCGACTGGCGCGCCGCCGTTCCGACGGGAGCGCCTGACCACGCCCGAGGTCACGCTCGCCTGCGCCCTCGTCCCGAGCGGCGGTGGCACGCCCGAGAAGCGGTTCGCCGTCCTCCCGGGGCGCCCGTCGCTCGACGAGCTGCGGGCCCGGCTCCTCGAGTCTCGCGATTTCTACCCCCCGGAACGCTATGGACGGGTACTGGAGCATGCTGGCGTGAGCCGGAGCCTCATGAGCGTGCTCGCGATCGAGCAGGGCAAGACCAACTCGCTCTTCGATCTCAAGCCGCGCGAGCTCTTCCAGCGGGTCCTCGAGATGCTCGGCGATCAGGCGATCCTCGAGCGCTATCGCGAGGCGCGCCGGCGCTACGAGGACACGGACCGTGAGCTCATGCACCAGGTCATCGCCCTCGGCGCAGCTCAAGCCGAACTGACGCGCGTCCGGCGCGAGGTTCAACGCCTCATAGAGTGGGAAGAGGCGCGGGACAAGGTCGCCGAGCTCGAGGCCCGTCTCCCCGCTGCGGAGCTCCAGCGCCTGCTGGTGCTACGGAGGGAGGCGACATCGAAGAGTCGGGAGCTCCAGACGAAGGTCCGGCTGGGAGAGGTCGAGCTCACGGAGGCCCGGGTCCGGAGCGGCAAGGCGGTCGCCGAGGCCGCGGAGGCCGAGGGCGAGCTCGGTCGCGCGCGCACCGAGGAGGACGATGCGCAGGCCGCCTGGGGCGACGCGACCCGCGCGGAAGCGGAGACGGCGACGATCCTGGTCCAGCTCGAGCGGAAGCAGCGGGAGTTCGAGCCGATCCTGCCGGCCGACCTCGCCGTGCTCGAGCGCGAGCATGAGGCGGCGCTGCGAGAGCGGATCGGTGCGGAGGACGGGGAGCGTGCGGCATCGGACCACGCGGTCGAAGCCGCGCAGAAGGTGAAGCGGCTCTTGGCTGGTCTCCCGGACTACCCGGACGCGGTCGTGCGGACGCTCGACACCCTGGCGGCCCACGGCATCCAGGCGACGATCCTTGCCGCGACGGTCGAGATGACGGACACCGGTCTGGCGGAATCCATCGAGGCCGCCCTCGGCGACGCCCGCTATGCGCTGCTGGTTTCGCCGGCCGACCACGAGCGCACGGTCAAACTCGCTCGGGCCCACAACTTCCCGGGCCCGGTGTACGCCGGGCCCCGGACGGAGGCGCCCGAACGGGCCGGTCCCCTCGACCTGGCCCCCGGCGCCCCGGCATGGCTCCCGTCCTGGCTCGCGCCGATCGATCTCACGGCCGACGGATCCTGGCGCGACGCGCGAGGGACGTGGGTGGCGAAAACTCAAGAGCGTGTCCTCGGCGAGGCCGGGCGGGCGGCGGCCGTCGCCCAGGCGAAGCAAAACCTCGAGGACGCCGAACGCCGGCTCGACATAGCTCGCGAGAGTCTGGATGCGGCGAGGGCCCGGTACGACGAGATCGCGGCGGCGCTCGAGCGCGAGCGCCGCCGGCAGCGGCTCCTCGTTGACCTTCGCGAGCTGCCAGACGCCAAGGTCCGGGCGGCCGAGACGGCCACGGCGCTTCGGGGGGCAACCGAGAGGCTCCGCGATGCCCGTGCCGCCCACGACGTGACGAGGGCGAGGTCCGCAGCAGCCACGCGGGCGCGAGACGAGGCCGATGCGAAGGTCAAGACGATTCTGGACCGGCTTGCCGGCGAACGCGACGCCCTCGACGAGGTGGTTCGGCAGCTCCGAGCCACGGAGGAGCAGATCAGCGCGCTGACCGACCAGGTCGCGCCCGACCTGCGTGAGCGGGCGGAGCAAGGCGAGCTCGACGGGCCGGACACGGTCGGCGCGGATCTTCGACGGGCGCAGGAGACCTTCACGACGTTGCCGGAGCCGCCGCCGCCCACGATCCGGGAGGAGGAGCGGCACCTCCGGGCGAACGTCGAGGATCTCGAACGACACGTCAAGGACCGCCGGCGCGAAGCCGACGAGGCGCGAGCCGAGCTCGCGCAGTGCCGCGCGCGTTACCTCGAGGTGGTGAACAGCACGCTCGTCGACTACCGCCAGCGCTCGGCGGGCATCGCCGCGGCGGCGGCCGTCGCCGTCGAGATGGAGCTGCCCCGGCTGGCCGACGACGACCGGACCCTCGACGAAGCCGGCATTCACGTCCGCTTCGGGTTCGACGGCAAGGACCCGCTACTGCTCGGCGACGCGTCGTTCAGCGGCGGCCAGCAGGTGATCGCCGGGCTCATTCTCCTGATGGCCATGGCTGAGACGGACGGTCAGGGCTTCTTTATGCTCGACGAGCCCTTCGCCCACCTGTCGATCGATCGGATCGACGACGTCGGTCGCTTCCTCCGGGCGACCCGCTCACAGTTCATCCTCACCGCGCCGACCACGCTCGACCGCGCCCAGCTCGATCCCGCCTCGCTGCTGATCGTTCTGCAGAAGAAGCGTCCCGACGAGGCGTTCGCGCCCGTCCCGATCGTCGCCGTCGCGTGACGTCACCGATCCCCGGTCATGCCTGCCGGTTCGCCCGCCGCGTGGAGTGGGCCGACTGGTCACGGCAGGGGGCGGTGCGGCAGCGCAATGGATATCGGGTGATGGTCTGCGTCGACTGTGGCGCCCGCAGGTCACGCCGGCGGCCCCGGCGTCCGGAACTGATCGAGGTCGAAGCCGACGGCGGTGGGCCGCCGCTCGCCGACGCCGACATCCGGACGATTGCGGCCAGACTCCTCCGGCGGGGCGACGACGGGCCCGAGGTGCGTGTACGAGGCCTGCCAGGCGGGCTGGGCGGCCGGGGCATCGGGGCCAGCTTGCTCGAACAGCACCTCGACGCGCTCCTTCGCGCGGGCTGGATCGGGCTCGTATGGGAGATCAGCGGGACCCGCCGACGCCTTCGACGCATTCGTCTGCGTAACCCCGAGGCACTCGACGAGTGCGCTCATCCCGGCCGGCGCGCCGCCCGGCGCGCGGCGTTGGCCGAGGCACGGGCGGCCGTGGCGTCGCTCAGCCACCCGGTCGCGACGGAGGTCGCCCGTCTGCTCGACGAGGCGGCCACAGACGCGTGGGGTCCTGGCCTCGTGCGCGCCCTCGCGGCGGTCGCGACGCACGCTGAAACGGGCGACGTGCTCGCGTCCCGTGTGTTCGCGGCCCGCTACCTCGGCGATTCCAAGGCGCTTGGGGTCCTCCGTCCCCGGCTCGAGCGGCTCCTCGGGCCGCTGGACGCGGTCGGCATCCGCGATGGCGCGTCTGCGACGTTCGTCGGCGGCTCAGGATGCGTGCGCGCAGCCGGCGTGCGGCTGGACCTCGCCTCGCTGCGTCCGTTCGTCGGTCTTGCCACGGAGAGCGTGACCGGGGACATCGAGATCGAGCCGCCGTCCGGGGGCGTCACAGTCGTCGAGAACTTCGCCGTGTTCGAGGCGTGTTGTCGGGGAGAGGTCCCGGGCCTGGGGGACACGCTGGTGATCTGGACGGCCGGCTATCCCGGACGCGCCGTCAAGGCGGTGATTCACGCCGCGAGCCGTACCGACGCCGGGGTGAGGATCTGGGCCGACCTCGATCTGGACGGGGTGCGCATCGTCCGCCTGATCGCGGAGTGGCTCTCCGGCGCCGTCGAGTCCTTCGGGATGTCGCCGGAGCACGTTGCCGCCGCGCGGGCCCGTCGCCCGCTCAGTTCCCGGTCGGCCGCCGCCATCCGTGCGGACTTGGCGGCGCGGCCGGCGGCGCTGCTGGCTGACACGCTTCGTGCTCTGCTGGCGTACGACTGCTGGGTCGAGCAGGAGGCGTTTCTCGGAGTGATAAGCAGGGGTCGGGCGCCGGCCCGTGGCCGGGAGGGGCCTTCAGGGACCGGTTCGTGTGTTCCGATATAGAGGTATGTTCCAAAGGCTGGGACACGGAATAATAATGGAACGTATGCAGAACGGCGCTAAACGCAAGGAGGTTCAGAGAGCGAGGATGACAATCACCGTCGACAGACATCGCGACAGGCTTACTGAACGTGCGAGCGGTGGTCCAGTGAGGGAGAAAAGTTTGGTGATTCGTGGGGATAGATTTCGTAGCGGAACGGAAAATTTTCCTCGGGGGCTTTCAACTGAGCCGGCCCAACCGGTCGGGACTCTACGCGACTAAACGGCGTAGACCGGTTTCGTGTGGGAATTGGAAGTTGTTGGCGTTTCAATAAGTTGCTTAAATCACAAGCGAGACGAATCCGGCGGAAATCAAACTCATAACCCAAAGGTCGCTGGTTCAAATCCAGCCCCCGCAACCAGTCAATCCAAGGGGTTAGCCAGAGCCGGGGCTAGCCCCTTGGTCGTTTGGGGCGTGTTTGGTCCGTGTTTTGGGCGTGAACGGGAGCCAACGCGGCCCGGCTCACGGGCGAGGTGCAGCGCCACCGGCCCCAACGAGCCCCAACGAATCCCAACGAGACCCAGCGCGCCCCTACGAGGGCCAACGAGCCCCGACGGGGACCAAAGCGTGCCGCTCCTCTCGTAGGGATTTCGTAGGCGACTCTCGGGCCCCGCGACTCGGCTCTCCGCAGCCCTCTGCGCCTCGTGAGAACCCTCGGAAGAACACGTCCGAAACACGCCCATGCGTTAGAAACCGATTATGTAACAGTGGGTTGGGAAGGCACTTTAGGTTAATAGCCTAACGTGCTTTCACCCCGCTACCGGGCGCCAGGCGCCCCGCGTGGGTCGGCGCCGCGCTCCGCAGGTGGCTCCCAGGCGCCTGCAGGGGCCTCGATTCCTCCCGGCCCCGGCGGGCGGGCCGGAGCCGGGGCGTCGCACAAACCTGCGCACGCCTGTACGCCCGTACCCCCTTACGTGGACGGCGAGATGGCGACAGAGAAGCCGCAGGGCGACGCCGCTGTGCCTCGCTGGATAGTGATGCCGAGTCCGCAGGAACTCGTCGACACGGTCACCGGAAGGTGCCTGACCGGCCTTCTTGCCCCCCTGATTGGCGACAGCTAAGCTCGGCCCACTC
>WNFJ01463921.1_pt3 | contig 23595 bp, 21 predicted proteins | sample 5400461 | NCBI WGS metagenome assembly WNFJ01 (sample SAMN13153349, study PRJNA577476) | soil metagenome | isolation source: 115 cm saprolite on Douglas fir-dominated hillslope | place: USA:California | collected 2013-09-17
CAATGGACAAGGCCAGCGAAGCCATCCTTGCGCTCAAACCGGTTACGTTCCATTACAAGAAGGAGATTGATCCTGAGGCCAAGTCGCAGTTTGGTTTGATTGCCGAGGAAGTAGCGAAGGTGAATCCGGCGCTGGTGTTGCCTGATAGGGAAGGAAAACCATACACCGTGCGCTACGATGCCGTGAACGCGATGTTGCTCAACGAGTTCCTCAAAGAACATCATCAAGTGCAGGACTTGAAAACGATTGTCGCTGAGCAGCAGAGGCAGATTGAGGCTCTCACTGCCGGCCTTCAAAAAGTGAGCGCCCAGCTTGAAGTGAGCAAACCCGCACCGCAAACGGTTTTGAACAATCCGTAAAATTGCCGAGCGCTACCACTCCTTGAAATCGCCCGCTTGCTCGTGCGTCTCGATCACGTTGCCAGAATCATCGTGAACGCGAATCACAGCGTCATGTGATCGGCTGCGGTGCTCCGCGTATCCGATTGCGTTCGCGACGGCATTCGGCTCGTCATACCACAGCCGACCGAATGGCAGCGCATCGGAGATTATTGCTGCCATTGCGGCTTTAATGGCTGAACACTTATGGAACGATGAATATCTTATCGGTCCACGGATCCAGAGAAGTTCAACGCGTTCCTCAGCCGCGTTGTTTAAAAAAAGAGCGCGAGCGTCTTCTCCCTCCGCCCGCGCTCCTTCTCTATGAAAATAATTTCTCTATCTTATGAGCTGTCCCCAGCCGAGGCAGCCCACGGTTCGAGTCTTTAATCGCAAAGCAAGCGAACAGTCGAGCATGAAGATCCCGAGCGTTTCAATGCGTTCGTAAACCTGGACATCCTTGGACGTGTTGCCAGTAATGTTGCCAGTTCGACGCATTTCAAGGTGACTTACGAGGAAAAGCGGGTGAGGGGAATCGAACCCCCGTGTGCAGCTTGGGAAGCTGCCGTTCTACCATTGAACTACACCCGCGTTTTGGAGAAATGAACGGTGACTGGTGATCAGTGATTAGTCAATATGCCGCGATGCTGCTGTAGCGTGGGCTGCCTGCTCGCGATCCCTCGAAGTCCTCAGCGCAGGAGAGAATAGATCAGAGTTTACCTCCGCGAGGATAAACCCAGAATGAGAACTGCGCTCACTGCCACGAAATCACGTCGTCCGAGTTTGTGAAGCTTGCGCTGCCGCCTCTGGTTCCTTTTGCCTGGTCTTTTCCGTATGACCATGCCATTACACCGATGCTCAGCGCATAGGGTGGCGTTGTCGTGGCGCTGCCGCCTGCGCTGCCATCAGTATATGCATTCGCGAGTTGATTGTTATAACCACCGTCAATTGCGACGTTGTACGGTGTTCCCCAAGGATCCACGAAGTCGCCAATTGCTACTGAAATCCCGTTGATTGTCGTCACTTGTGTAGCGATTCCCGATCGCGGATTCGTCGGATTCTTCACATCAGGCGGAGAAATAAAGACAATCTGTCGCGGGTTCTGAGTCGCGGTGGCCGTTGCCCGCAACTCATTGAATAGCACATTATTTGCCGTGCCTGCTGGTCCATAGATCGTGTCGGCCGCGACTAGAGGATACTTTCCATATTCCGTATAGTAAGCGTTCACGGCGTTGACGATTTGGGTGAGATCGTTTTTTGCTTGAGTTCTTTTCGCTTGATCCTGTACCGCGCTGAAGGCCGGAAAAAGCAGACCGATCAAAATCGCAATGATCGCGATAACTACCAGTAGCTCGATGAGAGTAAACGCGTGCTTGTCTTTCTGGGGAGGACGCATGGAGCGAATGCTAGTCGCAAGTTGACCGGTGTGCACGTTAAATCGTTAAAAAAGTTACATGGTTACAAAGCTGCAATAGCCTTCCACTTATGCTTTGTATTCTCGACGTTTGTAACCCCTGTAACTCTTTTAACTAGTCACTTCCATTTTGCCATCTGTTCCGGGAACGGGCATTGAGCGCAATCGGAATTGTCCTGCATACAAAAATCTTCGTAGATTTGGAGCAGACCTTGTTGATGCGCGACGGTTTTCAACAATTCTCGCCGGCGCGAGTCATTTCCGAAAAGACGTGTCGCAGCTGTTTCGAGTCGTCTATTCGATAACTGTGCCGGCAGCTTTGCGTATTCTTCCCAAAGTCGCGTGCTCGAAGGAGTCGGTGCCACCCAAAATGGAAACAGCACATTGGCCAGAATATCGGCGACGCGCGATTCGCCGATTAGCGCCATTTTCTTGGGCGACGCTTTGGAAGTGAGCGTGTAATGAAAATTCCAAAACGGATGCTCGAGCGCTTGAAAGAAATCACTCGCCGCGGCGACGCTGCTCTTGCCCGATGCGCGCTGGAGACGGGACCAATCGCGTGCCAGGATTGCCAAGGCGGCCAGCCGGCGCTGCGGGTGATTTAATGGACGTGTGCTGCTCAGCCGCCAGGTGTTGGCTGGCAAAATGAATCTTTGCAATTCATCGCGATGCGGCCACCAACCATCCCATAAGTTTCGCACATATTCGCGTGTCGATTTTTTATAGACGTCGAGATCTGATGTTTCCAGGAAACCGGCTTCGCCAAAGAGCAATGCTTCGCAGTCGCGAACATTTTCACGCAGTAACCGCAGGGGCAGCCGCTGTGCGAGAAGCGTAAACGGGAGCTTGTTTTCCTTGTAACCGAGCGCGCTGGCGATTTCCTGGAAAAGCGTTTCGTCGCGTCCATGCGTGTCGATCTTCTTGTGAATCCGGTTCGCTTTTTGTCGCAACCGAAATTGCGCTGCCGCTTGCAGCACGCTGCATACCCGTTCCTCCGGCAAATCCTTGAGCGGCGCCTGACAGCGTCCCGGCCGCGCCAGCGGGACATTTGCGTTAAAAACCTCGGGCAGCGTCGTTGGATCGATGCATACCTGCGCGACATTGCGGTTCGATTTTGTGCGCGTGAAAAATTCGCGGTCGCTTCTCTCGACAAAAACGTGAAGCACAGTCGGTTCGAACGCCGGATTGATCGCGTGACCATGCGTTTCCCAACTGCGATCGAGCAGATCGATCTCGATGCAGCCGCGAACTGGCTCGTTGCCATTCATCCGAATTACAGCATCGCGAAAATCAGGACCAGCTTCGCGGTTCCAGGTGCCGAATTGGATGATCTCGATTTCGTCTCCGGCCGTACTAACAAAACGTTTGCCAAAATCCCCGGCAAACCAGCGCGCTTGCAGCTCCAGCTCCGATGGGATTCGTGGTGAGACAAACAGCGCGCTCTCACGAACACGATCGGTATCGCGTATTTGCGCGTAGTGATCTGCGAGCGACGTCACGCTCAGATTATGTGAAAGGCGTGGTCGAAAGTCACGCGTTGCGTCATGGCGCCAGCCGCGCGTTTTGGAGTGCGCGGACATGTCCGCGCTTTGAAAGCGGCGACATGTCGCCGCACTCCAAACTTCGCCAGATCCGGGACGCGCGCGCTACCCAATCGGGCTCACAGATTCCGCGGCGACTTGTTCCTGCAGCGCGGATTCATGCTCGCGCAAATACTGGACAATCTGCTCGACTAACCCCGCGTCCGGTCGCGCGAAGATGAACGAATACTTTGGGGCTTTCCCGGTTGCGGCTGAAATAACAAGGCTCTCGAACAAGAATCGTGGCTCGTGAGTTATGATCGAGTCTTCCAGATCGATCGTGCGCGTAAACGGACGTCCACCTTTGCGCGCCACGAAAATGAGTCTGCGCGGTTCTTCGTTCGTGGCGACGAGCGCGCCGAAAAGATTTGCTGGAATACCGCGGCCGCGCGCGCTGATGCACCGCACAGCCCAGGCGATTGTTTCACCTAAAACATTTTCATGGGCGAAAACAGAGGTGAGCCGCGCTGGTAGCGTACCCGGCAGGCTTACCGGGATGCCGCGATCAGCTGGTCCGTTGAGTTTTTTCCAGGCCAGCCAGATTTTCGCTTTCATGGCGCGCAGAATTTTCGGCGCAAAATAGAAAAATGCGGCGATACCGATAAAAAAGATAATAAGGGCAAGCACGGGATTGAAATGCACGAGAGCCAGCCCGCCCAGAACTGCAGCGTCTTCGCCAAGACTAAGCCCTATGTTCGAAAATGGCTCGGGTGACGTGTTGCTGGCGAGACGCGTCGCTGCTTTCGCAGTGTGCGCGACGAGGCTGGTGCCACCCGCGAGCAGTGCGACAATTATCGTGAACGCCGGACTCGGATGGCCGAGCACCTGGATCGCAAGCAGAGCGCCGCCTATCGGCCTAATGAAAGTGTGCACGGCGTCCCAAGCCGAGTCGAGCCATGGAATTTTATCGGCGAAAAATTCCAGGAAATAGAGAATGCCAGCGATGGTGATGATCCATGGGTTTCCAAGAACCTCCAGCGACTGATATTGCGGCGCCAGAGTAATCCAATGGAAATGGATCGCGAGCCCGGTAGCGAAAACCGTAAGATAAAGATTGATGCCGGCGAGCGCGGCCAGACCGAGAGCCACGGCAAGGAGATCTAATTTCGCCACGTAGAAATATTCGCGCGAAGAAATCAAATGTCACGCGTGAGCTGGAGCCGCGGATCGAAATGACGAATGACGAATGTCGAAAGCTCGAAGGAATGACTAATGAAGAATGACAAGAGATACGAAGAGTGCGTCGCCTTCCGTTTCGTCATTCGTCATTCGGGTTTCGTCATTGTCAGGTCATTTGCCTTCGACATTCGACATTCGTCATTCATACTGCGCGTCATGCTCGACATTCGTTTGATCCGGGAGAAACCCGATTTTGTGCGTGCCCGCCTAGCGACACGCGGCAGCGGTGACGAAGCCAAGATCAACGAAGTGCTACGCGTCGATGTGGAGCGGAGAAAACTGGAAACGGCGCTGCAACAATTGAACGCCGATCGCAAACGATTGAGCAAAGAGATCGGCGGCAGGAAATCGCGCGGCGAAACAACCGACGAGCTGGAGCAACGCGTGCGCCAAATCGGCGAAGAGATTGCCGAACTTAATGCGCGGGCAACGGCTGCTGAAGAGGAGCAAAACAATTTGCTTCTTCAAATCGCGAATCTGCCGCATGAGAGCGTTCCGATTGGCAAAGACCCAAGCGCAAATCGGGTCGTCCGCAGCTGGGGCGAAAAACCACGACTCACCAAGCCGTCCGATCACGTTGCGCTCGGCTCAAGGTTGAATCTTTTCAATCCTGAGTGGGCGGCAAAACTCAGCGGGAGCGGTTTTATTTGTTTCACTGGCGCCGGCGCAAAGCTGGAACGTGCCTTGATCAATTTCATGATCGACCTGCACACGCGCGAGCATGGTTATATCGAGATTAGTCCGCCGTTTTTGGTCCGGCGCGACTGCATGATCGGCACATCGCAGCTCCCAAAGCTCGAAGCTGACATGTACGGCTTGGAGGACAATCAGGTTTTCCTCGCGCCGACTGCGGAAGTCCAACTAACAAATCTTCATCGCGAGGAGATCCTCAGCGTTGGCGATCTTCCGAAAAAGTTCGTCGGCTACACGCCGAGTTTCCGTCGTGAAGCCGGAGCGGCTGGGCGCGAGACGCGTGGGATTATTCGGGTCCACCAATTCGACAAAGTCGAATTGGTTAAAATCACAACGCCTGAGAAATCGTACGAAGAACTTGAGTCACTTGCCGCCGACGCCGAACGGGTATTGCAACTCCTCGGCTTGCATTATCGAGTGGTCGAGCTTTGCACTGGCGATTTGGGTTTTGCGTCGGCCAAGACGTATGACATCGAAGTCTGGTCGCCCGGTCAGGATTCATTTCTAGAAGTTTCAAGCTGCTCAAACTGCGAAGATTTCCAAGGGCGTCGGATGCAGCTTCGTTTCAAAGATCGCGATGGGAAGAACCGGTTCTGCCACACGTTGAATGCGTCGGGTCTTGCATTGCCCAGGCTGTTCGCGGCGTTGATCGAGAATTATCAACAGGCGGATGGGTCGGTACGGATCCCCGAGAAATTGCAGCCCTACTTTGGCGCGGAGAGGATCGGAATGACGAAGCAGGAATGACCAATGTCGAAGGAATGACCAAATGACGAAGGCCGAAGCAGACGTGTCGGTCTCTATTTTGTCATTCGGGCTTCGTCATTCGTCATTAGGATTTCGTCATTATTGCAATCCAGGTATGCCGAGGCCGCCGGTGATTTTTGTCATCTCCGATTGGGCGAGCGCCTTGCCTTTTTCAACAGCGTCCTTAACGCCGGTCAGGATAACGTCCTCGAGAAATTCGACATCGTTCGGATCGACTATTTCTTTCTCGATTTTGATCGCAATGATATCGCCCGCGCCATTCGCCGTAACCTTCACCTTCCCGCCACCGGCGCTCACTTCGATAGTTTGTTTCTCCAGCTCAGCCTGCGTCTTGCTCATTTGCTCCTGCATCTTCTGAGCCTGCTTCATCAACTTGTTTAAGTTCATGGTCTCGTTTCGGTTAGCCCTTTCTGTCATTCCGAGTGAAGTCGAGGAATCTCTAATTTTGAGTCAATGGTTAGAGATGTTTCGACTTCGTTTCGCTCCGCTTAACATGACAAGGAAATCGTAATGGCGGATCACGACCTTATTTCCGCCTTAAACAATTCGATAGCTTCCTGGATGAGCGGGTCATCTTTGAACGACTCCGCTGGTTTCGCTGCGTCAGTCGTAATCGGGAGAATTCCATCTTTCGCCACGAATTTCACCGACCAATCGCGTCCGGTAGCTTCGTTCAGCAGCGTTTCCAGCTGACGCCGATTATTTGCGCTGGCTAGCGCTTCAACCTTTGGCTTGTCATCCGGCGCATGCCCAAGCAAGAAATTGCGGCCGTCGATTCCAATCGGACGAATCAATTCGCTTAATGTGCGCAAGAAACTTTTCGCCGGAATTTTGGCGAGAACCTTCTGCCAGATTTTTTCGGGATCGACGACCTCGGCTTTCTCCTCTACGCGTGGAGCGCTTTTGTTGTAGCCGGGGGCGGTGATCCCGGGTTTTTGCGCCGCCGATTTTTGCGGACCGCCATCACCGATGCCGGCTACAGGTTGCGCCGGTGACCCGCCTTCGCGATGCTTCGGCGTGGCAGGCACGCCTGCCGCCACGGAGCCGGATTCTTTTTGTGAAGTGGTTTTTCCATCGCGAAGTTCGCCAAGTTTTTCGATAACCTCATCCAGCGTCGCCTGTCCCAGAGTTTGGATCGCCTTAATGATCGCAACTTCGAAATGCAGCTTTTTGTTTGGCGCCCATTTCATGCGGCCTTCGGCGCCGGCAAACTGATCGATCAGATCGAGCAAACGATCCGTAGTAATCAGTTCCGCCTGTGTGGCGAGCGACTTTTGCACGTCCGGATCGACATCTTCCTTGAGCGCGTCAGGTTTGGCCTTGAACACGAGCAGATCGCGTAGATAAGCGATCAGGTCTGACATGAGCCGCATCATGTCTTTTCCGCTTTCGCTTTGCTGATGCAACAGATCGATTGCGTCCGGGGTTTCTCCTCGCAAAACCCGCCCCGTAAGATCGATCACGGTTTGTTCGCTCGTGAATCCGAAAACATTAAGCACATCGCTCTCGCTGATTTTTTCGCCGCAAAACGCGACCAGCTGATCGAGCATGGATTCGGCATCGCGCAGGCCGCCTTCCGCTCCGCGCGCGACCGCGTGCGCTGCCGCGGGCTCCAGCGTGATCTTCTCTTTTCCGGCGATGAATTGCAGGTGCTGCGCGATCAGGTTCGCTGGGATACGATGGAGGTCGAACCGCTGACAGCGGCTCAGAATCGTTGGCAAAACTTTCTGCGGCTCGGTCGTCGCGAAAATAAATTTCACGTGGTCGGGCGGCTCTTCCAGCGTCTTCAAAAGCGCATTAAACGCCGCCGCCGACAGCATGTGGACTTCGTCGATCAGATAAATTTTATAACGGCCCTTGGCCGGAGCATAACGAACGTTTTCGCGCAATTGGCGCACATCTTCCACGCTGTTATTGCTGGCGCCATCAATCTCAATCACGTCGAGACTATTGCCCGCTGCGATCTCCTGGCAGTTATCACATTCTCCGCATGGCGTGATCGTCGGGCCTTTGATGCAGTTGAGCGACTTCGCAAGAATTCGCGCAGTCGATGTTTTACCGACGCCGCGCGGCCCAACAAAGAGATAGGCGTGGGCAAGCCGATTTTGTGCCACGGCGTTTTTCAACGTGCGCGACACGTGTGTTTGCCCAACCAGATCGTCGAAAGTCTGTGGCCGATATTTTCTGGCGAAAACTTCGTAGCTCACGCGCTCAATCTAAATGCGTTGATCGAAGCCTCAAAACAGAAATCTGTTAACCACAAACAGAAGACGACGCAGGATTTCAGCTTTTGATTGAGCGTTGGACGTTGAGCGTTGGGCGTTGGACGTTTGCTTCATGTTCACAAAGTCAAGGCGCGGCTTGATCTTCCCGTTCTTAGTAGTGCTCCTGTTCGCGCTCGACTCTTCCGCGCGCGAGCCGATCAAATCTCCGCCGCCGACAACTCAGGCGAAGATGGTTCGTGCACGCGACCTGGGTATTCCGTTTGAAGGGACACCGGGAAAGCTTAACGCGATAACGGACGTCCCCGGCGTCGAAGTCGGCTATACGACGTTGATCAGTGGCGAAGGAAAACTTGAAGTTGGCAAAGGCCCGGTGCGCACCGGCGTTACCGCGATGTTGCCTCGCGGTCATGCTTCACTTAATGACCCTGTTTACGCGGGTTTCTTCAGTTTAAACGGCAACGGCGAAATGACCGGTACCGTATGGGTCGATGAGAGCGGTTTCCTTGAAGGTCCGATCGTAATTACAAATACGCATAGCGTCGGCGTCGCGCGAGACGCGGTGATTGCCTGGCGGGTTAAGCACGGTGCAGCCGATAAAACTGGTTACTGGTGGAGCTTGCCTGTTGTTGCCGAGACCTGGGACGGTTGGCTCAACGACATCAATGGTTTTCATGTTAAGCAGCAACACGTCTGGCACGCGCTCGATACCGCGCACGGCGGCGCGATCGAAGAGGGGAGCGTTGGCGGCGGGACAGGGATGATCTGCTATGAATTCAAAGGCGGGAACGGGACCGCCTCGCGCAAAATCGATATTCGTCCGGCAGCTGCCGGAAAAGACGCTTCGCCGCGGAGTTTCATCGTCGGCGTATTTTTACAGGCAAACTTTGGTCGCCGCCCGCAGCTCACAATCGCGGGTGTACCGGTGGGTAAAGAGATTCCCGGCGAAGTTTACAAACAAGAAAGCGGCTCTTGCATTGCGGTGGTTGCGACCGACGCGCCGCTGCTGCCAAATCAATTAAAGCGGCTCGCACGCCGCGTTTCGCTCGGCCTCGCGCGAACGGGAACAATTTCCGGAAATGGGTCCGGTGATTTGTTCATCGCCTTTTCAACTGCGAATCCGAACGTTGCGAGTCCCGATCAAATCACACATGACGTGCAAACAATTCCGAACGATCTCATGGACCCGCTATTCGCCGCCGTGGTGCAAGCGACCGAAGAAGCAGTCGTGAACGCGTTGGTCGACAACCACCCCATGATCGGCCGCGATAATCATCGCGTAGAAGCGCTCCCGCACGACCGGTTGCGCGAACTGCTGAGAAACTACAAACGACTTGAGTGAGCGATCCGCGCCCTGGTTATCGTTATTTCAGGGCTTGCTGTATCGCCGTCGGATCATCGAGCAAAATCCATTCGACCACTGAGACTGGCAGACTGCCGTTTTTGATAAGGTCGTCGTGGAACTGACCGAGTCGGAACTTTGCGCCTTGTCGATCTTTGTAGCGGCCGAGCAGATTCATAATCTGCCATTTGCCGATGATATAGCTGATTTTTTGCGTTGGGCTTGAAGCTGCGCCAGCCGCTTCGCCTTCAGCCGCTTCGCGATCCAGTCCACCCGCATCCATGAAATATTTTACGGCTTGTTCAAAGGTCCACCGGCCGGTGTGCAGGTTCACGTCTACACCGATGCGAGCTGCGCGATATCTCGACAAGCGCAGGATTTGTCCCTGTGCGGGCGAATTGTTCGGGTAAAGGCCCGTGCGCATCAGCATCTCTTCGCCATAGAGTGCCCAGCCTTCCACAAATACAGTGTCCTCATGCTGACGCCGCATTTCGTCGCCTAAATGATTTGCGATTGAGAGCTGGAGAAAATGTCCGGGAATGCCTTCGTGCCCAAGGATCGGCCGCGGATCTTCAATCGCAGCGCGAATGTAAAAGTTCTTCGACTCTGGGTTGTAGGTCGGAATAAAAAAGAACCCGGTTGGATCTTTATCGTAAACGCCGGGGGGATTCATGAAACCGCCCGGGCTGGTGGGCTTGAACGCCTCGGGCAACTGTCGAATTTGAAACCGCCCGAGGTAATCCGGCAATGTGACAAGATGGTGTTCCTTTAAAAAACTGATCATTTCTGCCTCGCGACTTTCGTACGTTTTCAGGAACGATTTCTGGTCGGGCGGGATGTGTGCGGCGCGTTTTGGATCGGGATCGGCCAGCTTCGGATCGGGCAGAAGCGCTTCCAGCGCGCGATAACGCGCCAGCTCCGCGCGTCCGATCGTCTCTATTTCCACGTCGTTGAGCGGCAGAAGCCAAACGTTTTTGACATAATAATTGTAGTTCGCTTCGCCCATCGGAGTGAAATCGGCCATTTGCGGTAGACGTTTCTCCAGTTCGTCGGCATAGCTGTGCAAAGCAGCCAGCGCTGCATCGCGCGCTTTGATCAGGTCATCGTGCTCGTTCGGCGCAAGCCCGACATCGAGCGCCATCAGGCTCTTATTCAAAAGCGGATCTATCGAGCGCGCCGATTGGATCGCGAGCTGCGCGTAAAGCTTTATCGGGTTTTGCAAATTGCTGAGGCCTTGCTTCAACAGCGCCGGCATTTGCTTGAGACGAGCGGTGGCAGCAAGCGCGCGTTTTCTCGGTGTGTCGTATTCCTTCTTCAGCAATGAAAAGATCGCGCTCGTGCAGTCACCCGTGTAAACCTGCGGATTTGTTTGCTCGAATTTCAGGACGCGATTGCCGAAATCGACATTCTCCAATTGGGCGCGGAAAAGGATCCAATCGATGCGCTCGTCCTTCGGCCAGCTATCAGTCTTCATCGCGCGCACCTTATCTAACAGCGAACGCACATGCTGTGCGCGCTCCGCGATTTTCGCGGGTGAATAATCCGCCAGCCGATCGTCCCACGTGTGCAGTCCGGCATCACTGCTGCGGACAGGATAATTTTCATTTCGCCAGGCGTAATAATCGTCCGCCATCTTGTGCAAGGCGGCGCGTGCGTCTGCCCTCTGACTTTTGAAGGCATCCTCGTTGATGCTAGGCATCGATTTCGTGATCAGCGCCTTGTTCGACACGTCGGGATTGCGGCCCGACGGCGACTGTGCCTCAGAACTGCCCGGTGCGAGTAACACGATTACGATCAGAAAAACGTCAGCTGGTTTCACCCGCGCAATCGTAATGTCAAATGGGAAAGCCGCAAAGGATATCACGTGTTCGCACCATCGTTAGCGCTTCACTTTAGCTGTTGCCCTGCGAGCGACACGCTTCGCACAGCGAACCGGCTACAACGGTCTACTGTCATGGCTTCAGTCACGCTGCTCCAATTCCTTGAGCAGTTGCTGCTTCAAATGGCGTCGCGCTGCCTTTTTGATTGCGCGCCGCTCCGCCGCGACCGCTTCCTTCTCCGCCTGGCGTTCTCGCGGTGTTCGCACCTCAGTGGCCTGCGGAACGTGTCTGATCTTTGGCCGATGCGCGCCCACTTTTCGCTCTTTTGGTTTCGCGTATGGATCCATCAAACGTTTTGACGAGGTGTTCGACTCTTAATTGAGCGATAGCGTTCAACTGTGAACGCCTCGTTTTGGAGTGCGCGGACATGTCCGCGCTTTTCAAAGCGGCGACATGTCGCCGCACTCCAAAGTCAATCGCGCCTCTACGGGAAACTGGGACAACCGTTCAAACTTCTTGAGATGGTTATCGGTTTTTATTTGCGATAAAAAAGACCGGAAGAGCGGCAAGTTGAAGGCTCACTGAAACAGCGCAACCGCGAGGATTGATTTGTCATATAGCAATCCCATCACTGCGCTTCCGAGAAACCACGCGATCCCGTATCCGGTATCGAACAGGCCAAATGCCGTGCTGCGTTTCTGAGGAGGAATGACGCCGGTGAGCATCGCTTGAAGCAACGAACCCTGAGCAGCCATTCCAATTCCCCAAAAGATCATCCCGATCAATGCAGGAACAGATGTGCCTAGAAAAACAAGAGGCGCAGCCGCGGCGGAAATAGGAAACGCAAACAGGGAAATATTTGGGCCGAACCGATCAAACAATCGCCCCAACGGGATCGAAGCGAGCGCGCTGCTCGCCATTGCAACTGCATAAAACACGGGAATTAGATTTGCTGACACTGTGTTCGCCTTGTGAAAATGAAAACCGATTAAAGCGAAGTCCGCGAAACCAGCGGCAATTAGTGCGCCAGCCGCCAGATAAATCCAGTAAGCGCTCGTCAACTTCGTCGTCGCAAACGTGTGGTCCGCGCCTTCTTCGAGTTCGTGCGGACGTGGATGCAGCAACCTTGCCGCGACCAGAATCGCGAGGCAAATCAACGCTGGAATGAGCAGCACACTGAATCCGGTCCGAAACCCTCCGTGATAATAAAGAATCAGCGCTACGAGCAACGGACCGACTGTCGCGCCCGCCTGATCGAGCGCCTCGTTCAGTCCGAATACCCATCCGGCGCCAATCGATTTACCGGCGTACGAAAGCATTGCTTCCACAGTCGGCTTGCGGATACCTCTCCCGGTCCGCTCTGCTATCACGAGCGTGGCAGCGAGTGGCCATCGCGTTGCAAGTGCAAGGGCGGGAACCGCGAGCATGTTGATGGCGTACCCCACGAACGCGAACGCCCAATGCCGATGCGATTTGTCCGCGAAATAACCCGAGACCGAGCGCAGCCCGTAGCCCATCAGCTCGCCCAAACCTGCGACAAAGCCGATGATCGCCGCGCTCGTGCCTAAGGAGCCTAGAAATGGGCCGACGATTCCCCGCGCACCTTCGTACGTAAAATCGGCGAAGAAGTTCGCGATGCCGATGATCAGGACGAAGCGAAGCGCAGCCCTGCTTTTCATTTAACCACGAATCAACACGAATTGACACGAAGACAAACCAGATTCGCTCGCGAATGGCGCGAATAAACGCGAATAATTTTTGTTGGAGGACTCCTTCTGCGTCTATTCGTGTGATTCGCGGGCAGATTTCTTTGTCATCGCGTCGTCATTCGGATTTCGTCATTTGTATGCAGTTCGTGTTCTTCGTGTTTATTCGTGGTTAGGAAATGAAGACGCTAGGAATCATCGGCGGCCTCGGACCGGAAAGCACGGTCGATTACTATCAAAGGATCATCGCGCTTTATCGCGAGCGCACCGGTGACGGCAGTTATCCCGAGTTCATTATCAAGAGCGTTAATTTGAGGAAGGGACTCGATTTCATGGCCGCGAATGATCTTGCTGGCATGGCCGACTATTTGCTCGAAGGAATCGGCAAACTTGCTCGCGCGGGGGCCGATTTCGGCCTGATTTCAGCAAACACGCCGCACGTAGTCTTCGATGAGGTCGCGTCCAAGTCGCCGATTCCTTTGATCGGCATCGTCGAAGCAACATGTGCTACCGCCAAAGCGCGCAACCTGAAGCGACTCGCTTTGTTTGGCACGCGCTACACCATGCAGGGAACCTTTTATTCGAAGATTTTCTCGCGTGAGGGAATCGAGCTTCTCGTGCCGGAACCGAACGATCAGGCTTACCTTCACGATAAATACATGAACGAATTGGTTCCGGGGAAATTTCTGCCCGAGACTCGCGCCGGTGTACTTGCCATTGTCGATCGCATGAAAGCAAAGAGCGACATCGACGGTGTGATTCTCGCCGGAACGGAATTGCCGCTGATTCTACGCGATCCCGAGCACAACGGGATTCCGTTTCTCAACACGACAAAGATTCACGTTGAAGCTGCCGTGGCTGAAATGCTTTCCTGAACGACCCGCTCAGCAGCATTAACCACTAATCAAAACGAATAAAACCGTCAGCGCAGCAGGGGCCAGGGGATTTCCAAAATTCGTGTCCATTCGTGGTTAGGAAATGATTAGCAATCACGATTCACCGGTCACTAATCACTTCTCACTGAAAAAACTGGGCGGTGAGGGTTTCGAACCCCCGACCCTCTCGGTGTAAACGAGATGCTCTACCACTGAGCTAACCGCCCGATTTTACATATGAAAATGCGCCAATCTGGATTCTTGAAAATTTAGGCTTGTCCCACCGTTTTTATACACCATAGTTATGTATGGCGAAACCACACGCATCCAACAATGGAAGATTCCAGAAGGTAGGAGAGTGCCTTTACCGTTATTCACGCAATGGCAAGTATTATGCCCGCATTAAGAGGGGAGGCAAGGAATCCAAGCGCTCGTTGCGAACAACTGATCGCGCTCTCGCGCAGCGCAGGCTACGAGCTTTCCGAGACGAACAGCAGCAGCTCGACCCCTCCCGAGGGAATCTAACATTAGCGCAACTGTGCGACCGCTGGTTGGCAACAAAAAAGAACGCTAAACCGAAGACATTGGGGACAAAAGCCCATGTCGTTGAGCAGATAAAATCCCGGTGGCCGGGAGGCGCCACTCAACGACTTCGCGATATCGCTCCCTCGCAAGCGGACCTGTTTCTCGCCAAGTTCGACTTTGGCGCCGCCAGTCAGAATGCTTTTGTCACCGTGCTACGGGAATTGTTCGAGTTCGCAGTGCGAGATAACTGCATTACAAAGAGTCCTTGTGCGCACCTAAAATTCCGGAAGCGCGAAAAGCCAATCCGATTAACTCCTACTTACGAGCAGTTCAAAGCCATCATTGATGATGTGCGAGGGCAGCCATTCAATGCTGACGCGCAGGACAGTGCGGACTTTCTGGAATTTCTTGGGCTTGCTGGTCTAGGACAGGCCGAGGCTGGCTCACTCACGCGTGCGGACATTGATTTTGATGCCGACCGGCTGATTACCTTCCGGCACAAGACAAGCAGGGGATTCGCGATTCCCATTTTTCCGCAGCTTCGGCCACTACTGGAAAGGTTATGTGAGGGAAAATCCAGCGGGGAACACATTTTCAGAGTTCGCGATGCGAAGAAAGCTCTGGCTGGTGCGTGCCGTCGCTTGGGCTATCCGTCATTTAGTCAGCGCACCCTTCGCCGGATGTTCATAACGCGAGCGATTCAGTTAGGGGTGGATGTGAAAACGATTGCAGAATGGCAAGGCCACAGAGATGGCGGCAAACTCATCCTCGACACCTATAGTCACGTTAATCCTGTCCACTCACGGCGCATGGCTGGGCTAATAATTGACCAGGAGCGGGAGAACGTGGTGGCGTTTGCAGCAAAGGCGACGGCGTAACGTCTCTTGAGTTCTGCGACAGCAAACTCGTCGTCGCCAGTGCAAGGGTAGGGGACGCAAGGGCAGGTTTTCCTCCTACAATTTTCGTAAAGATTCGTTTGTTCGAAGCGTGTCCGATGCTTCATTTAAGATGTGGAGAAATAAAGCCCTTATTACAGTTAGTCATAAGCGGGCCGATGCCGTCGAATTATAACACAAATGAATACAAGAGTTACGAAGCAGCAGTGCACTTCTGATGAAACTACCAAAACCACTACCGTTAACCAGGGTGCTCTGAAGCTAAAGGCTGCATGCGCATATTTGGGAGGTATTTCGCCTAGCTCGGTTAGACGCTTGATCGAAAGGGGACTATTAACGCCGAATCGGGCTTTGCGACACATTTTGATTTCGATTGCGGAACTGGACAGATTTTTGGCGGAGGGACAGCCATGACTTCGCTACCGGCCGTAGTTGGCAAGGCAGGGTTCGAGCTTACCATGATCAGGCGTGTAGGCCGAGCGGCAATTTATCGGCAACACCTGCCGAGTGGCAATCCAGATCACGACGCCTACGAAGTTATTGTACCGCAGGTGCGTAATACCGATTATAGGGGCCAGCCGGTAGAGCCTTATGAAGGTTACCCCGCAGCGGAATCATGGGGTAAAAAGGGGTGGACCTTTACGGGTTTTGCCCAGGCCGCTCAAAAGCTCAAACAGGTGGCACAGAAGGCCCCTCGCGCGGGCACCGTAAGCCGTAAGAATCGTTCGGATGGTATTGGAAGCATCCGGTGCGTAGCTAAAGCCTCACGCCTCGGGGTTGCGCGTCTTAAGTTCGGGCGGCCCATTGGACAATGCCGCCAGACCTGCAGCGGAAGGTAAGGCTTTCCTCGGCCCGATATATTATGCCCAGCCGCGACTTAACACCTAATTAAAATGAGCACAGCCGTAACGAGCAATACAATTGAGTTACCTGAAGCACTTGAAGGCCGAGAACAGGGGTTTGAAGCTTGGAAAGATGTCACACAGCCTGCTAGCAATGGATTTCGATTGAGACACTCACAGCCGACCACGCCGGCCCACAATGGTGTCAGCAGCGAGGAGACCGCTTGGGCCAACACAGATGGATGCACATATGAAACACATGAAATAAAAGAAACTGAAGAAGCTCAAGAAGCTGAAGAAAGGCAAGAAGCTCAAGAGACTGAAGAATCTGAAGAAAATGAAGAAACTGACGAACCCACAGAGCCGAGAAAGACCAACGGGTTAGAAAAAAGAGAAAAAAAAGATTCAATTGGCCCAAAGCTTTGGGGAACGATAGATGAAGCAATCTCCAAATGTGAAGTAACCGATAACAGGGATATTAATCGTCCACTGTTCATGTTGGCACACAAAGTCCGTAGCATCGAAGAGGAGCTAAACGTTCACTTTTCCACAAATCTGACCGTTGCCGTCGTCCGCCGCTGGCAGGCACGAAATCACGATCACTTAGAGGACGATCACGATTACGTCACCGAGTTTCTGGACAAACTGTCGTTGGTTCGTTACCCGAAAGGACGGGCGCTAGCGAGGGCAGTGGAAATTGCGAGAGGTCTGGTGCCACCGAAGAAAACAGCCTTTCTGTCTCCCGACGTTCAGTTACTCGCCAGCCTGTGCAAAGTGCTTCAACAGCAGAGGGGTAAGAAGCCATTTTTTCTTGACGGCCGTTCAGCGGCAACGGCGCTAGGTAGACCTCACGAGACTGTGGCGAGTTGGCTACGGGGTCTACATCACTTGGGCGTGATTAGACGAGAAAGTAGAGGTGTCCGCGGCATGGCATCACTTTATTCGTATCTCGACTAGCGGAGAGTAAACACAAGTAGGAAATAAACAAGCCACACGCCGGGAGTTGACCGGGAGGCGTTCGAAACACTAACAATCACCTACCTACTTATGTCTCACGGTTATGATCGCAGCAATGAAAAGCCACAACTTAACTATTTTGTTAGCGACGCCGGAGATGGCAATCCACAAATCATCAGATGTTCTTCACCGCTAGGCTATTTAACGGCAGCGGCCACGAAAGAGGCAAAGATCAAAGAGATACAAGAGGAAATGCGCGCTCCTCTTTAACTTATACCCAGCACATAGCCTACCAAAAACGAAAAGCTTAAACCTGTTAGAACCTCAGCCCGTAGTGTTTAGCTGTTTTGGGACTAGCGGACTGGCTGTCCCGCTAATCTTAATCCAGCTATGGCTGCTAAAGCGAGATAAGGCTTAGGCTGCCTTAGCCTAACTTAGCCTATGTCGGCTAAGGCTGACGCTTGCCGGTAACAGGCATGCTTTTGGCTCCTGGTTTTGGCTTCGACCCCTGGCATACCCCCGCGAAGGAAGTGCTATAAGTCAACGGGCGGGAGGCCACGCTTTCTCGGTAAGTCTTTGGCGCGGCCCAGCCGTTATTTGGGACCCTAGAAAGGGCTTAAGGGGGGACAGCCAATCTCGCTTCGGAAAAGGAGACCCCTTAGACCCCCCATGGTCCGATCTACGGTTTGGCCTGGAACCCCCCCTTTTCAGCGGGCCGAGTTACTTGTCGAATTGAAAAAAATTCTTGTTGGCCCACCCGATCAAGGTGGCACTGTTCTTCTTGTCGTTATCCCAACGGAAAACTCTTACCCAAGGAGTCCCCCTGTTTGATGTGGTCTGAAACTCCATCACCAAGCCTTTTTCGCCGATGGCGATCTTGTTTGCTACGCTGTAGTTCTGGCCGGGACCAGTCCTCGTGTTGATCAAATCGCCCTCCTTCCAACCTGCCTTGTATTTGACGATGTGGCAATCAGCTCCATTCACTCGACTGACGCTTGCTCCTGGCTGCACATCGGTGGCCGGATGGTTGCCAGCAGAGGGTGGTTTGAGCGTCACACTGGGTGAGTCGGACTTCTTTGCCTCTGCGATGTGAAGCTGTTTTGCGCGGCTAATGCATTCTCGAGCGCGATCTGTTTGCCCTACTTCCGTATAAAGTTCTCCTAACCTCTCCCAGTAGTAAGCCATTTTGGGAAACAAGAGGCGCGCGTGTTCGAACTCAGCGATCGCGTGCTCATAGTCACGCAGGAGAACAAACGCGTCACCGGTAAACGCGTATGAATTGGACTCCTCGGGATACGCCTCGCGGATGGCAAACGCTAGGCGAATCTTTTCGCGCACGTTATTCGCCTTGTCAGCTCGCTCTAAGTTCTTCACGAGATCAGAGGCCACAAATGCATGAACTCGCTCCTCATCCACTTCGGCAAGTGTCTGCGGACGGAGGTCGTGCCAGATCGCTGCCAAATCTAGAGCGCTACGCGCAAAATTAAGATTTTGCCCTTCCCGATACGTCGCTCCGGCAACTCCTACTAGAGATCCCGTATCGTCTACAACGGGAGAACCGCTTGAGCCGGGGGAAATCGGCGCAGTTATCTGGATCAATGTGCCCGCATCGTCGTTCCGAATTGCCGACACAATGCCTTCTGACAGGCTTTGTTCGAGTCCCTCAGGATTGCCCAGAACAGCTAACCTCGTGCCCATCGGAGGCAGTTTCTTTAGGTATGTGGCAAACGAGGGAAAATTGCGCTCCCCAGTTTGGCTGACCGAGCATAGAGCCAGATCGAGTTTGGGATCATAACGCCCGATAGCGACAACTTCTAGCACGTCTCCAGTTGATATTCTCGCGGTGACTCTGCTCGCTCCGCTTATCACGTGCCAATTGGTGGCAATTCCGCCTGTCGGATGCACGAAAAAGCCTGTGCCCGTTTTCAGTTTTTCCCCTTCCGAATTGTAGGCTGTCAGCGTTACCACCGACGGGCTGATCTTCGCTGCGATCTGAACTAAAGTCAGCCGTTTTGGAGTTGGTGACGGCGTAGGGGTGATATCCTGAGGAGACTCTGTTGCTGATGGTGCCGGAGGCATGGCTGCAAGAGATGGAAATGCTGTAGGAGTTGTAACAGCAACAGTTGGCGGCGGACTCGTTGCCGGAACAACCTCAGATTTGTTTGAGCGGAATTCCCGAGCGTTTTCTCTATACCACCAAGTCGGAAGCCTTGGCCACACTTCGGGCACGGGCTTATTGAAATCATAAGGGGCGATCATCAGCGCCTTGTGCCGTTCGTCGTATCGCATCCAAACAGTAGGATTTCCCCACAGGCCCGACGAAATGGCCTCCATGCCGTATTCCTTGCGGAGGTTCTCAATATCTTGAGACGGGATCGGTTGTGAAGTCCAGTTCGCAACAGAGGTTTTAGACCATGTCTCGGTTACTGATTTTCCTTCGCAGAAATCAATCCACACGAGCCAACCGTTTTCCAGAAACACGAGATAAGTTGCCTCTTTTGCGGGCGCTTTGGGTTCGTCCGTGCGACGGACGGTCCCTCTCCCTTGGTCGATCGGTGGAGATTTGAAGTGCGTCCTTACCTGGTCTTCGGTCTCACCGATGTGAGCGAAAGTTACGCTTCTTGCCACCGTGAGCACGGCTAAGACTAAATTTATTGTTTTCAGTTTATTTACTGCTCTCTCCGTTCGTCATACACCACAAAGCCTTCATGAGAGCCGCGAACCAGCTTGGCTTTCTCCTCTTCATACCAGAGGTCGAGCAGCTTTTCATAGTGCAGGTTGAGTTGTGGATATATAGCGATTCGACACGCGTGAAGAGTCTGATTCCGTCGAGCTCCTCAATACTGCGCCCCCTGTAGTTCATTTGCGTGTAACAGACACCCAGTGATCCTTCTTCTCTCGCCCCGTCAATCAAACCGATGAGTTCTACAAGCGTTAACGGCTTTTCGCTGTTCTTGGGAGATACGTTGAACTCCGTTTCATACTCGTCGACAATCGAATATGCCATCCGTTCACCATCTTTTTTTGCACGAATGCTGATGACATCTGCCGTCATTGAATCAAGCTCAATGCGGGCGATTTCCACTTCTCCATTCGCGTAATCCGGCAAGTATTCGCCGCTCATGAAGGATGGGTGAATCTTACCCAAGCCAGCACGATCTTCTTCGGTGAGACAGTCGCGAAGCAGACCCTTTGCCAACTCGCCAATCGCCTCGCCCTCCCAGTAATCGCGTATCATTTGGCGCCGCCGCGTTCCTTTCACGTTCACGAGAATCGCTCCCAATGGATCAAAAACGTCCCAGTATGATTCGGGACGAAAATCGTAATCAATTCCCTCAAAACGCTGCGTATTCATACTCTCTCCTGTGTTTTCGGATTCGTTATCGCACTTAGGTTTCATCCTGCGGGCTCTCGCGTGATAGCTGGAACATCTCAACCGACTGTATTGCGTTTATCATAGAAGCACCGAACGCTGCCAAGCCAAAGCTCGACAAGTCCGTCGACCGACAGTGAATTCATTTCTGCGCCTGAATCCTCTTCCAAGCTGGCGGATCCTCTACCGTGAACTGTCGGCGTCTCGGACCGCTGAGACCGGCTTTGCGCGCCAGATTGTTCTCCTCTTCGCAATAAGCTGTTGCCTGATTGATTGGCTCTTCTAGCCAAACTAGAGTTCCTGACGAGTGGGACGTGGGCTTAATGCTGATTGTAGTTTTAAGGCAGTTGAATGGCCCGGCGGATTCTGCCGCGATAATTTCATTCTTGTCCCACTTAGTCACGGGATAAATACTGGGTGCCTCTAGGCGGGCGATTTGATTTTTACCGATTTGCCACACTGAGCACGTAACGCATTCCATGCGTTGCTTCTCGCATGTCACGACGACAGTGTTGTTCGGAACATCTTCTCCCGTGAGAGTCCCGGTGACGTATACGTATTCACCGCTGTCCTTGAATACCTTTGGGCCAAAGGTAATTTGCTGATCAGTGTCCGAGCTCTTGTGATTGATTTGCTTCGAGCACCCAGCAGCCAAATAAATGATTACCAGAATTCGAGAGAGGTTTTTCATGAGTCCGGTTAGTTGAGAATTTACAGAATGCATTGAAGAATTTTGGTTTCGAAGTTCAGCTTGCGTTTACGGATTATCACGGGTGCTCTCGAACGTGTTGTTCGATCTAGGGCGTGCAAACAGCCAACCGAGCCAGAGCGCAGCGTCAGCGATTTCCACAACGAACTCCCAGAGCTGGGCACGGTATTGAGAAAACTCGAAGCCGCGTCTTTGATTGGCCCATCTCATAAGGGCCGCAGTGGCATCGAGTGAGTCAAGGCTCGAAGGAGTTGAGCCTAGATGCTGACGGTAAAACGTGCGAGTTCGATCAAGTGCGTTCTCGCCCGCTTCGTGAAACAATTGTCCGCAAACTTCCGGTTCATCGTCCAACATAGTCATTGCCCACTGGCGTGCATCACGCGCCCATTGCGCGAGCGTGAGATCACTGGGGAAGTAGTCTTCTTCGCTCTCAAATCCCTGCTTAATGCATTGCGCATTCAGGAATCGCGACACTTGGCTCTGTTCGATGCTGTCCTCGCGGTATTTCAGCCGAGCGATGCGCAAGATCGGATGCGCCATCAATTCGGCCCGTGGTATTGTTGAAGCTCGCTGCGGCGCCTCGCGGATTAAACGAGTATGCAAGCGATCGTTATCCGACCAGCCACTATTTGACGACTGAGCAATCGCACAGCGAAATGCCCACAGCCGATGATTTTCCTCAATTCCTGCCCCCAATAAAACCGCTACCCAAAACCAAACCTCTCCTCCGAAAGGTATGTAAACCTCGTTGTGCCAGTTTCGGTCAGTTTCACGCCACGGCGCGTAAATCTCTGTGAACGCACGAACCAGTCCGGAATGAGTGATGCTGTCGCCGGCTGTGTGACTTGCGAGTTTATCTAACGCCCTAGTCGGTAGCTCTGATGTCGACTTCTCCGCCAGAACCTCAAAGGCCCAGTTCGGTTCCTCTTCGGCTAAATCGAATGCGGATTCAAATAGCAGCGCGTAGCATTCATCCATCGCACGGCCGGCGCGCGGCATTCCAGCCAGCGACAATTCCCGCCAGAAGTGAATCATGCGATCACAGTATGAGAAGACACCTGTGTCTTGCGCGTGCCCGCTCGCCGCAAACTCGGTCAGTGATTTCTGAACAGGATCGTGAAGTCGCAAATATGGGGGCGGCGTTTTCCCAGCAATTGTATCAGCAAACTCTTTTGTGATGAATTGCCGTTCTTCACTAATCGAGACGTTATTTTTCATGGTGCGCTTTTCTTTCTAATGCGCACTAGAAATAAGACGAAAAAGGCCGCCGTTCACATCAAGGAAACAGCGGCCTTCGCCCGGAGATTTTGTTCGGAAGTCTCTCACTCCCGCGCATCGGATGAGAAATCGGTTCTCAACCAAGCCACCGTGGTTATCTCCTACCCGGTTGGCAGACCGCCGCTTTCGCGACAGCCATTCCTAATGCTCTCGTTAGGTAAATCTATCTAGCCGAAAACAGCAAGCCATTTGTTCTGCTTTTTTTTGTGGGCTGAATGATTACAAAAAAGAAGGCAACTCTTTCTCCAAAATCCTTCCGTATGCGCGGTAGAGATATTAAAAATTTTCAACCTCATCGGTATTCTAATGGGCGCACGATCTTTGTTGTGGACGCACATCGCGGCGACGGAAAGCGTTTCGTTGTGCGTGCGGATGAAAAGTTGACCGCGTTTCTTGAACTGGAAAGAGTCACGAAAGCGGCATGAACAGGAAGTCCGGTTTTCTCAGCGATAGTTATATTAAACGCTTAATCGGCCCGATTCCAAAGAGTCACACCTCGTTACGATCAAATGTTGCGTGTGCTAAAAGCTGAAGCCTTAGACGCCCGATCTAAAGCAGCGCGAGCGTTAGCGCGCCAATGGTGCGAACTGCACGCAGTCCAGCGCCAATATATTCGGCATAAGCGCGGATTGGATCGGCGCGCCCGCGTTTGAAAACGTGCGACGCTTACCACTCTTTGAAGTCGCCGGGCGTGCTCGTGCGTTTCGACCACGTTGCCCGCCTCATCGTAAACCCGAATCACAGCATCGTGTGAGCGACTGCGGAACTTTGCGTAGCCGATTGCATCGCTGATTGCATCCGGTTCGCAATACCAGAGCCGACCGAACGGCAACGCATCGGAAATTAGATCGACGCCGTGATGATCTTTCCGCGCGGTCGCACTTCGTAAACGTGTTCTGAGGTAGTCATCGCGACGGCCAGCGGTTCGCTGCACATCGCCTTATAGGTTAACCAGAGTTGTTCATAAGCTGCGAAGTGGAGCGCCTCGAAGGCTCCTTCATCGCCGTCGACAGATTGTGAACAACTCTGCGGCGAGCAA
>WNFJ01278794.1_pt1 | contig 23586 bp, 22 predicted proteins | sample 5400461 | NCBI WGS metagenome assembly WNFJ01 (sample SAMN13153349, study PRJNA577476) | soil metagenome | isolation source: 115 cm saprolite on Douglas fir-dominated hillslope | place: USA:California | collected 2013-09-17
GGTGCACCTTCGAAGCCATCATCGAGGATTACAAGATTTCTGATCCAGCCCTGGAGCGCCTGGCGTTGATCGTTCGAGCTGCGGATGTGAAGGGGCAGGAGCACGTTTCACCCGAAGGGCTGGGACTGCGAGCCATCGCTGAAGGATTTGCCGCAATGCAGTTGCCCGATGAAGAGCGGCTGGCGAGGCAGTTTACGGTCTATGATGCGCTTTACGAATACGCTTGCCGCAGATAGACCTGATTCCTCTCGAATGGAATTGGACTGATGCGAGCGGATCGTCATCAAGCGATACCCCAGCAATCACATGGCCATTATCGAAAGACCGCACGAAACATGGCGTACCGACTGAAGGAGAGGCCTGCAATCACTTTGCCTTGACTCTCAGGTCGTCGAAGTACGTCACGGAATCTGCTTTTGTCCAAAGACCGACTTTACCTGCGTCCTTGAAAGTATCGTCACTCGCCTCGATTTTTTTCACGCCGTCGTAGTAGCAAGTAAACTTGTTTCCTGCCGCTTCCACACGCAGCTCGTGCCAGACTCCCGGCGTGACCTTGAAGTTGGCACCCGCAAATTGTATGCGGCGGCCGTTGACGACATGATAGAGCCGGTAGTTGTCCTCGAGGGCGTTGGCGCGAACGACGTAATAGTTGTTCGCATCCTTTAGACGGAACACGAGGCCGCCGGCCTCGTCGACACTCCCGGAGACCGCTTTGAACCTGACGCTCAGATCAAGGTCCCGGAGTGACCCTTCGTCTGCAATGAGTAATGGGAAGCGGTAATCAGTCTTGTCCGTCGAAGTGACTACATTCGGCTTCGAAGGAGCACTTGTATCCGCCATAACAGCCCATTTGCCTTCCGAACCTTGTCCCGTTCGGGCAGAGTGGAATTTGGCGGGCAGTTGCCCTGCCGGATCGTTGTCGAAGTTGTAGATCAATTGTTGCCCTGCCGCTTGCACAGGCGCCGGCCGTTCGGCCGCGACCGCCCCAGGTGTGGATACGCCTGCTTCGTCTTCGTCGGCGTCCTTGCCTTCAGGCTTTTGTGGAGCCGGTTGCGCTGCCGCCGCAGCTGGAGACTTGCTCTTTTGTGTCTCATCCTCATCGTTGTCATTGCAGGCGACGAGAGTTGCGAATCCGGCAAGCATGGCGGCCAGGATAACGAGTTTCAGTCCGCCCATAAGCTGCTCCTTTCATTTTTCAGAATGATCGCCCGGGCGTTTGTCTTGTTGGCACGAGGCGCCGACCACTTTCAGGCTGGTAACTTCTACGTCAACAAAATCTGCGGTCTTGCCCTTTCCGTACTCCTCGTTGACCTCCGAGCCCTCGAAGTCATAGTCTTCTCTTTTCTGGTCGCGCTTCAACTCGCCCTTGATCGTCACGCTGTGCCCGACGTGGTCAGAAAGCTTCACGGATGAGCTGCGAAGAGCATAGGATTTGCCGTCCTGCCCGGCGAGACTAAATCGATCCAGAACAACGCCTTTGTGAAGACAGCCGGTGACGGTAACACTGTTGGTTTTCTTTCCGGCCTTCTGCGCGCTCGTCGCAGACGCAAATAAAGAAGCTGCGAAGACGAAGAAGGTACCCAGAGTTAACATAAATGATGTTTTCGATCCGTCGAACATGCGGGCTCCTTTTGATCATGGGAAGATATCATTGGATCATGAAAGGGAGCTGAATCGACAATGAAAAACCGTTCAGAAACTTCCTGAACGGTTTTATCAGGGCCGGAGCAACGACGCCTCGAATTACTTGCAAGTGTCGCTGACCATTTTGAGGCTGCTTACCCGAACCTTGCCGGACCAGCCCTCGCCTTCCTCCTTTTTTTCGTTTTCTTCATTCTTTTCTCCAATCAACGTACCGGTCACGCTCACCTTGTGGCCGACATGTTCGGACAAGTTGACGCTGCGGCTAACCAGTTCATAGTTCTTTCCATTCTCGCCGGTGATGGCGAACTCTCCCGCCTCATCACCCTTCTGCAGACAACCGGTGACGGTGAGGCTGCCTGCTTGCTTGCTGCCTTGCTCCGGGCTCGCGGCAAATGCAGAAACTGCAAGGGCGAAAACAGCCAAGATCAGAACGAAAGATCGAGTTGACTTTGACGACATTTGGGTTCTCCTTTCTACTGATGGAAAATACCATGGCGCGATGAAGCCAGCCTGAACCCAAGATGAAAAGCGATTCAGAGACATTCTGAATGGATTTTCACGAAGCGTTCAGTCAAGGTTAATGGCGATGGAATAAAATTCCAACGGGCTCGACAATGCGCCTGCTACTCATTGAAGACGAAGAAAAAGTCGTGAATTTTGTCCAGCGCGGACTCACGGCGGAACGGTTTGCCGTAGATGTCGCGCGGGACGGCGCGGCCGGGCTCGAACTAGCCCAAAGCTACGACTATGACCTGGTGATCCTGGACTTATTGCTCCCCCGGCTCGACGGAACGGAGGTGCTCCGAAAGATACGGCGATCTGATTCCCAGATTCCGATTTTGATTCTTACGGCACGCGATGCTGTACATGACAAAGTTACTCACTTTGAAGCCGGAGCCGACGACTACTTGACCAAGCCGTTTGCGTTTGCCGAGCTCCTGGTTCGGATCAAGGCTCTGCTTCGCCGGGGGGCGACCCGGCAGGAGACAGTGCTGCGAGTTGCCGATGTTGAGCTGGATCGTCTCTCGCAACAGGTCCGGCGGGGCGGCAAGCGAATCGAACTCACAAGCAAGGAGTACAGTCTGCTGGAATACCTGATGGCAAACGCAGGCCGGGTTCTTTCCCGCACAATGATCATCGAGCATGTGTGGGACCAGAGCTTCGATGGGGCGACGAACATTGTGGACGTTTACGTTCGGCACCTGCGGGACAAAGTGGATGAGGGTCGCGACGGCAACCTCATCCGCACCGTTCGCGGTGTGGGGTACGTCATCAGCGAAGAGCAACGGTCATGAACTCGCACTCTCTCCGGTTTCGATTGACTGCCTGGTATGCAAGCGTGCTTGCCGGTATTTTGGCTTTGTTCTCCATCTCCATCTACGCCGGCCTGAATCATTTTCTTAGAAGCAATCTGCGTGAGTCCGTGGTGAAAGATGCCCAGGAAGTTGCTTCCATTGTCTTGGAGAACGCCAACGAACGGGACCAAAGGGCGATCGGACGAGAAGTTGGCGAGCATTTCTCGCCTGAGAGCAATGACCGGGCGATCCGGATATTGGGAGCTGACGGCACTCCGATCTACCTGTCTGGCTCCGCTCAGGCGTTTCCTGCCTGGAAAGCATCCTCTGTACGCGAGCAAGCCTCCGACATCAGCTATGGCCCGCCTGGCGGAGAAGAAGTCCTCATTCGAACCCAAACGGTCTCAGCCGATTCAGGCAAGAAATATATCATCCAGGTGGCAGCGTCCCTTGGTCACACCAACGAAGTGCTCAGGGAGTTGCTCGCTGCGTTAGCGATTGCGTTGCTTCTGGCAACAACCATCGCGGTGGTTGGCGGCTTCTTCCTGATTCGATCATCCTTAAAGCCGCTTGACAACATGGCTATGCGGGCGCAAAAGATTACTTCCCGAAGTCTTCATGAGCGAATGCCGGTATCTGATAGCGGGGATGAATTGCAGCAGCTATCTATTTCTTTAAATCGCATGATCGAAAGACTGGAAGAGGCATTTCACCACATTAGCCGCTTCTCAGCTGATGCTTCGCACGAACTGCGTACGCCCTTGACCATCATGCGAGGTGAGTTGGAGTCGGCGGTCCAAAACCCGAAGATCGACCCTGAGATTAGAGAGGCTCTCGGGAACGCATTGGAAGAAGCGGTGCGCTTGTCCAAGGTCGTCGATCAGTTGCTGACCATGTCCCGGCTGGATGCAGGCGAGGCGTTTCTTGAACTCAGCCACTTTGATTTCTCGGAACTGGTCAGAACGACAGTCGAATATATGCGACTTCTGGCCGACGAGAAAAAGCTTGCGTTGAAAGTTGAGGCTGCGGAGCCGGTCCAGGTGGAAGGTGATCCTTCACGCCTTCAGCAGGTGGTTGTGAACCTGCTTGATAATGCCATCAAGTACACATCTGAAGGCGGATCGGTCAGCGTTAACGTTCGTGCCGAGGGAGACAAGGCTGTCTTAACAGTCACCGATTCGGGCATCGGGATTTCAGAGGAAGGCCAGGCGCACATTTTTGAGCGGTTTTATCGGACCGATAAGGCCAGGTCGCGCCAGATGGGAGGCACAGGTCTTGGCCTGTCCATCGTGAAGTCGATTGGCGCAGCTCATGGCGGGCGTGTGAGCGTTCAAAGTACAGAAGGACACGGAAGTACCTTCCGATTCGAAATACCACGGTTGGCGGACAAAGAGGCACGATCTGCCACATCGGAAGGACAGATCTTTGCTTCCGCTAAGGGTTTCGAAACTTCATAGGAGAGTGCGTACGAACAGCAAGCAAAGGCTGGCTATGGACTGTAATCGACTGTCACTCCTTAATTGTGCAGAAGTAAATCAAAAATGGCATCTGAACTGAAGCTTGGTCATTTTGGTCCGTTAAGTTTTTCCATATAAGGGGGAATGAGAATTGTGAACTACGGCGCTCTGTTCCGGTCCGCGCTGGTGGCATTGCTCAGGAACAAGATGCGAAGCATTCTCACGGTTCTTGGGATCACTATCGGGATCGCGGCAGTCATCTGCGTTGTGGCCATCGGCAAAGCCGGCCAGGCGCGGGTCGAGCAACAGCTGAACAATCTTGGAGATAACTTCGTCTGGATTGAAGCCGGCGGCCGCGCGGTTAATGGCGTCCGCACAGGCACGCACGATACGAAGACGTTGGTTATGGCCGATGCCGTAGCCATCAAGAACCAGGTTTCGCTCATCAAGAGCGTTTCGCCGAATGTGGATGATCCAGTCCAGGTCATCTACGGCAATCAAAATTGGCACACCTCGTACCGTGGCGTTTCCCCAGAATATTTCGACATAAAACGCTGGTACGTCGACGAGGGCGCCATATTTTCGCAGGATGATGTGGATCGAGCGGCTGACGTTTGCGTGATTGGCCGGTCAGTTCGGCAACAGCTTTTTGGCGTCGCAAGTCCAGTTGGGAAAGTCATACGCGTCAATAGCCTTCCCTGCAAGGTGGTGGCGACCCTTTATCCAAAAGGGCTCTCCCTTTCGGGACAAGACCAGGACGATACGATCATTCTGCCCTACACGACAGCTCAGAAGAAGCTCAAGGGGATTACTTGGCTGGACGACATCCTGTGCTCAGCGGTCTCGCAAGATATGGTCAAGATGGCGGGACAGGAAGCAACAGCTGTGCTCCGTGATCGACATCATCTTCGTCCGGAAGAAGAGGATGACTTCAATATTCGTAATCCCGAGGACATTATTCAGGCCCAACTCGATGCCAGTAAGACTCTCACAGTACTGCTGATCGCCATAGCCTCCGTTTCACTGATCGTTGGCGGCATTGGGATCATGAACGTGATGCTGGTTTCCGTAACAGAGCGTACCAGGGAGATTGGAGTCCGAGTGGCGGTTGGAGCGACCGAAGAAGCCATTCAGCTTCAGTTCCTGGGAGAATCGATCGTTCTCAGTCTCGTCGGCGGGGCTGCGGGCGTGCTCGTTGGAATCTTTGGATCTTATTTAGTTGGACAGACACTGCGTTGGCCCATGGAGATGTCCGTGGAATCTGTCTTCGTAGCGGCACTGTTTTCGGTAGCTGTCGGAGTATTTTTTGGTTATTACCCCGCTCGAAAAGCGTCTCGGCTCGATCCCATCGAAGCGCTGCGATACGAGTGAAGGATCTTAGGAGTTTTGATCCCCAGGACTGGACATGAAAACGAAGCGTAGTTGGATCATCGTGGCGGGCGTTGTGATCGTGGCTGGATTGTTAGTCACGCTCGGCCTGAATAGGAGTACGCAGGTACAGCACTTTTCCGCGAAGGTGGAGCGAGGTCAAATCAACGACGTGGTGGAAGCCACGGGAACAATTAACTCAGTCATCACGGTCCAGGTGGGATCGCAGGTTTCCGGAACCATCGCGAAACTGAATGCGGACTTCAATTCCCGCGTGCATAAAGGGGACGTCATCGCCCTCATTGATCCCGCACTGTTCAAGGGCGCACTACTGCAGGCGACCGCTGATTTGAAAAACGCAAAGGCTAACCTGGAGGCAGCCCGAGCCAATCTTGAAAAAGCGAAAGCCGCACTGGTGCAGACCAAAGCCGACTACGATCGTGCCGTTGGATTAGCCAAGGACGGTGTCATGAGCCAGCAACAACTGGACCTTGCCAAGTCAAACTACGACGCAGCCAACGCATCGGTGGGTGCGGCCGCAGCCAATATCACGCAATCCGAGGCACAAATCAGTCAAAAAGAGGCTGCTGTCTCAGTGGCCCAAACCAACCTCGACTACACCGTGATTCGTTCACCCATCGACGGCACCGTTGTGGCGAGGAATGTGGATGTCGGGCAAACCGTGGCTGCGTCATTGCAAGCGCCGACGATCTTTACGATCGCGCAGGACCTGACGAAGATGTGGGTCTACGCCAAGACGGACGAGTCAGATGTGGACAATATCCAGGTAGGCAAGGCGGTTACGTTCAAGGTGGATGCGCTCCCCAAGCAAACCTTCCGGGGAGTTGTCAGTCAAGTGCGGATGAATCCGACCACCGTACAAAGTGTGGTCACTTACGACACCATCATCGAGTTTGCCAACCCCGAGTTAAAACTGTTCCCTGGCATGACGGCATACGTGACGATCCCGGTGGCTACGGCTCAGAACGCATTAAAGCTGCCAAATACTTCCTTACGGTACAAACCCCCGCTGTCAACCGAGGAGATTCTCGCCCTTTATAAGCAATATGGGATCGAGGGCGAAGAGCAGCAGGCCGGTGATGACCCCGCTCCGCCGGGGGGAGCGCCAAGCAGCGCCGGCGCCCAAAACCTGCCTCGCGCACCGAAAGCGGAGTCTGCCGTTGTTTGGAAGCTCCATCCTGACAAGACGATGGAACCGGTTAAGGTTTCTCTTGGAATCACAGACCACGCATACACCGAAGTCAGCGCTATCCTCAAAGGAGAACTGAAGGAAGGGGACGACGTCATTATTCGATCTGTGACGCCTAAAAACCAAGCGCCAGGCGGAATACGGCGCTAGCGATTTGCAGCCCGGAATGAACTCCATGGAATCGATGCCCGCTGTCAGCCAACTCGTGCCTACACCAATTGCCTCTCCTGCCAACGCGGTCATACGCGTAGAAGACGCCCACAAGTACTACGAAATGGGCGAAACCCGCGTGCACGCCTTGCGAGGTGTAAGCGTTGAAGTTCAGCAAGGCGAATTCATAGCAATCATGGGGGCCAGTGGCAGTGGCAAATCTACCTTCATGAACACGCTGGGTTGTCTCGACCGGCTCAGTTCCGGGCGATACTTCCTCGAAGGGATCGACGTTTCCGAGCACGACAAAAGGGCTTTGGCATTGATTCGGAACCAGAAGATTGGATTTGTATTCCAGGGATTCAATCTGCTGGCTCGGACGACGGCACTTGAGAATACGGAGCTACCGACGCTGTATACGAAGATCAAGAAAGCGGATCGAGAAAAACGCGCCGCTGACGCGCTGGCAATGGTCGGTCTTGCCGACCGCGCACATCACTTCCCGTCGCAGATGTCCGGAGGACAGCAACAGCGGGTGGCGATAGCACGGGCGCTGGTGAATCATCCATCCATTCTGCTGGCAGATGAACCCACCGGTAATCTCGACAGCCGCACCTCAGTCGAGATCATGGAGATCTTCCAGAACTTAAACGACCAGGGACTAACGATTGTCCTGGTTACACATGAGCACGACATTGCACAGTTCGCCAAGCGTATGTTGATCTTCCGGGACGGCAAAATCCGTAAGGACGAGCCGGTGCTCAATCGGCCCAAGGCATCTGAAGTGCTGAAGACCTTGCCGACGCTCGAAGACTGAAACGAATCGATTTTCAGCTCGGAGGCCGTAGGACGGGATCTCTACTTCCGCGAAGAGTTTGCAGACTTTATAGGAGAGTGCATATGAACAGAAAGCAAGGACTCGCTACAGCAAGTGCAGTTTTGTTTACCCTCATCTCGGCATTGCAGGTTTTCGCGCAAGGCGGCGGCGACAATCCGGGAGAATGGCAGGCGGTTGATCAGGCAATTGGGCGCTCGGGTCAGGTTCAGGCGGACGGCGCGTACAAGGTCGGGTTTCCCCGAAGCGACCTGAAGGTCACTGTCGACGGCGTAGAACTCAAACCGGCGTTGGCGCTTGGTGGATGGGTGGCGTTTAGCAAACCCGGTGCAGGTTCCATGATCATGGGCGATTTGGTGCTGGTCGAGGACGAGGTAAACCCGGTCATGTCCTCGCTGGAAAACAGCGGCGTGGAGGTCACTGCCCTCCACAACCACGTACTGCACGAATCTCCCCGCATTATGTATATGCACATCGGCGGACATGGAGACGCAGTCAAGCTGGCGACCGCTGTTAAAGACGCAATCGCGCTCACAAAGATTCCGGCTCCAAAACCGGCAGCAAGCGCGCCGCCGGATATTGGAATCGATACAGCGGGAATTGACCAGGCATTGGGGTTCAAAGGAAAGGTCAACGGAGGAGTTTTTCAGGTAGCGATTCCGAGGGCGGAATCGATTACTGAAGCGGGAATGAAGGTTCCAAATTCCATGGGGCTTTCCACAGCTCTCAACTTCCAGCCCACAGGGAGTGGCAAGTCAGCTATCACGGGTGACTTTGTTCTCATCGGCACGGAGGTCAATCCCGTGATCCAGGCTTTGCGCAGCAACGGCATCAATGTGACGGCCTTGCACAGCCACATGCTGGACGAGCAGCCAAGACTGTTCTTTATGCACTTCTGGGCCAACGATGATGCGGTCAAGTTGGCCAAAGGACTACGTGCTGCTCTCGACAAGACCAATTCACAAAAAGGCAAATAACTGAGTTCCGGTGGGTGCTTCGTTTTTGTTGCGCCCGTCCAGTACTAGAGGCTTCGAAAATGCGCTGGAATAAAGAAAACATGAGAAGACGACTGAGAGTGACAGGCTTTTTGATCCTTCTGCTCGGTGGCGCGGCTTTCCTGGCGGTTACGGACAATCATGAAGGTCCCAGTTTGTGGCAGCGATGGACAAGCAGTAGTGAGGTCCGGGCCGCCGGAAATCAGGATTCGCTCCTTAAGCAAATCGCCACGATTGACCTGCCGGGTCCTAAGGGCAAGCGCTTTGATTATTTAACCATTGACCCTTCCCGGCATCTGCTCCTCTCCACCCACCTGGGAGCGGGACTGCTTTATGCCATCGACCTCGGCACCAACAAGGTGGTAAAGACTTTTGCAGACCTGCCGGGGATCGAGGGCGTCGAACTCGCTCCCGACGTCAACAAGGCTTACACCTCGAACTGGCTGGAAAACAAGATCGGCGTGATCGACCTGGAACAGATGAAAGTCATCAAGAAGATTCCGACCGAATCAAAGCCCGACGGAATTGCGTATGCTGCGCCTTTTCACAAAATCTACGTCTCCGACGAGCGTGCCAAGGCAGAAGCCGTGGTGGACGTAATGAAAGATGAGATCATCACCACCATCCATTTCGCGAGCGAAACCGGCAATCCACGCTACGATCCCGTTTCCAGGCACGTTTTTGTAAATCTTCAGGACAAAAACGTGATTGCGGAAATTGATCCCTCCACCGACAAAGAAATCGCTGAGTATCCGGTGGGCAAATGCCGTGGCAATCACGGTATGGCACTGGACAGTGAGCACAGGCTCGTGTTTCTTTCCTGCGAGGAAAACGATCTGATGACCGTCTTCCGGCTGGACACCCACGAGCCGATCGCATATCTCCCGCAGGCGAAAGGTGGGGATGTAATCGCTTTCGACCCGGGTCTAAAGCGTGTCTATGTCGCCTGTTATGAAGGTGCAATCTCCGTGTTTCAGGAAGACGATCCAACCCACGTTAGAAAACTGGGGGACGTGCCGGCGCAAAAGAAGGTGCACAGCCTGGCCATTGACCTGGGCAACCACCGCGTTTATGTGCCCGAGCAGGAAGAGAACGGAGCCCCTGCAGCAAAGATCGCGATCTTTGACGCTGTACCCTCGTCCTAAAAGGAAGATGATGGCGACTCAGACCGAAGCGCGGCCAGAGGGATCTCTGGCCGAATTCGCGCTCTATTTTCTGAAGCTGGGATGCATCGGCTTCGGAGGTCCCATTGCGCTTGTCGGTTATATGCAGAAGGACCTTGTCGAAGAACGAAAATGGATCAGCCAGGAAGACTATCTGAATGGCCTGGCTTTTTCACAGCTCGCTCCCGGGCCGCTGGCTGCGCAATTAGCCATGTATCTCGGTTTCGTGCGCGCCGGCTTCGGTGGGGCGACGATTGTGGCTGCGGCATTCATTCTTCCCTCGTTCCTGATGGTCGTCGCCATCGGCAGGGCCTATGTTGCCTTCGGCGGAACACGTCTGATTGCGGCATTGTTTTATGGCATTGGCGCGGCGGTCATCGCCATCATTGCGCGCTCAGCCACACTGGTTCTGGCTGCCTCAACCGCCGTTACTGAACGCGAGGTGGTCTGGCTCTTTTTGGCCGGCGGAGTGGTCGTCATGATCGTGCGTGCTGGGATTCCAATTTGGAGACGGCGGGAAACGTTCTGTTGGATACCCGCGGGGACCGGTATGTTGAGCCCGACCGGAACGTTGTTCTTGTTTTTCCTGAAGTCGAGTTTGTTCGTATTCGGCAGCGGTCTTGCTATCGTTCCATTCCTTCACGGAGGCGTCGTCCAGGAGCACCACTGGCTTACCGAAGCTCAATTTCTTGATGCCGTCGCGGTAGCGATGATTACGCCCGGACCAGTCGTAATCACCGTCGCATTTATCGGCTACCTGGTAACCGGAATCTGGGGAGCCTGTGCCGCTGGCGTGGGCGTCTTCCTACCTGTCTACTTGTTCGTTGTCTTGCTTGGACCCTCCTACAGGCGTTTTTCCACGAACACGCATATTCGCGCTTTCGTACAGGGAGTTACGGCGGCCGCGACCGGCGCCATTGCAGGCGCCGTGATTGTCCTTGCCAGACACTCAATTCGGGATGTTTGGACTGCCGCAATAGCCCTGGCGACATTCTTGATCCTGACCAAGTGGAAGGTCCCTGAGCTTCTCATTATTGGTGTTTCCGGTCTGCTCGGGATCGCTATTCATTTCCGATGACGATCCGCGCTGTTTCGCTGGCCTTGATTGCAACCGAACTCCTGATTGTTCTTGTCAATCGGTTGCTACGCTTCCGCCGTCAGACTGTACTTGCAACGAGCTCAAGAACAACTTTAATATCTTCTCAAGGGCTGATTTCCCCGCCGCTCCCATGCAATGGTTGGCCCTGTGTGGGCGGCGTGATCGGTCACCAGACACGCATTCGATCCACGGGACCCAGTTGTGCTCGGGCACAGCCTATCGGACCAGGAGCAAGTCTCCGGTATTGACAGGCCGGTAAGCGTGCCACATTCCAGGGAGGAACTTGCAATGCGCCACACCTGGCTTGATCGTCGTCTACTGGGCGTCATCCAAAGAGTAGCTGACCCTGTCCCTGTTCGCATGGGGCTGGAACCTTCTTCGGACGAACCACTGCCTTCGTCTTCCACTTTTCCTGTGGTTCGGTTGAAAGACAGGCAGACGCTGATCGCTTTGTTGCGCAGCCCGGAGATAAGTTTCGGGGATTTATATAGCCAGGGTGACATTGAGGTAGACGGCGATCTGGTTCGTCTGCTCGAAACTCTCCATAAACTGCCGCAGCGAATGACCTCCAGAACGGCGTCCCGCTGGCTGAGCTGGATGCAATCAAACACCGTGCGGGCCGCGCGCGGGAACATCGGCCACCATTACGATATCCCCACCGATTTCTACCGGCTTTGGCTTGATCCGCAACTCGTCTACACCTGCGCCTATTTTGCGCATGAAAACGCGAGCCTGGAAGAGGCACAGAGAGCGAAACTGGACCTGGTTTGCCGCAAGCTTTGGCTGCGGCCGGGCGAAACCGTGGTCGAGGCCGGGTGCGGATGGGGCGCCCTGGCCATTCACATGGCCAAGCACTACGGGGTTCGAGTAAGGGCGTTCAATGTTTCTCACGAACAAATTGAGTTCGCCAGGCAGCGGGCCGAACAAGAAAGACTGGCCTCCGCAGTGGACTTCTATGAAGACGACTATCGCAACATCGGCGGGAAATTCGACGTCTTTGTATCGATTGGCATGCTGGAACACGTCGGGCGAGAATACCATGCGGAATTAGGCCGCGTGATTCACCGGGCCATCGGCGACAGCGGTCGCGGACTTCTGCATTTTATCGGCCGAACCCGTCCTCGGGCTTTCAGCGCCTGGATGCGCAAACGCATCTTTCCGGGCGCGTACCCGCCGAGCCTTCGCGAAGCCATCAACGTCATGGAGCCGCACGACTTCAGCGTGCTCGATATCGAGAACCTTCGCGCCCACTACGCGAAGACTCTGGAATGCTGGCTGAGCAGGTTTGAGCGGTCTTATGATCGAGTGAGGAACCGCTTCGGACCCGATTTTGCAAGAATGTGGCGTCTGTACCTCGCAGGCTCGCTTGCGGCGTTTCGAGTCGGCAGTCTGCAACTGTTTCAAATCGTCTTTTCCGGACGCAAGTGCGATTCTCTGCCTTGGACTCGAGATCGCTTGTATACGAACGCAACAAACCAGACTGGACAAGACCCTGAATGTATTCATGCGATGTCCTGATCGCCGGCGGCGGGCCCGCGGGTTCGTCGTGCGCCTGGGGACTCCGTTCCTCAGGACTGCATGTTCTGATCCTCGATAAATCCGTCTTCCCACGCGATAAAGTATGCGGTGGCTGGGTCACGCCTCTCGTCCTCCAAGAGCTCGAAATCGATCCGGCAAGCTATACGCGCGGACGCACCTTTCAGGCCATCACCGGCTTTCGCGTTAGCTGCATGGGAGAGCGAGAGGTTAACGTTGCCTACGATCGTATCGTTAGCTACGGCATCCGGCGATGCGAGTTTGACGAGTACCTGCTCAGGCGCTCCGGAGCACAGATTCGGGAAGGCGTTCCCATTGGCAGGGTGGAGCGTTCCGGCGATTCTTGGATAATCAACGGCGAGATCAAGACGAGCTTACTGGTCGGAGCCGGCGGCCATTTCTGCCCGGTAGCTCGATCCCTGGGTAACACCAACGGCGCGGAGCCGGTGGTTGCTCAGGAAGTCGAATTCGCGATGGACGCTCAACAGACAGCCTCCTGCAACATAGCGCCGGACGTTCCTGAGCTTCATTTTTGCCGCGATCTCCGAGGCTATGGCTGGTGCTTCCGCAAAGGCAATTTCCTCAACATCGGCCTGGGACGCTTAGACCAGCACGCCCTTCCTGACCACGTCAGCCGCTTTCTTGAGTTCCTGCGAGCGGCCGGAAAGCTGGCATTCGATCCTGGCAAGCGGCTGGCCGGACATGCTTACCTGCTGTTCGGCCACTCTCAACGGAAGCTGATGGAAGATTCCGTCATGCTGATCGGTGATTCTGCCGGACTAGCCTACGCCCAAAGCGGTGAGGGTATTCGACCGGCGGTTGAGTCGGGGCTCCTGGCGGCCGAGGCCATCAAGCTGGCTGATGGAAAATACACTCGCGACCGCCTGGAGCGTTATCCGAAGCTCCTGGCGGACCGGTTTTCCCGCGGCGGGAATCGCGCCGAAACGCTGGCAAGGCATCTTCCCCGCAGCCTGCGCAACCGTGTTGCTCGACGATTGTTGAGCCAGGAATGGTTTTGCCGCCGCGTAGTGGTTGACAACTGGTTTCTTCACGCGCATGATCCCACGTTGCTTGCGGCCAGCCCGTCGCCTGTACCGGCGCTGCGTTGATCAATGCCGCCGCTCTGTGGTGGTCGGTTCCACTTCCGCCGGGCAGGGAGTGTCCCGAGGTTCGTGGAGCTGTTTCCCCTCCGCGGCATTTTTCTCCTTGATGATCTTCAGAATCGGCTCCAGGAAGCGGCCATATTTTGCCAACGTTGCCTGGTCCTTGGAAGCCCATGCGATGGCCACGGCTTTTTGAGTCGCCGGGCTGATGATTTCCAGCCTGCCTACGAAGACGCGCACGGTTTGCTCCGGGGCAGGCGTGATCGCAAGAGGTAAGACGGCGTCCACGAATCGCGCCGGCACAATGTAGAAGAGGCGGCTGCCTTCCTCAAACCATGAATTGCGCCAGGTTTCGAGCATGGCATGGGCTTCCTCGCGGTAGAGGCCGCGTGCCACCAGCATCTCTTCCAGATCGCCATAAAGATGCTCGACCGTCGCCGTCAGCTCCGGAGGCTCCAGAATGACTTCAGCTTCGTCTTGCAAGCCTTCGCTGATGCGATAGCCTACCCGGTCCCCACGGCGCTCGAACCAGATGATGTTGGAGATGCCTTCTTCGAGCGAATTCCTGACCAGCAGGTTTCCCTCCGCGGTAAATCTCGCAGAGACAGGGACAGAGAATACCGACACGCCGCGGTAAAACAGAAACTTCTCATGCTGGTCGCCGGCAGAAGTATTCACACGTAGGGGCGTCGCTGAGGTCTCTCTTGCCGCGTAGTAATGGTTGTCATTGTCGAGGGAGTCGCGAGGAAAGCTGGCGGCGGTTCCCGGCTCCAGTACGACGGAACTCCATGCGATGCTCCCGTTGGCCGCGTGCTTCCGATAGAGAGCCGCGTCATCGAGACCACCGTCGGGGACCGGGGCCGCAGCGTGCGGATACCACTCGGTGATCAGACCCTTGGAGAAAGCGACGCGCACCGAGAGAGTCACATCGTGCGAAGAATAAAAGTAGAGCACCGGCGTTTCCATGCGCACGGTGGCGCGAAGTCCTTGCTTGAATACTCCCCAGTGAAGGAGCTCGACAAAGCTGGGGAGGTCTTTGGACCGGTAATGGCCGCCGTGGGAGCCGGAGTTCTGGTCGAACGACAGGTCGTTCCAGCTTAAGGGCAACCACTCCACGGCCTGGCCGTCGCTGCCCGCAACCGAGGTAAAGGTACCCCATTCATGGGCGGTCAGGCCGGGGTCCACGGGCCGGCTCTGCGCCACGATAATGCTGGCCCACAAGCAGACCAGCAGCATGCTGAAGGCGGATTTCATAGCTTTCGCGATCCGGGAGTTCATTTCTCCACCCCTCCGGGAGCGATGCTCCGGGCAAGAGCTTCGGAAACCGTTTGCTTATCATCGCCCAGGAAATGGCTGGAGAGATTCCGGGCCAGGAGCGAGTCGTCCTTCGCCCCCGCGATGGCTTTTCGCGCATGCTCCAGGTGAGCTTGCTCGGGACCCTGAAGGGTAATCAGCGCGGCTGCGAATTCCATCTCCGGATCCTTTTGTCCGCGCAGGGCGAGGGCCTTGGTGACCAGACTGTAACCGTCGATCCCCGCGGCCGGGCTCGGGTCTTTGCCGAACCACTGCTTGTAAGCTTCGGCCAGATATCCCGTATCGAACCACGCCAACGCATCCGGACGGCCCGCGGTTTCGCCGGCGGTTGCCCGCTGGTAGAGCTTGGTCAACAGCTCTTTCGCTGCCTGCGGGTCTTTGCGGGCATAGAGTGTTGCGCGGCGCAACGTTTCCATGCGCACGATGACCGGCGCGTTGGCGTCCAGAATCGCGAGCGTGTCCGCAGCCAGGTCTTTGGTTTGGTAACTCTCATTGCCGGACAGGTTCCAGGCGGTGCCGGTCCACGGCAACGATTTTGCATTCCCAATCTCCAGGCGATGGCAGACCAGCGGCGGACCGGCGAGGGCAGACGTTGCCAAACCGGAAAGAATCAGCAGAACGCCGGCGGCAAAACGCGGCGAAAAAGATTTGAATGGTTTCATGGTCCTCGAATCTCCTTTGGGGATGATTCACCCCTCAGGCAGACAAGACGCGACCGGGCGGGAAGTGTTAACAGGATGGAAGTGGAGACAAGATTGGGTAATTGAGTAATTTGGCCATTGAGTAATTGAAAAACCAGACTGTCGTACAGCCCTCAATTACCCATTTACCAAATTACCCAATCTCTCCGGCGCGGTTGCGTGGCTGACTGATCTATTCACTTCTCCTGCGACCACGACCGCTCCCAATGTCGCCACAGGGTAACGTCGCCAAACCCAAGCTCGCTCCACCAGAGGTCGAGCATTTGCGGGTCCAAGCGCAGGATTCCCTCCTGCGTAACCCCGGAGGACGCGGGAACAAGCTGGGCCAGGCGGTCGTACACGCGACCGCGGTCGGATTCCGGCACGCGGCCGAGCAGATGCCAGAGAGTGAGTGCGTCGCGCTTGCGCGATTGGGCAAGCACAACACTGAGCGTGGCAGCGCGCTCTTCCTCCGTGCTGGTGCCCAGATCGAGTTTGGAGAGCGCCGTGCGGAACGGTTCGGACGCGTCTTCGAAGTACGGCGTGCCCGGTCCGGTTTTTCTTTTCGTAGCGCAGACAGCTCCCGCCGGGATAAAAGATTCACGGTCGGCAAGCTTGAAGCCTACCCAGCCCAGAGTGGTGCGCAGCAGTCCGTCGCCCGAATCGTCCACATGCAGCGTATAGACGCAGCCCAGATCCACTGCCACCGCGGAAGGGGTATCCACCACAAACTTGCCCGGCTCGGCCCAGATGGTGGCGTGGATGGTGCCCCTCTCCAGCTCCAGCCGCTTGATTCCCGAGCTGCTCTTGAGCAGGCGCAGGCGCGTGCCCGGGTCCACCTCGATCTCACCCGTTTCTTCAACCCTGATATTGGCCTTCGATGCGCTGTCCGTCTCCAGCACTTGCCCAATGCCGAGATTGCCCGCTCCTTTGGCCGCGCCGATTGTCTGTCCTGCCACCAGCGGCGTGCCTTCCACGCTGGTTACATCCCATCCCGTACGCGCGACAGGGACCACCTTTGCCCGAAACACTACGAGAACTACCGCAACAACCACCAGGACAGCAGCCGCAGCGACTAGCCGCGGCCGAAGAGCCATCAGGACCCACGGACGCTGCCGTGGCTCGGGCTTCGCAATCTCCGGAAACACCGGAGCCGGGCGGTCGTGGCGAAGCTGGCCGAGCGCGGACTCCAACTTCTGAATTTCGGGATCGGGTTCGCCCGAACCATCCCACAGATAATCGTCTCTCATAAAACATTCCTTGTGTTCATTGCCAACATCTCTCGTCTTCCAGCCCGCATCAGACACCGCCGGCTTGCGGCGTGCGCGAGGTCAAGTCGAGCTTCTCGCGTAACTGTTGCATACCCCGGTGCAGATTCACCCGCACCGAGCCGGGAGTCAGGCCAGTCCGTGCGGCAATCTCGGGGCCGGTCATCCCTTCCACCAGCCGCAGCAGCAGCGGCTCCCGGTATGTCACCGGCAGCTCGCGAATGGCGGCGAGAAGGTGCGCGGCTTCTTCGTTCTGGTCGTGCGCGCCAGCTGCCGTTCTTCCCGTCACCTGGTCTTCGGACAAGCTCTCCGGCAACTCGACCTCCGCCACCGCGTGCCGGTGGTAATCATTGGCGCGATTGCGTGCGATCGCGGCCAGCCACGCCCCGAAGCGAGTGACGTAGCGCAGGGTGTGGAGTTGGCGAAGCGCCAGGAGAAATGCGTCGTGGACCATGTCATCCACTTCATTCAGCGGCACGCGAGCCAGCAGGATTCCGTGGACCATTCGCGCATAGCGGTCGTAGAGCCGCCCAAACGCCGCGCGGTCGCCCTGGCGCGCGGCCTCAACCAGCCGCAAGTCGTCAGGCGCGTCGTTGGCGGACGGATCGGTCACGGCCTGAAGATCCAGGCTTGCCGCGAGTGCTTCAACTCTATCTCCCGATGCTGAGGCCATCCGGAACGGACCTCACCTGGGAATACTAGACGCAAACCCGGAGCTGGGTGTTAACAAGCTTTTTCGTAAAGACGTGGCATGCCACGTTTCTGAGACGCGACGGTGTCGCGTCTCAACGCGGGAAGAAGGCCTTCTATTTTTTTGGGGCGCAGACGAAGTTGGCTTCGTCATTGGTGTCGCCTGTGCCTTTATATTTGGCCACCTGCGGATACGGACACAGCGGGCGTGTCATTTTTGTGCCCGCGCTTGGATCGGCACCGTTGTACTTCGTGGCCACGATCCGCTCCGGCGCGATTCCCTTCTCCACCCATTGCTCCAGAGCCGCGTAGATACTGTGCTGTGGATCGGGGAGCGCCGTACCCGGGCCGAGTTGGCCGAAGGAATTCGGTCCCGGCCCGCCGCCGCAGTGCTGCATTCCCGGTACCATGAAGAGCCGGACGAATTGCCCGGTATCACGAGCGCCCATCGCGGTCGTCACACTGTTGTAATAATTAACGGTGTTGAACGCGGAGATGGCCGCATCGCTCCAGCCGTGGTAGATGATGAGCTTGCCGCCGCGCGCCTGAAAGGCCTTCAGGTTGGGGTCGGTGGCATTGAGGTTGCCGGCCTGCTTATCGTCCGCGACCTTGACGCCGCTATCGAAGTTGAAGGTTTTGAAGTCCCAGGCCGGATCGTCGAAGACCATATTGGGGAAGAAGCCGTTGGTGAACTGGTACATCAGGCTCTGGCCGGGCGCGGCCCCGGAGATCCACAGGGGCCAGCCGCCCGGGCCGTCTTCGCCGCCCGGCACGCGGCCCGGAAAGAGCTTCTCGCCCTTGGAATTTCTCGGTCCGGCATACAGCTTCTTGAGCGCCGCGACCTGTGGCGTCGTAAGGCAGCTGTTGGAGTCAGCTTCTTTGCAAAGGATGGTCGCCGGATCAAAACGACATTCCTGAGGATCACTCACCACGCCATCGGCCATGCCATCCTGAGCGTCGCATGCCTTCAGTACTGCGGCGCTGAGGGCCGGTACTTTGGCCGCCGGAATGTAGCTCGCGGGATCGCCCTGCGTGGCCTGCACGTCCCAAGCTCCCGCAGTCAGCAGATGCGTCCAAAAGTTCGCGGGCGCGCCGGCGATGATGCCGTCATAGTCGGCGGGAAAGCGCTGGGCTTCCATCAGGGCCTGGCGGCCGCCATTCGAGCAGCTCGCAAAATAAGAGCGCTTGAGATTGTCGCCGTAGAAAGCCTGGATGATGGCCTTGGCTTTCACGGTCATCTCGTGGATCCCGCGATAACCGAAGTCAACAATGCGATCTGGATGTCCCAGGGCCCAGGTGGCATCGGCTGGGCCGCGCCCGGTGTGGCCGGTATCCGTGGAGGCGCTGGCATAGCCTGCTTTCACCGCGCTCGCCAGGCCCTGATACGTGATGCTTCCCGCAAAGCCGCCGTTCCCCACCCCCTGGTACTTGCCGTTCCAGCCGGTGAGCGGCATCCAGACTTCGATCTTGATGTCGGAATCTTTGGCCGGCTTCACCTCGGCGGTCACCCGGCAAAAGGCCGGCAACTCTCTGTAGAGCGGTGAGGGCGGAAATCCGGCGGGTGGCGCAAAGGCGCCGGCGGCAACGGTCTGAGCCGAAGTAATCGTCGTGTCGGGCAGCTTGAGACTGCTCAGACTCTCGCAGGAAGCCGCAAACGCAGGGGCCGCGGTCAAAACGAAAACGCTGACCAGGAGCAAGAACAAGACCGCATTGGTCGTCCTTCGTGAACTAACATGTGTAGCCCAGCCGCCGACGCTCTGTCTCACGGTGTCTCCTCTCAACCCTCGAGATTTCAAAAGCCTGCCATGCTAACCCATGTTTTGCGCGCTGACAATCCCATGTGCCGGTAGTGGGCTACTTTGAATCGAAGAGCGGGAGCTTCACTTTGAGAATTAAGGTGGCAGGCGTCCACGGATAGGCTGCGGAAGTGCCGGACTTGGTAGCCCTGCCTCCGCTGTCAGAATGCATTCGAAGGCTGAGGGTCCGCTCTGTGCCACACGCCGAGGTCCCGGCTGCCTGTTTTGAGCGTGAGCTGGCAACCATTGATCGGTTCAACGTTTGGTAGCTCATGCACTTGAGTCGTCGTGCTTCCATCATCGCGACGATGTTCTAGCACAGATCTGAATCCAGCTGCCTCGCTGGAACTAAAGTCGTAGAGTCGTACAAGAGCAGTCTTCTCCGTTTTGTCAGGGATGTAACCAAGTTTCACGTGCTTGCCCTCGCATGGTCGCGATCAACAGAAAACAGTAAAGTTTATAATGACAGTGTGAGTTCTGATCCTACAGTCCGCAAGCTGGCCGAGGCCGATTTCCCCACGAGCTGGGGACATTTTCGCATTATGGGTTTTGAAGGCCTGATCCACGGCGACCGCCGCGTGGAAGAGGCTGAGGCCCTGGTGATGGGCGATATCCATGCCGCGCCGCCGCTGGTGCGCATTCACTCGCAGTGCCTTACCGGCGACGTCTTTGGCTCGCTGCGCTGCGATTGCCGCCAGCAACTGGAGATGGCGCTCTCCATGATCGCCCAAGCCGGCGCCGGCGTGCTGGTCTATGAGCAGCAGGAGGGCCGGGGCATCGGACTCATGGCCAAGCTCCAGGCCTACGAGCTTCAGGACCGGGGCCTGGACACGGTCCAGGCCAACGAGCAGCTCGGCTTCAAGGCCGACCATCGCGAGTTCCAGCTTCCCGCGGAGATACTGAAAGCGCTGGGGCTCAAAGCCGTCCGGCTGCTATCCAACAATCCCCAGAAGGTCGCTGCGCTGGAAGCCGCCGGAATCAAGGTCACCGAGCGCGTGCCTTGCGAAGTTGAGGCCCATGCGGCGTCAGAGCGGTATCTGAACACTAAGAAAGAAAAACTCGGCCACCTGTTCAGCGGCCGATAGATCCTTATTCTTTATCCCGAGCGCAGCGAGGGATCCCTATGAGTTCGTAGTGCGCAAGCCGAGCTCGGATTTGGGTTTGCTCTCCTGAGTTTCGCTGTGAGAGCGATCCCTCGCTACGCTCGGGATTTCAGAAGAAGACGGCTGAGGGCCGTCCTGTTCTTCGCCGGCAAATCCCTCAGCGCCGACCTCACCAGCGCCCGATAGACTTCGCTTGCGACGGGCACGCGCTTCAGTTCCCGCAAGTGACGGCGTATGGTCTCCAGATCGCCGCGCTTGACTGGACCGCTGAAGGCTGCGGCGGCGCCTTGCGCCAGATAATTCGCGAGCGTCTGCCGCACGATCGGCGCCATCACCTTGCGGGTCTGCTCACGGCTTAGTCCCGCGCTGCGGCCTACGCGCTCCGCCCACCAGCAAAGGAGATGAGAACGAGCCCAGCGCATGGTATAGCACCTTGGACCTCTTCTTGATCTCGAAGATCTCCCCACCAAGCCGGGCGACAATCCTACGGGCCACTGCGACGGCCTGCGGGTCGCCTTCCACGGCAAAGGCTATTTTCTTGAACCGTGGCCGGGTTCCGGGCACGAAGGTCATCATGGGATGCAGGGAGGCCGCCTGCGCCCCGACGCGCCGCAAAGGCAGCAGCACGTCGCTGGTCAAAGCGCCGCTGGAATGGAAGACGATTTTTCCTTTCCATCCCGGCTGGCGAGCCAGCAGAGCGGCGGTTCCTGGCAGGGCATCGTCGGTATGGCAGAGCCAAACAATGTCTGCGCCGGCGGCGACCCCGGCTTCGGCGTCGGCGCCATTTAAGCCTACGGCTCTCGCTCCCAGTTTCCTGGCCAGCGCCGCGGCCCGTTTTCGCGACGGGGCCAAACTGCGGAAGGCCACAGCTTCAATTCGGTAACCGGCGTCGCGTAGCGCCGGACCCAGGGCCTGGGCCAGGTTGCCGGAGCCGACCAGGGAGATGGTCGGGCGACTTGCTTTCGTCTTGGCTGGCATCGCTCGCGAGGATAGCAGAAAGGCGAGAACCAAAGATTTGGTAATTGGGTAATTTGGTGATTGAGTAATTGAACTGAGAAGAGGGACCCACACTGCCTTTCCAATTGCCCAATTACCAAATTACTCAATTACCCAATCTTTCTTTATGATTGTCCGCATGCCTTCAGCGCGCAAGAAGTCTGCCCAGAGTCTGGTGAAAGTCATCGCTTCCCGCACGGTTTTTCGCGGTCCGGTTTTCAGCGTTGCCTCAGATGAGGTGAAAGAGCCGGGCGGCATACGCGTCCGCCGTGACGTGGTGCGGCATTCCGGGTCCATCGTGGTGCTGGCCGTGGACGATTCCGGTCGTCCGGCGCGGGTTCTGCTCGAGCGCCAATACCGTTATGCCGCGGGAGCCCGGCTTTGGGAGCTTCCCGCCGGGCGTGTGGACGCCGGCGAGAGTAACTTGGCTGCGGCCAAGCGCGAGCTGCTGGAAGAGACCGGCTTTACCGCCGCGAAGTGGCAGAGAGCTCTGTTCTTCTACGTAAGCCCGGGCTTTCTCGACGAGAGTATGGATGTCTTCCTGGCCCGTAAGCTTAAGAAAGGAATGGCCCAACCCGAGGACGACGAGCGCATCGCCGTCCGTTTCTTTCCCCTGGGGCAAGCGGTGCGCATGGTGATGACGGGTAAGATCAAGGACGCCAAGACCATCGCCGGTCTGCTCTGGCTGGACAAAAAGGCCGCTCGCAGATAAAAGAAGTCCTCGATTTTCCATTACGGGTCTCCTGCGCAAGCTGGAGCATGCCAGTCTCCGCAGCGGCATTTTACGGCGGTTCCTGAGCCCTTTCACTTTGCTTTGTGTTGACAGCCCGTGCTAATCGCGGGAAAATAGCTCCAAAGTCAAAGTTGTGGTTTACGGCGCAAAAACCCGAGGGAGAAGGTAACCTCCGGCATCCTGCGTCCTTCCTTAGGCAGTAGGAAGACCCAAATTTGAAAAAAAATAAACAGTCCAGGTAGATCTGTACTGCGTCTCCAGGACAGCTCGGAGTAAGGATCGTGTCTCGAATCAAAGGTAAAGTGAAATGGTTTAACAACGCAAAGGGCTTCGGCTTTATCGGCCGGGAAGACGGCCCTGACGTGTTTGTCCACTACAGCGCCATCCAGTCTGAGGGCTACAAGAGCCTGCAAGAGGGTGATGACGTTGAATTTGAAATCGTCCAGGGCCAGAAAGGTCCGCAAGCCGAAAACGTTACAAAGCAGCAAACAGCTCAGTCCGCCTGATTCTGCTCTGTTCGTTCCATCTCAGAACCCGCTTCTCCCCGGGCGGGTCTCTGACCTCCGCGATAGCGAACCGCGCCCCAAGGCTGGATCGCGGATGTTAAAGTCTGCAAGGTCTGCCGCTCACGCTGACCTTGACAGCCTGTCTGTCGCGCGTCCTCCCTCCGCCAAAAATTAGAGCGGTTCCTGAGTTGCTGTATCCCGATCGGCGGTGGAAGAGCGGCCATTTATGGCCGCGTAAGGTTGTTTTGTAGTTACGGGCTTTAGCCCTGGTGCAGAACATCGCGGGCTACACCAAATGTGGAACCGCTCTAGTCGCGCGCTCGGCTTCCATCATCCCATGCAGGCTTTGCGGACCGAGTAGCTTGGCCGGTTTTTTCGTTCCCGTGGGTCGAACAACTAAGAGCACCAAAAAATTGAGGGATTGTCGATCCCGTAGTCACGCGATCAGGGAAAAAAATCCCAGAAACGAACTCTTTGGTTGTTCAGCCGGCCACGTGCCACGGTGACCGGCCTGCGATTAGAATTGTTTTCGGTGCAGACTGACAACAAATCCGTCGCCAACGTCCTCTATGAAACCGCCGACCTGATGGAGGTCGCGGCCGAAGATTCGTTCCGCATCCGTTCGTACCGGCGGGCGGCAGAAGC
>WNFJ01030741.1_pt2 | contig 23578 bp, 24 predicted proteins | sample 5400461 | NCBI WGS metagenome assembly WNFJ01 (sample SAMN13153349, study PRJNA577476) | soil metagenome | isolation source: 115 cm saprolite on Douglas fir-dominated hillslope | place: USA:California | collected 2013-09-17
CATGAGGATGCCCTGCGTCGCGATTTCACGATGAACGCGCTCTTTTATGATCTCGATCGCCGCCAAGTCCTCGATTGGTGCGGCGGAATGCAGGACGTAAGGCGCCACACGATCCACACAATCGGCGACCCGATGGTTCGGTTCCGTGAGGACCCGATTCGAATTCTGCGCGCCATCAAGTTCGCGGCGCGACTCGACCTAGGCATCGCCGTCGACGTTTACGACGCAATGGCGAGCACGCGCGAAGACCTCGCCAAAGCGGCGCGTCCGCGCCTCTTCGAGGAAATCCTGCGGCTGCTCCGCGGCGGCGCCGCGCGTCGCTCGATGTGGCTCCTCTGGGAGACAGGAGCCATGTCCGTCGTGCTGCCCGAGCTGGCCGCGTTTCTGGACGACGAGGAAGCTACCGACGGGGGTGTGCAGCGCTTCTTCCGCAAGATGCACGCGGTGGACTCGATGACCCGCGGCCGCGCGCGACCGCTCGATGACGTCGCGCTCTGGACCTTATTGCTCAAGGAAAGCATCGACGAGGCCTGCGCAGGCGAGCGAGACAAGTCTCGAGCTCTGGCCGAGTTTCTCGACCCGGTCATAGAGCGCGTGGCGGTTCCAAGGCGCATCGCAGAAGGGGTACGCCGCATCGTGGCCATTCTGCCGCGCTTGGCGGCTGGTCGCGCGGGTCGCTTCGGACGCACCGAGCTCATGGCCCCCGCGCTAGACGTTCTCGAGGCAGAGCTTCTGGCATCGGGGCGAAGCACCGAGACAGCGCAGAAACTTCGTGCAAGCGAGGTCGTCGCCAACGGCGGGCGCCAGCCGTCCACACGCGCCCCCGCAATTCATCGCGATGTGCGCGGGCACCGTGATCGACGCGTCGACTAACCCGCGCGGGGCTCGCCCGGAACCATGGCTCAGCAGGCGCTACCGTACGATTGTCCTGAGGCGTTGCAACTACGGGAAGAACAAGCGCAAACCAGTCGCATTCGTGGGCTGGATACCCTACGCGGCGTCGCCATTGCGATGGTCGTCTGTACCACGCGTTCTTCGCCTCACGATACCGCTGGGCCGCGGGAATCGCCCACAATGGCGTAGTCGGTGTAGACCTGTTCTTCGTTCTCAGCGGGTACTTGATCGCTGGACAATATTTCGTGAAGACGGCTCGCGGAGAGAAAATACCGCTTCTGCAGTTTTACCAGCGACGCTTCTTGCGGACGCTGCCGAACTACTACGCGGTCCTCGCCCTTACCTACGCGGTCGTCACCGGATCCTTCGGCGAACCCTGGCCGTCACCATGGAAATACCTCGTTTTCCTCCAGAACTTCGGGATTGTGTTCTCCGCAGTTATCGTGACCTGGTCGCTTTGCATCGAAGAGCATTTCTATCTCGTCTTCCCGATCGTCGTAAAACGCCTCCTCTCCGCGCGAAGCGCGCGGCTCAGTCTTGCGGTCGCCGGGACCGTCCTTGCCAGCCAGGTCGTCATCCGCGCGCTCCTCTGGCTTTGGGTGCGCCCCGATCTCGCCGCGTCTGGATACACTCCGTATTTTCAATACTTCTATTTCCCGACGTTCACTCGTCTCGACGGGTTGACGCTCGGAGTCGGGCTCGCGGCGGTCCACCGGCTTCGCCCCGAGCTCTACGCGCGGATCGCACCGCACTATGGGAGAGAGCGAGCTCGCAGTGTGGTTGCTTAGCTGTCCGCTCATCCTCGCGGCGGGGTCAGTGTTGTACTTCTTGGTCGAGCGCCCATTCCTAACGTTGCGTAATCGGCTGACGGAACGGGAGTCGGTGGCGTAGTCGTGCTCGAGGCGCCGCACGAAGCGGGTGGGCGGCGTCGAGTCGACTCAACTTCGCAACGCGCCTGCGAGCTCGCCCGCATCGCGTATCGGCAGTGAGCAGGTGCGCCCGCGGCAAACGTAGGCTACCGGCACGGCCTGCGCCGCCTTGCCTTCGCTGAGGGCTCGGCAAGCTTCGAGCGCGGCCGAATCCGCTGGATCGGCCCACGCAACGACTCTATCGGGCAGGTAAGCTTGGTGCACTTCGCGTGCGAGCGCCTGCGTAGCATGGCTGGCTCTCGACCCCACAAGCACGACGTCCACGGATCCGCGAAGTAGCCGATCCACGAGAGATACGGTCACGGGCATGCCCATGGGACTTTCGGCCGCCGCCGTCGCAAGTCTCTCCAACGCACGCTCGGCAGTTTCGGTATAGCTCGGCTGGACGAGCGCACCCAGGCGCAAGAGAAGTTTGCACGCGATCGCCCCGCCGCTCGGCACAGCGTGATCGAATGGATCCTTGGCGCGGACCAGAATGGGCTCTCCGTCGTCCGCTGTGAAGAAAAAGGCATTCTCGCGGGGGTCATGGAAGTGCGCCAGGATGGACTCGGCCAGCGACCGCGCCAGAACAATCCAGCGCGGCTGGCCGGTGGCCTCGTAGAGGTCGAGGGCCGCATCGCCTACGAAAGCGTGATCATCGAGAAAGCCGGGGCCACGCACGATTCCATCTTTGCAATGGCGCATGACGCGCGCGCGTGTGGCTCCTTCCGGCACGACAAGGGCGGTCGTGACGAAGGCCAGCGCGCGCGCCCCTGCATCCACCATCGCTTGATCGCCAAGCGCTGCTCCGGCCTGCGCCAACGCGCCCGCCATGAGCCCGTTCCAGCTCGCGAGGATCTTTTCGTCACGAAACGGTCTAGCCCTTTGGCTGCGCGCGGCGAACATGCGAGCCTTCGCACGCTCGAGCGCCGCCTGCGTGTCGTTCAGCGACAGCGACAGCGAAAGCGACACTTGCTGCAAGGTCGACGGGGTATTGAGGACGGTGGCCCCGCTTTCCTCGAAATTTCCCTCCTCCGTTACGCCGAATGCGAGCTTCGCCACGCGCGCGGCCTCGTCATCGCCCGCGCATGCCGCGTCCACCTCGGCGCCCGTCCAAACGAAGAACTTGCCTTCCTGCCCTTCGCTGTCGGCATCTTGCGTCGCATAGAACGCGCCGTCGGGCGAGGTCATTTCCCGCGCCACGTAATCGGCAATCTGCCGTGCGGTTCGCTCGTAAAGAGGGTCGCCGAGACTGCGCCATGCGTCGGCGTAAAGCCGCAAGAGCAGCGCATTGTCGTAGAGCATCTTTTCGAAATGCGGCACGAGCCAGCGCTCGTCGGTCGAGTAGCGGTGAAAACCACCGCCGAGGTGATCCCAAATGCCACCGGCCCGCATCGCGTCGAGGGCCTTGCGTACACGCCGCTTGTCGCCGATGCGGAGCAGCAGATCGAGCGCCATCGTATTCGGGAATTTCGGTCGGCGTCCGAAGCCTCCGTGTTCCTCGTCGAACCGTTCGACGACCTTTTTGGCCGCAGCAGCGACGATCTCGGCGGATACGCCTCCACCCTCACGAGCCTCCCCCGCGGTGACGCGCGCGATGGCATTCGCAACTTCGCCGGCCTGAGCGTCGACTTGCTCGCGCCGTAACCGGTACGCCTCGGACACTCCTAGCAATATTTTGGGGAATCCCGGCAGGCCGTGGCGATCGGTCGGCGGGAAGTACGTGCCTCCGAAAAACGGTCGCTGCTCGGGCGTGAGAAACACCGTGAGCGGCCACCCACCGCTGCGTCCCATGAGCTGCACGACGAGCTGGTAGACGTGGTCGAGGTCCGGTCGCTCCTCGCGGTCGACTTTGATGTTAATAAACTCCTGATTCATCAGCTTTGCAATAACGACTCGCGTTCCATCACGTGGCACCAGTGGCAGGCCGAATACCCGATACTAAGGAGGATGGGTTTGTCCTCGCTCCTCGCCTTCTCGAGGGCTTCCGCCCCCCACGGGTACCAGTCGACGGGATTGTCGGCGTGCTGCACGAGATACGGGGATGCCTCTCGAGCGAGTCGATTGGGCATGGCGTCACCCAAGCAAGCGGCGTGTCAATTCACCGTGACTTCGACGCGAAGCAGCTTTCGCCCGATGAAAAGGTAGTCGCCGTGCGATAGCTCTCTCTCGGCCTTGATCCGCAGGTACGTCCCATTTCGGCTGTTCAGGTCCGTGAGCGTAATCTTGCCCCCGCTCTCCTCGAGCTTGCAATGGGCGGCGCTCATGTAAAGGTCGCCGGGAAAGTTCAGGTCGCCGCCTTCGCGTCCGATCTGAAGCGCCCGCGCTCGGGCACATATGGCCATTCCGGGGCCTCCTCCTTCGAGGATCTGCACAATCTTGAACTGGGCTTGGTGCTTCGGAGACGAGTAGAAGTAAGTGCCGTCGGGCGCAGGGCCGTCGTTGGCGCGCGGCGGACCCTCCACGCAGAAAAGCTGTTCGCCCGCGAGAAAGTAATCACCCGCCGAAGCATCGACGGTGCCGCGCACGCGCCAGAAAACCCCGTTGAGCGAAGCCTCGTCGCGCACCACGAGCTTGCCGCCGCGGTAGAAGAGATTTGCATGCCTCGGCGAGACGAACGGATCATCGGGGAACACAAGCTGTCCGTTGCGTCCGACGATATGTTGCTCTGCGTTGAGCTGATAGCTGAGGCCCTCGATGCCGTCGCCGCGGATCAGTATGAGCTTGGCTTTTCCTGGCACCTGAAGCTGTCCGAAGAACTGTGTTCGCGCGCTTAGAATCTCGGGCGGTATCGCCGCGCCGCAACGCCCGCAGAACTTGTGGCCCAGCGGTACGGGCGTTGAGCAGGACCTGCAAACGTAATTCTTCGCCTGTTCCATTAACTCCTCCAGAGCGGGCTCGGAGAGCGCGAGCAGCGTGGCATGCGAATCGTCGTCCGAGCCCTCTTTACCAAGGGCGCCCGACGAAGATAGCGCTGAATCGGTGGTTTGGGCACGCGCACTGACGGCAGCGGCCGCCTCAACACGGGCACCAGACGGCGGCCGGCGCGGGCGGAGGTCATTCTTGCCGAAAAGCGTCGGAGGCGGCTCGGAGATGCCTGCCTGCGCCTGCACGGCGGGTGCCGGCTGCCTTTCGACCGGTTCCCCTCCGAGGGCAAGATCCTCCCCGCAGACGCATTTTGCGCTGCCGAGGGCGCTGAAACGGTCGCAGTGTCCACAGACGACGCCGATCTCGAGGGGAGCCATACGGCAAGACCGAGAGCTTACCAGATGACCGTAAGACGGCTCTTGGCATCGCTGAATCCCGCCGCACCGACGATACGGAAAAGGATGTGCTGACACGTGCTTGGCTCGACCTGGCCGTAATCGCGCGAATCGAGGTGGATGTGCCGATCGTCGCTCACCAGAAACCATTTCCCTGGTTCGACGGTTGCCTTGATCGCCGGCAAGGGGCTTTCGCTGTCGCGTAACACAGAAAAGCTCCTACCCGCGTACTCTTCCTCGGCGCAGTCCAGCTCTACTTCGGTGTTCTTGGTTGGGTCGAGGACCGTCGACCGGGGAGGGTCGCAGCGACGCGGGCTCGGCGTTCGCCGGCCGTCGATGCTCACGATCTCGCGGTTGATGTCTAACACGTCGCCGTAGCGTCCAATCGCCCGTGCGACGATGAACCGCCCTGGAGCCTGGGGATCCGCGCACCGCAGCAAGTGGCCCCGCTCGACCGAGCCACGTCGGGCAATGGTGACGATATCGCCCGCCGCGAGCGTTGGCGCAACCGACGCTGCCAGCAATGGATCGTCAACGGGCAACGTCCACACGTCCAGGACGAAGTAATACAGCATTGCCGACACTACGCCCGCGATGCCGAGCACCCAGGCCACGAAGTTGAGCGACCCGCGCATGCGGGCAATTGTTGCACGGCCCGGTGAGCTCGCGGGATCGAACGCTCGGCGGGGCGACGGGGCTCGCATTTCGGCTTGGCTGCGCGGTAGGGCGCACGCTCGACGGGCGGCGTTGTCGCTGAGGCGCTCCGCTGCGATCGATTGCATCAGGAACCAGCGGCGTCCGAGTTTCGGGGTGGCTGCGCGGGGCCCGCTGGCTCGTTTCGATCGTTAGAGCGCCTCAGCGACACCCCACCGCCTCTTCCGCGCCGAAACGCCGCCCGCCGAGCTCTTTTTCGAGCGACGAAACTAGTCGCTAGGAACGGCATCGATTGCCGCTCGCAAATAGGTGCGGGCGCGCAACGCCAGCGGCCCGTCGGGATGATCGCCGAGCCAGGTTTGGAAGGCTTCGGCCGCGCCGCGAAAGTCACCACTCCGATAACTGGCCACCCCGCGCGCATAGGCGGCCGGATAAGCTGGGTCGACGGCAGACAGACGAGCAATGTGCTCGAGTCGCCATTTCTCCGTCCCGACGCGCTCCACTTCGTCCAGCGCGCGGCACTTGGCCGCGTCGGGAGCACTACGCCGAGCGGCTGAAATCGCGTCCCGCATAGCTTGCGATGGGTGGGGCCGCGACAAGTAGAATGCGTAAAGGGCTCGCTCCTCGTCGAGCGAGAGCTGAAACGCCTTGCGCCCGTCCGCTGCAATCAGTGCATTCCACATCCGTTTGTACATTGCGCGGAGCGCAGCCTCGCCGGGAGCGAGTGAATGCCTTTCGCACCAGTCCTGCGCTCTCATCGAGCGAATGAAACCCCCGGCCACCGCTTCAAGCTCCGCCGATTCGACGCCGGTTGACTCGAAACGCCGGACTTCCGACATGAAGACTTCGAGCTGAAGCGAACGTAGCTCGAGCAGCGCTTCGTCGCCGAAAGGCAGCGCCTCAATCAGGGCGGCGTCGACGGCTTGCCGCGCCGTACCCAGGTCGCGCACATCCGCTTCGCGTGCCTCTAGACTGTGAAAGTCGCGAAGCGACGAACCAAGAGCCCGCACCGGTCCAGGCAGCGGGTCCCGCCGCGCCCTGGCTGCGAGAGCCTCGTCCGCTTCGAGAACCCTGGCCAGTCCGCGCGAGTCCGCAACTGGCAGCGGCACCAGGTCGGGCGTCGCTCGTCTTGGCAAGAGGAGAACACCGAAGGCGATCGCAACGCCGATCGGTACGATCGCGAGACGCATCGCATCTCGAAACTCGCGCTCTACGCCTAGGCCGGCCACCCTCTGCTAATGGTAGCATCCAGGAAGGCCCGTGAAAGAGAAGACCCCGATCGATCTTCGTCACCATCAGCGTGCGGCTCTCAGTTTGCAGGTCGAATTCGTGGTGAAGGGATCCACCGAACGGGTTTCTGGCCGGGCGACGGACGTTTCGCTCGGAGGCATGTTCATCGAGACGGCGAAACCACCTGCATTCTCCCAAGAGCTCGTGGTGCACTTGACCCCGCCAGGACTCAAAAAGCCGACCGCCCTGAAGGCGGTTGTTCGCTGGACCCGAACCGGGGGCATGGGAATTCAGTTCGGCCTTCTCGGAGCGCGAGAGACACACGCCATCACCGAGCTGACCCGCTCGGAACGAGAAGAGAAATGACCGCGGTTCTCTTCAGATAGGTGTTTCCGCTCCTTGTCAATTCGTAAAGTCGATAGGGATGGCGGCCGTGCCGTCATGGGCGAAGTGAGTCTTGTAGATCGACTTCGTGGCGCACTCGTTGACGTCCCGGGCGACGGGGGGTTCGAATCGAGCCGACCGGACGCTGCCGTCCGTACTCAAGTCCAATAGAAGCACTGTGCGCACGACGACTATGACGTTCTCAGCGTGAGGTCGTTCCGCCATGCAAGCGCGAACGGCGTTGGCCAGATCGACTTCAACATCCGCATCGGACCGCGGTGCAGCAGCAGGCGGCGCCGCCTGCCCCGTGTGCATTTCGGGCCGATCAGCGCCGGCTTCTCCCGATGCCGCGCGAGTCGACGGCGTTTCCGTTCTCGTACGCGGGGCTTGAGGCCTTGCGGTGGCGGCGATGGATACCGCCGACCGAATCGCAACGGGAGTACGTAAAGCCGACGGCTCGTGCGTCACGGTCAACGTCCCGGGCACGTTGGTCGTCACGAAATCCGCGTGCGCCGGCGCAGCGACGAGCGTGGCCGGCAGCGCGCCCCCTTTGAGCAACTGGCCAATCGATACGACGCCTTCACTCAAATCGACTGCCACGCGTTCCCCCGTCCGAGCCACGCGGAAGTGGGTGCCGTGCACTGCTACCCGAGAATCCTCAATGTCTACCGCAAACGCTTGTCCAGTGGCCACCGGGACAACCCGCGCTTCCACCGCGCCTTGCTCGAGCGTGAGCACGAGCGTGCCGCCTGTTGGGGGGGCGTCCGCAGACGAATGCTCGACATGGAACCTCGCCCGCGACTCGTGCTCCAGGATCATCGTGAGTTTACCCGCGCGCTCGAGCGTTACGCTGACGTCCCGCGGTTCGATCACGTCGCCGGGGCGGACGACTGCACCACGCATGGCGGGTGCTCCGTTGACCAGGACGACCCCCTCCCCCTCCCTATCCATTCCAACGATTGCGCCCGCGCTTTCGTCCTGGCCGGCGATCGTCCCAGGGACCGAAATCGGCCCGCGTCGGCGGCCAAGCGCTACTGCCACGATAGCTGCACCCGCCACGGCCAACGCGGCGAAGTGCCAAGCGCGCGGTCGGAACGATGAGGAAGAGAGGCGTTCGGCGCGTCGCTCTTTGCGGATGCGGTCGAAGAGAGCGGCGTCGACCGAGTCCCAATTGATGTTCTGAGCCTCTCGTGCCCCGAGCTCGCTCCGGGCTTCGCGCACCAGCTTGTCGAGCCGATCGCTCATCACGCTTCCCCTGCCTCAGTGGCTTTGGAGAAGCTAAGCCCCAGCGTTGCCAGGGAAGGCTCATTCTCCAGCAACGCCTCGAGTTCACGGCGTGCGTAAAAGAGACGCGTTCGTACCGTGAGAACGGGTGCGCCCACGATCTTGGCGATCTCGCTCGGCGCGAGACCCTCGAGGTCGTGCAGGACGAAGACAACCCGTTTCTTGTCCGCCAGGCGGTCGAGCAGCCGTCCGAATGCACGAACTCGCTCGCGACGCTCGGCATCTTCGTCGGGCCTGACTTCGGCTTCGGCTGTGACTTTCTCCTCGGGAGGCGCCTTCGCAAATACCGGGCGACTTCGCGCGGCGCGCCGATGCATCAGGACGACGTTGATCGTGATGCGGTGCAACCATGTGCCAAACTTTGCTTGCCCCCGAAAATCTTTCAGGCTTCTGTAGACTTGGACGAAAACTTCCTGGATGACGTCCTCTAGCTCCGAGGGGGCGCCTAACATCCGGTAGACGAGCCGCGCCACGTTGGCGCGGTGGTTCTCGTATAGCTGTCGGAACGCCGCTTCATCGCCGGCGGCCGCTCGAGCGACGAGTGCCTCCTCATCGGACATGCGAGCCATTATCCCTCGCACGCCGTGCAGGCGGCTAGCCGGCAGTGTGAGGAAGAAAGCCCCGGGGGGCCGGGCAATGTAGGCGATCAGCGACACGCACTAGTATTCGGTGCGCGGCATGCTCTTGCATTCAAGCGGCCGGGGCAGGCGGCCTTGGCCCTTAGCGCGCGCGGTTTACAAAATCGCGCAGGTCCGACACGACGAGGACAACGACGGCGGCGGCGGCCGCAATGAGCAGCATGGGCCGAGAATGCCGACGGACGCAGGTCTTGGCCCAATTTGTTGCAAGCGCTTGGGTCCCGAGCCCACGCCTTGCGCCTTGGCCCATGGCTTCCGGCTGGGGGGTTTGGGGGGAGCGGCCTCGCCCCCCCCATGACCGACGTGGCTGAAGCCCCGGGCCGGAACGGAGCCGCGCCGGAGGCGCGGCGGAGTGAGGCTCATGCTGAACCGGATTTCTTTTTAGAAAAGCGCTCGCAGATCCGTTTGGTCCTGCTTTTTCTGCTCAAGTAGGTGGTTTACAGCCCGCAGAATGCGCGTCTTCGTGGGTCCGCTCAACTGCCCGCCACCAAGCGCCGCCTTCATCGCACGACCGGTCACCGGACGGCCAGAGCGCGGCTTGCGAGTTTCCTTAGGTGTGGTGCTTGCCGAGTCGCCTGCCCCGCGAGCTTGCCGCTTGTTGAACCGAATGGAACGATCCTCAGGGCGCAGATGCTCGAGCTTGCGCGAAGCGATGATGATTCGGCGTGGGTCAAGCTTCTTGGAAGCGATAAAGCTCGCAAACTTCGAGCTCTCCTTCGTCTCTTTCGTCTTGGCGGCGGCCTTCTCGGCACCGGCCGTCTCGCTCTTCTCGGGAGCGGATTTCTTGGTCGCGGGCTTCTTGGTCGCAGGCTTCTTGGTCGCGGTGTTCATCAATCGTACGCCTCAGCAAACGGGGCGGGGAACCTACAGGACTTACCCATGGCAAAGCAAGGTTCGAAGAGTATGACTAATAGGCGGCCCCTGCGCGGCTCTGCCGCGGAGCGGCCGACATGAACGTATCGAGGAGGCCCTTATGGCACAGCTCTCGCCCGTTTACATCGTCGCAGCGGCTCGCACTCCGATAGGGTCGTTTCTCGGAGCACTCACTTCTGTGCGCGCTCCAGAGCTCGGTGCCACGGCCATCCGCGGCGCGCTCGCCCGCGCGAGGCTCGCACCCCAGACCGTTGAGGAAGTATTCATGGGTAACGTCCTCTCGGCCGGGATCGGTCAGGCGCCCGCTCGGCAGGCCGCGATCATTGCAGGAATTCCAAATACTGTTCCTGCGACGACGGTGAGCAAGGTCTGCGGCTCAGGCCTACAGGCGGTCATTCTCGGTGCGAAGACGATTGCCCTGGGCGATGCTGAAATCGCCGTTTGTGGGGGCATGGAGTCGATGTCGAACGTGCCTTACTATCTCGACAAGGCTCGCAACGGCTATCGCATGGGAGACGCCAAGATCGTTGACGGAATGATCTTCGACGGCCTTTGGGATCCGTACAACAACGTTCACATGGGGTCTTGCGGCGATCGCTGCGCATCGGAGTATCAAGTGTCCCGCGCGGAACAAGACGAGTTTGCGAAAGAGAGCTTTCGCCGTGCACTGGCGGCCCAAAAGGAGGGGCTCTTTGAGGCCGAGATCGAGCCGGTCCAGGTTCCTCAAAAGAAAGGCGAACCACTGTCCGTCAAGGGCGACGAGGGACCTTCCAAGGGGGATCCATCGAAATTTGCGACCCTGAAGCCGGCATTCTCGAAGGACGGGACCATCACGGCGGCCAATGCTTCGAGCATCAACGACGGGGCGAGCGCTCTCGTGCTGGCAAGCGAAGGAGCGGTGAAGAAGCATTCGCTCACGCCCCTCGCGCGGATCGCCGGTTACGGAGGCGCGGCACAAGCGCCCGAGCGGTTCACGACCGCACCGGCCAAAGCGATCGACAGCACGCTGGCACGTTTGGGCTTGAACAAGAACGAGATTGACCTCTACGAAATCAACGAGGCGTTCGCTGTCGTCACGATGGTCTGCAGCCGATTGTGCGACTTGGACCCTCAGCGGGTGAATGTTCGTGGAGGCGCGGTGGCGCTCGGCCACCCCATCGGCGCGTCCGGCGCGCGCATCCTGACGACGCTCCTCTATGCCATGTCCGACCGCAAGGCCAAGCGCGGCCTGGCAAGCCTGTGCATCGGCGGAGGCGAAGCGCTTGCCGTCGTGGTAGAGCGTTAGTCTGCGGCGATGAACACGGATTGGCAACCAGCGTTCATTGCGGTCAGTGCCCTAGTCGGAGAGCCGCTTGATGCGACTTTGCTAGCTCTTGGCGGAAACGAACAAGAGAAGTTGCTGCAAGGCCTGCGAGCCCCGTCTCGAGAAACGCGGGCCGTCGCGATCGCGCGGGTCGCGGCAGAGGTTGCCATGGCGCTGGACCGGCTGAGGCTCGGTTGACACCCATTGCGCGCATCGTTCGTGGAGGCGCTGCCACGTCGACCCTGCCACTGCTCGCGCCCGGGCTCGGCCACGTAGCGCGACGTCGAATCGCCCGCGAAGAGCTGGCGGCGCGGATCGAGGCCGAACGGATTTTGCTCGAGGCCCGCGAAGAGGCGGACTCGCATCTTACGCAGGCCCGATTGAAGGCGATGGAGACAGCAGCCGCGGTGCGGCGCGAGGCAGAGGAGCAAGCTCAGACAGAGCTTGCAGCCCGCTGGCTTGCTCTTCGATGCCGCGAAGAGCAGCAGCCCGAGGCCGAAGTCCAGCGCGTGATTGCGCTTGCGGTGGCACTCGCCGAGCGCTTGCTAGGAGCGTCTTTGGAACTCGACCCGGGGCGGGTCGTGTACTTGGCGCGTGCCGTCATTGCCGAGGCCCGCGGTGCACGGCGCGCCGTGGTGGACGCTCACCCCCTGGACGCTGCAGCACTCCGAGAACACTTGATGACCGCGGGCCTCGACGTACAGTCGGTCGAAGTTCGTGACGACGGGGCTCTTGCCCGAGGAGAGCTTCGACTGCACACCGACGTAGGAACCATCGATGCCCGGCTCGCCCCCCGATTCGAGCGGCTCGCCGCCGCCCTCCGCGACGCCCTCAAGTGAGGGCGCGATTCGCCCCCCCACGGGCGATGCGCGCTACGGTTCAGCCGCTGGGCCGGCGGACGGCGCTATTCGTCCACTCGCCTGGCGCACCAACCTGGGGCTGTTCGCAGCCACGGTAGCGAGCGCATTTCTCACCTACTTTGGATTGTACGCAGATGGGCACGGACCTGCCGCCGTATTGCAGGCGGCCCAGTTCACCGGCGCGCTCCTCGGCATCCTGCTGGCGCACGAGTTTGGGCACTTCATCGCGGCACGCATTCACAAGGTCGACGCGTCGTTGCCCTATTTTATCCCGCTGCCGCTCCTATCCCCCTTCGGGACGATGGGGGCGGTCATTCGCATGCGGTCGGTCATCCCCACGCGCCGCGCCTTGCTCGACATCGGCGCCTCGGGACCGCTCGCGGGCCTCGCCCTGGCCATCCCGCTGTACGCGTGGGGCGCCGCCCACTCACGGCTCGTTGCCCTCGATTCGCTGGAAGGAGGCATGCAGCTTGGGGACTCATTGCTGCTGCGCATGCTCGACCGGTGGTGCGCCCCCCATGTTCCGCCCGGCATGGATCTGCTCCTTTCGACGGTCGCGTTTGCGGCGTGGGGCGGGATGTTCGTCACGATGATCAACCTGCTCCCGGTGAGCCAGTTGGACGGCGGACACGTTGCCTTCGCTTTGTTCGGGACCAGACAGAACCGAATCGCGATGTGGGTGCACCGGTCGATGCTGGCTTTTTTTCTCGTCAGCTTGGCAAGCTTCGTCTTTCGCGACATCCGCGCCGGGCTTGGCTTGTGGCACCTGGGACGACACGTCTACAACTCGGTGCCCTGGCTCGCGTGGTTCGAGGTTCTCGCGATACTCGGCGAATTGACATCGCGGCGCCGCACTTCCGACGCTGGCAGCGCACCTCTCGGCGTCCGCACGCGGGCTTTTGCGACGCTGGGGTTAACCGTTTTGGCCGGATTGCTGCACGACAGCCATTCGGTCGTCGTTTGGACAGCCTGGTTCGCAGGTGTCTCGGTACTGCTCATTATGGAGGCGCGGTGGGGAGCGTTGCATCCGTCGAGCGCCATGCTCGATCATCCGCCCACGGGGCCCGCCCCGCTGACGTTCGGACGCTCCGTCGTTGCGATCGTGACCCTCATCTTCTTCGCGCTGCTGTTCATGCCGACGCCTTTCATACTTTGACCCGGTTCAGCATGACCGGTGGGCAGAGCGACAGCCCAATGGGCTGCTCAGACCTTGACTTCGTAGTCTTCGATTACGGGGTTAGCGAGCAACTCGTCGGCCATGCGCTGCAGCCGGTCGACGAAGTCCGGCGCGCCGGCGTGCGCTTCGTCGACATCGATTTCGATGATCTTGCCGACCCGCACACTGTCGATCCCGGCGAAACCAAGCTTTCCGAGCGCACGGCGCACGGCGTCTCCCTGCGGGTCAAGCACCTCGGGCTTGGGTCTCACGATGACAGCTACCTTCATGGCTTCGTTCCCAGGCCCAGGTTTCTTTTCATGCGTTCAAGCGGCGGCTCGGCGTTGGCCACGAACGACTCGCCCGTGATCTGCTCGTAGGCGGCGATGTAACGCTGGGCGGCGCCAACGCGCACGTCGTCGGGCATGGCAGGCGCATCGCCATCGCCGCGGTACCCCTGCTGGAGGTACCACCGGCGCACGAAATCCTTGTCCAGCGGGTCCGGGTCTTGCCCCGCATTGAAACGCTCGTCGTAGGTTGCGGCCTTCCAGAAGCGCGATGAATCCGGAGTGTGGATCTCGTCAATGACAACAAGCTCGCCGTCTTTCGTGCGCCCAAACTCGTATTTCGTGTCGACGAGCAGGAGTCCCCGCTCGGCACACAATCCCTCGCCTGCGGCGAAGAGCTTCATGGCAAGAGCGGCTGCTGCGTCAAAGTCCGCGGAAGTCACCTTGCCGGTCGCAAGGATCTCCTCGCGAGAACCGGAGACGTCGTGCTCGCCCTTGGGGGCTTTCGTCGTCGGCGTCAGGATGGCGCATGGAAGCTTTTGGTGTTTCTTGAGCCCCTCAGGCAGCTTGTGACCGCAAAAGACGCGCACTCCGCGCTCGTAGTGAGTCCAAAGGCTCGTGGATGTCGTTCCCGTCGCATAGGCGCGTACGACCATCTCGACGAGGATCGGCGTGCATTCGACGCACTCGAGAACGTTCGGATCGGCCAGACGAATCAAATGGTTGGGTGCGACGTTTTTTGTCTTGTTGAACCACCACGCGGCAAGTCGATTGAGCACCTGTCCCTTGAAAGGCACCGTGCCCAACACTCGGTCGAACGCGCTGATGCGGTCGGTGACTACGATGAACCGCTTGTCTCCGCTCGTGTAGTTATCTCGGACTTTGCCCTCGTACTTCGCCCCGAGCTTGTCCAAGTCGGTCTGTGCGAGGCAATGCGGAAGAGCCGCGCGAAGGGTAACGGTGTCGACCATTTCGTCTGCTACTAGCGCATCCGTCGGCATGGCGGAAAGGGGGAGCCGTCGAGGGCTCTCTTCGCGGCCGAAAGCGCGAGGAAAAAAGCGCACGAAAGAGCCTGTCTGGACATTATACCATACGGGGTATTATACTATCGATCCTGTAAACAATTCATGCACACCATTCGAGAGAAACAGAAGCTCATCGCGCGCATCCGGCGCATCCGGGGGCAGGTCGAGGCCGTCGAGAAGGCCCTGGTCGAAGAGAGGGGCTGCTACGAGGTGTTGCAGACAGTCACAGCCGCGCGCGGGGCACTCAACGCCCTCGTGGCGGAGCTAATCGAAGACCATGTTCGGGCCCACGTCCTCGATCCCGACGAGAAACTCCCGGCATCGCGCTCACGCGCGGCCGAGGAGCTGATCGACGTGGTGCGGGCTTACGTGAAGTAGGGCGGGCAGCGCTCCGAGCAGGAACAGGAAAGCGCATGGCGGCCAAGCGTGCGGCCACGGCCGCGGTTGTAGTGTTTGCAGCTTGTTGGTCCGGTGAGACGCGGGCCCATCATGAGGCGCTGTTCGGTCCGCAATCCTCGCTGGCAGTCGAATCGGAGGGGTTTGTCAGCACTCAGATGCACGTCAAAGTCATTGGGCGCGGCGAGTCCTACGATCGCGAGACAGTCTACATCGTGAGCGGCGGCATCAGCCCGTGGCGCAAGGTCCCTTGGAGCGTGACGCTCATCCAGCCATTCACCTACGAAGCCGCGCACGCGCCAACGGCGAGCTCGGTCGGGCCGTTAGCGACGTGCGATTGCTTTGCCCGTGAAAACCTCATCGTGAGCAGCGCCTATCGTTTGGAGTTCAAGGGGCTGCAGCGCGCCTGGGACAATGACGGGAACTTCGCGCTCTTGAGCGCCGCGTTGGAGCTGCCCACCGGCAACAAGGAGGCCGAGCCGCTGCACGGTCCATTCAACTACATCGTCGCAGGAATGACGGGCTTCGGATGGCACTCGCTCGCCGCAGTGATCCTCGGTTATTACCGGATCAATAGCAGCGATGGCGCCCGTTCGAAGAAAGGCAACAACGGGTTCGCCGGGCTCGGCGTGACGTACACACCCATCGACACCTCGGATCGGCTAATTAGCGTGCAGCTGGGCGTCGCCGCCGAGTTCCACGAAAAGGACGTGTTTGGCGGGGTGCCCATCGACGACACCGGCGGATGGGAGCTTCTTGCCAGCCCGACGCTCGTTTGGTCACCGGCCAAGGGCATGCGGCTCTTCACCTACGTCTCCTTGCCATTCGCGCAGGACTATCGGTCGCCCGCCCAGGAAGACCGATGGCGAGCGGGGCTCGGAATCATCTATTCGTTCGAACGCGGAGCGCCATGAGGCAGCCACCGGCGCATGTCGCACGACTGTGCGCACGAAGGCCGTTCTTGTCGACAATTGCGGCTCGCTGGCGGACATAGCGGTATCTTGCAAGGCAACCCCGCGACCCTATGCGAACGGCAGTGAGAACCATGGTTCAAGGAGTGGCTCCCAAAGCGGCTTCGTCCGGCGGGCACGCGTCTTGAAGCGTGAGATGAGTACGAATGCCCAAAGCCACGCTGATTCTGTTCTGCCTCTTGGTCGCTTGTGGCGGTGATGCCTTCACCGCGGCGGTGCCTGACGATGCAGCGACTGACCGTTCGGCGGTTGTACCAGACGACGGAGGAGGACCCACCCGGGACCCAGATGTCGGTAGGGCCGCCGATGGGGCCTATGCGGGCGACACGCAGCCCAACGGACAAGGGGATGCACCGTTCGTAACGGAAGCGGCGGACGATCGATTCGTGGGAGCCGACAGCGTAGCGAGCGACGAAGATGTGGTCGAAGCCGGCGTCGGATCGGAAGCCGGCAACTCCACCGATGCCGCCGCCGCGGACGCGGCCGTCGAGACCGGACCCACCGACGCGGCCCTCGAGACCGGACCCACCGACGCCACCTCCTCAGACACGGCCGTCGAGACCGGACCCACCGACGCGGCCCGAGAAGGCGCGAGCGAAGGCGGCGAGGCTTGCACACCGTCGGTTTTCTATTTCGACGGAGACGGCGACGGATACGGAGGAACGACCTCGTTCACTGGATGCGAGCCCCCAGCCAATGGTTCGTGGGTGCGCACCGGAGGCGATTGCGATGACAGCAAGTCCGACGTAAACCCGAGCCAGACGGCCTACTTCGCCCACGGATACGTCCCCACGGGAAAGTCGACGACGTCGTTCGACTACAACTGCGACGGCCAAGAAACCGAGTCCGGCAATTCGGCGAAAGCGGGTTGCTACGGGGGTCTGAATTGCTTGGGCTCAGGATACGTGGCCGCCACCCCGCAGCGCAGTGGACCGGGAGTCGATCCGTTCTGCGGAAGCGATCATGCAGTCACGTGCGCTCTTCAAAGCCTCACCTGCACGGCGGGCCCGCAACAGCAAGTAGCTCCGATCACCTGTCACTAGATCGCGCGGGCCAACGGGATCAGGTTGAAACCCCCGGTCGACGGTCGCGTACGTGGAACGCCGGAGAGCTCTGGCCTTTGTGTGGCCCCATCCCCGAGCTACAGAGGAAACTCGTCGTACAGGGCATGGGCAGCAACATCACCGCACGGGTGGCGAAACTGGCAGACGCAGCGGATTTAGGTTCCGCCGCCGAAAGGCATAAGGGTTCGACTCCCTTCCCGTGCACGAAAAAGCCAACTCTTCTCAATACCTTGGGAGGCGGTTGGCCGTTTGGCCCAATCCTTGGGCCAAACGAGTGAGCGAGGCAGCTCCGGAAACGGTGTTCCGAAGCCGGCATGCAAAGCCTCGGCGGACTTAACGTAGCCCATGGTCGTGGTGATCGCGTCGTGCCCGGCCCGCGCTTGAATCTTCGCGACGTCGACGCCGGCGATGCGCGCCCACGTGATGCCCGTATCGCGCCATCCACGGAAGCCGAAGGGCATCGTCGTACGACTCTCCTCGTGAAGCTCCGCACGATGAACGCGAGCTGTTTTGAGATGTGACCGGGTGACCTGAGCGAGCGTGTCTTCGTTGACGTTTGAAAGAAGCGGCGCGACGAGTGCATCGTTCGCATCGCTTCGTTCACGCATTCCCTCCAGCAAGAGCATGAGTCCGGGCTCGATAGGGACGCGCCGAACGCCGTTGCGAGTCTTGGGGACCTTGATCGCCGCCCGTGGATAGTCCCACGCCTTGGTGATGCTGACGATGCCGTGGTCGAGATCGACGTCGGTCCATTTTAGGACGCGAAGCTCGCCCGGGCGCACGTAAAGATAACAGGCGATGCTGTGTAGCTCGCGCCATTCCAGAGGAACGTCCTCGCATGCCACGAGAGAAAGAAACTCTGAGGGAAATACGAAGGGCTTACGCCGCGCATCCCCACGGTCGGGCGGCTGCACGTGAGCACACGGGTTCCGTTCGAGTAGGCGGAGCTCACGACGCTTTGATGAGCACGCCTCCGCGAAGGTACTTGTGAGCTCGCTCCAAACATTCGCGGCCGTTTTCGGCGCAAGCCGACCACGACCGCGACCGAGGCGAAGCCAGTCACGCTGCGCTCGATCGAGCTTGTCGCGGACCGCCTCGATGTGTTCGCGCGTGATTCGGCTCATCGGCAGGTCGCCGATCTCGGGTTTGATCCAGGCGTTCCAACGAAAGCGCTTGTTGTCCACGTCGCTCTGCTCGCGTTCGCGTGCAAGGTCGACGATGCGATCGTGATACGCGTCGCAGGTCTCGCCGGCGTTGAGGTCGCGTTTCGCGCTGGCGCCGCGCTTTCGCTTGGCCTCGAGCAATTCGCCACGCTCGTCCTCTCGCTCTTGGGCGGCTTGAGCGTAGAGCTCCGCGCGCCCTTCCGCCGTTTTGCCTCCCGCTGGCGACGCGTACTTTTCGGGCACGTCGACACGGGCGCGAGTCCCGTCGGCAAGACGAATGCGGGCACGGTAGTAAGTGCGCCCATCGGCAGGGCGGTACTTCTCGAGCGATCCTGTACGAGGAGGGGGCATCGCGGCTACTTGGCTTGCTCTGTCATTGTCTTAGCTTTTCTGCCGGCCGAGTCGCCAGTACTGGCAAGCCGCGTTTGGGATGCCTTAGGTGCCGCAGTGCGCTCGAGACGCGCCATGCGGCGCTCGATGTCCGAGTCTTCGACGCCTCGAACGGGCTTGACCTCGCGACTGGCGATCCAAGCATCGAGGTCATTTCGCCGAACCGCTCGGTCGCGTGCTCGTCCGTAGGCAACAAGCTCGCCATTGCGGACTGCTTCGCGCACGACGCGAGGCGAAGTAACGGCGAACCGTGCCGCCTCGCGGATAGACACCAAGGTGTCGCCACGGACGTCATGCTCCTCAGCTGCCTCGCGCGCAAGGCGTGCTAACGCGTCGGCGGCGTCGGCAAGAGCGTGGAGTGCGGCGGACCTCATGGCGTCGCCCTGTGCGTGCAAAGGAATCGACGGGCGAGTGAGCGGACCGATCGACGGGCGGACGGGATGCCGACCATGCCGAGAGCTCGGTCGCGATCGGCCGAAACTTGCCAAGAATCGTATGCAGGGTGTCGCTTTTTCCGCGAGACCAAGCGTGTGCGGCGAGCTGCTTGAATCATCACGCCGACGTATGCGCAATCGGCGTGCCCGCCTGCGCTCGCCCAGCGCGAGACGAGACGCCGTAAAAACGGCCTGTGGGCGCGACTCGGGGCGGGGGTGGTCAGTAATTGACCAGAGGGGGTGGTCAGCAATTGTTGACCACCCCCCCTTATGGCTCAGCTGAATATGAGCCGTGCGCGGAACCGCCAAAGTAAACAATGGACGGCCGATCGGAGAATGAAGCGGCGCTCAGATGTCCTTCGTGTCCTCACGGGGCACGAAGGTGCCGTAGCGAACGCGAGACGGCTGGGCTGCTCGCTCGGTCGGCTGCTTTTCCGACCCCGGCCCGGCGGTCGCATTGCGCGGCGTGTTGGCGGGTATTGGCGTCGTTGTGGGCGGCGGCGCGCTGCTCGCTGCGTCGGCCGGCTTCTGCGCTCCAGCCTTGCGGCCGACGGCCGCGCGATTTTTCTTTGCGTCCAGGCGAGCGCGCCGCAAGTAGCCCTGAAGGGCGACCGACGTAACGTCCAAGCCGTTGTCCTTCAGCCAGGCGGAGATGGCACTCCACGTGTAGCCCTTCGAGCGCATGGCGTGGAGTTTGGGCGCAAGGACCGCGATGGCCTTCTGTTTGCTTAACGCTGAATCGCTCGGCGCTTCGATCGCGTCGAGCTTCTTGGAGATCTTTTCGACTTCGGACGTGGAGATTTTCGCATGTTGACGATCGGCCAAGGGAACCTCTCTTGTGAAATGGGCGACGAGCCCGTGAATGGACCAGCGCGGTGCAATGACCATTCCGGGCGTTCGTGTCGCGCCACCTTCACCCGCGCTTCGTGGCCAGCTGCGCAACCATCTGTCGGCGGCGCACCGCTTCGACTTGCAAGTTTTGTCGCCGGCCAGCCGACTTAGAAAGCGAACGAACGATGTCGACCGCGCCGCCAGGTTCGACGACCGCAATATGCAAAAGCCGAAGAGCGGACACGGAGCGAATGCGGAGTGCAAAATAAATAGGCGGCGGCTTGTTGTGGGAAGAAGCGGAAAGAACAGCCCTTTTTCGACATCACCACGGATGGTTGAGGATCCACGTCATCGGTAACGGCCTGATTCAATACCCAGAGGAGTAGATCCCAATTTGGATTCCCCCGACGATTTAGCGGGTTTTCGGCCTCGAATGGGCAAGCGGAGCTCCAAGGGCTCCCAGGCCCGTCCGCGATCCTTTCGCGGTCAACTGCTCGCGCGTCTCTCAGGTGCCGGCGCGCGTCGGGCCTCCAAGGGTCACGCGGTCGGCGCTCGCGCGCACCGCCCGGATGCTCGCCGCGTCGTCATCAAGGCGCACGTCGTGCGACTCACCGCGAACGGAGCGAAGGCGGCGGCTCTGCATCTTCGGTACATCGAGCGCGATGGCGTCGAGCAGGACGGCTCGAAAGGTGCACTCTACGGCCCGGACGGGCCCGTGCAGCGTGAGACCTTCGAGCAGCCGCGCCCTGGCGAAGCGCATCAGTTTCGATTCATCGTCTCGCCCGAGGACGCGAGCGAGCTCGATCTCACGGCCTACGTGCGGCGCCTCATGGATCGCGTCGAGCGGGACCTCGGACGAGGGGTGGAATGGGCGGCAGTCAATCACTTCGATACGGACCACCCGCACGCGCACGTCGTCGTACGCGGGGTAGGTCGCGACGGCCACGAGCTTCGCTTGGACCGGAGCTACATCGCGACGGGCATGCGCTGGCGGGCGCAGGAGCTTGCCACCGAGGAGCTCGGGCCGCGACGCGAGCACGAGATCCAGCGGGTGCGCGCCAAGGAAGTCAGCCAGGAGCGATTCACGTCGCTCGACCGCGAGATCGAACGCCTGGCCAACGCTGACGGGAGGCTGAAGCTACAGTCGCCTCGGCGGCCGGGAAGCGCCGATCGCTCGACCCTGGTCGCTCGACTCGAGCACCTGGAGGCGATGGGACTCGCGCAACGGCCATCGCGTAGCGAGTGGGTGCTTGCCGCCGGATGGCCGAGCGAATTACGCGAGCTCGGCAAACGCGGAGACATCTTGAAGCAGATTCATGATGCCGTGCATGGAGACACCTCGCGATACCGAATCGTCGGTCGGGGTCAGCCGTTGCCGCAAAGAGAGGAGCGCGGCGACCGCATGTTGGTCGGGCGGGTGGCCGCCAAGGGTCTCTCGGACGAAGTCAAAGGCGGATTGTACGCGGTGCTTGAGACTCCCAGCGGCGAGGCCTTCCACGTGGCGCTTGATGCGCGGCACGCGGATAGCTTACGCGCCGGCGACCTCGTGTCCTTCGGTACCAAGCGGGAACCGTTCGTGCGTCCCGGCCTCGAAGGTCCTGCGCGAGAGCGCCTCATCATTCAGCCCATTCGCCCGTCCCTCGAGGAGCAGGTGGGGCATCGTGGCCCGGTCTGGCTTGACCGAGTGGACTCCGCTGCGCTTGCTCCCTTTGGCTTCGGCGCTGAGGTCGGCCGCGCACGCGAGCAGAGGCGCGTCGTGTTGCGGGGTCTCGGTGTTGGCCCCGACGACCCCGAGAGGTTCGCCAAGTTGAGCGCGCCCGAAGTGCGGGCGGTGGGAAGAGAAGTGGCCAGCCGCATAGGCCAGACGTTCCTCGACCGGCCACCCGACCGATTCCGGGGGCGGGTACAAGTGGCGCCCGAGGGGGCGCCTTATGTCGCTGTATCCGATGGAGCGCGGTTTGTGCTCGTGCCCGCATCGCGTGAGATCGGCGCTCTCGTTGGTAAGCAGGTCGTGGTCGCGCTCGACGCGAGAGGCAGACCGACGGTCCATGCGCTGGACAAGGACTTGGGGCGATGAGCGTATCGGCACGGGCTTCTGCGCTCTCCAGGCGTACGGGGCCGAGCTCTCGGAGTGTCGTCCATGGCGATAAATAAGGTGAGGCGCGTGCGAATCAGCACGCGTCTGTCCGTCCTGCTTCGCATTCGTCTCGCCAAGCACTGCGCCGCGAGCGGCATCTCCGAACGCACGGTCATCGAGGACGCCATAGCCAAGCATCTCGATGACGCCAGCAACACAGCCCTTCTGCTACGTCGCCTCGATCGGATTGAGCAGGTTCTCGCCGGGGGTCACCGCGACGTCCAGATCCTATCGGAGGCGTTCGGGCGGTACATTCGGCTCTGGTTTACGGCTCACGTGCCGGACGCATCCCAAGGCAACATGCCGGCAGCGCTGGCGTCTGCGGAAAGGGCATATGCGCAGTTTGCACGGCAGTTGGCGGAGCGGCTCTCGGAAGGGCACCGGTTTGCCGACGATTTGCCCGAAAGGGCCGGTGGCAGTGACGAGAACCTCTAGGCCTAGCGCTGCCGATCTGGTTTGGTAACGACCTGCACGTGAGCACCGAGGACTGGACACACGCGTACCGCCTCTACGTCGAACGCCGCATCATCGGGGATGATCACGGTCGCGCGGAACGGTCTGCACGACCTTCTGAACCGGAAGTAGCTCGGGCAACGGATGACACGAGCGGCACTTGGGGTGATGATCGACGCGTGAAGCTGGGCATCATCGGCGACGCGCACCTCGGATGCGCGGACTACACCGAAAAGCGACGCGCCGACTTCGCCGTCGCGTTTAAGAACGCCGTCGAGGTCTCCCTGGCCAAGGGGGCCGAGGCCATCTGCTTTCTCGGCGACGTGTTCGACTCCGCCCTCATGCGCCGGAACGTCGAAGCCTTCGCCAAGTTTGCGAAGGTCGGGGTGGACGACGTGCTCACCGGCAAGTTCCCGGCACCCGGAACCTGCCCACACTGCGGACATCACTCGGAGCCGTCGTGAGCCCCGACGTGCTCTCAACATCGTACTTGTTGGCCCTGCGCTCGGGCAGACGCCGAGGCCCGCGAACGACAACGGCCGCGTGGTCACGTTTGTCGGTATGATTCCGCGCAAACACGAGAAGGAACAGGGGAGGCTCGAAGATGGACATGTCGGCGCAGTTCGTCGCTAGCGCTACAACTCAGGGGAAATCAAGCGCAAGCGGCGCGAGCCCGTTAGCGGGTTTCACGCCACTCCTGATGCTGATCATCGTCGTCGCGATCATCTGGATGGTGGTGAGCCTGTTCAGGCGTCGCCCCGATGGTTCCTCCGGCCCAACGACCCATTTCTTCGCGACCCCTGCGCTGTGCCTTGGGCTCATCGGATTATGCACGGCCAATCCTTCCTTTCCCCTCGGGTTGTCCATGATCGCGAGCGTTGCCGCCATCTTGCTCGGGCATCAGGCGAGTAAGAAGATCGACGCCGACCCAGGACGCCTCGCTGGGATAGGGAAAGCGCAGGCGGGCATCCTGCTCGGCT
>WNFJ01002543.1_pt1 | contig 23571 bp, 20 predicted proteins | sample 5400461 | NCBI WGS metagenome assembly WNFJ01 (sample SAMN13153349, study PRJNA577476) | soil metagenome | isolation source: 115 cm saprolite on Douglas fir-dominated hillslope | place: USA:California | collected 2013-09-17
TGACCGATGGATTTCAGTGGCTCGAATCTCCTAAAGGACACTTTTACGCAGATCCGTTCGTGGTTGATCGAGAGGGCCAGCACTGGCTCTTCTTCGAGGACTACGAATATCAGTCTAGGCGGGGACGCATCGCGTGTGCCTGCGTATCAACTGGCGGCGAGGTAGGCGAGGTGCGGACCGTACTAGAAGCCGGTTATCATCTATCGTACCCGTACATCTTCTCAGACCGTGATGACCTATACATGATTCCAGAAAGCGGAGCGGAAGATGTGGTGCGGCTCTATCGTTGCGAGAATTTCCCTGATCGATGGAGCTGGATCGCGGATTTGTTTCACGGTCCTGCGTTCGATACGTCTATCTGCCACCATGACGGCCTCTGGTGGTTCTTTACCACGCTTCAGGACCCACGCGGCCACGGCGTTGCGTTATATTTGTTCTATTCAGAGAGCTTGACCGGAAAATGGCAGTATCATCCCGCAAACCCAATCTCATATGACGTTCGCAATGCACGCGGTGCAGGACACCTGTTCAAAAGAGAAGGTAAGCTTATTCGGCCGAGTCAAAGCGGCATCATAAGGTATGGCTATTCGTTTGCGCTGAACGAAGTTGCTAGGTTGACCCCTTCAGAATACGAGGAACGCATGATCCTAACAGTGGAGCCAACACTGTTTGGCGATCTGATGGCTACGCATACCTACAATCGCGACGGATCGATCGAAGCCATCGACGGCCAAAGACAAGTCCGCGTTTCCCGGCTTCGAAGGCCAAGCACTTTCTGGCGCGCTGGCGCCGGTGGAAAAGATTCCAATTCTGGAACCGAGTGAGAGTATCGATCAAGGACTACTATGATCAAGCTCGTGTGCGACTTCGTTTGCGTCGTCTGGTGTGGCAGCAATCTGGCGGCTGACGTTCGCCCTACCCATCACGGCGATCAGGCTCAGCGGTGGAACCGGCAACAGGCTGTCCAAGCGCCGCACGATGGGAGTGATCAGATTCAGCATCCAGATCTGACCAATCCCGAAACTGCGCCGTCTGAGAATCCTTCCGTTCAGAAACCACGCAATCGTGCCGGTGCGGTTAAACTCGATGAGACTTTTGATTTCCAGGCCACATACCCTGGCGAGATCAGTCAGCGTCTGCCGAGTGTAGCGGCGCTCATGCCCCAAGACTTCGTCGAGCGTGCCGAAATTCCATGGCCCTTGGGGAACGAGAACGATTGCCCGACCCGTCTCTGACAGCACCGCCTTGATGTTCATCAGCGCTTTGCAGTCGTCGCCTACGTGCTCGATCACATTGAGGCAGATGACGGTGTCATAGCCGCCGACCGATGGCGGAAATGAATCCAGGTCGTTCACGTCGCAGTAGCTGGATTTCAAGTAGGGCCGGTCGGCGGCAAGACTTTCCAGTTTCCGCAGGTACAGCGGGTTGACGTCGCTGGCGACGTATTCTGCGCGCGGTAGCAACTCGCGGCTCAGGTTGCCAACTCCGCTTCCTATCTCGAGCACGCGAGTGCCGCAGAACGGCCGAATCACATCGGCCATCCAGTGGTTGAATCGTGGCGCTCGCGCAAGACGAGCCAGAATCTGGCTGCCATGTTCGTCGGCTACGTAGATGTGGTCGCTGAGCCCAAATCTAAGTACCGCGTAAAGTGCGCGCAGCGCGTCCCGCCAGCCGATCTTTTTCCCTTCGGCGTAGGTGCGGCCAGAATAGCTGATTGGCACCTCGAACAGACGCGCTTCGCGCTTGGCGAGTTTGATCGTGATCTCCGGCTCGAGCCGAAAATCGTTGCTCACCAGCGGAATCGACTTAAACAGCGGGGTGCGGATCGCCTTGTAGCACGTCCACACGTCAGTGAGATTGAGGTCGGAAACAAGGTTGCACAAGAACGTGAGGAATCTGTTAGCCAGCTCATGCCAGTACATCAGGATTCGCCGGACTTCGGCTCCGGCGAACCGTGATCCGAACACTGCGTCGGCGTCATGCTGCGAGAAGACTCTCACAATTCGCGAAATGTCGGCCGGATCATATTCGAGGTCGGCGTCGTAGATGATCGAGATCTCGCAGGTAGCGTGCTCGAGTGCCGTCCTGATCGCGCGACCCTTGCCAGAATTCTTTTCATGACGAAGGAATTTCCAGGTAAACCGTTCACTATCGCCGCGCGATGCGAACCGTCGTCAACCACGATTACCTCAATTCGCGAGAGTGTTTGATCTTTTTTGAGCACTTCAAGTCGCGCCAGCGACTCAGCCACGAGGTACTGCTCGTTGTAAACGGGGACCAGAACCGAGAGGGACACGCGACGGCTCGAATTGGATCGTGCTCGAGGCCGCTTCTCACCTGGCCTACCCGCACGTATTTGCGGACGGTGATTCCCTACAGATGATTCCGGAGAGCGGGTCGGAACTGGCGGTCCGATTCTATCGCTGCTTGAAGTTCCCTCAGCAATGGACTCCAGTTGCTGAATTGTTTCACGGTCCCGCATTCGATACCTCCTTCTGCCAGCATGGCAGTCTCTGGTGGCTCTTCATCACGCTCCAGCATCCACGCGGGCAAGGCGTAGCGTTAAATTTGTCCTTTTCGGAAAACCGAACAGGGAATCGAGAGGGAGCGATCGAAGCCATTGACGGTCAGCGATTAACTCCTATCTCGCGTCTTTAAATCGATCGGTGTTTGTCTCAGCGCTCGACAGCAAGTCGCTTTCTCCTATCGCGCGGAGGAGATCTTCAAACCGCCAATCGATATTCGAACTGAGCTCTCGGAGGCTAAGACGTTCCAGAACGGTGATCGCTCCCTCGGTCATGACTGCTAGCTGGTCGAGCTCTCGTAACCAGTCTCTGACCTCTGTCAGTTCGAACACGCGGCGACCGATGTGCTCTGGGTAGGTAGGCAACGTACGCTCAAGAAATTCGATGATTCCCGGATAGAGGCGTCTCATTAGATCGAGTGCGGGGCCGAGCTGGCCATTCTTTGCCGACGCGCAGACCATCTCCAGCAGGAGCGCCGGCAATGCCTTGGTGAGAATTGCCATCGTCATTTTGAGCGACGAGGCCTGACCGACCTCCTCAGCAACAACCCGCGTCCCAACAACCTTGCGGAATACTGGTGCAACCTTGTTGGCTCCCCGACCGCTTAACAACATGACATTTTCCGTTCCAATCCGGTTAGCAGGTCCGAGAAAGGCTCCGTCCAGGCAACACACGCCCACCGCGGACAGAATATTCGCGATGCGTTCCTTCGTCCGCGCGGCGACCGAATTGGCGTCGATAAAGGTGGGCATCCGCACGCTATCCGAGCACTGATCAGCACAAGCGGCAAAACATAGCGCCACATCCACCGCTCTCGCCGGAGGCACCAACGAGATGACAATGTCACTATCGCGCGCGAGTTCGTCAAGTGAGGGGACGACAACGAAGTTGGCGGCTAGAGCACGCTCACGGGTTGTCGCGCTCCTGCCACGGAGACATGAGATTGGAGTGTCACCGGCCTCGGCAATGGCCTTGCCCAAGGCCCCACCCAGCGCGCCTGGGGGAAGGACGCCAACCCGCCTCGCTCTATTCATGATACTTGCCTAGGCCGCGCTGCTATTGCTTGAGAACAGCGTGTCGCCAAGGCGCCAAATGCGGCGGCTCAGAACGGCAACAGCGGGCATAGGATCGCGCCATTCAAAAAACGGCAAGAGATCGACGCGACCTAACTCTGCAAGCCACTCCGAGAGTCGGAGTCTCCCCGCTTTGCGCAGACTCCACGCGGCAAGTGCATCCTCTATCGGGCGACACAATACAAGCGACTTTCTGAAACCAAAAACGGGAGGCTGCGGCCGGTGAGTAATCCTATTATATGTGATGAGCGCGAGATTGACGCCACTCTTAGTGAGGAGACAGTCCGAGGCCGTAAACCTGGCATTGACCTCAATGACCTTGAGTGTCCGGTCACGCTCGTCCCACTTGAACTCGATGTTGCCCAAGCCTCTGAAGTTAAGATGGCGGAAAAAACGAAGACCGAGATCTGCTGCCTCGGGAATCCAGTCCGTAACGTGATAGGTTCCGTCGCCCGACTCTAGCGGATAGCGGCGCTTTACGCGTTTTGTGAAATGTACCAGCGGGTTACCCCGCTCATCGAGGTAGGTGTAGTAGCTACAGAGCCTGTCGTCGCCACCGGGAATATATTCCATCAGCACAACTCCAACTCCTACCTCGGCAGCAGCGCTGAACCGCCGGATGAGTTCGTCCGGGTCGGCGATTAACGCGGTCTTGAACTTAAGGAGGAGCCGATCGGGTGAGTATAGCGGTTTCATGATCATTGGGAACCGCAATATTGAGGTCGCCCTCTCGAGCTGGTCTTGTGTACGGACGAGCGAGTAACAGACCGTCGGAATCCCAGCGTTTTGGGCAAGTCGGTAAGTCATGAACTTGTCTAGCAGCTCGCGGCGCGTTTCAGGATCTGTCTCCTCGAGCTGGAATTTACGCGACAATGCTTCGTAGTTATTAACTACGATCGAGACCGCTTCATCGCTGCATGGGAGCAACACGGATCCGCTAAAATGCTCCGAGTCGGCCGACAGCAAAAAACGCTCCCATGCCCTAGGAGAACCATCACCGGCGAGCTTTACGTACCTCGCGTACCGCGAAAAGCGTATTGCCTCGTAGGGATAATTCAGCGCTATAACTTCGATCCCTTGCCGGGCAAGATTCCGGGCGACGGAGAGAGCATTTTGACAGCCACCAAGGACGATCGCCGGGGGCAACGCCCCAGGGGTAGCAACTCCCGACCTATGGATCCCATTACTCGCCATTGCTAAGAGATCGTCCAGGCTGTCTTCGCCGTCGGTCGTCCGGACACCGCTGGGCTCTGGCGGGCGGAAGCTGCGCTTGGCTGCTCCCTGCATCCATCAGAATAAGCTACGTCTGGGAATGCCATAGGTGCTTGTCTACGGTACGTTACCTTCAACGTTAGTTGGCTAGGCACCGAAACGAAGTGGCGACTCAGATTGAAGCGGTCACATGCGAGAGAGCGGGTGGTCGAAATACCGCTTAAGAACTTCCTCGGCGATTGGAAATCCGGTGTCGGTTGGATGGTAGTGATAGTACAGACCCGGATTCGCGTTGACCTCGATAATTGCGCCGCCTGAGGACTCGAGAGGAACGCCTGGGTCCTGGCAGATAATGTCTACACCCGACAGCCGGGCGCCTGCCAACTGCGCGGCGGTGCAAGCCGACTCCATAATCGCTCCGCAAAGGCTGTCGTTCGCCGACACGTTCTCAGCAGTGGCGTTATCGTTAACGACATGTTTCAGCACTACAACTTCGTGCTTAGATGGCCGCGAATCAAGCGTAAAACCCTGGTTCGCTATCGTGTTACGAAGATCGGGATCTATTCGAACAAGTACTTGGCCGCGGGCAGTCCCCGATCGGCGTCTGAGCCTGTTCTCGCCACAGATAAGTTGCCGCACAGTCGAAATCCCGTCGCCTCTTACGCTCGGCGGTCGCCGTAAAACCGTATCGAGTACCTCGCCATCCATCACGAGGACGCGATAGCAATTGCCGGGGATCTGCCCTTCAATCAGTATCCGTGGTCCATATGCACGCGCCCAGGCGATAGCCCTCAACAATTGACGAGGCGTTTCCACACAGGTTGAGACACCCACTCCGCCACCGGTATTTGCTGCAGGTTTGACAACTAGTGGGAGTGCCGATGTTTTCAGTATGTGTAGCGCCTTACCCACTTCGCTAACCTTCACGATGGTCTGTTGCGCCACCGCGATCCCGGTTCTGGCTAGCAGATCGTGAACGACCAATTTATCGGCTGACCGCGCCACTACTGCGGGATCGTCGAGAGACGTCTTATTTTGATAGACCTGCAGCCGTCTACCATTTTTGCTTATTTGAGCTCCGTCTCCGGGCAACTCCACGAAGCGGGCACCGACAGCGTCTGCCGCGGCGCGCCACATTGCCGAATAGAAGCATGCTCGAAGCGTGCGCATGTGCAGTACGCCGGGTCGAAATCTGCTGCAGAGAGCCCGTTTTACGAAACTAGAAACGCACAGCAGCCTGAGTATCGCGGGAGTGACCGTCGGATACCTTGCGAGGTCGTGATCTCCTATCCCAGTCTTGCCAAAGATTGACCCCAACTGGCCGCTCAGGCAGCTGGTGCGGTGAGTCGAGTCTGCCTTGCGATTGATACGTCTTCGCTGCATGGTATCGGGAGATTATTCGAGAAAATCGATTCCTCCCAGCATACCCAATCTGCGCAGCCTGTGAACTTGAGAGAGTAATTGCTCGTTGTTGTTTCCCAAACCCACCAATATGTCGCGCACCATCTTCCGTCCCTGTAGAGCAAAGAGAAAACAAAGGTCATCATCGGAAATCGTGAACTCTTTCTCGCCACTTACGCTCACTTGCAGTACGCATTTCCAGCCAAGCCGCGAGTATCGACGATCGATATGTTGGAGCCGTGGCGAAAGCTCAACTAAGCTGTCCAATAACTCGTCGTCGCTCTTGTTTGCGAGGATTTCAAGTGTCCTTTTTCGCCGCATCTCGGTTAATGGGTCTTCCCCCAGCGGATCGAGACCCATAGTATTGAACTTGAAATACAAGATAGACGATCTTGCCGCATGCAAACGGCCATGAAAGATCGACGAGCCCCTGAAGATGACAACATCGCCCGGTTTGCCGTCGAGCTCGACCAGTGGGGAGCTTTCGATTCGTGAAAGACGCGGACATTCGCCGGACGCCAAATTCCACCCTTCAGCTGATTCCAGTAGCGAGTTGGGAGCTCTCTCGCAATAAACCGCGCTATCGAGGAGATTTATTTCTCTTGCACTCCAGGGGAAAAGCACTATGCGGTCATTGGCGCTAGCTTCCAGTGGTATTCCGATGGAAACCTCCGATGCCAGACGATCCTTATGGAGCGGCGGCAGCGCCGCAGCATTTTCATCATATATCATTATATGCCGCTCGGAGAGCGTCATATCCGGGCCTGAGTAGCCAGTAAGCCGCGCGAGAGCAGCGAAGAGCTCGCTGAGAAACGTATCGTCTCGAGGTAAGTCGAACAAATATTGCTTTTTCTTGCTCTTTATTTCTCGCGCGGAAATCTCGTTGTATCCTGACTGCCAACAGCGCACTAGCTGTTCCCTGGCGAATTCGAGAAACTCGCCAGTGACACCCTTCCGGATGTGAACGAAAGCATTTTCTTTAAAGTCTCTGGCGAACTCGTTTGGAGCAAAAGCAAATACTTTCATGAGTTCCTCTACCCGATTGTAGTTGGACAGGCCACCGATACGTGGCTTCAAGTAACTGGCACTACAGGCCTTGCCTGACTACCCCTCGATTTCGCACCGGGCGCTCGCGAGCAATTGGTCTACCCAGGCGTTGGAAAACTCCCCTTTGCGGACCTTTTCCAGGTAGGCGGCGGCGCGTTCGTTATGGCGCAATAACTCGACCCGCAGTTGCTCGACACAGCTTTGCGGTACCACAACGACGCCGCTACAGTCCGCTATGATAATGTCGCCGGGATTGACCACCACTCCACCGCAGCATACTGGATAGTTAATTTCTCCTGGCGCTCGATGCAGGGGACCAACTATTGTCGAACCGCGCGCGTAGACTGGATAGTCCATTTCCTGAATACCGCTCAAGTCGCGGATATACCCATCGACAATGAAACCGGCTATACCGCGATGCCGTGCCTTCATGCTGATGGTGTCGCCGAGGACCGCATTCGCCTTCGCGCCTCGTGCGTCCACCACCACGACATCGCCAGGCTTGGCGATATCCAAAGCCTTGTGAACCATCAGGTTATCTCCGGGATAGACCTTGACAGTACAAGCTGGCCCTGCCAGTCGCTTACTATTTCCCGCAAGGCAACGGATAGTGGGATCGATCGTATACAGCCTGTTCAAGTGATCCGAGATGTCGGCCAACTCAAAATCCTTGAACATCTCAGAGGCATCATAAGGCGGCCGTGTGATCTCTCGCCTGATACGAAATCCGACGCCTGGAAAAATATCGGCGGACGCCGGAGGTCGACACTCAGTCACCGCGCTCGGCTGCATTGCCGGACGCGGGCCGTCGGACAGTACTTCTATCCTGGACCACTCCATTTTTCTGCATGACTCTCACCTCCTGTAAAATTGTCTCGATCCAGCCTCAATGAGCACCTCTGCGTAATACGACTGCCGGTATCGTTCTGAGCAGAATGTCGAAGTCATTTTTCAGCGACTGGTATCTCACGTATTCCAGATCGAGTGCCGCACGCCGAGAGTAGTCGTCTACGTCGCTGCGTCCATTGATCTGCCAATTTCCGGTTAGCCCCGGCTTTACTGACATAAAAAGAGCACTGTAGTCGCCGTACATATTGATTTCGGAAGGCACTACCGGGCGTGGCCCAACGAGGCTCATTTCGCCCTTGAGCACGTTGAACAATTGAGGAAGCTCGTCAAGGCTGGTGCTTCGAAGTATGCTTCCGATCGGCGTGATTCTAAGGTCGTCGCCTTTGGGGAGCTTATAGTTATTCTGGACGTACTTTTTATACAGGGCTGGATTTGAATAGAGAGTCTCTTCTGCGTCTCTATACATGGTGCGGAACTTATAAATGCGAAACTCACGCCCCCCCTGCCCGATCCGCATCTGCGAAAATAGAATCGGTCCGGGTGAGGATAGTTTCACCATCAGAGCGACCAGCGCAAAGAGAGGTGCCGCGCAAACGAGTGAAATGAGAGAACCTGCGATGTCGAAAGCGCGCTTCGCCGCAGCATTCGGCCAGGTGAGGCCATAACCACCTACCGTCAAAAGTGGAATTCCTGCGAATTCGGTCACACCCTGTCTAAACTGACGCGCGTCGAAGATGCCGGGTACGAAGTGCACGCGCTTTCCACGCCTCACAAATCTCATCACGAGGTTGTCTAGATTGGGTACATCGGCGCCCATCAACACAAAGGCCTCCTCAAACTCGGTGTCACTACAGTCGCTGGAAAAATCAGAGTCAGTGACTACCTGCCGGACGACGCGATAACCACTAGTGGCTTCGCGTCCAATGAGTTCGGCGAATCCCGCCACTCGGTCTCGGTCGCCCAGGACAACGACATCACGAAGGTTGAAGCCCTTGGTCCGGAAGAAACGTACGACCAGCTGCGCAACGGCCTGCCGCGCGCTGAGTGCCGACGTCGCTAGCGCGAGAAAGACCATCAGGAAAGAGCGGCTGATCAGCTCCAGCTTGAAAAAAAAGCCCGAGAAGCCGACAAGTAGCGCCCACAGCATTGCCGTCATCAGATTATCCAAGACAATCGAGCCAGTAGTCTTGGTTCGCAATGACCAATATGTCCCTCGCAATTGGGTAGCGGCTATCCAGCCCAAGAGAGAAAAAGTAAACAGGAGGGCGTACTGATCTGAAGAGATTGCCGCGTGCAAGCCCTTTTGGCCCGGCAGCCAAGCGAGTGCCGCATACACTCTGTTTGACCTCTCGCAGATGAAGGCAGACGCCAGGAAGGACGCGGATATTAAACCAAGATCCGTTGCGCGAGCGATTCCTTCAACTGCTCTGGCCTGCTCTCTGAGCATGACGACAGGTTCCTCCTTTGACCTCGGTGGGTAGCTGGGCTACTTACTTGCTGAGTGGTAGTAAGTTCGACGGCCGGAGAGCGTAACCATCTCGCGGTCCCGGCCAGCACATCCTTCGATGGCGAGCCCGGATTCCCTATTTCAATCTCGAAGGCTTGACGGAGCGGACGCGAAAAGAGGCAAGACTTAGACTTCAGCCGCGTGCCAGAACGATTCGCCGTCAGGTAATAGAAAGACTCTGATCTAGACTCCGGACGCTTGTATCAGCTCACTTAGCCCCTGTTCTGTGGTAATCGCGGGTCGCCACCCCAGGATCCGCTCTGCCAGACTATGGTCGGCAAGCGTATGCCGCACATCACCGATGCGAGGAGCCCTATATGTTCTGGGGCCGCCGATCCTTGCCGCGACCCAGTTGACGCTGACGCTTCGTCCCTGCCCGACGTTGATTGCCCGGCCATCCGCTACAGCAGAATCCATCGCGAGTAGATTTGAGCGCACGACATCGCGCACATGCGTAAAGTCGCGCGTTTGCTCCCCGTCGCCATCTATCGCTAGCGGTCTGCCTGCGCGACGCGCTTCCAGAAAGTTACTAATGACGGTGAGATATGCGCCCTCGGTCGGCATACGCGGGCCGAAGACATTGAAATATCTGAGAGTCAGCGTCTGTATGCCATAAAGTCGATGGAACAGACGCGTGTATTGCTCAGCAGCTAGCTTTTGCAGCGCATACGGGCTCAATGGATTCGGCGACATGCTCTCGTCAAGCGGCATGCGAGTTTGTTCGCCGTAGACCGAGGAGGAGCCCGAAAATACCACCCTGCGAACGCTGCAGCTTCTCGCCGCTTGTAGCACGTTGATAGTCCCCACCACGTTGACCAGGTGCGTCTCGAGCGGATTCTCAATCGACAGCGGCACGCTGGGCAGAGCGGCAAGATGAAAGACGCAATCGATGTCGCGGGAGGCCGCTCCTATCGGTTGCGGTTTTCGGACATCGGCGTCGATTAACTCGGCCGAAGGATGTACGCGAGCCGCATTCCCTGTGCTGAAATTGTCAACAACGCGGACCGAATAGCCGCGCTCAACCAGAGCTTCCACCAGATGCGATCCGATGAAGTCGGCTCCTCCTGTAACCAGAACCTTGCGCGCGCGTTGTCCGACGCTCTTGCTGTACTTGTAGGCATGCTGCTCACGCTCCTTTAGAAACAAATCTTCAGCTACTGAAGGCATTGAAACGACAGACTATATATGCGGCTTTGGGCTAACTTCTCAGCGCTGCTGTCTGCTCAGTTCGAAGAGAACCCTGGCCAAGGCAGCGATCCGCGACCTCGGCCATATTCAGGCTTTCCATCCCGTACGTTCTTTGCAGCATTCGATAGTGATTGAGAATCTGTCTTAACCCTTTAAAATTCTTAGCTGAATTGCGGCCGAAGTTGTGCGGATGCCACCAAAGATGATACAGCTGTGCCTTTTTTGCGGCAGCTGTCAGACTTCTTTTGATGCGTGCAACACGAAGCGGTTCGAAAACGCTCAGCAGCGGTGAATAAGGGCGTAAGAACCGGCTTGCGGGTATTCTTACAGGCAGACCGGTATTGACTAGGGGCCAGTCCCCACAATTTTCCCCGCTTAACGGGACATAACTGTCAAGAAGACGGACAAGACGTCTGACCGCACTTTCATTCGCGTCGGCCGTGGGACGATAAAGCCACGAGGGAGGATTCCCGCGATAGGCAAGTATGCCGGCTTCGGCACATACTTCGAGGAAATCGTATCGCTCCTGATTTTTTGGGAAGACCAGGCTCGTTACTTCGAGATTCGATAACCGTGCCGCCCGGCGAGCCGAATGCAGATCGGCTCGAAAGCTCTCGATATCAGCTCCTTCTTCTAAACAGTAGTAATGTGAAAAAGAGTGAGTAGCTATTTCCTGATTGCCGGTCTTAGCTATCATGCGAATCAAACTAGGCGCGAAGAAGATGGAATCGGAGGACTCCTGCTCGCTTTCTGGAGGTAAATCGACGTAAGGGACGAGGTTTAGGTTTTTGTAAAGCGGGCGTTGCGTCGGCGCAATTCTCAGCAATTGGCTCGTCCGTTCAAAAAAGAGAAAGCCCACTGTGGCCCAAGTCGCGTGGATGCCATACTCTTTAAACAGCTCCAGAATCGTCGGAATCGCGACGCGAGCTCCCACGAGATTGCGGACATAGCCCTTAAGCGAGGGCAGGTGTCTCACACCCCAATACAATTCAAAGTCCAACGAGATCACCATGGCCCCACGTCCATTGTGCGCGTCGATGTTTTTCGCTCTCATTTCAACTTGCGTTGCGCGCGTCGACGATGATAGTTGCATTGCGCACTCACAGCTCATAATCGGCTTGAGCCGCGGATAGGCTTGAAGGTAGTTTGGTAGTAATACCCCTGCCATTTTTGGAAGTTTCGCGCGTGTGAATTTCCAGGTTAGGGGGTTCTTAGTGCTTCGGGGCGATCTTGCCAAAAATGCGCAGGTTCGATTCGATAGGAATTGCGCAAAAATACTTCGCGTGTGCCCTTCGGTTGCGTAGCACACTTTCGAGAACCAGTAGCTGTCCGCGCTGTATGTGTTTGATGCCGGTCGGATAGTTGGGGACTCTTAAAAATTCGGATTTGGTACGCAGACTATGGCCTCTTAGCACTGCCTATTTTGCTAGCTTGCTCATGAAGCTTTTGCAGTTTTTCAAGCGCACGTGATTTTGCTAAGTGATTCCATCGCGCCAACGGCACGATTTAACGCATCCCTCTAACATCAATCAGCTTCCGATCGCTCGGAGCGCGCGAGCTGCTCATACAGTGACTGGTAACGCGCAACTACCTTAGGCAGGGAAAAGCATTCCTCTACGCGGGCGCGCGCGGCCGCTCCTAGCGCGCGATGCCGTGACAGAGGAATCGCGAGCAATTCGCGACAGGCCTGCGCGAAGGCTTGCGGATCGCTGGGCGGCACCACTCTACCCAGTTCCTGAAGGATCAGCGAAGAGTCGCCGACGTCTGTGACGACGCACAGCACGCCGCATGCCATCGCCTCGGCGACAACATTAGGGCTGCCTTCGCTTAAAGAGGAACAGCATGCGATGTCCAGCCCGGCCGTGATACGATTCACATCCGATCGGTGGCCGAGCAAATGAAATCGATCGGCAGCGGCTGTAGCAGCGATTAAGCCATTGATATAGGCATTGTGCCCTTCGACGCCCTTCCCAGCTAGAACAAAATGGAGTTCGGGGTTCTCACTTGCCAGAAAGCCGGCCGCCTTGATGAATGTCGCGTGATCCTTCACCGGATGAAATCGTCCGATCAAACCGATCAGCCGCGCTTGCGAAGGAAGAAGTAGTAGAGAGCGGAGCCAAGCGCCTGCCTCGTGGTCAGGTCTAAACGAATCGAGGTCAAGCGAATTTGGCATATATAGCCAGTTGCGCGGCCTGTAGCCGAGAGCTCGGTGGAATTCGAGTCCTGACTGAGAATTCGCCAGCACCACGTCGGGAAAGGACGATAGTGATATCAATAATCTACGAACCAGCCTCGACATCCAGCTAAAGCCTCCAGAGTCCAGCGACGAACACTGAATGTTCCAGGCTATTGATGGAACGCCCTTACACTTTCCAACTAGCAGCCCGAGCAAGTCAGCATGGTACATCCAAGTTTGCATGATTCGAGGCTGGATCTGTTTGACCATTCGAAAGAGTCGCATAGCCGCAAACGGATTTGCGACTCCGCGCCGCATTCCCAGTGAGTACACCGGAACCCCGAACTCCGCCGACAGCCGCGCGCACACCAAATCATGACTCACGCCTTCCGTCATTGTCACGATAGTGTTGCAGAAACGGGTTCGGTCCATGCTCGACACGAGCCGCAACAAATTCGTCTCGGCCCCTCCGCCCAGTCCAAAGCTCGAAGTCAGATGCAACACCTTTATCATAGGAGCGCGAGCAAGGCCTCAGAAGTATTTCGAATGAACGCGGACAGACTCAGCCGCGATTCGATCCGTTCGCGAGCGGCTTTTCCAAGCGCCGGAGTTTGTCTCATGTGATCTGCCAAGGCGACCCATCCTGCCGCCAACGCCTCCGGATTCCGAGGCGGTACAACTACTCCCGTATCACCCACAACCAGTGCCGAATCACCGACGTCGGTCACGACACAGGGCACACCGCATGCCATCGCTTCGGCTATCGCGTTTGGCAGACCCTCGCCAAACGATGAGGAACAGCAGATGTCCAGGGCATTGTAAGCTGATGGCATATCTCTGAATGAGCCGGCCCAAACCACTCTGTCAGTCAATCCGAGCAGTCCGGCCAGCTGGCGCAGCTCAAACAGGTAATCGCCAGGCCCTCCACCAAAGCATATAAATTTGGCGTTGACCCGGCTACGCGCGAAGATCGCCGCGGCCCTAAGAAAGGTTCCGTGATCCTTTATCCGGTCGAGACGGCCCACAATACCTATTGCAAGCGAACCGTCGGGAACTCCCAAGGATGCACGGCATCTTAATCCCGCCTTTCGGTCCGGAGCGAAGCGCTCGGTATCGATACCGTTTGGAATGACTACCATGCGCGCCCCGGCAAGGCCTGCCGCCGAATGGTAGTTTCTGGCCGCAATCGAATTCGAGATGATGAGATCGGGTAAGCGCGACGACCATATCTCCACCCGGCAGTTCAAGAGCGAGAGCCAGTCGCGTCGGCGATCGTCGAGATTGGATGATCTCACACCCCAAACGATTCGAGTTCCAGGTAGCACCGCTTTCGCCATAACAGCCAGCAGATTCTGCGCTGTCAATTCCGAATGCAGTATATCGGGCTTGAGCTTCCTTAGAACGCTCACCAGCTGAAAGGTAATGCTCGATAAATCCCAGCGCCCTTTTTTGCCGAGTGAAACTGTCCGTACGCCGGCGCGTGTCAGGTCCTCGACCAACTCGCCACCGCCATAAAGGGTCAGCACCGTGACGTCAAATTTGTTTCTGTCGAGGTTACTGGCGAGCTCCACCAACTGTCGCTCTGCACCGCCGATCGCGAGGTTTCTGATCAGAAACACCAGGTTCACCCGCCGGTAGCGACTACCTTTTCCAGCCATCGGTGGCTGGCTTAAGATGCGGCATTCGCTGCCCAGAGCGACTTCGCGGGAGGGGACCTTTAGAGCGCTCGCCATACTCTGGATATGTCCACTAGCCATGGTTGGTCGCGACCTCAGCTACAGTTTCCGACTTTTGTGCGGCACGTCCTTGCGTAGCCCTTGTCAAAACCTCGCTCCACATTTCCATTACTCGTGGCAAGCCAAACCGTTCAGTTACTTCGACAGCTCGTTCCGCTAAGCGCCTGCGCTCGCGCTCGTCTCCCATGAGCCTGGCCATGGCCTTCGCCAGCGCGCCAATGTCCTCAGGGGGCACCAGGAGCCCATCAATACCATCACGGATCATTTCTTTCGGGCCGCTCATGCAGTCGAAGCTTACAACCGGAAGCCCACACGCCATCGCTTCTAGCAACACCATCGGAAATCCCTCGGTCCGTGACGAAAGCACGAACAAATCGGACTCGCGCAATACCTTTTCCGGCTCTTTGGTTACCGGCTCGAACCTGACCGCACGCGTGATGCCTAGCTGCTCCGCCAGCTTCTGCAGGCGCTGTTGCTCGGCGCCTTGTCCGACTATTCGAAGCGTCCAATTGGGATAGCTTTCGACCGAAAGCGCGAACGCCAGTAGCAGTAGGTCGAAGCCCTTCGCTATATCCATTCTTCCCATCGCTACTACGAAGTGCTGATCGGACCTAACGATCGGCCGCGAAGGACTCAGGCATTGCTCGCCGACCGGATTTGGTATTACGCTAATGTCTCCGCTCCCAACGAGTTCGCGAGCCCATTGTGCGATTCCGGACGTTAACACGACTACACCGCTGGCACGCGGATAGAGCAGTCGTCGCAGACATTCGGCGGTGGCTCCAATGGTCCATTTGCGCGGGTCGTTGTGTTCGGCCACTATGATCGGAACCTTAAGCCCTCGGGTCGCCAGCAACAGTAACACGTTGGTTTTATCGCAAAAGCTAACTATGACATCGAATTTTGAGCGGCGCACAAAAGCTCGCAACAACCTGGCTCGCCGCGCGTTACTGGCCATGCTTTGCAGCCAGTTCTTCGATGGAACGTTCAGTTCCAAGGCCACGCGCCGGACTTGAGTATCGATATGATAAAAATCGCTGGCCTGGGAATCGATCGTTAGCAGAGTAATCTGCTCGCCGCGTCGAGCCCACTCGTTTACCAGAGTCGCTGCCACTCTTTCCGCGCCACCAACCCGCAGCGAGAAAATTACGAGTCCGATTCGCAAGTCGACCTCAGCTAGCGTTCAAACCTCTGCGATAATTGGAAGGATGATTCGTAGACTCTCAGAAAAGTGCGCGTCGATCGAAACTTTTGCGCTCCTGCGAAAGCATTCGCACTGATGAATTCGCTTTTATTTGTGAACTCGCGAGACTGCGTAAACACGTTAGCGCCTCACGCTTTTTACTACGTCTCGGCGCTGTCTACGTGTTGATAGCGCGAATGCTCAGAGGCGTGGTTTTTGGCTCTGAAGTCTTGACTCTATAGTGGCGTTTCAGCGGACGGTAACCCTCGCGGCGCTCGTCCGCCTCCACCGCTATTGCAATTACTGCGAAGAAGTCACTCAAAACATCATGGTAAAAGAAGGCCCAGAGCAAGAATATCGACGCGAAAGTGTAGAATTCCCAGTCGCCGCGCCGAATGCTCAAAATTAGGCAGGGAATCACTAAGGTGCCCAGAATCCCGCAGTCCGCCAGAAGTTCCAGATATGCATTGTGTGATTGGTCGTCGGCCCAGAAGATCGCCGTGCCAAATCCTTGGCCAGCAAGCGGAGCTTCTTCAAATTGCTCAAGAGTCTTCTCAGCCAGAACCAGCCGGGACTTTTCGCTGGTATCCGACCACTGAAACGTCAGCCTGGACCACGTGTCCGCATTCAACAGATGCGAATCTGAAATTTCACTCGACAAGTTCAACACTGCAGAGAGCGCCAAGCAAGCTGTAACGGCGATTGCTAGCCTGCGGAAGGACAACACGTGTGCGAACGCAGAACCCACTAACAAAAAGACAAACGACAGCATCGCTTCGCGCGAAAATGTTGCCAATACGCCGACGAATACGCAAAGCAGAAAAAGCTCCCTCATCCATAGACGGCGTATTGCGGTAACAGCTAAGAGACCACCGAAAACTAACGCCATGCCCGCGCCGTTTGGCTGCACATAGAGTCCTGCGGCGCGCCCCTGAATGTTGCTGAAGACGCCGGGACTCAGCAGGTCGTATGTGTTGAACGCAACGCCGGCTAACGTTGCTATCGCAACTGCCTGCCTTGTCAAACGCAAGATCCTGGGATCGTCAAAGATGACGATGCAGGTCAGAAGAAATCCGAGAGCATTCACCCGCAATCCGAAGTACCTCACGAATTCGTAATTGCTGTAGCCTACCGGAGCATTGAACGCCCGCACCACCATGGACAAGGTAAACAGCAGGAGCACGGAGAGCGACCAATGGACAATCGGCTTGTGGAAGAAGCGCTGCAAGACCCGCCGATCAAGCAAGAGCATTACTGCTGCCAGTCCATATGCAGCGAACTGGAATGGATAGCGCGAATGCTGAATGCTGGCCGGTTTATTGCCGCCCTCTGCCCAGAACGCGACTACGTTTGTGAACTCCAGCGCGATCAGCAGAATTGCCGACGGAACGCGTGTCACGTAAATGAGCTCCGACTTCTTCATTCCGCTGGATTTTCGGCCACTGAGCCTAAGCCGTACGAGATCAGAGGTTCGCCGAGTCCGACGCTTGCAGTTTCTCGCATCTTTAGTGCGCGGCCGAGCATAAGGCGCAGGTAAAGAAAGGCCGTCATGTATACCAAGCTCGTCGAGAGCGCAATGCCGGCCAGACCAAACATTTTCATGAAAAGATAGTTGAGGACTACGTTCTCAACTACCGCGATCGTCGTTCCCCATATCAGCACGTCGTTTCGCTTCAGAGCGCATAAAGCGCTAACGCAGAGCATGGCCGCCGCATAAAATGGCACCTCCAGGCAGAGTAGAGACTGGACGCTGGCAACAAGGTGCGTATTTTGCGAAGTGAACGCGCCACCCTGGAAAACCATCCTCACTATGGGTTCCGACAAGGCGATCAATATCACCGTCGCTGGAACGCCTACCAGAAAGATTATCCGCGTATAGGTTGACACAATACGATGCACGCCCTGCCAGTCGCGACGCGCGCTCAGCCTTGAAAGCGCAGGTAGAACCGCAACTGACAGAGACGATGAACCTATGCCAAGCAATACCGGGATTAGCTTGTTCGCGTAGTTCAGGGCCGACACGCTTCCCGAATGCAGCATTGCCGCCATCGATTGATCAATCAGACTCGTACAACCCATTAATATGCCGGCCGCCGCTGATGGCGTTGCTTGCTTCAATACCTGTAGCAGCCGCCAATCGAAGCCGCTCCATCGCGGGACTAAGGCCAGACCCTGGCGCCTGAGGGCACAGCCGAGAATGACTAACTCACATGCCACACCCGCGAGGGTGCCCGTTACTAATCCGTATATTCGCCACTGCAGAGGGCTCACCAATAGCAAAATCGTGGTCATGATCGGGATGGCTATCGGAGCGATCGCCGTGAGGGCGAAGTATTCATGAGCGTTTAGAGCGGCTCTCCAGAGAGCATTTAGACCGCTGACAAATAACGACGCCAGTAGAATGAAGAACAGGGCTCTAGTGAGAGCGACCTTCGTTGGCGAAAAACCGGAGCCCAAAAGCGGAAGCAGCCATCGCTGCGAGCCTGCAAGTACAAAGCCTAACCCGATTAGCACCGCAACATTAACGACCGCGACACTAGCGAATACCCGTTGCGCTGCATCAACACCTTCGTTCTCACGAACTTCGATATAAGTCGGAACGAACGCTTCATTACATGCGCTGACGATTATGCCGACCATAAAGGTAGGAAGTAGGAACGCTACATAAAAGGCGTCCAGAGCGTCACCGGCGCCCAGGTATCTCGAGACCAGCATCTCCTTTCCCAGGCTTACCCCTTTCACCACACTGCCAATTCCCGCGATCATCACTGTCGCTGCAAATATTCTTCCGTTCAGGGACTCGCGCAGATACTTCACATTTTCGCCCGAAGGTCGTTGACGATCCTGCCAACACCCACTACATTGCGTCCCGGCGCTAACGCCGGGCTGGTCCTTTTAGATCGAGCCGTCGGACCGGTGACATTGGTGGCGACGGCTTCCTAATTGTTCCCCTAATTGACCTCCAATGTGATTTGACCAGCAATGGATCTTTTCTTCGTTGCATAGCTTTCCCATCGAGGAGTTCCGAGTAGATACCTTCCATGTCACTGATCAAACGCCGAATTGAATAGTAGTCACGGAATGCAGCGCTGCGCTGCGCCGGAATGCGCCTTCTCGATTCCGCTGCTCGGGCCAGTGCGGCCGCATACGCCTCCTCGTTTGCGGGTTCGATCAACTCGCCGTCGAGTGTGGACGACGCGACGTCAGCAACGCCTCCGACGTTGGTCGAGATCACCGGAACTCCAGCGGCGATGCTTTCAATCAGGCATAGCGGGGAGCCCTCGCTATGAGAAGACAAGCAGGTTACATCCAGATCGCAATAAATCTTCGCCCGGTCGAGCACCCACCCTGCGAATAGCACCTTATCGTTGATTGACAGGTCGTGTGCTAGTGATTCCAATCGGTTGCGCATCTCGCCATCTCCGACGACAATCAACCGAGCGTCGACCCGACGTTCGCGCATCATGCGTGCGAAACTCCTAAGGAGCAATTCCGTATTCTTGATCGGGGCGAGCCTGCCGACGGCCCCGAAGACAACCGTCGAGCCGTTGACTCCAAGCCGCGTTCGAAGCCAGCCCCGCTCATGGCAGATATCTTTCAGCCATGAGAAATCGAATCCTAGCGGCACCACTCGGACACGGCTTGCGTCCGCGATCTGATATTCGTCGACTATTTCTCTTCGGATAGTCGGCGTAACCGTAATGATCATATCCGTCAGGCGAGCAAGCAACCGTTCTATCAAGACGAAGGCCCGGGCGACCGGGCTCTTGAAATAGCCATTGAACTGGTGACAATGGAAGGTGTGAATCAGGAGCGGTCTCTGCGCGTTCGACGCGAAATTCAAGCGCGCCATGCTCCGTCCCAAGGCGCCAGCCTTGCTCTGATGCGTTTCTACAATCTGCGGCCGTATCTGCTTCAGGACCTGGTGAAGTTTGAAGGACGCGCTTATGTCCCAGATTCCAAGGCTGCGTCTCAAGCTCTCGATAAAAACCGGCTCAACGCCGGTATCGCGAGCGAATTCAAGACATTCCCGCTCGTTTTTCTCTGTGCGTCCGCATATGAGCCAGCTTTGAAATTTCTCATGGTTGAGATTCGCTGTAAGCGCAGAAATGTGCCGTTCTACGCCTCCCACGCCAAAGCGCGTTACGACCCGAGCGATTCGAATAGGCCTGCGAATTGCTGCCACGGAGAGCTCTGCGGACTGTGCGGCCGGTACTGTTCGATACAGTTCGCCGCGGTGCGAAAAGGAGGATTTGTAGAGACGGAATTAGTTCTTACTGTTTGCTGAAATACGTATAATACGGCTCGTAGCTCCTCCGCTGCTCGGGGTCAACATTATTCAGAACAACACCGAGCATTTTGGAGCCCACGTACACAAGGCGCGCACACGCATCGCGGACCAGGTTCTTAGTAGTTTGCGCGCACACCACCATTACCACCCCATCTACCAACGTCGACAAAACTACTGAATCACTCACAGGCAGAATCGGCGGCGAGTCAATCAGCACGTGATCAAAGGAGGATGCCGCTGCGGTAAGGATCCCGCGCATTCTCTGCGAACCCAAAAGCTCGCTGGGATTCGGCGGGGTCAGGCCGGCGCTGAGGAAGAAAAGCCCTTTGGACGCAGTTGACTGGATCGCCTGATCCAGCTGGTTCAGGCCCGCTAGCACCTCGGTGAGCCCGGGATGGGAATCGCGCCCAAGGATGTCGTGACAACGAGGCCGGCGAAGGTCGGCATCGATTAGCAACACTCGCTCGTCCAGTTGAGCGAACATGAGGGCGCAATTTGTCGCGGTTACCGATTTGCCCTCTCCGCCCATGGCGCTGCTGAAGAGAATAGTCCTGGGCGATGTCTCCGACCTCGACAGAAGGATCCCGGTTCGAATCGCGCGATATGCCTCACCAGCCGCTGTGAACAGGTCCCGCGCGGAAGCTGCCTGATTTCCCCCGACATCCCGGTCGTGAGTCTCATCGGATCCCGTCGGTAGCAACCCAGTTGGCCGCACCTCTAATTTAGTTGGCGGATCAAAATGCACAACGGTCGCCAGATTTGGGAACTGAAGGTAGCTTTGTACCTCGTCTGCGCTTTTCAACCCCCTATCACTCGCCTCGCGGACGAAAGCTACACAGATTCCTGCCGATAGCACCAGGAATCCGCATAGGACAAGAGTAAGCTCCTGTTTTGGACTCGATGCCACTGTTGGCATTTCTGCTGGATCCACTATGGTGATATTGGTCATTTGAGACTCGGTTGCTACACCCAGCAACTTTATCCGCTCTAATACGCTTTGATAGAGTGTCCGGCTCGTCTCGACATCGCGGGCCAACACTGCGTCCTGCAGTGAAGCGTCCTTCAGCGCCATCGCTCGATCCTTCTCGTGCTCGAACTCACGCCGTAATTCGTTTTCCCGCTCGGACGCCGAGTTATATTTGGCCTTGATGCTCTCGACGACCTTCCTGACCTCCTCTCGTTCGCGCCGCTGGACCTCGAGCAGTTGGGCATGCATTTGTGCGACCGGCGGATAATCCAATGTAAACTGATTCGATAGGCTTGCGTACTGACCTTCGAGTTTAGACGACTCTCCCTTAAGGGTCTGAATCAGCGTGCTCTCAGCCACGGCGGGTAACGCATCGTAGTCGTTACTATCAATTGTCCGTACATCGGATTCGAGGGTGATGCGCACCGCTTCCGCATTCACTACTGCCCGGTTAAGATCTGCTATCCGGTCGCTTATCATCTGATTCTTATCGTCGAGCGAGAACTCCACAATTCCGCGTTGCCGGCGATAGCTGTTCAAAGCGGCCTCTGACTTTTCTACTCGGGCTTCGATCTCATTCAGCTTTCCCTCCAAGTAGCGCTGCGCTTCTTCGCCTGTCTGCGCGTGCTGCTGGTAGGTTTCGCGAACGAATTCTCGCACGTGAACATTGGTGATTTCGGTGGCGAGAGAAGGATCCGGGGAACTGAATGCAATCGAGACCAAACGCGTGTTAAAAACCGGGCGCACGCTCAAACCGGCGAGGTATATATCGATGCTGGTGGGCTTGGCGCCCAAAATACTCTGGCCGGTAACTAGGCTCTTGGGCGGTGGTGTCTGGAATAATGACCGAACCCATGCCGCCGCGGTACTTGTGAGCGAGGGCTTCTCGTCTGCGCCGGTGAACGTCGCATTGTGTTCGAGTCCAAGGTCGCGGATAACCCTGGCCGCGAGGCTCCGGCTTCGCAGCATCTCGTATTGCGTTTTGTAGAACGACTCTATGTCGTTATCCGGCTCGTTTTCGTGCTTGGACTCCAGCACTTCCGGCGCCTCTCGCTCGATTCGAATCGTGCTTGTGCTGGTGTAAATTGGCGTCCTGGTCCGTAGGAACGCAAACGTCGCCAGCTCGGTGACCAGGAACATCGCTATAATTAAGCGGATGTGCTTGCGTATCGAGCGCCAGTACTCCCACAAGTCGACCTCTTCCTCTTCCGTGAAGGCGCCAGGCACCCGCGCGAAAGCGCCAAGCGCGCGGGCGTTTATCTCTGCCGGTAGACTGTGGTTCGCGTTCGGTACTAAGTAGCTGGACGGTTCTTGCACGTTTGGTCCTGAAGTATGAATGCTTTAGAATGGGATAGCTGGGAAAATTGAAAGCTTATTAAGCAAAAAATATCCAGAATATGGTATGGCTCCGAGGTATGACTTCTCGACAATCACCACGTCGCCGCTCTCTACTCCCACGTCGGTGGCTTGGCCATCCTTTATCTTTGAAAGATCCAGTGGTATCTGGAGCTTGCCCGCATCCGTCTCACGTAAAATCGTTGCCGACCTGGTAAAATTTGCGCCGCCGGCGGCGGCGATCGCGCCAAGCGCAGTTAGCCCTGGAGTTACGTTGTATGCCCCTGGCTTGTCGACCCATCCCTGCACAGTAACTTGTCCCGCCGCCGGAATGATTATAATGTCGCCTGCGCGAGCAAACATTTCGAGATAGCGCTCGCCCTCGGGTCTCGATGCATTTATGACAACTTCTTCGTTGGCGAGCGCTTTTGCCACAGCCGTTCCATGGTCACCGCCGAGCTCCGCACCGGACGCACCTCCGACCGATCCGACTGTGCTTGGGAGGCTCGATCGAACCAGCTTCGGCGACCTATCGGAGGATACTCCGCGCGCTTGGCTCGCATCCGCGACAGATACGACACTACTCGCGGCCCTTAGCGGAGCAGGAATGAGTATAATTCGAGACGCCGCGCCCGTGCTCAAGCCGCCGGCGCGGCTTATCATCGTCATTATGGTGTCGCTCTGACTGGACAGCGTGTAGCGTCCGGGGTGTGTGACGTTGCCCAGCACCCCGACCTCCCGATGTTCGCTGTGCTTGAGGAACACTTCGACCTGCGGATGGTACATGTACTTGGCAATGCGATGTATGAGCTCGCTGCGCAGGTCATCTTCGGTCATCGTCTCGACGTTGATGACTCCAATCAATGGCAAAGCTATTGTGCCGCCCTCGGAGACCCTTACCGTCTTATCCTTGAGTTGGTCCATAAGCGTCGCCGAGATCCACAACAAATCTCCCGGACCAAGAGTGAAATTCTTTGAGGAGTCGGCGGCGCCATCCGCCATCCGGGCGTTCCACAAAGATTCGAGCTTCGCCGCGTTGTCGGTATTCTCAATAGTACCTTGGTGTTCGACCTGAGCCGAT
>WNFJ01556460.1_pt1 | contig 23562 bp, 24 predicted proteins | sample 5400461 | NCBI WGS metagenome assembly WNFJ01 (sample SAMN13153349, study PRJNA577476) | soil metagenome | isolation source: 115 cm saprolite on Douglas fir-dominated hillslope | place: USA:California | collected 2013-09-17
TGCAGATCCACTACATGCGGCGCCGGTTCGGCCGCGCCACCAGGGACGACCTTGACGCCTTCGCCAGTTCATATGGGTGGGAGATCCGCGACTGGCCGGAACTGGACACCCTCATCGCGATCCGGGAAATCACCGGTCTCAGCCCCTACATCCGCACCGCACGCACCAAGCCCTTTTCCCGCCAGCAGCTCGCCTACCGCCTGAAAACACTCCAGGCCAACGACAGGGCGGCGCGATGGGAGTCCCCACCAGCAGAGTGACACCCTCCGCGTCACGGTCGCGCGGCCGGTGCCAGGACCCCCCGCCGCGTAGTGGTTCAGGGCCATTCGTCTGAGCCGCCGGCGAAGCCGCGGCCGAGGGTGACGTCCGGGCTGGCCGCCTCGGTGTCGTCGAACGACTGGACGTATTCGCTCGTCCGCCAGGGTGGTCGCTGGCTCATCCAGGATGAGGGCCAAGCTGACGCGCCCAATGGTCTTGCTTGTTTACTGACCGGTCTTGGCGGCCGGATGACTACGAGTTTGCAGCACGGAGTTCGTCGAAGAAGGCGGCGATGTCGCTGGCGAGCAGCTCGGGTTCCTCGACCGGGGCAAAGTGGCCGCCGCGGGCCATGGGCGTCCACCGGCGGATGTTGTAAAGACGTTCCGCCCATTCGCGGGGAGGGTTGCCATCGTCGATGTGCTGGTGCGCGAAGACAGCGACCGCGGTCGGCACCGTCACAATGTCGGCCGGCCCCAGCTCCGCCGCGAGCCACCGGTTGTCGACATAGTCCCGCATCGAGGACGTGATCGTCTGGGTGGCCCAGTACAAGGTCACGACAGTGAGCAGGAAATCACGGGAGAAGGTGGCGTCCAGGTCACCGCCGGAGTCGGCCCATGCCCGCCACTTCTCCAATACCCAGGCAGCCAGGCCGGCCGGCGAGTCGTTGAGCCCGTAGCCGACCGTCTGCGGCCTGGTCGACTGGATCGCGCCGTAACCGCGGTCGTCCTGGCGCCACCGCTCGTATTGCGCTGCGAACGAGCGTTCCGCCGCTGACAACGGCCGCGATCCCGGTCCCGTGGAGGGCGCCACGTCCAGGTTGTGCAGGTGAATGCCCAGCAGGGGTGCTGGGTCGTCCAGTGCCATGAACGTTGTGACGGCGGACCCGAAGTCGCCGCCCTGCGCCCCGTACCGCCGGTAACCGAGGCCGCGCATCAGGCGGTGCCACAGCCCTGCTGTGTACCGGCTCGTCACCCCGGTCCGGGCGGGCCGCTCCGAGAACCCGTAGCCGGGCAGCGACGGGATGACCATGTCAAATCCGGGTCCGCCGATGCCGTGGGCGGCGGGGTCGGTCAGAAACGGCACCATCGGCAGGTAGTCGGCGAAGCAGCTCGGCCAGCCATGGGTCAGGATCAGCGGGATTCCGCGGCCGCTGCGGGCCCGTTCGTGGACGAAATGGACCTGTATGCCGTCGATTTCGGCCCGGAAGTGATGGAAAGTGTTGAGCCAGCGCTCCTGCGAGCGCCAATCGAAGCCGGCCGCCCAGTAAGCGAGCAGATCCTGCAGGTAACCGAGGTCGGTGCCCTGCGCCCACAGGGGACCAGGTGCCGGCTCTGGCCACCGCGTGTTCCGGATGCGGGCGCGCAGGTCAGCGAGCACCGCGTCACTTACCGTGACTGTGAATGGCTCGACATGGAAGGTAGCCACCTCACTAGCGTCGCATCAGCGCCGGCGTCCCCGGCACCATCGGGCATTCGCGGGTAATGACTCCTGGATTTTCTGACTACCTTAATATCCGGACGCCGTCGATTTCACCGCAGCACGCTCCGATCCCGCCGCCCCGGTCAGGCGGCGGGATCGGGGCGCGGCGGCGGGTGTTCAGATCCGGCCTGTTTTGATCGCGGTGGTGAGGGCGGCCCAGGCGCGGCGGCTGAGCAGGAGGGTTCCGCCGTCGCGGTTTTTGGAGTCGCGGACGGCAACCTGGGCGCCGGGCATGGGGGCGACCTCGACGCACTGGTTGCCGCTGGTGCTGTAGGACGAGGTGCGCCAGGCGGCGCCGGGCAGGCTGGTGCGGTTGGTCATCTGTTGCTCTCCTTTGGTTTGTCGTGCGCGAGGTGGCGGATGATGTCAGCAGAGTCGGCGGGGGTGAGGGCCGCGTCGGCGGCGGCGTGGTCGAAGGCGAGCCGGTAGCGCCCGATCTCGTCGGGGGACTCGATGTAGATGTCCCCGAACAGGCCTTCCACATACACAAACGGGTCGTCGTCCGGATTCGGAAAGTCGACGATGACGAACTCGCCGTCCATGCCGGAATGCGTGCCCGCGCTGAACGGCAGGATCTGGATCGTCACATTCGGCCAATCGGCGATCTCGGCGAGGCGGGCGAGTTGTTCCCGCATGGCCTGCGGCCCGCCGACCTGGCGGCAGACGGCGGACTCGTCCAGCAGCACATGCACCATGGGAGGCTCGCCGCGGTCCTCGAACAGGGCCTTCTGCCGGGCCTGGCGGGCCTGCATCCGCCGCTCGACCTCGGTCAGGTGCAGCCCCGGCGCGGTGCCGGCGATGGCGGCCCGCGCATATCCCGGGGCCTGGAAGAACCCCGGGACCATGAACGCGTTGACCCGGATCTGCGCGGCATCGGTTTCGAGCGCCACATACGAGCCGGTGAACACGTCCCGGTAGGGCGCCCACCAGCCGCGGCGCAGCGTGTCGAGCGCGAGGCGCTCCAGCGCCTCACGCTGCGGCGACCGGACGTCGTACAGGTCGAGCATCGCCACCAGCACCTCGGTGCTGATCCGGGTCTTGCCGTTTTCCATCCGCCACAGCGTCGCCTCGGAGATCTCCAGTTGCTTCGCGGCACGCGCCACCGTCAGGCCGGCCGCGGTGCGCAGCCGCCGGATCTCCTTCATCAGCCGGCGCGCCCGGACGGTCAAGATGAGGTCTTCCACGTGTGCGTCCCCTGCCCGCCTGCCGTTGCCGTGCGCTGGGGCCAGCATGGCCCGCGCTGGTCGCTGTTGCAAGCGAGCGTAGGTGTTGTCTATCCCAAGGGCAACATTGCGCTCGTGAAAGTTGGCATTGAGGATGGGTCGTCATCCAACTCATGTGTCCTGGGTCACACGGCGGTGACAGTGCGCACACCAACTCTGCCCGCCCCGGGCGGCCCCGCACCGGCCGTCAGGGGAGCGCCCGTGCACGACAATCACCCGGCGGGTCCGGCCGCCGGCCACGAACGCGGCCCAGCCGCCGGGGGCAAGGTCGTCTGGTGCGAATGCCGGCCCGGACCGGCCGCGGCCACAGCCGGTCCCGCTCCCGCCCGCACGCTACCGGCCGGACCGGCCGCCACGGCAGCCCGGTGATGGTCATGTCATCGTGGGCGCGGGCCTTCCCCGGAACCCCCGGCCAGGTCGCGGCCGCGCGCCGCTTCGCCGCGTCCTTGCTGGCCGGCTCACCGCTGCGCGACGACGCCGTCACCATCGTTTCGGAACTTTTCACCAACTCGGTCCGGCACAGCGTCTCCGGCAGGCCGGGCGGGCTGGTGATCGTCCAGGTCACCCGGTGGCGCCACGGCGTCCGGATCGCCGTCACCGACCAAGGCGCCGCCACCCACCCCGTCATCCGCCACCCCGGCCACGACGGCGAGCTGACCGAAAACGGCAGCGGCCTGTTCATCGTCCGCGAGCTCTCCCGCCAGCTCGACTGGCACGACGACATATTCGGCCGCACCGTCCACGCCACGCTCGGCACACCCCCACCCGGGCAAGGCCCCCGGCCGGGCGGCCACGCCAGCCCCGCACCCCAACTACCGCAACCCGCATGATCACGGGGACGACCCGGCCCGCAGCTGGCACGAGCCGCACCGGCCCGCGGTCTGAGATCGGTGTCACGTGCCAGCACCAGCCATCTTGCCCGCCACCGGATGCGCCCGGCCGCGAGGCCGCGGCCGTGGTGGCTGCGCACCCCGAACAAGGCTGGTCCCTGCTGTGCAACGGTATTGTCCTGTTCGAGGACACCGGACTGCTCCTGCCCGACGGGCAGGTGATCCCGCCGCACCGCTCAGCCAGACACGGCGCGACCGGGTGCACGGTAAACCGACGGTGAGCCGCGGCCGGGCAGGTGACTCAGAACACTGATCCCGAACGGCTGCGCGAAGCGACACTCCCATGCCATCCGGAATCCGCGAACTCGGCGCGCGAATAGCCCTCTGCAGGGTCACGCGTTTGCTGCCGAACGCCGTCGCGAGGGTCGCAACGATCGCCGCTCCGGTCAGTGACGATGCTGGGTCAGCTAAGCTCCGATTGGCTGGCGGTTGTCAGCTCGCGGCATTGTTCGTGGAACTGCCGCGCCGCCGGCAGCTTCGGGTAGCGGCGCATGAGCACCGCGTCCAATTCCCGGGCACGTTTCCGGACCACATACACCATCCGAGGCGAGTGCAGCGCGCGCTGCGCTTGGCCGATCGCCTCGTCCGGCTGACCAAGCTCGGCCAGGGCGATGGCCAGGTAGACACGGGACAGCGCCCCGGGACTCGGTATCGCGGGCTGCTGCGGAGAACGGGCTTCGGCGGCGGCGACGGCCTCTTCGGCGTGGCGCTTGGCCGCGCCGAAGTCGCGGAGCGAGAGATATGCCGTGGCTGGGTAGGCGCACAGCGCGTAATCCGCCAGCGTTCCTGGGTCGAGAGTCGCAGACGGCGTAGCCGACACGCGGTCCCATAGGGTGTCCGTCTCGGTCAGAAGATCTTGGCATTTGCCGGGCTCGCCGAGCCGTGCATAGGCACGGGCGGCATGGGCGCGCAGCCGTACAGCCAGCGGGTGCGACACCGGGGCCTGCTCGATCCCTTTGGCCGCTGCACTGAGCGCCCTGTCCGGGCGGTCTTGGTCCAGGGCGATTTCCGCCATCGATGTGGCCGCCCAGGCGCACAGCTCGCTGTGCCCGGCCTGGCCGGCGTGCTCAAAGCCGTCGACCGCGAATGCCCAGGCGGGGAGCAGGTCACCCAGGTCGTGAGCAAGCCAAGCGAGCAGCTCGTCCAGCCACGCGGCGTAGACGTAGAGCTCGCGGCCTTCGGCGAGGGTGTGGCGTCCCTGGATCAGCTCGTGCACGCGCGTCCGGTAGGCCCGCGCGATGGCGAACAGCTCGGCCGGTGGCCGCGTGGTGTAGGCACGGCCGAGCTCGGTGGCGGCACCTTCGAGGTGATCGAGGGTGCCCGCCCCCACGCCAGGGCTCCCGGTCATCCGGGTGAACTCCATGGCGTCGGCGGCGGCTTCGCGAAGCACGCGTTCCAGTGCCTGCGGCGCGATGGACGCCGCAAGCCCGAGTTTCAGAGCATCCCGGCGCCTCGTGGGATCGGCCTCCTCTACGGCATCACGAGAGGAATCAGTGTGTCCATTATCAGGCTGTCTGTCCGGTAACGCCACCACGGCCGCTGGCCGGTAATCAGCTCTGACCTGCCCATCCTCGCGATGCCGCTGCTTGACGGGCGGCGCCGGTGCGAGCGCGATGAGCGCACCGCCGGCGCCCAGCGCGTTGTCCACCCGCGCGGCCATCACCGGGGAAGCCGGCTTCTGCCCGTTTCTGACCTTGCACAGGTAACCGACGTCATAATTGACGATCTTGGCGAGCTTGTGCAGGGACATGCCGCGCTCCGCCATCACGCGGCGCATCTGCTCACCAAACGCCGTCATAATCTCCATCCCGATGTTGCCCTGCTACCGCTGGGCAATAGCCAACGTCTGGGTCAATTATCCCCCCGGCCGCCAAGGTAGAGAACTGTAACCGCAAAACGACTCTAGGGGAACTCACGGTGCCTGCCGAGAACGGTGCCCGCCCACCCGCCGTGCAAAATCCGGCACGCGGACCGAACACGCCAGGCCAGCATTCACCCACGCGACCGCCGCAGGCACGGCAATTCCGCGCGGCCAGGCCCGCGAGAACGCCAGGCCCCGCCGGTAACAGACGACGGCCCCTACCCCGTGCAGCTGGCCGCGCCGGCCTTCACCCAGGGCGGCCCGTACCACCTGGCCGTGGCAGGCTCCTACGATGCGGCGGCCGGCATCGGCGGCTACGCCGTGGTACCGGGCACCGGCAAGGCCCTGGCCGGCGCTCTGCAGGGGCCGCGGATCAACGGCCCAGTGACCGTACTGAAAGGCCTGCAGCGAGGACTGCGCAGCTACGATGACGGCGACCATGTCCGGCTCATTATTGGCGACACGACCTTGACCCGGCCTGCTCGCGCGCCGCTCGTTCCAGGTGGACAAGGAGGCGCTGCGCTGCCTGGGCACATTTGCGGCCAGCAAGAACAGCGCGCACAAACTGCGCGCCGCCTATAACCGGATGCTCCTGGATCGCCCGCCGCAAGAACCCGCACCCCGCTGACCTCTTGCCAACCGGCCGCTCAGCGCCGACCTGCAAGCCCACCGCGACGCCCTCGCCGACTGCGCCCGGCGGCTGGGTTTCGCACAGCCGTATGTGTCCGTGCCGGACCGGTTCGCAAGGTTGCGGGCTGGCCGGGCCCGGAGGAACACGCTCCAGGGGCCCGGGCGCCCTGGCAACTGAGAAGCAAATGAGAAAGGGGAAGGGAATGGACTGCCACGCCGACACGATCATGGCCGGATGCCCGGTCGATTGCCTCAAAGCCGTCTTGTCCCGCATGGCGTTCAATCCCCTCGCCCGCGCCTACCGTGCGCCGTTCGAACCGCCACGCACCGTCGGGGACGTCGCCGAGCTGTACTGGTGCCGCCAGCTCGACCAGATCCACGGACTCGGGCCGCGCCGCATCGGCGAGATCGAGGCCAGCCTCATTGTCGCCGGACTCGCCAGCGGCCACACCCACCCGCCGTCACCACCACCGGACGGCCCGCCATGATCCGGGACGGCACCCGCTCGTGCCCCCCGCCGCACGCGCACCCACCACACCGGCCGATCCGCGTAGCGCATCGCGCGGGCAGGAAGACAGGCACGTGCAAAAGCCAGCTGATACTGAGCCGGTGACCGCGATCGCGGCCGCGTTCCCCGGCTGGCGGGCCTGGGCCACCCGTGGCGGCGGGCTCGCCGCCCGCAAAGGCGGCGCACCACCCGCCGGAGCCCACGCCCGCGGCACGTCGCTCGCGGAGTTGACCTCCGCGATCGAAGCGGCCATCAAGGACGGCCCGCCGCGGAGCCTGCGCCCAGCCGAACAGGCCACCCTCGACGTCCTAGCCGCCGCGCCCACGCCGCTGCGGGTACGCGCCATCTCCGACGCCACCGGCCTGCACATCAACACCGTCGCCAAGGCGCTCGCTGCCCTGCGCGACTGCGGGCTGGCTGCCCGGCACCGCGACGGCCACGCCTGGCTCTACACCTGCGCTACGCCAGCCAGCCACCCTGGCCAAAGCCAGCCCCAAGCCGACAGCGGGCCCCCAGCGTGACCACCGGCGAAACCAGCCGCGACAGCGACATACCCACCGCCGCCACCGCGATCATCCGCCACGTCCTGCCCGCCGCGCCGATCCTGCGGCTGGAGATCACACGGGACCACAACGGCGTGTGGCTGCACCTCACCTACCTGGCCCACAGTCCAGGTTCGGCATCCCCCTGAGCGCTTGACGAGGCGGCCCCACCGCTCATGACGGCCGTACTGGTTAGCGATATCCGACCGCTCGGAAGCGATCCGTCATCAGTCCGGTTGGCCTGCGCCCACTGCCATGCCTGCCGCTGAAGATCCCGGCCGGATTCACACGGGCCCGGAGTGGGGGGTGGCTGCCTCGCGTCGGCCGAAGGTGTCGTTGTCCGCACTCGGCGCGCCGAAGTCATCCAACTTGATCGTTTCTGTCGCGTGACCAGGCCTGCGGCGTTGCGGCGGACTTGGCGCATGAGCAGCTCATACGCTGCAATTAGCGCGGATGACGGCCATGCGGCAATGACGCGACCGGTTGCCGTCGGCTCAGCAACCGCGACGTTGGCGGCCAGGCTCGCTGCACTGCCGACGATCAGAAGCGCCCACGGCAGCACCCCTGCTCTGCTGCCCGCTCGGGAGTCATCGAGCAGCGTCGTGGATGCAGCGACGATCATCCCGTCCACAGACAAAGGCGTGAGTGCCCGCGACCCAGCCTGGCTGGCCGTACAGCGCTACGCCGCGCTCCCATCGTCCCAGTTCAGAGGGCACCTTTCGCGTCGACACGCCCGCAAGAACCCCTATTTACACGGTGGATCGAGGCTGAGCGCCGTCTCGGTTGCCGTTGATGTGGGCGGCTCCAACGGCTCGCTCGTTCAGGCGCTTATGCAGGGCAATCCCAGGCTGACTGGCATTGTCTTGGACCGGCCGAACGTGGTCCCTGGGGCAATACTCGAGGCCGGTAAGGCAGGCCTGGCTGACCGTTTCACAGCAGTGGGCGGCGACTTCTTCACGGAGGTTCCGGCAGCGAATCTCTACCTGCTCAAGCTGATCCTGAGCGACTGGGATGACGAGTCGTGCAGGACGATCCTGCGCAACTGCCCCTCCTCAGCCCGGCCTGGCGCTCGGGCCGTGGTGATGGAAACAGTGGTCGGCGAAATCGGGAAGCCGGATTTCGGCGCGCTGCTCGATATACACATGCTGTGCGTCACCGAGGGCCAAGAACGCGATCTCAATGAATTTGACGCACTATTCGCTGCCTCAGGATGGCGCCGCGTCGCCATTCACCAGACGCGGACGCCCTTCGCGATCCTGGAACTCAAGGCGACCTGACGAAGACGGTGATCCTGTGCGTGCCGAGAATCTCGTCCACGGCTCTGACCAGCAGAGTTGCTGTCCCAGCCACCGGGCGGTGATGATCACCGATCATGTGGCTGCGGTTCGTGTTGTGCGCCGACCGTTGGAGTTTTCCGCCGTCTGGAGCTGGGCGTGTCCAGCGACGATTTCACCCATCCGGCGTACCACCGGCGGTAGGCCATGATGGGCGCGTCGCTCTTAACGAGAACCCCGTCGTAGGAAGTCCCCAGCGTCCGCCACACCCGGCGGTCCTCTCGCTCCGCCCGCCGGTTCGCGCTCGACATCAGGATGTGGCTGGTCAGGTCGCGGACTCGAGCCCCATACCTCGGTGTGATGCTGATCCCGTAACCTGAACCGGAGCCCTGGCCGTACGGGCTCGCGGTGCCAACCACCGTGTTGCGAAGGCGGCCATCGGAGAATACGCGTATGACAGCCCCGCTCGGCCAGTGGTCCATGACGATGCGGATACTGCCGAGCGGGGCTCCCAGAGCCCGCGCGGCGCGCCGGATAAGATCATGCTGTTTCAGTTCGAACTCGAGGACGTCGCCGAACCAGGCGCCGACGTCCGCGTGGGCCGGCCGTCGCGGGTCATCGGCGTCCCAGCACGGCTCCTCCAGGACGGTTACGTCGATGGATTTGAAGGCTCGCCGGTGCAGCTCGGAGAAGTGCACGGTATCGACGCCATTCTCCAGTGTCCGGCTGACCGGCGTGTTGTAAAGGTTCTGCCGGTAGGAAAAGCGATAGATGCCAGCGGCCGTGCCGGGAGCGGTTCCGTCCAGTTCCGGGACGCTCGGCAGGGGGAACAGCGGCGTGTCGGTTCCGGACCAGAGCCACACCAGGCCGTAACGTTCCTCCACGCGCCGCAGCCGCCGGTGCGCCGAGCCCGGAATCCTTGTCTCGCCGGGCACCGCGACGCACGTCCCCTGTTCGTTGAACCGCCACCCGTGGAATACGCAGCGCAGCTCACCACCCTGGACGCCGCCCAGAGCCAGGTCCGCACCGTGGTGCGGGCAGTACCGATCAATGGCGACGGGCCGGCCGGTGCGGCCCCGCCACACGACCAGATCCTCACCGCGACCCGATGACGCGACCGGTCGCCGACCCAGATCCTTGGATCTCATCAGCACATACCAACTGGGCGCGGCGCTGGAAGCCAGCCGCCGCGCATCAAGATCTTGCACAGGAGGTTTCATCTCCGTCCTCTGTGAACAGTTGCTGCAACTGTCACCGCATTCATTGGTCTCGCTTCCTTCATGCTGTGAATTCCAGCATGTTATGAATTCCAGCCTGGCCGCTCGACGTTCCCTTCACCTGTCTCCGGATCACCTGTCTCCGGACCGGCGAGACGACCGAGCGCCGTATCGCAACCATCTCTCCCGCACTACGCTCGACCCCGTCAGGATCGTTCATCTCCGCCGGAAATGTGACCCAGGTCACTGTTCCGATCAGGGACTGACTGGCGCGCATGAGGGCCGCCTCCAGGTCCGGAAGTTGAAGATCATGAAGGGTCCGGTACGTAGTCCGGCCATATGGACTCCAGCTGAGTTGTCAGCCGTCGTTCGTGCCCTCATGGCTTCCTGTATCCGTCGCATGCTCTGGTGCCCAGATAGGGCCTTTCATCGGCGGTGACATGCTCGGCCCGGCCAGGGCATACCATTTGCGCAATGGCGAAGCTCAGGGACCTATCAAGGCGAACGCTGGGGGTATTGGATGGGGGTCCAGGCGTCCTCGCCGATGGCGGCGATCGCCGCGGCGACGTGCGGGTTCATCGCCACCGTGACCGAGAAGAACGCCCCGGCCGCGCGCACCGCGCCGGTGAACGCCGCGGAGTAGAACGCCGAGTCGGCCCGCGCCACCAAGATCCCGCTGCACCCGGTATCACGGGCGGTGCCCACCGCCTGCCGGGCGAACGACGCGGCGCCGCGGGCCGACCCCGCGCTGCCGCCGCGCAGCCGGGTGGCGGCGATCACCGGCGCGCCCAGCGGCGTGCTGATCGTGGCGGCCAGCGCGTTCAGCCCGCGGACCAGCAGGCTCTTGCCCTGGATCTTCGTGTGGCCGAACGCGGCGCCTTGTTCTGCTGTCCATAGACGCGTTTTTGCTGCGAGTCGATGTCGAGGAAGGCCAGGGTCTCCTTGCCGGGCAGCAGCGGGGCACGGCGGGCCAGTTCCGCCAGCAGCAGCCGGTTCACCTTCCCCAGCTGCAGCACGTTCCCCCAGGTGAACGACCGCAGGAACGACCCCAGCGTGGACGGCGCCCGGACCCCGCCAAACAGCGCGCCCATCGCCCCGTGCCGCAGCAGGTCCAGGTCATCGATGCTGTCTGCCCCGCCGATCATCCCGGCCACGATGCCGGGCACCTTCACCGCGGGGCTGGCCCCGCACGGGCCGGCGGGCCGCACGTGCTCGCCGGCCAGGCCGCTCAGGCCCGCGCGCTGGGCCAGGGCCATGACCGGCACCAGGTCCGCCCGCGACACGAGATTCGGGTCATCAAACGTCGCCTGGATCTTCGCCAGGCTGTGCAACAATCGCACCTGCGAGGTGTCCTCTCGGCTTGGGACCTGGAAGCTTCACAACTCCCATCGTCCCAGTTCAGAGGGCACCTTTCGCGTCGACACGCCCGCAAGAACCCCTATTTACACGGTGGATCGAGGCTTAGAGCAGGCTGCTAGCACCCTGTACCGGCGGGCAAGCGCACCGTGGCTGGCGCTGTGGCTCGGCGCCGAGGCGCGATCATCTGGCCAGGAAGGGGTTCCGCACCCGGACGCCTTCGTACTGCTGCCGCGGGTTGAGATCCTCGGAATACAGGATGCCGCAGCCGAGGCTGGCCGCACTGCAGACGATCATGGCGTCCCAGAATGAAATGTCCTGCCTGCGATGGCTGTCGATCGCGCTCAGTACGTCATCCGGCCCCGGCGAATGCACGTGCCAGTGCGAGAGGTCGGCGACGATGGCCGCGGCGGAGCCCGCGTCGAGCGGCTTGGGAACCTTGCGCGTCACGGTGACGAAGAACTCCTGCAGCACCTGAACACTCAGGCACCCGGCACCGGACTCCCACAGCTCCGTGAGCAGGAACCGGGCCAGATCCCTCTTCTCGCCAGCGGTCTCGTCGTGCGCGTATACGAGGATATTGGTGTCCACGAAGCTGCGGTTATCGCTCATGCAACTCCGCCCGGCTCCAGCGGGCGTGGCCCCCGGTGCCCAGGTCCCGCCCCTCCTCGAGCAGCGCCAAGCTGCGCGCTCGTGCATGGGTGTAGCCAGTCTCCTGGTCCGCCAGATCCTTGATCATTGTCGCCAGGAGCTGTGACAGGGACGTCCCGCGCTGAACGGCAATGATCTTGGCCCGCTTCAGGTCTTCCTCAGGGAGCGACAGCGTGATGTTCCGGTTACCCATTGCCTCACCTCTCCACGTAAAACAGTGTAGCACGTGTTTACGTGTAACCGCGCAGCAAGACCTCCTGAAGAACCTGGTCGGGCCACCGAGCCGCCCGGCAGGCATCGAACTGGGCGGCCGCCGCGCCGTGCCCATGGGGCGCCCTACTCGCCGAGCGCCCTGCCCGCGGAGCGCCGTGACGCAAGGCAATTCGACCCGTCGTGTCCATCCGGCCCCTGCCCGATCGAAGCACAAGTAGAGGACAGGCCGGGCGGCCGTCCAGGCCGCCGCCGCGGTAGGGCGGCGGCGGGCGGCCGCAAGAAAGCGAAAGCCAGCAAGCCCAAGAACAGGACACGGCAATGACTCAGCGGAACGCGAAAGCGATGCGGAACCCATCCGGCAGCCGGCTCGCAGCCGGAGCGAGGATGCGATCGAGAGCGAGGATGCGATGGGGAGCGGCGATGCGACCGGGACCGGCGATGCGATGGGGATCGTCACGGTGCGGCCGGGTCGTCGCGGCGGTTGCCGCGCTTGCCGTTGTGGTGATCGGGCTCGCGCCCGCCGCGAGTGGCGCGCCCGCGCGGGCGACTTCGGCCATCGCGCCCCTACGGGCCTGCGCCGATCTCGCCGGTGACTACCCCATCCCCGGCGCGGCGGCCCACGTCACATCGGCGGCCGTGGTGGCGGCGGCCAGCGGCCAGCCCGGGTACTGTGACGTGCGCGGCTACGTGGACCCCGCGGTTCATTTCCAGCTCAAACTGCCGGCCACCACGTTCAACGGGCGTTATGTGCAGTACGGCTGCGCCGGGCTCTGCGGGACGATCTTCCCGACGGCGTTTCCCGCCTGCGGCCCGGCACCTGGCCGGGATTTCGCGGTGGCCGCCACCGACGACGGCCACGTCGGTAAGGGCGCCGGGTTCCTTGCCATCCTGGACGGCACCTGGGCGGCGAACGACCAGGCGGCACGCGACGACTACTTCTATCGCGCTCCGCATGTGGTATCGCTCGCGTCGAAGCGGATCATAGCGGCGTACTACGGGTCGCCGCCGGCGCGCTCGTACTTCGACGGCTGCTCCACGGGCGGCCGGGAGGGGCTGCTGCTGGCCCAGCGGTACCCACGCGACTTCAACGGCATCGTGGCTGGCGCGCCCGCCGCCTTCATGGGCCCGCTGAACGGCGTGTACCTCACCTGGATGGTGCGGGTGAACACCGGTGCGCACGGCGCGCCGATCCTGACCGGCGCGAAACTGCCCGCACTGCACAACGCCGTGATGGCGGCCTGTGACCGGCTCGACGGGCTCGTCGACGGCCAGATCGACGACCCACGGGGGTGCGCGTTCGACCCAGCAAGCATCCAATGCCCGCCCGGCACCGACAACGCGGGCTGCCTGACACCGGCGCAGGTCGGTGTGGTGCGGAAGGCGTACGGCGGCCCGGTCGACACCGGCGGCCACCGGCTCTACCCTGGCGGCGCGCCGCGCGGCTCCGAGCTCAGCTGGGACGGCTTTTTCGTCCCCAATCCGCAGACCGGCTCCGTCGCCCCGCTGCCCGACAATTACCTGAAATACGTCGGATATCCGATCGGCGCGCCCGCGTCCTCAGTCGCCGGATTCAAGTTCACTATAAAAGAGCTCAACAGGCTCACGCCGGAGGGAGTAAAGGGAAACGCGCTGAGTCTGGACCTCAGCAACTTCCGGCGCGCGGGCGGCAAGCTCATCATCTGGCAGGGATGGGCCGACGGGAACATATCGGTGTTCGGCACGCTCGATTACTACCAGCGGCTCTGGCAGGCGAACGGCGGCCTGCGGGAAACCCAGCAATGGGCCCGGCTTTTCACGGTCCCCACCCTTTATCACTGCGGCCTCGGCGGCTACAGGCTGAACACCTTCGACCCGTTCCCCGAACTGATCGACTGGGTCGAGCACGACCACGCGCCCGACCGCGTGATCGCCAGCGAGGCCGGCAGCCTCGGAAACGTCAGCCGCACCCGGCCGGTGTTCCCCTACCCTGAGCGGGCGGTCTACACCGGCACCGGCAGCATCGACGACGCGCGGAACTTCGCGCCCGCGCCGCCGCTGGTCCCGCAGCACGATGTCGTCCGCTGGGCCGGCGCCTACCTCTACCACATCCCCGGACCGGTGGCACCGTCCTGACCAGCGCCACCGGTGCGCTCAGCGTCGCTACTGGCCCGGGGCGGGCAGCCGCCACGGGCCAGCGGCGGCAGACGTGGGCGCACCATCGGCCCGGTGCCACGCCGCGGCAGCGGGTGTCAGCCCGCGGACAGGTAGGCGGCGTGCAGCCATTCAGTCATGGCGCGGTGCCGAGGGGATGACCTTGCTGCCCTGGCCAGGCGACGCCAGCCCTGCTCTGACTTGGGAAATATAAGAGCCGACCTGGCAACAGCAATGGGCCATTGCAGGACCACTACAACCTGCTCGCCCGCGATTTCGAGGGTGTCTCCGGCGACGCCGAGCTTGCCCGCATTTCGGCCAGGCTCGGCATCAGGCCCGCCGGCTCCTGACCCGTGACACACCCGGGGCCCGGCACGCCGCGGCAGCCGTTCGGCATCAAAGCTGACCCGCCGTTGATCCCGAACGGCTGCGCGGGCGGCCGCGAGCTAGAGCTTGAACGCCGACGTCATCGTCGGGAACAAGGACGCCTCGCCGAGTTCCGGCAGGCCGAGCAGTTGCTCGGCGGTGCCGAGCAGAGAGTAGTGGTTGAACAGCGTCGCAGACGTGGTGCCCGGGACGGTGCTGGGGCTGATGACGATCGTTGCCACGTGGCAGCCGACGTCGGTGGCGTTTGTGGCGCAGTCGTTACTGGTTCCACCCTCGCCCTCGTCCCAGGTGAGGAACACGGCGGTGGTCCCGCTCTGGTATTCGGCGCTGTTGAAGATCGTCGGCAGGTTGCTGGCCAGCCAGGTGTCCCCGTCGGCGATCGTGCCGTCGTGCATGTCGTCGATCAGGTTCGGCGTGACGAACGAAAACGCCGGCAGGGTGTTGCCCGCGAGATCGGCCGCCAGCTGGGTGTAGGGGACATCGTTGGTGCCGCAGCCGGTCAGCGTCGTGTAGTACGGGGGCGGGTTGTGGCGGACGGCGTACTCACCGGAGTTCGCCGGGTCGCAGTTGACGGGCATCGATTCCTGGTACGCCTTCCAGGTCTCGCCCTGGCCGAACACGCTCGGCGCTGACGTGCTGCAGTGCTTGGAGACGCTGCAGTCGGTGTCGAACTTCTTTATCGCCGACAGCCCGAGTCCCGACGTGCCGCTGATGTAGTTGGGCAGGCTCGGGTGAGAGATGTTGTGGTAGTTGGTGGCCAGACCGCACTGGTTCGCCAAGGAGTTGATGTAGGGGGCCTGCGGCGAGCCGATGATCGTGTCGTAGCTGTGATTTTCCATCCACACCCAGATCACGTGGGTGTAGGCCGGCGCCGCCGCCATGCTCCCGCACGGGCCGCCTGTCGCGGGCGCCGGGGCAGCAGCCGCCGGGGAAGCGGCGGTGAGAGCCCCGGCCGACAGCATGACCGCGGCAGCCGCCAGGGAACGGAACTTCGTTCGCACAGTAACCTCCAGGGAAAGGTCAGCAGTGGTGTTCGATGAGGGTGGAGTAGTTGCTGTTGCCGGCGGTAATGCCGGCCGCCCACAAGCTGCCGCCCGGGATCGCCGTGATGGCGGCAAAGCCGTTGTCGCCGGTGCCGGGGTTAGGGCTGGCGGGGTAGGGCATGTCCTGGAAGTAGCCCTTCCAGGACAGTCCCGCCGCGTCGAGCTGCGACATGAGGTTGGGCTGGTTGATCGTGTGGCCGGGGAAGAAGTACGGGTCGTCGCTGTTGATGCCGAACGTGCTGCCGCCGAGCATCGCCACGTAGTTGGGCTCTCTCGGGTCGCCCACCCCGGTGTAGCTGGTGGCCAGGCCGTAGTCGGCGGCCAGCGCGTTGATCTCCGGAGCGGCCGGGTTGCCGATGATCTGGTTGTAGCCGTGATTCTCATTGATCAGGAGGAACACGTGGTCGTAGTGCGGGAACGCCGATGTGCTTGTGCTGTCGGCCGAGGCAGCCACCGGGGCTAAGACGGTCGCCGCCGCTAGCACGCCGGCCACTCCGATCAGGATGTATCGCATCAGACCTCCTGCGGTCGCGGATCACCCGACAGCAGCACAGCCTGATCTGTTGGAGGCGTGAGCTCCACAAATGGGCTGATAACACCGCGCAAACAGTCGTGCACCGCGTGCGTGCCCGCCCGTGAAGACATCCCGCGGCACCATCGACTACCCGAATGCCGTCCGCGCGTTCAGAGGGTGATGACGACCTTTCCCCGGGCGTGCCCCTCCTCCAGGTAGCGGATGGCCTTGGGGACCTCGCTCAGCGGGTACGTCCGGTCGATGACCGGTGTGATCTTTCCGGATTCGATGAGCTCGGTGAGGACGATCAGGTCCTCGTGGTTCTCCTTGCAGACGAACGTCGTCAGCTTCTTCCTCGACGGTCTCGAGAGAACTCTCGACCGAGGCTGACGCGCGCCCGCCGATACCCATGTCTTTCGCGCGCGGGCATGAATTCACCGCGGCGAAGAGGTCCGATGCCATTAAGCGCGGAAACTAAGACCACCGGCTGGCGGCCATTCGCGGTGCCTGTCTCCGTCGAGCCGCTTCGGATGCGTGGACGCCGCGGCAGCCGTTCGGGATCAATCGCCGTCCGCGTAGTGAGGGCCGACGTCGCCGCCTGGACCCGAGCCCCGCCGGCACGTACCGCATCACTGCGACCGGGCCCCTGGCTGGACGGCGTTGCGGTACACGTCGAGCACCCGGCGCGCCAGCACGGGCCAGGTGTAGGCCTGCGCGGTGCGCCTGGCGGCCTCGGCCAGGCGCCGGGCCTGCGCCGGGTGACGCAGCAGCCGGCTGATCGCGGCCGCCAGTTCGGCGGGCTCGCGCGAAGGGACGAGCAGCCCGTTCACGTCGTGCTGGACCAGGTCCGCGGTGCCGCCGACCCGGCTTGCCACCACCGGCACCCCGGCCGCCATCGCCTCGATCAGTACCGAGGGGAGATCCTCGTACCGGCTGGGCAGCACCAGCACGTCGATGTGCTGCAGCACCGCGGGGACCAGGGTGTGCGGCACGAACCCGGCGAAGTGCACCGCGGCCCCGAACCGGGCGCCGTGCCGGGCGGCGAGCCGGCTCGCCTCCCGCTGCAGCGCGGGGCGGCACGGCCCGTCGCCGACCACGATCAGGTGCGCGCCCGCGGCGATGCGGCCGAACGCGTCGATCAGCGTGCCCACCTGTTTCTGCGGCGCCAGGCGGCCCAGGTAGGCCACCCGCGGCCGCGGCACGGCCGGGAATGGGTCCGGCCGCCGCCCGGCGAACAAGGCCGGGTCGTATCCGGGGGGAATCACGTGCACCCGGCCCGGGGGCAGCCCATCGCGGTGCAGCAGCCGCGCGGTCGACGGGGTCAGCGCGATCACCGCGGCGGCGGCCGGCAGCAGCGCCCGCTCGATGGTGCCGCCCGCCGCCCGCAGCAGCGCGCTGCGCACGGAGGTGACGCGCAGCCCGTGCGCCACGCTGAGGTGCAAGGTGACCACGACCGGGCACCCGTGCCGGGCCCCTGCGAGCAGGGCCAGCGGCAGCGCGGCGAGGTCCTCGCCGCAATGCACGTGCACCACGTCCGCGCCGCGGCTGCCCAGCGCGTACGGTAGCGCCAGCGGGGCCCAGGCCTGCCGCAGCACGGGCACGGCCACGCCGGTGCGGATCACCACGGCGCGCGCGCCGAACCGGGTCCGGCCGGCCGGGGCGGCCAGCCGGGAGGTGAGCACGACCTGGCGCACGCCCAGCCGGTCCAGGCAGCGGGTCAGCTCCGCGGTGTGGTTCTGCATGCCGCCGACCGGGTCGTAACCGGCCGAGCCCGGCGCCAGCTCGGCCGGCTCGAACACCGAGCACAGCCGCAGCACGCGCAGCGGCCCCGGCGTCCGTGCCCGCGCACCAGCTTCTGCCATGACCTCATTGTCACCGGTACCAGGCCCCGGGCAAGCAGGCCGCCGTCAGCGGCTCCCGCGGTTCGGGCGCGCCGGGATGCGGCGTCGTGGCCCAGCCACGGCCTCGGCTATCGTGGGCAATGCTCAGCCAGCGCTCGGCAGCAAGATCACCAAAGCGGGCGGCACGGTTCGCGCTCCTGCGGCGGACACTCGCGCCTGGGGCGTTCGACAGCGGCGTCCGGCGCGGTCAAACTCGCAGCCGGCCACGAGGGAGTGTGTCGCGTGATCACGAGCGTAGTCGTCAGCTACCAGGTGCGGCCCGAGGCCGTCGCCGAGCACGTCCGGCTGATCGAGGCGGTGTTCGACCAACTGCGCGCCGACCAGCCGGACAACGTCGAGTACAAGGTCGTGCGCCTCGACGACGGGGTGTCGTTCGTGCACATATCGTCGGCGGACACCCCGGACGGGTCGAACCCGTTGCCCGAGATGGCGGCGTTCAAGGAATTCGGCCGGGACTCAGCCGCCCGGGTCGCCACCGCCCCTGTGCCGACAGCCGCCGACATCATCGGCTCCTACTACCCGGCGGTTCCTGTGACGGGTGCAGGCCCACGCGATAGCACCCCCTCGCCCGGCTGACCCACTCCCCCATGTACCAATGATCCAGAGATCGTGGTCGGCCGAGGCCACGAGCGACGCTGCCTGCACTTATTGGCCGGTCGTCGGCGGCTCCTTGGCCGCTATTCGACCGCCGAGTTCTCTGATCACCTGGACGAGCAGGTCGATGTCGCCTGCCGTTGACCGCCAGTTCACGATGGCCGGGCGCAGCGCCACGTGCCCTTTGTAGAGCGTCGTCCCGGCCAGCACCCGCCCGTCGGTCTCGAGCACCATATTAGTATAAAGGACCGCTGGATTGCCTTTTGTCACATGGAGCTAATCACGGACAAAGGCTAGTGTCCCCCCCGCACGAGTGCTCTGGGCAGTAACCTGGCCACGACCAGATAGAGGTGTGCGCGCACAGTTTCCACCGAGCGGTGCGCTGCCCGGAGGCCCGGTGGAGGTCACCACGGCCGGCCAGATGGGGACCTCAGCGGCCAAAGCCAAAGCCGGACGGCCGGGGGCCACCTCGCGGGCAGGTGGCGCGGCGCCAGGCCCAGCGCACCAGCACCTGCCACCGACGACGATCTGTCTGCCGGTTGCGTTCTCACGTAAGACGAGCACGAGCGCGTCCCACAAGGTTCCGGTGCCGGGATAGGATTTTAACTCGGCGAGAGCCACGTTTCTGCCTTGTTTCTCGAGGGGAGGGCAGATAGAGGGTCAAAGTCTGGCCGTTCACCGGACCATAGTCGTCGTCGACGTCGAGGCGTTCGGGGATCGACGTCGCACCAACCGGAACCAGGTGGCGGTCCGTGACGGCCTGTACCGTGCCATGCGGGAAGCATTCAAGCACGCGGGAATCCCGTGGGTCGACTGCAATCACGAAGACCGTGGTGACGGTGTGTTCGTTCTGGTTCCCGCCGAAGTACCGAAGAGCCTTTTCGTGGAATCGCTGCCGTTCGCCGTGGTCAGTGCCCTGCGCGCACACAACAGCACGCATCCCGCCGAGGAGCGGATTCGGCTGCGGATGGCGCTGCACGCCGGTGAGGTCAACTATGACAAGTACGGAGCCACTGCGGCGTCGATCAACTTGGCGTTCCGGCTCCTGGACTCCGGCCCCTTGAAGGATGCGCTGGCCGAGTCCCCGGGTGTGCTAGCGGTAATTACGTCCTCATGGTTCTTCGAGGAGGTTGTGCGGCACGCCGCGGCTTACGCTGACGCATACCGGCCCGCCCTGGTCACCGTCAAGGAGACCACGGCGAGCGGCTGGATCTGGCTCCCGGATCACCTGAACCCTCCCGGCCACGTGGTGCGGGAGGGCCTGCCGGCCGCGGCCGGGAAAGCCCGAGTCACCCGGCTGGCCCCTCGATACATCCACGGGGCCGCGCTTCCCAAGAACTGGGCCGACCGCGGTGCCGACATCCAGCGTATTGCAGGTCTGCTGGAACGAGACGACGTGCATCTACTGAACATTGTGGCCATCGGCGGAACCGGCAAGACCTCTGTGATGCGCAAGGTTGCCGACTACCTTACCGAGAAGTCTGAAAGGTTCGACTCGCTGATCTGGTTCTCATTTTACCGGGATGAAGATGTCGAGCGGTTTTTTCTCGAGGCCTGCCGGTACCTGGTGCCGGGGTTCGACTCCGCCGCCTACGAGAGCACCTTTGAGCGGGCCTCACTTCTACAGGAGGCAATTGAGGCCCGGTCGGCCCTGCTTGTTCTTGACGGATTCGAGAGAATAGTCAACGTGGGTCCCAGGTCCCCCGCGATCGGCAGGATAAGCCGCCGGGAGATGGCAAGTTTTTTCAGCTATGTGCTATCCTCCCGCACGCGCACCACGATAGCCCTTACTAACCGCGTGCGCCTCGACGAGTTCGCCGAAACGGAGGGATACTTCGAAGAAGAGCTTCCAGACTTGCAGCTCAACGCCGCGGTCGGCTTCCTGAAGTCAGGTGGAATCGGCGGTCCGGAGAGGTCTCTTAGGCGGGCCGCGACAGCTTACGGCTGCCACGCTCTAGCTCTTGCCGTTTATCTCGACTATGTTCGCTACCGGGGTCTCGCCGGTAACATCCGTCAGGTCGATGCCCCGCTGACGTTTCCAGCGGAGACCACTCTCGCCGATCGCCTCAGTCAGTTGCTCACCCAGTACTACGAACATCTCGGAATCCGCGAGCGCGCTATTCTCAATTGGATCTCTGCCAGCCCGCGTGGCCTGGAGATACATGAACTCCACGACCTCACGACCGCCCACTCTGCTGACTCTGGCAGCAGCCCAGCACGCGATTCGGCTGCCGCCGATGCGCTCAGGCAGTTGAGTTCATCCGCCCTGGTAACGCCCAACCAGGACGGTGTCATAACCCGGTTCGATTCGCATCCTCTGATCAAGGCCTTTTGCTATCACCGCCTCGATTCCGGTGAGCGGCGGTGCCTGCATCGCCAGTTGCTCACTCTGGCTCAGGCTCAACCGGTGCCTGCGAACCCGTTGGCGATCGACGAGATCCAGCCGCTGCTCGACGTGTTCTGGCACGCCCTCGCCATCGATGACGTCGACACGGCTTTTTCTGCCTGGTCCGACGAACGGGTGCACTGGAGACTGCTCTGGTGGGGAAGCTACCAATCCGCTCTCGACCTCGTCGACCGGTTGATCAGTTCGCCGGCGCTCCGCGCCCAGCCGGCGCAGACCACCAAGGGCCGGCTTCTCGGCGAGGCGGCGATACTGCTGGTCAAGCTTGGTCAGCCGAGTCAGGCTCTCGACGCGTACGACGAAGGCGTGGCGTGCCTGCGTACTGACCCGAAACGGTCGCTGGAACTGCTGCTCGACCTGTCGGAAGCGCAAATGGAGGTCGGGATCTTCCTCGAGGCTGATGAGACTCTCAAGAAGGCTGAACGTCTCTTCAGCGAGGTGCCCGGTTTCCCCGCGTACAAGCTGACGGGCAGGAAGGGGCAGCTAGCCACCGCCATCGGTTCCTTCCAGGACGCCGAGAATCTCCTGGCCGAAGCTCTTCAGCAAGCGGTCGACCTGGAGCGCGGTGCTCCCGGCTACACGTGCTTGTTCTTGCGAACCCGGGCGGACCTGCGCTGTTCATATGGTCAGCTCGACGCGGCTCAGACCGACTACGAGGCGGCGCTTCAACACGCGACTGACCCACGGTGGCGTTTTCTCGACTATGAGGGACATCTACGCCGGGGATTGGGCGACCTCGCCAGCCGCAGGTCCAGCGAACCAGAAGCCAATGCTCATTTCGCCGCAGCACTCGACATCGCCCGGCGAATCGGCTACCACTGGCTCGAGGTGGAGACCTTCGTCGCCAAGGCACGTTCGGCGCTCAGATTCGAAAATCCAGGCGAGGCAGAAAAGTGGGCGGTTCGCGCCTGCACCCTAGCCGAGACCGGCGGCTGGGTAGCGTTGGCAGCCGAATGTCTCTTGATCAGGGCAGAATGCTCTCGCAGGAGAGGCGAAGAGGGGGCAGACAAGTATCTGAGCTCTGCGCGGAGCCTGATTTTGCGCTCCGGCAGGCACTCATTGAGGGCCGAGTATACCTCGATCACCGGAGAAATCCTGTGACAGAGAATGCGCGCCTCCGCGCCCGTCGCCCTGGCCCCGGGGATGTTCCTGACGGCCGCGCGACCTGGCACGCCGCCAGATAGCTGGCACGATCCTTGACGATCAGCAACCTGCGCCTGACCCCGGCCGCCGTTATCAGATGGCGCGGTTGAACCCAGCCGGCCTCCGGGCCGTGCAGGTAGTGGGTCAGTGTCTGCGCTGGCCGTAGCCGGGCGCTCTCCCCGCAGCCGGCCAGCGCCTGTCCGGCTGCCGCGCCCGGCGGCCAGAGGAGGTTGTTAGCGGTGCGAAAGACGATGGCCATCGTGGTGGCGGCGGGGTCATTACTGCTGGGCGTGGCCGCGGCGAGCCCGGCGCTGGCGGCGAAGAACCCGCCGCCACCGCCGCCGATTGCGCAGGTGTGTTCCCCGGACGTGGGCGCGGCCCTGGTCAACGGCGTCTGCGTGCTGCCGGGCGCGATCGCGGGCGGCGCGAACGACTACTACGGCTACATCGAGGTCAGCAACCCCAACGGCGGGGATACGTTCCAGGTCGTCTCGGGTGCCTTGCCGCCCGGCCTGAACCTGCTGAAGCAGTACGGTGCTGGCACGCTGATCTGGGGTAACGCCACCACACCCGGGAGCTATGGCTTCACCGTCAAGGCCACAAGCCCGCAGGGAGCGACCGCCACGCTGGCCTACAGCATCACGGTCACCGCGCAGCCGCCGGACACGCTGCTGTGCGATCCCGGCTCCAACGGCGGCACCCTGACGGGCGGGGTCTGCGTCCTGCCCGGCGCCAGCCTCGGCCAGGGTTACGAGGCATTCATCATCACCAGCCACGAGTCGGGCGGCACGTTCGCGATCGCCGCCGGCAGCCTGCCACCCGGCCTGACCATGCCGGCGTCCTACGGCGCGGCCGGGACCATCGTGGGCGGCACGCCCACCCAGCAGGGCACCTTCGCCTTCACCGTGAAGGGCACCGACGGGCAGGGGCAGCCGCTGCAGCAGGCCTACAGCATCACGGTCGGCCCGCCGCCGCCGCTGGCCGTGGTCCTTCCCGCGAGCGGATCCACCCTGCAGGCCGGGACGGTGGGCACCGCCTACGCGCAGAACTTCTTCCTCAGCGGCGGCGTGGCGCCTTACACCTGGTCGGTGGCATCGGGGACGCTCCCGCCCGGCCTGGCGCTGACCACGACCGCCGGCCCCACGGACCACAACAACCAGTTGGCCGGCACCCCCACCACCGCCGGAACCTTCACGTTCACCATGAAGGTCACCGACGGCGCCGGTCACCAGGCCACTCAGCAGTTCAGCCTCACCATCCAGCCGTGAGCACACCTGGGCCGCCACCCCTGCCCGGAGAGCGCGGCCCAGGTGACCCCCGGCCGTGGCCCGGAGAGCGCGGGCC
>WNFJ01075319.1_pt1 | contig 23527 bp, 20 predicted proteins | sample 5400461 | NCBI WGS metagenome assembly WNFJ01 (sample SAMN13153349, study PRJNA577476) | soil metagenome | isolation source: 115 cm saprolite on Douglas fir-dominated hillslope | place: USA:California | collected 2013-09-17
GCGATCCGAGTCGGCTTATGTTTGGTGGCGTCGATATCGATACGCGGCCGCGCTCCGCGTTGAAGTTGTTTGCTGCGTTTGGCGGCCAGAATGATCAGACGATACTTGGAATCAATCTCCTGCGAATGCGGCTGGTCTGCCGTCTCGATAACCTCTTCGCGAACTTTGGTAGCCATAAAATGTTTTGGTGACCTCCGAACTCAAACAATTTCACCTCTTCCCGCTTGATGAAAAACCGCTCGGCTCTCAATGTCCGCCAAAATCTGCCAGCGTCTCTTTTAGTCCTGGTTCCTGGCGCTCGCGCCGAGCCCGTTCGGCCCAAAGCACCGACGCCAGTTGCGCTGAGGCGCGGTTGATATCGTCGTTGAGAATCACATAACTGAAGTGCTTGTACTGCTCGACTTCGGCCGGTGCCCCGCGCAATCGACGCTCGAGATCCGCCGGGGAATCTGTTCCCCGCGCTACTAGTCGATTTCGCAGCAACTCAAACGACGGCGGCAGGATAAAAACCGTCACCGCATCGTCAACCAAACCACGAATACTGGATGCGCCCTGGACATCGATCTCCAGAATAATGTCATGTCCGGCCGCGCGCTCTCGTTCGACCTGCGCCCGGCTGGTTCCGTACAGAGAGCCATAAACGTTTGCCCATTCGAGAAACTCGCCGCGGCGGATCATTTCTTCGAACACGTCAGTCGACACGAAATAATATTCCCGACCGTGTTGTTCGCCTTCGCGAGGTTGGCGCGTAGTGTAGGATACCGAATAACTAACACCAGGCACCGTCTTCAATACGCGGTCGATCAAGGTGCCTTTGCCGCCGCCCGACGGCGAACTGACTACGATCAGCATTCCACGCCCGATCGACGTGATCGCGTCTTTGGGTTTTTCTGCTGTCGTCAGCTCATTCAACATTTTGCACTTGTTCGCGCAGTTTCTCAACCTCAGCTTTGATTGCCAACGCTGCGTCTTTAATTGAAACTTCCGTCGATTTTGCCAGCACCGTATTGGCTTCGCGATTAAGTTCCTGCAGCAGAAAATCCAGACGTTTACCGACCTCGCCCTCGGCATCGATTGCCGAGCGAAATTGATCCAAATGACTTCTCAGCCGCGCCAGCTCTTCTGTGATATCGCTGCGATCGGCCAGATAGGCCACTTCCTGCGCCAGCCGGCTGCCGTCCAGTTCGATCGTCTGGCCGCCGCGGGCCATCAGCTCTCCGATGCGTTTCTGTAAACGTTGCCGGTAAGCGTCAACCAGGGCGGTGGCGGTGGCTTCGATGACCGGGATTTCGGCCTCGATCCTGGCAATCCGCACGCGCATCTCAGCAGCCAGCGCCGCGCCCTCGCTGGCGCGCATCCTTTCCAGATTGTCGAGTGCTTCGTCCAGCGCGCGTTGCAGCCCTGCCATATTCAAATCGTTCAATCCGTCGCGCGCGGGGGTCAGTGCGCCGGGAAGACGAGCGACCGAATTCACGTCGATCTCCCCGGGCAAGCCAAATTGCTCCTGGATTTCACGTATGGCTTTTACGTAGCCGGCGATCAGCGGCTTATTGACCTCGTAGGTGGTCTCACCGGTGCGATCGAAATTGATATTAAGATCAACTCGGCCGCGAGACAGACGGGCGCTCACTCGTCTTCTAATTATGGTTTCGATGGCCGAGAGTTCCTGGGTAAGGCGCAAGTGAATATCAAGAAATCGATTATTCACGGTCTTGATTTCAACTGCGACAGCGAAGTCGTCGCCATTGGCCGCGCCGCGGCCGAATCCGGTCATTGATTTCATAAATTGGTGTTAGTTGTCAGTTGTTAGTGGTCAGTCGTCTGTAGTTATTGTAAGTCGGATTTCGCTAAAGGAAAATTAGCTGTCGGCTGAGAATTCAAAGCACAAAGTACTAAGCACCATGCGCAAAATTCACTAACGAACAACTAACTACTGACAACTAACCACTGACTACTGACCACTAACTACTGACAGTTCTTCTTCATCAGCAAATTGCAATTCATAGAGTCGCTGATACTGCCCGCCGCGCGCAAGTAACTCGGCGTGAGTCCCTTGTTCAATAATCCGGCCGCGCTCCATGACGACGATCAAATCAGCCCGGCGCACTGTCGACAGGCGGTGCGCAATCACGATCGTCGTGCGGTCGCGAATCAGATTAGCAATCGCGCGCTGCACTAACTGTTCCGATTCAGCATCCAGCGCAGAGGTCGCTTCGTCAAGCACCAGAACAGGCGCGTCAATCAGCACTGCTCGCGCGATTGCCAGACGTTGTCTCTGTCCGCCGGAAAGGAAAATGCCGCGCTCTCCGATCACGGTGTCGTAACCGTGCGGCAGTTCCAGGATAAATTCGTGGGCCAGCGCGGTGCGCGCGGCGTCGTGAAGTTGCTCGTCTGTGGCGTCGGGCCGGCCATAAGAGAGGTTATACCGGACAGTGTCGTTGAAGAGCACTGTTTCCTGGGTAACCAGGGCCAGTTGGCGGCGCAGGCTGGCGACGCTTGCGTCTCGCAGATCGATTTCGTCCCAGAGCACCGCGCCTGAGGTCGGGTCGTGAAAGCGCGGCAGCAGCTTGGTCAAGGTGGATTTGCCGCCGCCGGACTCTCCGACCAACGCGACCATGCGTCCCGCCGGCACCGTCAGATTGACGTCGCGCAAGACGACGCGGCCTTCGTTCGCATAACCAAAATTCACATCTCGAAATTCGATCTGGCGCTGCAACGCCGGCAATGCGACGGCGTTTGGCTTCTCGGGAATCTCGTCATCCTCATCCATGACTTCCCAAACGTGGTTGGCGGCGCCCAGGGCCTGGGACAGGGAATTATGCAGCCGCGAAAGCTTCCGCATCGGGTCGTAACTGCGCGCCAGGAAGAAAAGGAAAGTAAGAAACTGCGCTGTGTTCATTCGGCCGAGACGGATTTCGCGTTCGCCAAAGAAGAGCAGCGCCACGACAAAGAGCACGCCGATGAGCTCGATGATCGGCGGCGACATCCCGGCAATACTCGCCGAGCGCAAATTGGCTCGGCGAATCCGTTCGGCTACCGCCGTGAAGCGGCCCCGTTCGCGGGTCTCGCCGCGGTATGCCTTCACAATGTTGTGATTGGCCAGAGCTTCCTGGGCGGTGTCGGTCAAGCGCTTACTGCCTTCGGAGGATTCGCGCGCCAGTTTACGGAGCGAGTTCCCAAACCGCATCGTCAACCCGGCGATAGGTGGTGCTATTAACAACGCGCCGAGAGTCAGTCGCCAGTTGAAATAGAACGACGCCGCCAGCAAAGCGATCAAAGTAAAGCCCTCGCGCAGCATGTCGCGCAAGGTGTGGGTCACTGCTGCTTCGATTGACGCGGCGTTGGAGATCAAGCGCGAAACCAGGTAGTTCGTGCGATGGCGTTCGAAGAATGCGGCCGACTGTGAAAGCAGATGGCTGTAAAGATCCTGACGCAAACTGAGAATTGAAGACTGCCCGATGTAGGCCATCCAATAAGTTGAGAAGTACTCGGCGATTCCTTTTACAATCGTAAAGGCGAGCAACAACACCGCGATTGTTCGCCAGGCAGCCAGGCCGGAAGCCGGGATTATTTTTTGTAATCCAAAAAGCGTTGGTGTGCGATGCCCGCCCGCCTGGGCAAAGGCCTGATCGAAAATCGGTACGATCAAGGCGCCCGTGGCACTTTCCAGCAAGCCCACGACGATCATCGCAATGGTGGCTAAGGCAAACGTGCCGGTGTGAGGCAGAAGATATCTTAGAAGCCGCCGCAGGTCGCTCATCTCAAATCGATATCCAGATCGTTTATCGGGAAGGACCAGAAAGCCCGGCGCACGATTACAATCTGGCAATATACTTAGCCTAAACGTTTGACGTCAAGGCACAGGCTGTACATACTAAAGCGAAACCCCTGATGCTCCAGAGATAAAAATTGCAGGTCGAGGCCTAAGCGGTCGCCGTCTAACCGTTTCGGTCTGACCTGAGCACAAGGAAAACTACTGTGGATCCTGAACCGACAAACGCACAACCTAAAAGGCTGATGATCGTTGACGACGACGTCGAAATGCGCACGCTCCTGGCCGAGTATTTTCGGCGCCTTGGCTTTGAAGTGGCCGAAAAAGAGAGTGGCATGACGGCGTTGCAAACAGCGACTACTGATCATTTTGACTGCTTTATCCTGGACGTTGCCATGCCGGAAATGTCCGGTCTCGAACTGTTGAAAAAGCTCCGAGAGCGCGGCAACGAAACGCCGGCGCTTTTCCTGACGGCTCACGATTTGCTCGACGACAAAGTGGCCGGGTTCGAGGCGGGCGCCGACGATTATCTCGCGAAGCCCTTTAGTCCGCGCGAACTCGAATATCGAATCGAAGCGTTATTGCGCCGCAACTCTGCGGCGCCGAGGGCGAGCGGCGACGAGGAGCGCATGGAGATTGGCGACCTGGTGGTCGATAAGCGGCGGCACGAGGTCTCGCGTGGCGGCGCCAAAATCGATCTGACTCCGCTCGAGTTTCAGATCCTGGAATTGCTGGCGTCAGAGCCCGGGCGCGCCTGGTCGCGCAACGACCTGCTCGACCGCGTCTGGAGCACCGAGTATGAAGGCTATCAACGCAATATCGATCCACATATCAACCGCCTGCGAAAGAAGCTGGAAGCTGATCCGAAGAATCCCCACTACGTGCTGACTGTTCGCGGCGTCGGATACAAACTCAACGAGAGTCCCTAATCAGACCGCGCGCACAAGGGAACAAGGTGCAATTAGTCGTTTATTAGTAGGTGACCATGTACCGCTTAGGCCACCTTCGCGTTTTAATTCCAGCCGCCGCAATGATATCGCTGGGCTTGGTTTCTGTGCACGCACGCGATCTCCCGTCCCCATACACGCATTCGCCGATTTCACAATCGCAGCAGGAGCCGCGCGAGAGCGGCCTGACGACGATCCATCTTCACTGGGGTGCCCGGCCAGGTGTAACTCGGTATCGTCTGCAATTGGCGACGGACCACGGCTTCAATGACATTGTTTTCGACCGCGTGGTCGCGGGGACTGACTATCAGATCAATGACCTGGCTCCGGGCAAGTACTACTGGCGCATCGCGCCTTTGACTCCGAAGCTGGGCGAGTTTTCTTCGGCCGCGGTGATTGAGGTGACGCCGCAAACAGCGCCAGTCGGCGCGCAAACTCAACCACCGAAATCTCCGCCGGACAGAGTGGCCGATACCGAATCGACACCGGTTTCAGTTTCCCCCATCGCCGGTGGCGGCTGGCGGGCCCTGGTCGGTGATGTCACAAATCCCGTCCTGGCCCATCTGCGTTCCGCTGGCAGATTCGATGTTGTGGCCGTAAATACCGCCGGGGTGACCTTTGCCCTGGATGCGCCCACCGGAGTTGCTTTGTGGACCACGAGCCGACGAATGCCTGAGGGCAAGAGCCTGCGACCCGCCACAACTCAGGCAGTAGTGCTCTTAATCAAATCGCGTTCAGGGCTGGACGATGTTGCCGTATTGTCAGGCGTCAGTGTGACCAGGATTGAAGGAGCCACGGGTCAGGAGCTTTGGCGGGCGACGTTGCCGGCGGTTGTAAATACCGCGGCCGTGCTCAGCGAAACCCGGGGGTCGGAAATTTTTGTCGTGGACAATTCTCTCCAAAGGCTTTTTATTATCGACGGGATTACTGGAAACATCATTGCCCAGACCAAACTGCCGCATCGCATCGTAGGCGCGCCGGTCATGCTTGATGACAACGGCATCGGTCGAGTGATGTCTGCGTTGGAGAACGGGCAGGTTGAAGTTCGCGACCGCACCGGCGCGCTGATACGCTCAGGAAACGCAGGCAGCCCGGCAACTACGCCTCCGCTCTTTGTAAACGGAACGACTGGCAACTTGATCCTGGTGGGCACGAAGAGTGGCCTGACCGCTTTGAGTGCTGACGACTTGCACGCGCTGGGTAGAGTTACCCTCAACGGAGATGCACCTCGCGGAACATTGGCCGCTGGAGACCTCAACGGTGACGGCTCTGTCGAAGTGATCATGCTTACCGATCGCGGCCGGGTTGTCGCCGTCAAGGCAGCCGATGGTAAGACTCTTTGGGAAGCCGCCGGCGGAAGCGATACCGAAACGACGGCGTTCGCCGACGTTAACGGCGATGGCTTCCTGGATGTCCTGGTGGCCGGTGGTAACACTTTTGCGCTGGCGCTCTCGGGCCGCGACGGCTCGATTGTTTGGAAGGACAATGAATCCCTCTCGTCAGTGGCGAACCACGCGGCATCGCCCGCCTCGCGCCGGGTGGTTGCCGTACCTTCCGGTTCCGGAATACTCATCATCGCCGGCGATGCTTCTCGGACAGGTTTGCGAGCGATTGAGTTTTCGAAAGCCAGGCACTAAGCCCGTTCGTCATTGAACTGGACAGGTCGTGACGCGTAAGATTCTTCAGCTCGGAAGGGGCGCAGCTCGAATGCTCTGGATCGTCGGCTCAATTCCAATGGTGGTTTGGTTGGTATTAAAGTTCCTGCTGCACAAAAGCGGAATGGTGCACATACTTCTGCTCATCGGCATCTCCTGCTTTGTTATTCAACTTGTTCAGGACGTGCGCACGAAGGCCTACGAACGATCTCTGCCCCGCTAGAAATTCTGATTAACCTTGGTGCGGCACCTTATCTTGAGTCGGCTCTCACTACGCAACGTCGCGTGGACCGTTACAGAACCGGGAGCGGTAGCGACCGGATCCTATTTTCAATGCGCGAAGCAGGAATTCGCCAAGCCTGTTCGCCCGGGTTGAGTGCATGACCCGGTCGCTACCGCTCCCGGTTCTGTATCGATCCCTCGTCGTTTCGCAGGGTCTGCAACTCCACAACGACTGCAAGTTATCGTACCTTCGCTTGCCACTTCGCTCTCCTTCGGCAACAATTACCCCGGGTTAAGGCATCAATCAATTCGTACGGTCGCGGCCGTTCGATCAATATTCGAAGATAACTTGCTGGAGTTATTCATGAACCGAGCTTTCAAACTAACCACGGTTGTCACAGGTATCCTGATTCTCTTTTGTCTGGTCGGCAGCGCGTTCGGACAGAGCGAGAATCGACGCACGACGGTAGCGATCACCTATCCTTTGGACGAAACGATCGAAGTGACTTTTCACGGCACGACTCGATTGCCTCGTCTGAAAGGCACGGCAAAGGTGAGGCGGCAGGGTCGTCGCGGGACTCGTGTGGAACTGCACATCGACCATATGCCGCGCGCTTACGAGTTAGGCGGCGTTTACACAACGTATGTGCTGTGGGCGATCTCTCCTGACGGGCACGTCGACAATCTTGGCGAAATCAAACGCAGCGGCAGTGGGCTGATAGATTCAAAGATTGACGTGACTACGCCTTTGCAAACGTTCGCGCTGGTCGTCACAGCCGAACCGCATTTTCTAGTGCACTCGCCCAGCCGCATGGTGGTGCTCGAAAATGTGGCGCCGGTCGCGATCCGTGATGCCCAGGTACAAACTTCACCGATTCAATACATCGGGAACACCAGCGACTACTTTCGCGACGCCAGCGTGCCGGCTATAGCCGAGTCAGACTATCGTGATATTCCGGTGGCGCTGCTCGGCGCCCGTCAGGCAATCAACTTGGCCCGATACGCGGGAGCAGAACGCGATGCGCCAAACGAATTGCGGACCGCGCAGGCCGATCTGGAACAAGCTGAGAGTGCTCTGCGCATGCGGCAGTCAGAGCGAGAGATAGATATTCTGGCCCGGCAGGCAATCAGCAGTGGCGCCAAGGCGGAAGACATGGCGCTGGTCCGGCGAGCCGCCGCTGCGCAGCGCGGAAGAATCCACTGCCACCGCGAACCAGGAAATTAGTCGTTTGAAATCGGAGTTGGAAACTGAGCGCCACGCGCGTGAGTTGGCCGAACGCGATGCGCTGAACGCCACCGAGCAATTGCGTGACGCGCGCACCGAAATCTCCAGGCTGCGCGATGAAATTCAAACCGTCCGCGCGGACGCCGAAGACGCGAAAGTTCGTCTGGCGCGAATTGAAGGCGAGAAGCAGGCCGAGGACACGCGCCGAGCGGCTGAGAAGCGTGCGGCCGATCAGCGGGCTACGGCAGATACGTTGAAGCAAACTCTCGGTCGCTTCGGCATGGTGCGGGACAGTAACCGTGGATTGACGTTGATTTTGAGTGAATCGCTGTGGGTAAATCCGCGTTCGACAAACCTCAGCGCGGCGTCCGCTGCGAAGCTCGATCAATTGGGAGCTTTGTTGGCCAATAACCCCGATTATCAAATCTCGATCGAGTCATTTACCGATAACCGTGGCGATGAAGCTGCGCTGCAACAACTGACACAAGACCGTGCAAGGGTCTTGTCTGAGCGACTTGCCGCAGCCGGCGTGGATGTAACCAGGATACGGGCGAGCGGCCTGGGCGCAGCAAATCCAATTGCGCCGAACACAACACTCGCTAGCCGCGCAAAGAATAGAAGGACTGAGATCACGCTGAGTCTTTCGGGGCAATAGCGCGAACCTTTGAGCGGCTTCCGATTTAACATTGGGAGAGAGTCAAGGTGCAAACTTATACACTTGGGGACACGATTCGTCTCGAAATTACCTTACGAGACCAGACCGGCATCGATGAGGTTGCTGCGATATTCCATTCATGTACGACAAAGAAGCGTCCAACTGGCAGGACGATCATGTTGAAAGGAAATGGGGAAGGCCGCACCGAAAGTGACATCGAGCTTACAGCTCAGATTACTAATCGAACCGTTCCGGGCGAATATAGTTGTGAACGGCTTGAAGTACGCGACACGCTTGGTAACTACTTGTTTCACTATCCGGACATTTCCTTTAGGATCGAAGGTGTTCCGGGCGACCATGAAGGACCCGAACTCACAGGTTGGCGGTTCAAAACGGAATAGACAATCCTTTCAAGTCAGTTTTGACAAGCAAACCAGCTTGATATGACGTGACCCTGCTCGAAGCCCTCCAACTAATTGGTTACAGTCTCGGTGCCGTGTTGCCGCTGTGGATGGGTTATCTCCTGTTCAGGCAACGCCTGGGCGTGGTGCCAATCCATCGTCTGCTTCTGGGCCTGGGGCTCTGCATGGTTGGCTGGCACGCCGGCAATCTGATCGTCACTCTCCGCAGTCTGTTGGGACTAGATGTCACGCGTTGGGACATCGTGCTGCGAACTGCTAATTCAATCGCGGTGATCAGCATTACGGTCTGTTACTCGCTGCTGTTGCACGTGCACCTGCACCTGTGGGCGAGTTCACAGGCGCGCCACCTGACTCGAACCGAGCGCATACGAGTTTTTCTTTCTTACCTCCCGTGTCTCTTTCTTTTCGTGGTGGTCCCGCGCCTTTGGATGGGAACCTACCAGCCGATGATCGCTAAGCTATCGGTGTTTGTCCTGCCGTTCGCGCTCTGGGCGGTTTACTCGCTGACGGTCGTGGCGGTCACTGAGTTGTTGGTCGCGGGGCGGGCCACTTCGCCTAGCGAGCGCCGCATCCTGCACACGCTGGCGTTCTCTTTCATCGTGATAGCGGTTTTGATTCTGTCCTCCCTGGCCCTCGGCTTGGGCAAGGGAACTGTCGCCGGTCAATATCTGCAAACGCTCGCCAATCTGGGTTCGCTGCTGCCTTCGGCGCTGTTGGCCTACTACATTTATCGTTATCGATATCTCGAACTGATCATCAAAGAAAGTTTGATTGTGGCAACGTTTGCCGCCGTGGTGTTGGCCGTCTATCTCTATGGTATTAGGCGCATCGGCGAGTGGACGAATGCTCGCTATGGGCTGCGCGCCGGCGTTGTCGAGGCAATCCTGATATTGGCGCTAACGCTGCTGGCGGCTCCTTTGCGCGGCTGGCTGGAAAAGCGTTTTCGCGTCCTCTTCGAACGCGAGACCGCCCTCTATCGCGACGTTGTGGCTCGCGTCGGAGCCCAGACCGGGCAATATCGCCGGTTGCCTGAACTTCTCAGTTTCATTGAATCCCAAACTGCCAGCGCTCTCTCTCTGAGCCGCGTCAAGATTATTTTGGAGACTGACGGAGTTGAGAAAGAGCCTTTGACGGATGACCAGCAATCACGATTGATCGATAGATTATTGCGCGCCGCCGAGACCGCCGGTGGCTCTTCATTCGAAGACAGCGACGACCTGCGCGAGGCGGGATACCACGTCGCTTATCCGCTGCGTCGCGAAGATCGAAACGCGGGCGTGCTGCTGATCGAAGCTTCGCCCAATGCGCTAACCCCGGACGTACGGGCCGTGCTTGAGGTACTGGCCGGTCAGGTGGCGATCGCGGTTGAGGATTTTCGGCTGGCTAATGAAAATGTTCAGCTCGAACGAAAGCTCGCGGAAGGTGAGCGCCTGGCGGCGCTGGGACAAATGGCTGCGACGGTGGCGCACGAAGTTAAGAATCCGCTCTCGGCAATCAAATCAATAGCCCAGGTGATGAGCGAGGATGAAGCGCTCAAAGTGCAGCATGCGCGAGACCTCAGCCTGATCGTGGGAGAGACAGACCGCCTCAGCAAAAGCGTGACGCAGTTGCTCAGCTTTGCGAGTAAACAGCCTCCCGCTGCCGCGCCGTGCAGCACTGACGAGTTACTGCGCAGCGTCGCTCGGCTCTTTCGCGCCGATGCCGGGGAACGCAACCTCAGTCTGCAATCCCGCGCAGAGGCCAACGCTCAACTCGACGGTGTGCAGGCTGGCGCACTTCGCGATGCGCTGGCGAATCTTCTACTAAATGCGCTGCAGGCAACTCCCGGCGGTGGACAGGTGACGGTGGAATCTTTTCTCGACGGCGCAGAGATCGTGTTTGCGGTTACCGACAGCGGTCCGGGCATCGACCCGCAGATGCACACAAAGATCTGGGAACCATTCTTTACCACACGACAGCGCGGCACCGGTCTCGGCCTCGCGATTGTGCGCAAACGTATGGAAGACGCCGGCGGCTCAGCCCGGCTCGTGCCATCGCACAACGGTATGGGCGCAAGATTCGAATTGCGTGTGCCGGTGTCAGAAGCCCGACCGTCAGGGAGGGCATGATTCGGTGAGAGGCCCTTTCCAAGGGTCGGGCATCTTACACGCTTTGCGCCGTCAGGGAGGGCATGATTCGGTGAGAGGCCCTTTCCAAGGGTCGGGCATCTTACACGCTTTGCGCCGTCAGGGAGGGCATGATTCGGTTAGAGGCCCTTTCCAAGGGTCGGGCATCTTACACGCTTTGCGCCGTGAGGGAGGGATGATCTGTTTAGAGGCCCTCCCTGACGGTCGGGCTTCTGACACGATCCGCTGACTTATTCGGAACTTTCCTTCGCCCTCAGCGTGTGAGCAGACGGAAGAGCAACCAACCTGCCTGGCGAATAGTCGCCATTTTCGGAATTTACTAAAAGGAGAACGAGTGATGATCCCAAGCAAGTTAGATCGTCCGATTTTCTGTGCGCTGCTGTGCCTGGCTGCGGTGATCGGTTCAGCGCAGTTGGCAACCGCGCAGGATACGAGTCAGACATCACGCGCGTCGACAGAGGCGCGCGGCGATGATGAAACGAATCTGGACACGCAACTGTATCTGGTTCTGGCAAGTAACCAGCCGACTGCAAATGCCCGGATGCCGGCCTTACTTGATCCAGTTGTCAGACAGTTACAGGCGGCATTGCCATTCAAGAACTACGCGCTGGCCGCGACTCTGCTCAATCGAGTGAAGAATGGTGGTCGGCTGAGTGTGCGCTGGATCGGCGGACCGCTGGCTGCTCCAGCATCGTCGTCATCTTCGACGCCCAGCTTTAACGACTTCACGATCGACGCCGTACAACTCGGGACCGCCGCAGACGGCAGCCACATAGTTCGCCTGAAGGGCTTTAATTTTGGATCGCGAGTTCCGGTACAAACCGGTGCAGTGGCTTCAACGGGCAACTTCCCGGTGCCATCAATAAACTATGAGCCGACTGGCCTTCATACCGATATTAGTCTGAATGAAGGCGAGCCGGTGGTGGTGGGCACGCTCAACATCGGGCCCACAGGCGATGCGCTGGTGGTGGTTATTTCAGTCAAGCGCTCGCCGAAGTAAAACGTGGCACGGGCATCACGCCCGTGAATCACGCGCAGGATGCGCGTGCCACCACGAGCCGGGCTGCCTCTGGCACGCCATGCGCAAGCAAAACTCCCGGAAAAGTATTAAAATCCGGGGGTCCAGATGGAAAAGAACAGCTTGCGATTGTTGATTGTGGATGATGAAGAGGCGGCGCGCTATGGCATCAGGCGCGCTCTCGAGGCTTTTGGTTGCGAGATTGCCGAAGCCGGAAGCGTCGAAGCGGCGCGAGAGTTGATGGTCGATGCGAAGGTCGACCTGCTACTGCTCGATGTCAACCTGCCAGGAATCAGCGGCCTGGAGTTTCTCCAGGAACTACAAAGCGGAAATCAGGCAGAGATGCCGCTGGTCGTGATCATTACGGCTCACGGGTCTGAACGGCTCGCTGTCCAGGCCGTGAAGAGCGGTGCTTATGATTACGTGTCGAAACCTTTCGAGCTGGACGATCTCAGGCTGGTCGTCAAGAACGCTTTCGAAAACATCAAGCTGCGTCGCGAGAACCTTTCGCTGCGGCGTCGCATCGAGATTGAAACGTCGCAGCGCGGCGCTTTGCTCGGCAATTCCGAAGCAATGCAGAGCGTGCGCGCGATGATTGATAAAGTCGCCGATACCGACGCCACCGTTTTGGTGCGCGGCGAGTCGGGGACCGGGAAGGAGTTGGTTGCGCGCGAGCTGCACGAGCGCAGCACCGCCCGCAGCAGTGGGGCGTTCGTGGCCGTCAACTGCGCAGCTTTACCAACTGAACTGATCGAGTCCGAGCTGTTTGGCCACGAAAAGGGCGCATTTACAGGGGCTGCAGCGCGCCGCAAAGGGAAATTTGAACAGGCCAATGCCGGCACGCTCTTCCTGGATGAGATTGGCGACATGAGCGCGAATGTGCAGGCAAAGCTGCTGCGCGCGCTGGAAGAACGGCGGATTGAAAGACTGGGCGGGGACGAGTCGATTCCGGTCGATGTGCGCATTATCAGCGCGACGCACCGCGCTCTGGAAGAGGAAATCCTTGAAGGAAATTTCCGCGCCGACCTTTTCTATCGCCTCCGCGTGGTGACGATCGACATTGCTCCACTGCGCGAGCGCCGCGAAGACATTCCGGTCCTGGCGACGGCGTTTGCCCAACAGTCCGCGGAGCGTCACGGCTTGCCGCAGAGGCCAATTGGACGCGAGGCCCTGCGCCGGTTGATGGAATACGATTGGCCCGGCAACGTGCGCGAACTTCGCAATGCGATCGAGCGCGCCGCGATCATGTCCGAAGGCGACGAGCTGAACGCCATCGATATCACCGACGAGCCAACAAAGAAGACTTCGGTGACTGCAATTGATAGTCCGGTTAACGGCGACCTGTCGGTTCCTTACACTTCTGATTTTCGCGACGACCGCCGCGAATTCGAGCGCCGCTACATCGCCCGCTGCCTGGAAGAATCCGGCGGCAACGTTACCCGCGCAGCTTCAGTTCTGGGCATGCATCGCCAGTCACTTCAGCACAAATTGAGAGAGCTGGGGCTGGGGCGAAGGTATGTGGCGGTAGGTGATGACAAAGATTGACAAGAGTGATACTTTTGTGGCACCTCTCGAGCTGAAATCTCAAGTTCCCTCACGCTGCCCGCGTCCGGTAAGAACCGCGAGCGGTAGCGACCGGATGCTGAGCTCAACCTCAAAAGATATCCGTCACGGAAACCGATCTTATTGTTCGTGTGATTTAGTGGATCGCCCGCTGTGGGCAAACACTCGATCCACGAAATCACACGAAGCCGCACTAAAGGACCTTCTGTAAATTCAATTGAGATGCACTGCACTAGCCTGTTTGTTTGAGTGCCTGCCTCCCGTCGCTACCGCTTCGGGTTCTGTGACGCAGCTCTTGGCTTTATGAACACACTTCAGCGAGAATCAGTTTCATGAAAGCACGCATAGACGCCATCATCCAACGCGAACAAGCGGAGTACCTCGAAAATCTTCATCCATCGAACACGGGCCTGCTGGCCGAAATGGAAAGCTACGCGGCCGAGCATCACGTGCCGATCGCTGACCGTGAAGTTGCGCTGTTTCTCGAGATCACCGCGCGAGCCATCAAAGCCCAGCGCGTGCTGGAATGTGGAATGGCGATTGGCTATTCAGTGATCCATCTCGCACGCGGCATGGCGGAAGATGGACTGGTCGTGACAATCGATCCGAGCGACGAAATGATCAAAGCCGCGAAGGGTTACTTTTCACAGGCCGGCGTGCGCGAGCGAGTGCAAATCGAAAAAGGCTACGCCCTGGAAGTCATTCCCCGTCTCAACGAAATCTTTGATCTGGTTTTCATCGACGCGGTGAAAGAGGAGTATCAAGGCTATCTCGATCTGGCTTTACCCAAATTGCGCGCGGGTGGTGTGGTCATCTGTGACAATCTCTTGTGGGGCGGGCAGGTGGCCGGAGAGATTCGCGCGCCCGATCAGAACACGTCTACTGAAGCTTTGCGCGAATTCAATCAATACTTCGTCAATCATTCGCAGTTGCGCGCAGAGGTTTTGCCTGTGGGCGATGGCCTCGGTTACGGCGTTAAGATTTAGTCAACTTTGTCACCTCTAAGGTCGGGAAGGGGGCTTGCCCCCGCTTGGTATCGAATGAGGTCCAGGAAGATGCGGGCGCAAGCACCCTTCCTGACTGCAAGTATTCATGGTCGCGCCTTTCCTTCACCATTTGATAAATGAACCACGGCTTTGACGAACGCCCGATTCAGGACGCCGCAAAAACCATCGCCCGGGGCGGCGTCATCGCCTTTCGCACTGACACCTTCTACGGACTGGGCGCGGATCCTTTCAACCGCGAAGCAGTGCGGAAAATCAAACAGCTAAAGGGCAGGGAAGAGACCAAGCCCATCCTGATTGTGATCAGTGGACTGGATCAGATCGACCGGCTAATCACTGAACGAACCCGCAGTTTCAACGCGCTGGCGGAAAGATTCTGGCCCGGACCGTTAACATTGATTGGCAAAGCGGCGGCGCAACTTCCGGATGAAATCACCGCCGGCACTGGAACTGTTGGCGTGCGTTTGCCCAACGATGATAAGGTGCGCGCGTTGGTGCGGGAATGCGGGGGGGCTCTGACGGCCACCAGCGCGAATCCATCTGATCAAGAGCCGGCGAAAACTGCGCAAGAGGTTCATAAGTACTTCGGCGATGCAATTGAATTGATTGTCGACGGCGGTCCTGCGCGCAGCGATTTGCCTTCGACTGTCGTCGACGTTAGCGGGCCTGAGCCCCAGCTGATTCGTGAAGGAGTTATCGCCTGGGCGGACGTTCAGGCTGCGCTGCGAGCGTCTTGATTTCCGCTTTCTTCACCGGGTGAACTTCTGCGTCGTCGATGTCTCTGCGGTGAAATGCGGCGCGCAAGCTGCGGATTCGTGTCAGAAACCCGACCGTGAGGGAGGGCATGACCGGTTAGAGGCCCTCACTGACGGTCGGGCTTCTGACACCGGCACTTGGCTTTATTTCCCCACTGTCAAATCTTTTACGAATCCCCAATCACCGCTGGCGTCGATCTTGATATTGCCGACGCTCTTTTTTGCAATCACCATGTTCGCCTGATACCAGAGCGGAAACACGGGCACGTCGCGGCTGACAATTTCCTGTGCTTTGGCGTACAAGGGCGCGGCCTTCGCATGATCGTACGTATTCGCGGCTTCGTCGAGAATCTTATCCAACTCCGGATTGCTGTAGCGCCCGCGGTTTCGTGCGGCCCGCGTCTCGGTCGGAATCTCCGAGGTAGCGAACAGGTCGTGATAGAAGATTGGATCCTGATTGCCACCCACCCACTGGCCATAGGTCATCTGGAACTGACCGCGTCGCAACAGTTCGAACAGAGTGTTGAGTTCCGAAGTCTCGATCGAAACCGGAATCCCTACGTCTTTCAGGTAATTGTAGATGACGCCGGAATATTGCCGCGCGGCACCGCTGCTGCCTGAGATGCGAAAGACTATCGGCTTCGGAAAACGCATCTGCGGGCCGTCGCCGTCAGGGTCGCGAAAGCCTGCCTCATCCAGCAGCTTCCTGGCCATCGCCGGATCGAAGTGATAGGTCTGGCCCGGCGTGTACGCCCATGAAGCTTCGGGCAGGATCGAGTGCGCGATCTTACCCTGGCCCAGAACGAGATCGCGGATCATGCTCTCTCGATCAATCGCATAGGCAATTGCCTGGCGCACCTTTACGTTGTCCAGCGGCGCCTCTTTAGTGTTAAAGGTCAGCAGGTTGAGATTGGAACCTTCAAACTGATTGACGTTCAATTTGGAATCCGTCGAGAGCGATTTGATCGCGTCCGGCGAGAGGCTGGTCGGAAGCGGTGCAATGTCGACGCGGCCGCTGCGCAGCTCAGCCTGCAAAGCATTCGAGTCGCTGATCACCCGAACCCGCAACGCCGGAATATGCGGCGGGCCATCCCAGTACGTGGCATTCGCCTCAAGGTCGACCACCTGCTGTGACTGATCATAGCTCTTGAACTTGAATGGTCCCGTGCCGAGCGGATGGGTTGCTTGCTCTGGCAACTTTCCGTTTGTGAGGTCCGGTTCGTAACTCCCTTTAGGAATGATGGCAATCGGAACCAGATTTGGCAGCAAACCCGTCCATTGCTTGTTCAGACGAATCACCAGCGTGCGGGCGTCTGGTGCTTCGACGCTTTTGACCAGCGCCCTTTTGTTCGCGCCTGAGCCCTCAAAGAAACTCGCGGCCTTGGCGAAAGTCGACCCGAGCACAGTGTCCAAAGTGTATTTCGCGTCCGCGGACGTGAATGGCCGCCCGTCATGAAAGGTCACGCCGTCACGCAAAGTGAAGGTGAAGGTCAGGCCGTCTTCTGAGCGCTGAATATTCGACGCGAGCTCAGGCACATAGTCGAACTTCTCGTCCTTCTTCACCAGAGAATTGAACATCAACGTGCGCACGCGTTCACTGGCGGCATCAACGGAAGGAGATCCAATGGGATCGATTGTCTTGACGTTGTCAGAGAGGGCAATGACGAAGACATTGCTTTGACGACGGCACGTTGAAGAGAAAACCAGGACCAGCAGCAGCGAGATTAAGCCGACAGTGTTCGCGAACCGAATCTTTGGACCGCGCGACAATCGCGATTTAACATTAGTCGACATTCGATTCTCCTGGATACCGATATTCCAGCGTTTTGTTGAGTTCGGTGATCTCTTTCGCCAACTGCTCGAACCTGTTCATATCCAAAGGCAGCGGTGGTTGCGCCAGAGCCTTGGTGGCGGCTATGCGTTTAAGCGAGGCGTTGATTCGCTTTTCATTGATCTCGCCCTGTTGTGCCGCCTTCAATAGGGCACGGTATCCGCGTCGGATCGTTTCGGGCGTGGCGCAAATCAGCAGCATGTCCTCGCCGGCGCGGAATGCGCGCACGGCCGCATCTTCGATTTCGCAATGCTTGGCGATCGCGCCCATCTCCAGGTCGTCAGTAACCACCAGGTGCTTGTAGCCGAGTTCCTGGCGCAGAAGCTTCGAGACGATGCTGGGACTGATCGAGGCCGGCTCGATCAATCCACCGGTAGTCCCTTTTTTGATATCGATGTTGGGAAAGCCGCCATGACTCACCATCACCACTCGAACGCGATCGTCAGCGCGCTGGAATAGTTCGATATAAGGAGCGAGATCTTGGGCCAGCAAATCATCGTGAGACAACGGCACCAGCGGCATCTCCATATGTGAATCAACCGCACCCGCACCGATGCCGGGAAAGTGTTTCAGGCAACCGAGGCAGCCGGTGGCCTGCAAGCCACGCATATAAACCGTCGTGTAGCCCAGCACCTCTCCGGGCGACCGGCCGAACGAACGTGAATAAAGGCCGTTGGTAAGCTGGCTCCGCTCTTTAGTAATGATCGACATCACCGGCGCGAAGTTGATATCAAAGCCGAGCATGCGGAGGACTTCACCAGTTATGCGCCCTAACGAGCGCGCAGCGGCGAGATCGCCGTGTTGACGAATGGCGCGGGCGGAGGGCATTGATGGAAAAATCTCACGTAGACGATCGACCAGACCGCCCTCCTGATCGACGCCACACAGTGGCTGGACCGGTAGCATGGCCCGTGCGCCATCGAGCAAGGTGCGCACCTGTTGCGGAGATTCGATGTTACGGCCAAAGAGAATTATGCCGCCCGGTTTGATTTCATCAATCAGCTCAAGGGCTTCGTCGTCCAGTTGCGTTCCCGGAAGACCAATGAAAAAGAATTGCCCAATCTGTTGTTCAGAGGGAAGTGAAAGAAGTCTATCGGACGGCATGTATGATGGCTGACTCTCTAAGAATCTGTTAACGCAGCTAGCTTACGACATCGAGCGATGTCGAGACAACTGGTATAAGAAAGTGCGCGAGCAGAGCAGCGTGTCAGAAGCCCGACCGTAAGGGAGGGCCTCTCCCCAATCATGCCCTCCCTTGCGGTCGGGCTTCCGACACTAATGCGTTTTCCATCGGCTCTCATTTAGAATGGCAAAGCGATGAAGGGAATGATTCTGGCGGCGGGTTACGGAGAGAGGCTTTGGCCGTTAACAGCGGACCGCACAAAACCAGCACTCCCCGTTCTGGGCAAACCTTTGGTCGGTTATGTGGCCGAGTACCTCGCCCAGGCTGGAATCACGGACGTGATCGTCAATCTGCATCACCAGCCGGATTCAGTTCGCCGCGCGCTCGGTGACGGCAGCCAATTCGGCGTCAAGCTGCGCTATGTACACGAGCCGGTAATACTGGGCACCAGCGGCGCACTTGATAACGCGCGCGACTTGCTCACCGGCGACACGCTGGTGGTAGTTAACGGCAAGCTGATCACCGATCTCGATCTAAAAGCGGCGCTGGAAACACACCGGCGTACGGCGGCGCTAGCAACGCTGATGCTGAAAGAGAATCCGAAGCGGGAACGGTTCAGCGTCGTTGAGACAAAGGATGGCTTTGTCACGCGGTTCGGCGGCATGCCGGCTCCTCAGTCGCCGGAAAGCGTGGTGCCTGTGCCGCTGATGTTCACCGGGATCCAAATTCTCGAACCGCGGATCTTTGAATACATTCCGCGCGGCGTCTTCTCACATTCCACGGTAGACGTTTATCCGCAGGCGATTGCCAAAGGCGAACCTGTGGCCGCGCACGTGGCCGAGGGAATGTGGTACGAGCTTTCCACGCTGCAACGATATCTGGATATCAGTTTGGCTCTGCTGAACCGGCGCGGCCTTAATCTTTATACCGGCGACAACCCGTCGATTGACCAGCAGGCAGAGGTGCGGGAATCGATTCTTTGGAATGAAGTAACGATTGAAGCCGGGGCACGCGTGCGGCGGGCAGTTCTGGGTGACGGAGTGCGGGTGCCGGCGGGTGAACTGGTCGACAACGCCGTGGTCGTGCGGGCCAACCTGGTCGCCGGTCTGACGCCACCGGCAAAGGCCCTGGAGGGATACGTTCGGGGCGAGAACTTTGTCGTCCCTTTATCGCAGTGATAAGATTCGCTTAACGCTAAGCGGCCCATGAAAACGAATGTGGTCCGGATAATGGAAAGCTTTTTAGCTTTGCGGGCGCGTTTCTTCGCTGCATGAGTTCAGCCATTCAGACTACCCCAAATGCCTTCACTGCAACCGCTCGCGAAAGAATCGCGAGTTACGTTGCGGAACACCGTGGCACGTCCGGAACAGAGATTGTTTCGCTGACGCCCGATGCGTCGACGCGTGAATATTTTCGTATTCCGTGGGAGTATGGCACGGCGATCGCCGCCGCCTATCCCGAACCGTTCGATCCCGCCGTGCATCCCTACCTGGACGTTACGCGTTTGTTTCTCGAATGCGGGCTGCCGGTACCGGAAGTTTACGACGCGGACGGCGCCGGCGGCATCATCGTGCAGGAGGATCTTGGCGACCGGCAGTTGTGCCAGGTCTTCGAAACCGTTTCTGCTGACCAGCGCGAAACTTTGATCGAGCAGGCAATCGAGATCATCGCCCGCATTCAGGCAGCTACCCCCAAAGCGTTTGCGCGCGATTCGATCGCCTGCCGGCTCGCGTTTGACGAAGCCAAGCTGGCCTGGGAGCTGAATTTCTTTTTCGATCATTACTTCGGCAGCCTGCGCAAAGAGAGCTTGAGTCGCGGAGAAACGGCGGAGTTGAAAGTCGAGTTGAATGACATCGCGGCCGAGCTGTCGGGTCGTCCGCGTGTACTCTGTCATCGCGACTTTCATGCATTCAACCTGATCCAGGATACGCAGGATCATCTGCGCGTCATCGATCATCAAGACGCCCGCATGGGACCGGCGAGCTATGACCTGGTCTCCCTTTTGCTCGATCGTGTTACTGCGATGCCGCCCCTCGCAGAGATACGAGCGCATCGCCTCTTTCTTCTGGCTGAGCGCGAGCGTCTGGGCCTTGAGTCGTATGATCCGGACGAATTCGCGCGCGAGTTTCGGCTCATGACGGTGCAGCGTTGTCTGAAGGCATGTGGTACGTTTTCGTTTCAGACAGGAGTGCGGGGACGGGTCGAACCCTATGCGCGGTTCATCGAGCCTATGCTGGCCATTACCCTCCAGGCCGCGGAATGGCTGGAACGTTTTCCAGTGCTGCGGCGGATGATTAATGAAAGGCTTGAGAGTTCTGATTGAGGCGAGGAGAGTCGGGGCCGTAGCCCGACCGTGAGGGAGGGCTCATAGGCGCGCATTCTCTGAGCCCTCCCTTACCGTCGGGCTAACGCTCCTCTGGAACGATGCAGACTTACATAAACACCCTATCGAAACATATCGGGGAAGAAGTAACGCTGAAGGGCTGGCTCTACAATTTGCGTTCAAGCGGCAAACTGATGTTTCCGCAACTGCGCGACGGCACCGGTGTCGTGCAGTGCGTGGTGACAAAGAACTCTGTATCGCCGGAGATTTGGGACGCGCTGAAACCTCTGGGACAGGAATCCGCCCTGATCGTTACTGGCAGCGTGCGGGAAGACAGTCGCGCGCCGGGCGGAGTTGAGGTGGACGTCCGTGACGCGCAAGTCCTACAGAATGCGCATGACTTTCCGATTACGCCAAAAGAACACGGCCCGGAATTCCTGCTCGACAATCGTCACCTGTGGCTGCGTTCAAAAAAACAGCACGCGATTCTGAAGGTGCGGCATGCGGTGGTAAAAGCCGTGCGCGACTTTCTCGATAATGACGGCTTCACGCTTTGTGACACGCCGATTTTTACGCCCGCCGCCTGTGAAGGAACAACCACGCTGTTCGAAGTGGATTACTTCGGTGATGAGAAAGCTTATCTGACCCAGTCCGGGCAGCTTTATAACGAGGCAACTGCCGCGGCCTTTGGAAAAGTCTACTGTTTTGGTCCCACTTTTCGCGCTGAGAAATCAAAAACGCGGCGGCACTTAACTGAGTTCTGGATGGTCGAGCCAGAGATGGCTTACGCGACGCTCGACGATGCGATGAACCTGGCGGAAAGATTTCTTTCGTACATTGCATCGCGAGTGTTGGAGACGCGACAGGAAGAATTGAAGACACTCGAACGCGACACCGCGAAGCTGGAAGCCATCGTGCCGCCGTTTCCGCGTCTGCATTACGACGAGGCGGTGAAGATGCTGCACGAAGGATTTGCCGCGGGCGCCGTGGAAAACAGATTCGAGTGGGGCGGCGATCTGGGTGCTCCGGACGAGACGTATCTGTCGAGTAGGTACGACAAGCCGGTGATGGTTCATCATTATCCGGCGGCCGTCAAAGCTTTCTATATGAAGCGCGATCCGGAACGCGATGAAATTGCGCTGGGCGTAGATGTGCTCGCGCCTGAGGGCTATGGCGAAGTGATCGGCGGTGGCGAGCGCGCGACCTCGGTCGAATTCCTCGAGCAGCAGATCGCCGCGCACGACCTGCCCAAGGAAGCCTTCGAATGGTACCTGGATCTGCGACGCTATGGCAGCGTGCCGCACGCAGGCTTCGGGATGGGCATTGAGCGCTGCACGGCGTGGATGTGCGGGATCGAGCATGTGCGCGAGACGATTCCGTTTCCGCGGATGCTGTATCGGTTGAAGCCTTGAGAGTCGGACAAACTTCAGTTTGTCTCATGTCGCCCAAGCATCACGTCAGTACCACCCGCGTGAGCGGGTGGATTAAAGATCAACTGGAACGACAAACTGAAGTTTGTCGGACATCGCATGGACGAACAACTACGCACCGAGTTCAACGAATGGGCCCGCGCCGGCAAGGGCGAGAGCATGGAGCGCGGGCACGGTCCCATCGGCCGGCAGGCCATTGAACTTATGCGCGTGCCGGCCGATGCGCGCGTGCTGGATGTCGGTTGCGGATCGGGATGGGCCACGCGTCTGTTGGCTGAGTATGCAGTCAATGGTCGCGTTACGGGAATCGATATCTCGGACGAGATGGTTCGTCTCGCTCGCGAGTCCTCTCTATTGTTTCCCAATGTCGACTATCAGTTAGCCAGCGCCGAACAACTGCCATTTGCAGACGGCGAATTCACCCATGCGTTCTCAATGGAATCACTTTACTATTACGCGAACATTCCGGCGGCGCTAGATGAAATTTACCGGACCTTGCAAGCCGGCGGTATCTTCGTCACGGTGATCGATCTTTATCGAGAATCCAGGGCGTCGCATCAATGGGTCGAACAGCTAAAGGTTCCCGTCCAGCTACTGAGCATTGACGATTATCGTTCGTTATTCGCGAGCGCTGGTTTTGTAAACATTCGAGACCAGCGCTTGTTCGATCCAAGGCCGGTGCCTGACGATTACACCGGCGGCTCTTTCAAGAGCCGGGAAGATTATGAAGAGTACAGGCGAACAGGTTCGTTGATGTTAAGGGGCGGGCGCTGATCCAAAAAATCCGCAGAGTACGCAGATTTCACAGATTAAGGAAATAAGAAAGTCTTTTAACCAAACCAAAGAGTCATTTGAAGATTTCCTTAAGGAAGCAAAAACTGAATCTCGATGTTTAGTCATCTTCTGTGTAATCTGCGAAAATCTGTGGATTTCTTATGAGTGAGCGCTGACCCGCAGATTACGCAGATTCCACAGATTAACCAGCAAAACAAAAGACAATGGTTGACTTCACAGGGGAGTAAGCTCAACCTCGCTGTTTAGTTATCGTCTGCGTAATCTGGGTAATCTGCGGATTGTTAATGACTGAAGCCAACGAACGGATTGTTACCATCTTTGGCGGATCGAAATGTCGCGAACCTGATCCGGAATACGCACAGGCGTTGCGAGTCGGTGGGCTGCTCGTTGATTCAGGGTTTACCATCTGCACCGGCGGATATTCTGGAGTAATGGAAGCGGCCAGTCGCGGGGCGCATGAGCGCGGCGGTCGCGTCATCGGCATTACGATGAACCAGTTCAAGTCAGAGCCGAATCGCTACCTGACAAAAAAGGTTCCTTCGGAGCATTTCTACGAACGCCTCCAGAGGTTGATTACCCAATCGGTGGGCTACATAGCTCTGCGCGGCGGCATGGGCACAGTGACTGAGGTCTCCCTGGTTTGGAACAAGCTACAGACGCG
>WNFJ01084685.1_pt1 | contig 23522 bp, 24 predicted proteins | sample 5400461 | NCBI WGS metagenome assembly WNFJ01 (sample SAMN13153349, study PRJNA577476) | soil metagenome | isolation source: 115 cm saprolite on Douglas fir-dominated hillslope | place: USA:California | collected 2013-09-17
CCGCCTGCTCCAACGAGTTCCCGGTCTCCACCGATCTTAGCTGGTCTAGTTTCGGGGAAAGTCAGGTCGGCCGGCGCTCAGTAAGGATCGTCCCACGCGACGGAGAACACACCCCCGCAGCGCGGGCACTCTAGCTCGGCCGGCTGGGCGAGGAGCGAGCGGCGGTGGCGGCACACCGGGCAAACGGCGTACCGCGAGCCCCAGTGTAGCGGCGTGTTGACCGCGTCCCGAGGGCGGGGCACAACGGACCAGCGTTCCGGGCGCACGGGAACGATCTGGAGCACGGCGCGCGACACGGGGTAGCGCACCCCGTTCACCTCCAGAACCGCTTCTCCCGGGGTTAGGCTCAGCACCTCGTACCACGCCCCCCGCCGGATGCCGCAATTGATATCAGCCCGCACGCGGGCCCATTGCGGAGCCTCGGGAATCGTTTGTCCTCGGGCGCGAAGGGTTCTCTAGGATACGCGCTACGCGGCGAAAACACGATAGCCGACCGAGGCCCGGGAAAGCGAACTCGCCGGCGGTGTGGCGGTGGAGGCGGAGGCAGCAGCGCGCCGCCGGGAGTCTAGAGTCGCTGTGGTTCGCCGCGTCGCGGGGCCCGTGGGACCTTTCTACAAGTCTGGACATTTCGATTGACCCCTCGGTCGAAGATCGGTCGGGCGGGTATGCGATGGCGCTGAACGCTCGACGCGCCCCGCAACGGCCACGTGGCGGCGAGGGTGGTAGCGCCGTAGTATTTGAACGGGGCTGTAGCGTGCGCAGGAGGGAAGACGTGACAGAAGACGTGACTGCAACTCTTGAGGCGACTCTCACCGCCGAAGTGGCGCGGATGTATGAAGAGGTCGCCACCCGTCCGGACGGCATCTACCACTTCTACACGGGTCGCCCCGCCGCCGAAATGTACGTCTACCGGCCGGAAGACCTGGACGCGGTGCCCGCCGGGGCACTCGCGGCGTTCGCGGGCGTCGGGTGCCCGATTGAACGGGCGGGGCTCCAGCCTGGTGAGCGGGTCGTGGACCTGGGATCTGGCGCGGGCCTAGATGCGTTGATCGCGGCGCGCGCCGTCGGCCCCCAGGGTCGCGTGGTGGGCATCGAACTGAACCCCGTGATGATCGAGAAGGCCGAGACGCACGCCCGAGAGCTCCGGTGCTCCCATGCTGAGTTCCGCCACGGGCGCATCGAAGAGCCACCGGTGGAGGACGGCTTCGCCGACGTGGTGATCTCGAATGGGGTCATCAATCTCTCCTTCCGGAAGAGCAAGGTGATCACGGAGGTCTTCCGCATCCTGCGGCCCGGTGGTCGGGCGTCGATCGTTGACGTGGTCAGCGCCCGCCCGCTCGCCCAGTCGATCGTGAACGACCCCAAGCTCTGGGCCAGCTGAATTGGCGGTGCTCTCCCGGAGGGAGAGTTCTTTGAGCTGTTCGAGCGAGCGGGGTTCAAGCGGGTTCGCTCGAGCGTCGTCGGTGGGTTTCGGTTCCGCAAGGCTTCCACGCAAGACGCAGCTGAACAATACGGCGTAAAGGCGGTCGTGTTCACCGCGCAGAAGCCGACGGCCTGATCGTCGCATCCGCCCGTTCCCCAATGCGTGGCAACCGAAGTCCAGCTGCAGCGTCGAGCTCGGCCTCGAGTCAACACGTCAAGCCCTTTTCCGTGAGCGCAAGGAGGTTGCAATGAGACCAACGAGCGGCTCGGTGCGTGGATTGATGGGAGTATTGATCCCCGCTCTCGTCTTAGGCATTACCGGCCGAGCAGGGATCGATTGCGCCGTACGGGGCCGTGGAGCGGCCCATTACGGCCGGGTACCTCTGCCTAGAGTGCGTCGGTGAGATGAGGGAACGCGAAGGGGTGTGGGGCAGTTTGGAGCGCCCCTTCCGCATGTACATCCGTAAGGATGTTCTGTGCAATAATCAAAGGGCAAAGAATCCTTGAAGGGCCCGATTCCGGCGCCGACGAGCACCTCAGTGAGGGAGTGCTCTATCGAGCGGATGGCGCTTGGGGGAGGTCCGAGTTGAAAATATCCGCCATGACTCTCCATGCGCCATCGCTCTGTTTCCTCCACACGGCGAGGTACTTGCCGCGATCCTTGACCGTCTTGCCTCTAGCATCGCGGAACGCCAGATCGTAGGGCCCCTGAGTATAGCCGATATCGCCGGAGCGGGACGCCTCTATCTTGACGGGATGGCAAGTAACCAAAAAGCCCGGCATCGCGAAAAACTGCGCCCATACATTGCGAATCGCGTTCTTACCGGTAGCCGTGGGCGCATTGGGCGGAAAAATCGAAGCTTCTTCGGCGTAGTAGGAAACTGTGGAGTCCAGTTGTTTGTCAGTCATGGCTTTCGACCAGCCGAGGTCGGCTTGGCGGATCGCGGTTTCCTCTGCACCGTGCACATCGGGCGGAGTCTGTTGTCGGGCGCAGCCAAAAGAGAGGACGTTCAACCCGCACCACGCCGCCAACGCGCCTACGTGCGCATAGTGTTTCATGGGAATCCTCTCTGACAAACCGATTACGGTCTCAATCACACGCCGGGACGATAGCCGGTATTAGGCGCAGTGTCGATATCAGCGGTGTGTGCAACACTAAGGATGTGTGCAAGCAATAGAGGATTGGCGGCGTCGGTCCTGCGGGACTAAGCATCGGACGAGGGGGCATGCCAGACGCTGTGACGACCATCGGAATCATCGGCGCCGGTCACATTGGAAGCCAGATTGCCCGGTTGGGGTGGCCAAGGGCTACAATGTGGTGATCAGCAATTCACGCGGGCCGGAGACGTTGTCAGCGCTCGTCGCAGGGCTTGGTCCTAGAGCCCGGGCGGCGACCGCCGTCGAGGCAGGCAAGGCTGGGGACATCGTCGTCGTTTCCGTGCCGCTCAAGAACTACCGCCAGGTTCCGGTCGCGCCGCTAGGAGGCACAGTCGTCATCGACACCAACAACTACTACCCTCGGCGTGACGGTCACATCCCCGAGCTCGACAACGAGGCCACCGCCACGTCCGAGCTCCCGCACGCGCATCTGCCGAGCTCGAAGGTCGTGAAAGCGTTCAACCATATTTACGCCGCGGCGCTTACCACCGATGGACGTCCGGCCGGCACGAAGACTCGTCGCGCGCTGGTCATCGCTGGTGACGACAACACCGCCAAGGCCACGGTGACGCGCTTGCTCGATCAGTTCGGCGAATCGCACTTCGAACAGCAGTTGACGCACGGCATCTGCCCGGACTGCTACGTCACGCACGTACAGCCGCAGCTCGACCGGGGCGCAGGAAGCCCCTGAGCGTCGAGTGCCGCGGCGACGCGACATTATGCCTGCCGCTGCCGCAAAAGCGCCCCCCGCTGCCGCAAAAACACCCTAGTCTCCCGCCCCAACGCCCCGCATAGGTGATTGTTCTATCTTGTGCTGTGCCTTACGGCAAACCGTGACCCATCAGAAGGATTGCGACCCATGGGAAACGCCTCGCCCAGGCCCGCGGCAGCGGCCGTTCCGGTCTGCGGCCGCGGCTCCGCATGGCAGCCTGGGGTGCGGAGGCCACCCCCCTCGATCGCCATCTCGGCATCGTGCTCGCTGCCGCCGGGGCCGGGGTCGAGCACCCGGGCGGCCGTGACGCGCCCGGGGGGCCGTAGGGGCGCGTGACTCCGCCGCGTGAGATCGAGATCCTCCTCGTCGAGGACGATTCGAGCGACGCGGAACTCACGCTGCGGGCCCTGAAAGCGCGGCACCTCGCTAACCAAGTGTTCGTGGCGCGGGACGGCGCCGAGGCGCTGGATTTCTTTTTTGGAGACGACGCCCATGGGCCCGGCGACGTCGGCGTGACCCCGAAGATCATCCTGCTCGACCTCAATCTCCCCAAGGTGGACGGCCTCGAGGTGTTGCGGCGCTTGAAAGCCGACGCGCGCACGCGGTCGCTGCCCGTGGTCGTCCTGACGTCCTCGCGCGAGGAGCCCGATGTTGCGGCGGCGTATCGGCTGGGGGCAAGCAGCTACATCGTCAAGCCGGTCGATTTCGAGGCGTTCGCCCGCGCCGTCTCCGACGTCGGGATGTACTGGCTGCTCGTGAACGACCCCCCCGGCTGAGCCGCGTGAGCACCTCCGTCCGCACCCTGATGGTCGAGGACGTCCCGAACGACGCCGCGCTGATCGAGCGCGCCCTGCGCCGAGCCGGGATCTCGGGGCCCTTGCGCCGCGTGGATACGGAAGCCGCGTTTCGTGAGGCGCTGCGCACCTTCGCCCCCGACCTCATCTTGACCGACCACTCGCTGCCCGCGTTTACCGCCAGCGAAGCGCTGCGGATCGCGTTGCTCGAGAGCCCCGGTACACCGGTCATCGTCGTGACCGGCAGTCTCGACGAGGAAACGGCGGCGGAGTACATCAAAGCAGGCGCCGCGGACTACATCGTCAAGCACCACCTCGAGCGCCTCCCCACCGCGGTGCAGCGCGCACTCGACTTGCGGCGCGCGCGTGAGGAACAGGCTCGGGCCGAGGAAGCGCGGCGGCAAAGCGAGGAGCGGTTCCGGGCGTTGATCGAGCACGGGGCCGACGCCGTCGCCCTCGTCGCGCCCGACGCCACGCTGCTGTTCGTCAGCCAAGCCGTCGAGCGGGTGCTGGGGTACTTACCCGCCGACTTGGTGGGCCGCAGCGCGTTCGAACACGCCCATCCGGAGGACGTCGGGCGGCTCCGCGCGGTGCTGGCCGAGGTGCTCGACCGGCCCGGCGTGCCGCGCACCGTCGAGATGCGCGTGCAACGCCGCGACGGCGGCTGGTGCGTGCTCGATGCGGTGGCGGTGAACCGCCTGGCCGAGCCCGCCGTGGGGGCCATCGTGGTCAACTACCGCGACGTGACGGAGCGGCGCCACGCCGAGGAGGCGTTGCGCGACTCGGAAATCCGCTACCGGACCCTCGTCGATGGCGTGCGGGATATCATCTTCGCGCTCACACCGGAGGGCACGATCGTTTCCTTGAACCCCGCCTTTGAGACGATCACGGGTTGGCCGCGGGGCGAGTGGCTCGGCAAGGCCTTCGAGCAACTCGTGCATCCTGAGGACCTGCCGCTCGCCGTCGAGTTGCTGGGCCGCGTCGTGCGGGGGGAGCCGCGGCCGGCGAGCCAATTCCGGGTCGGCACCAAGGGCGGCGACTACCGCGTGGCCGACTTCGCCGCGACGGCGCAGCGCCGCGACGAGGCGCTGGTCGGCATCTTGGGGATCGGACGCGACGTCACGGAGCGGGTGCAACTCGAGCAACAGCTCCGTCAAGCGCAGAAAATGGAGGCGGTCGGCCGCCTCGCGGGCGGGGTCGCCCACGACTTCAACAACATCCTCACCGCCATCACGGGCTTTGCCGACCTCTTGGCCGAGGATCTCCCGGCCGGTGACCCGCGGCGTCAGGACGCGGTGGAGATCCGCAAGGCGGCCGAGCGCGCGGCCGGCCTCACCCGTCAGCTGCTCGCGTTCAGCCGCCAGCAGGTGCTGCAGCCGCAGGTGCTCGACCTCAACGCCCTCGTGAGCGAGCTCGAGAAGCTGCTCCGGCGCCTGCTCGGCGAGGACATCTCGCTCGTGACGCGGTTGGAGCCGGCCTTGGGCCGCGTGAAAACCGATCCGGGCCAGCTCGAACAGGTCGTCATGAACCTCGCCGTGAACTCGCGCGACGCCATGCCGCGGGGCGGCACGCTCACGATCGAGACGGCGAACGTCACGCTCGACGACGCCTACGCGCGCGAGCACTATCCGGCGCGGTCCGCGCCGCACGTCATGCTCGCGGTGAGCGACACGGGGACCGGGATGACGGCCGAGGTGCAGGCCCACCTGTTCGAGCCGTTCTTCACGACGAAGGAGAAGGGCAAGGGGACCGGGCTCGGCCTGGCGACGGTCTACGGGATCGTGAAACAGAGCGGCGGGTTTGTGTGGGTGTACAGCGAGCTCGGGCTGGGGACGACGTTCAAGATCTACCTGCCGCGCGTCGGCCGACACGGCCGCGCCGGTCGGCCGGGGCACCGAGACCATCCTGCTCGCCGAGGATGAGGCACCGGTGCGGGCGGTGGCGCGCGTGGTGCTGGAGCGCCACGGCTACCGCGTGCTGGAGGCCCCCAGTGCCGAAGCCGCGTTGGACCTGGCGGAGCGCTATTCCGGTCCCATCCACTTGCTGCTTACCGACGTCATCATGCCGGGGCTGAGCGGCCGCGAGCTGGCCATCCGGCTGGCCTCGATCCGCCCGGAGACCCGGGTGATTTACATGTCAGGCTACAGCGACGACGCCATCACCCGCCACGGCGTGCTCGAGGCGGGGCTGGTCTACATTCAGAAGCCTTTCACGCCGGACCTGATCGCCCGCAAGGTGCGGGAAGTGCTCGATCGCCCATAGCCAGTGGGGGCTCGCCGCCCTCCCGCCCGACGGTCGCCCCGCGAGCGCCCGGGGGGGCCGTGGACCGGTGCCCCACCTTCTAGCGAGGAAAGCCATGCGTCAACGCGTGATCCTGCTCGTGGAAGACAATGCCGATGACGAGGCGTTGACGCGCCGCGCCCTCGCGAAGAACAACATCCAGAACGAGCTCGTCGTAGCACACGACGGCGCCGACGCGCTGGACCGGCTCTTCGGCACGGGCGAGCACGCCGGCGCCCCCGTGGTCCCGGAGGTCATCCTGCTCGACCTCAAGCTGCCCAAGATCGACGGCCTCGAAGTGCTGCGGCGGCTGCGCGCCGACCCGCGCACGCGAGTGCTTCCCGTGGTCATCCTCACCTCGTCGACCGAAGAGGCGGACGTCGCCCAGGGGTACGGTCTGGGCGCGAACAGCTACATCCGCAAGCCGGTCGATTTCAACCAATTCGTGGAGGCGGTGCGAGAGCTGGGGCTGTACTGGCTGGTGCTGAACGAGCCGCCGCCGCGCTGAGGCGCCGCCGTCGATCGCGATCGTCGCCTGCGGCGCGTGACCGCCGTCACACCGGCACCCTGGGGGTGTTGCTCGCAGGCACTCCGTCGGTGAGTATTGGTCCGCCGCCATGACGCTCCCCGGAAATGCTCCGCCCGCCCCCCCTGCCGAGACGGCTACCCCGGCGCGGCGCGAGTCCGACGCTGAGCTCCAGGCGCTGTTCGCCGCGATCAGCGACGTCATTCTGGTGCTCGACGCCGACGGTCGCTACGTCAAGATCGCGCCGACCAACGCCGCCCTGTTGTATCGTCCCGCCGCCGAGCTCCTCGGGAAGACATTGCACGAGGTGTTCGATCACGCCCAGGCGGATGAGTTCCTCGGCTTGATCCGCCGCGCCCTCGAGCGGCGGGAAACGCTGCATGCCGAGTATCGCCTGCCGATCGCCGGGAAGGAGGTGTGCTTCGCGGCGGCCATCTCCCCGATGGACGCCGACCGGGTGGTGGTGGTGGCGCGCGAGGTCAGCGACCCCATGCGAGCGGCCGAAGGGCTGCGGGGTAGTGAGGAGCGTTTCCGCGCCTTGGTCGAGCACTCGACCGAGGTGATCACGCTGCTCGACGCTGAGGGCACCGTGCTGTACGCCAGTCAGTCGAGTCAACCGGTGCTCGGGTACGCTGCCACCGAAAACGTCGGCCGCAGCGCCTTCGAGCTGGTCCATCCCGACGACCGGCCGCAGGCGCTCGAGCTGTTCGCCGAGCTGCGCGAGCGCCCCGGCCGCCTGGTGCGGACCGAGCTGCGGGCCCTGCACAAAAACGGTACCTGGCGGCATCTCGAGACCGCGGCGATGAACCGATTGCACGAGCCAGCCGTCGGCGCCATCGTCGTCAACTATCGCGACATCACCGAGCGGAAGCGCACGGAGCAAGAACTGCGGCATGCGCTGTCCGTGCTCAACGCGACGTTCGAGTCCACCGCCGACGGGATCCTGGTCGTGGACCGCGACGGCCGTGTCGTGAGCTTCAACCGCAAGTTCGCCGAGCTGTGGCGCATCCCCGACTCGCTGCTCGAGTCGAAAGACGACGCGCAGCTGCTCGCCTTCGTGCGCGACCAGCTCGCCGACCCGGAGAGCTTCCTGGCCAAGGTACGCGAGTTGTACGCCCGTCCCGAGGCCGCCAGCTTCGACATCCTCACGTTCAAGGACGGGCGGATCTTCGAACGCTACTCCCAGCCCCAGCGTATCGGCGGCGCGAGCGCCGGCCGCGTCTGGAGCTTCCGCGACGTGACGGAACCGAAGCGGGGCGAGCAGATCCAGCTGGCGACCTATCGGATCTCGGAAGCGGCGCACGCCGCCGGCAACCTGCAAGAACTGTTCGGCGCGATCCACCGGGCCGTCGGCGAGCTGATGCCGGCGCGGAACTTCTACATCGCGCTGTACGACGCCGCCAGCGGCACGCTGAGTTTTCCCTACTTCGTGGACCAATACGACCACGACTTCCCACCCAAGAAGCTCGGCAAAGGTCTGACCGAGTACGTACTCCGCACGGGCCAGCCGTTGCTCGTCACACCCGAGGTGCACGCCGAGCTGGAGCGCCGCGGGGACGTTGAGCTGATCGGGGCTCCCTCGATCGACTGGGTCGGCGTGCCGCTCAAGATCGGGGAGCGAGCCATCGGCGTGCTCGTGGCGCAGACCTATACGCCCGGCGTGCGCTACGGCGATACGGAAAAGCAGATTCTGCAGTTTGTCTCCACGCAGGTCGCCATGGCGATCGAGCGCAAACGCGCCGAGGAGCAGCTGCAGGAGAGCGAGCGCAAGTATCGCACCCTGTTCGAGACCAGCCCGGAGGCGATGTTCGTCTACGACTTCGAGACGCTCCGCATCCTCACCGTCAACGAAGCGGCCACGGCCCGCTACGGCTATTCCGAACAGGAGTTCCTCGCCCTGACGCTGCGCGACCTGCGGCCGGAAGGGGAACGGGGCCGACTCGAGGAAGAGGTGAGCGACCGCCCCGTGGCGGGGGCGGTGCGGACGGGCGTGCGCCACCGCACGAAGAGTGGCCGGATGCTGGAAGTGGAGCTCGTGGCGCGGCCCATCGAGTTCGCGGGGCAGCGCGCCCGCCTCGTGTTGGCGCGCGACGTCACGGCGCAGCGACAGCTAGAAGAGCAGCTGCGCCAATCGCAGAAGATGGAGGCGGTCGGCCAGCTGGCGGGCGGGATTGCGCACGACTTCAACAACCTGCTGACGGCGATCCTGGGTTCGACCCAACTGCTCCTGCAGGCCCTGCCGGTGGGGGATCCGCGGCGGGAGGACGCCGAGGAGGTGAAGACGGCCGGGCTGCGTGCCGCCGAGCTGACGCGGCAACTCCTGGCGTTCAGTCGCCGCCAGGTGCTCGCCCCCAAGGTGCTCGAACTGAACGCCGTGGTGGCCAACATGGACCGCATGCTGCGCCGCCTCATCGGCGAGGACATCGAGCTCGCCGCTTCGCTCGATCCCGCGGCCGGCGCGGTGAACGCCGATCCCGGCCAGCTCGAGCAGGTGCTCCTGAACCTCGCGGTGAACGCCCGCGACGCGATGCCGACGGGTGGACGCCTCACCATCGAGACGCGCGCGCTCCAGCTTGCGTCGGAGCACGCTGAGCGCCGCTACCGGGTCCCACCGGGCGAGTACGTGCTCCTCACGGTGACCGACACCGGCGTGGGCATGGATGAGGCCACGCAGACCCACCTGTTCGAGCCGTTCTTCACGACGAAAGAGGTCGGCAAGGGCACGGGGCTCGGCTTGGCCACCGTGTACGGCATCGTGAAACAGAGCGGCGGGTTCATCTCCGTGTACAGCGAGCCGGGACACGGCACCACGGTCAAGGTGTATCTGCCCCGGGTCGGCGCGGCGCCGGAAACGGCGCTGCCGGCGCCGGCGGCGGAGCCGCAGCCGCTCCGCGGTGGCCAGGAAACCGTGCTCCTCGTCGAGGACGCGACGCCCGTGCGCGCCCTGGCCCGTCGCAGCCTCCAGTCGTGGGGCTACACCGTGCTCGACGCGGCCGATCCGCAGGCGGCGCTCACGGTCGCCACGGACTACCGCGACAACATCGACTTGCTCCTTACCGACGTGGTCATGCCGGGGATGAGCGGGCGCGAGCTCGCGGAGCGGCTCGTCCCGCAGCGGCCGCAGATGAAGGTGCTGTATACCTCAGGCTACACCGACGACGCCATGGTGCGCCAGGGCGTGCTCACGGCCGGTGTGGCGTTCCTCCAAAAGCCGTTTGTCCCCGAGACGCTCGCTCGCAAGGTGCGCGAGGTCCTGGACGGCGCCTAGCGTCTCACTTTCGATCCAACTGTTTCGGCACCCGCGTCAGCAGGTCGGGTCCGGTCCATGGTTTGGGCAGCAGCGGACCCGCCGGATCGTCGCTTGACGCCTCGCGACCTCCCGGGCTCGTATGGCCGCTCGCGAACAGGAACGGCACGGTTTGGCCGTCACGCCGCGCCGCATCGTACAGGGCCCGCCCGCCCAACCGCGGCATCACCAGGTCGGAGAACACCAGGTGCACGCTGGCGCCTTGGCGCAGCGCTTCGAGCGCCTCGCCCGTCACGCCGCGATCTCGAAGCTGAGCATACAGGGCACAACATGCGCGGCCCCGACCGCGGCTGCCGTTGCCCCACACCACAGCCGCTCGGTGTGCGGCCTCACGGACACGGCTAACCCATTTGATGACAGGATGATACGATCAGGCGCGGGGCCCCGCTTCAGCACTCACTCGGCTGCCGGATCGACCACTTGGGGCCAAAGAAATGCCGAAGCTGTGTCGCCGATGTCACTCTTTGGCGTGAGTGTGTGCTCACTCCTGCGAGTAAGTCATTGCTCTCGGTTGAGTTACGACGGCACAAGTCCCCGACGCGGGCGGCTAAGTTGCTCCCCCGCAACACCTTTCAACCGGACCTCGGAGGGGCTTGGCGGACCCCGGCTACATTTGCCGCATGCTCTCCGCCCTATATGGCCATGAGGGGATCCGGCACCGGCTCGCCAGCGCGCTTGCCGGGGGTCGGTTACCGCAAGCGCTGCTGTTTGAGGGGCCCCGCGGAGTCGGCAAGCAGCGGCTCGCGTTATGGCTGGCCCAGGCGCTGGTGTGCGAGGGGAGTGCTCCTCGCCCGGCCCCCGGCGAGCCCTGCGGCAGCTGTGCGAGCTGCAAGATGGTGCTGAATCTGGCGCACCCCGACGTGCACTGGTTCGTGCCGCTCGAGCCGGGAAAGCGGAGCGGGGACGCGGAGAAGCAGGTAGAGCTCGTCGAGGACGCGCTGATCGAGGAGATGGCGGCGCGGCGTGGCGCGGCGGGGTACGAGGCCCCGGCCGGCCTGGCGAGCCATGGCATCGCGTCGGTACGGCTGCTGCTCCGCCGGCTCGCTCGCACCCCGGCACTGGCGCAGCGCAAGGTGTTCATCGTCGGTGACGCGGAGCGGCTAGTGCCCCAGGTGGGGGCTGAGGCGGCGGCCAACGCCCTGCTGAAGGCGCTGGAGGAGCCCCCGGCGGATACCGTGTTCCTGCTCACGGCCGGGGACCCTGAAGCGCTGCTGCCGACGTTACTGTCTCGCGTAGTGCGTGTCCGAGTGCCACGACTCAGCGACAGTATCGTGGCAGCGTTCGCGCAGCGCGAGCTCGGCTTGAGTGACGAAAGCGAAGTGGCACAACGGGTTGCAGCGGCAGACGGGTGTATTGGCAAGCTCCTTGCGGAGAGGGATACCCGGGCTGCGGGTGCCGCCGCGGCGGAGCGGTTCCGGGCCGCCGTAGCCGCAGGAGCGGTGAGCCGCTACGCCTTCGCGCTCGGCCAGCAGCCGTTTCAGGCGCGCGGTGGGTTCACCGACATGCTGGATGGGCTGATCGAGCAGTTGCGCCACGAGGCTCGAGCGGGTCGCGATACCGAGCTCGTGGTAGCGGCGATCGCGGCGGTGTTGGAGGCGCGCGGCCTGGCGCAGGGCAATGTGAATCCCCAGCTGGTCGCCGCCGTACTGGGAGACGACTTGGGCGGGGGAGCGGGAGTGCCGGCATGAAGCTGTCGCATGTGGATGAGGCGGGGCGGGCTCGCATGGTGGACGTGGGCGACAAGCCCAGCACCGTGCGCACAGCGGTCGCCGAAGGGGCGGTGCGGATGTCGCAGGACGCCTTCGGTCTTGTGGCCCGGCAGGCCATCGCCAAGGGCGACGTGCTGGCGGTGAGCGAGGTGGCGGGCACGCTGGCCGGGAAGCGGGCGGCCGAGCTGATCCCGCTGTGCCACCCCCTGGCGCTCGACCACGTCGAGGTGACCGCCACGCTCGACGAGGCGCTGCCCGGAGTGCGCGTGCGGGCCTCCGCCAAGGCGGTGGGCCGCACCGGAGTCGAGATGGAGGCGCTGACCGCCGCCGCGGTCGCGCTGCTCACCGTGTACGACATGGTGAAGGCGGCGGACCGGGGGATGGTAATCGAGCGTGTGTGCCTGATCGAGAAAACGGGTGGGACACACGGAGATTGGCGGCGGGACACCGCCGGCTGAGGATGGATCATAGGGCGGCGCCAGGCTCGGCCGCAGAGACAGACAAGAGAGGGGTATGAATACGAAAACCCAGAAACTGATGCTGCAGGGAGGGTTGATCCTCCTGGGCGCTCTGCTGGTAAGCAGCATCGGCGGTTGGGCTCGACGCGCCACGGCGGACGATCAGCCGGCGACGCTGACGGCGCCCGCGCTAGTGGGCGAGCTGCGCTCGCTCGAGCAGTCGCTCGAGGCGACCCGCGGCGAGCTTGCGGTCGCCCGGCTCCAGTTGGAGCGCGCCGACGCGATCATCGACTACTCGACGCACTACAACATCGCCGCGGACCTCGCGGCGGCGGTGTACGACGTGGCGCTGGCCGAGGGCGTGGATCCGGCGCTGGGATTCCGCCTCGTCAAGGCCGAGTCGAATTTCAAGCCCCGAGCCAGGAGCAAGGTGGGAGCCATCGGGTACACGCAGGTCCTCCCGAGCACGGCGCGCTTGTACGAGCCGGGGCTCACCACGGCGCAGCTCTACGATCGCAGCACGAACCTGCGCTTGGGGTTCCGCTACCTGCGGGACCTGCTGGAGCGCTACGAGGGCAACCCCGAGGCGAAGCTGCGGCTGGCGTTGCTCGCCTACAACCGCGGCCCGAGCAAGGTGCAGGAGCTGCTCGATGCGGGCCGCGACCCACAGAACGGGTATGCGACCACGGTCATGAAGGGGTACCGCCGCAAGACCTGATCCCCCGGGCCGCCGGGGCGTGTGGGACGTGACGGACGAGGCGTAGGGGCACCGAGCCCCTACGCCTCGATGTTACATGGCGGTCGCCCGGTCGCCGGCGACCCCGCTCAGCAGGCGGCCCCGCACTTCTGCGGGATTTTGAGCAGCGCTCCCGCCCGGATCACCGACTCGAGCGTGAGGCCGTTGTAGTTGAGGAGGGCGCTGAGTGACACGCCGTAACGCCGCGCAATCTCGCTCGCCGTCTCGCCGGGGCGGACGCGGTGACCGCCGGCGCTGGCGTCGGTGCGGCTGACGCGTCGGTAGTGTCCCTCCGGCGGCACCGACCACGCCGACGCCGGAACCACCCGTCCGCTCATGGGGATGATGAGCCGTTGGCCGATGCGCAGGGCATGGGACCGCACGTGCGGGTTCGCGCCCTCGATCATCGCCACACTCACGCGGTAGCGCTTGGCGATATCCGACAAGGTTTGGCCCCGCGCCACGTAATGATCCACGAAGGTGATCCGGTCGGTGACGGGAAGGCTATCGTAGCGCTCCGCGACGAGCGTGCCGCGGCCGCGGGGGACCCGCACCACCACGGCGCGGCCGGGCGGGGTGATGCCGCGCACGAACTGCGGGTTCAGTTCCAAGAGCGCCGTCACGCTGGTGTCGCACAGGCGCGCGATGACGTCGAGGCCGGTCGCGTCCGACACGGTGATTTCATCGAACACCAAGGGCCGGAGCGCCTGCACGGCGAAGCCGTAGCGCTCGGGTTGCTTCGCGATGAGGGACGCCGCGATGAGTTTCGGTACGTAATCGCGCGTCTCGCGGCGCAGGTACCGGCGGTCGGAGAGTTGAAAGAAGGTGCGGTCGTCCACGGAGTCGGACTCCCCCGGCAGCCGCCCGAGACCGCGCTCCACCCGCCCCACGCCGGCGTTGTAGGCGGCGGCCGCGAGGTAGGCGCTGCCCAGCCGCTCGCGCAGGTCGGCGAGGTAATTGATGGCCGCGTCCGTGGCCTTGAAGGGATCGCGCCGCTCGTCCACCCACGGGTCCACGGTCAACCCATACAGCCGCCCCGTGCTGGCCATGAACTGCCACATGCCGACGGCGCGGGCGCGGCTGACCGCCGTGTTGGAGAGCCCGCTCTCAATCAGCGTGAGGTACACGAGGTCTTCCGGGAGCCGCTTCGCCCGCAACCGCTCGCGGATCATCCCCTCCCAGCGTCCCAGGCGGGAGAGCCAGATCTCGAAGCGGTCGCGCGCGTCCACCTGGAAGAACTCGAGATACTCGAGCACGCGCCGGTTGGTGGCGAAGCTCGACACGTCAATGTCGAAGGTCGGCTCGGGAGAGGGCGCCGCGCCGATGGCGGTGCGCCCGTCGGCGCCAAACAGCCGGACCGCCTCGCGCTCCACGTCCTCCCCCTTGAGGGGTGGAGGGGCGGCGCCCCGTCGCGCCAGGCTATCGGGCGGCAGCTGGGGGCGATGCAAGCTGTCGAGCACGCGCTGGTCGGCGGCGGAATCCTGGGCGGCGCGCGCCGCGTGCGCCGCGAGCGAGTCCGCAGCCGCGAGCGGCCCGGCCAGGCTGTCGGGTGCGACCGGTGTGACGGCCGCCGCATGCCCGCCGCCCCGGGCACCGCCGCATGCGGCACCCGCCGCGACGCACAGCGCCGCGGCGAGGCAGACTCGCATTCCCATCGTGCCGCCTCGCTTCATCGCGTCGCGAAAAAATTCCCGAGAATACGGTTCGTCGCGTTCAGTACGGCCAGCGCCGCGGCGCGCGGAGGGTCGTCCTCCGTCAAGTACGCCCCTACCAGCCGTGACGACCGCGCCTCCTGCCGGGCCGAGAGCGACACGATCACCACGGTCGCGTCGAAGGCGCGCACCGCCTTGACCCCCAGCAACTCGAAGCCGAGCTGGGGCTGTACGACGCGCTCGAGGGCCCGCACCGTGGCGGCGGCACCGCATCGCAGCTCTCCCGCCTGCGAGATGACGCCTTCCGACTCGCCGGTGAACTGCCGTCCGTCCCCCGTCCCCAGCACCACCTTCGCGCGGCACCGCCCACTCGCCAGCCGCTCGAAGGAGAAGTCCTGAAAGCGCAGCCGTTCGCCGGCCCCACCGGGAGCCCCTGCCATCGGCGCCGCCACTGATGCGTTGCCCGTCCTTTCAGTCAAAGCGCACTTCGATCTGCTGGCGGGCCGCCGTGTCCTCGGGGAGCTCCACCACGTCCACCTCGAGCCGCGGCCGGCCTTGGGCGTCCCGTTCCGCCGAGACGACGAGGATCAGCCCACTCTCGAGCTCGACCCGCAACTGGCGCACGTCCGATCGCACCGTGACGGCGCGTACCGCCTCACCTCGCAGTCGCGCCACGGCCGTCGCGATGCGACGTAAGTCCTGCAGATCCACCGAGCTCACGCCAGCCGCTCGGCCAGGAGCTGGGACAGCGCGGTGTCGGGGATGCGCTCGGCCTGAATGAACAGTGACGACTTCGAGGCGGCCTCCAGCGGGTACAGGGTCCAAAAGGCCCGTCCGGGCCGCTCGGAAGCCGACCGGAACGACAACACCAGCTGCCATGCCTCGGTATTCGCCGGGCGCTCGGCCAGGGCGTCCACGTGCCAAACTTGATCGCCATGGGCGATCACTCTCCAGGGCATGGATCACCTCGCGACGGCGGGGGCCCGACAATATGACGCTAAGTGCAAGTCAGGTCAAGAGTTGAGCAACTGCGTCGCGCGAGCGTCCTGCACCGTGTCCACATCCCGCAGGGGCCGGAGCACGCGACAGGACAGCCCGAGCGCCGCGGCGCGAGCCCGGGTCTCCCGCGCCACGGCCGCCGTGGACCACGCGATCGCCCGAAACAGCGCCGGTCGGGGGGCAGACAACCCGATCAGGTAGTAGCCGCCGTCGAGCGCCGGCCCGAGCACGACATCGTACCGACCCAGCGCCGTGAAGGCCCCGCGAATGACTTGGCGGTCGACGTGGGGACAATCGGAGCCGACGATCACGACCCGGTGCGCACCGGCCGCGAACTCGCGGGCGAACGCATGGATGAGGCGGGCACCGAGGCCCACGCCGTGTTGCGGGCGAAACGCCACGGGCCCCGTCCCCGCTAGCCACTCCCGCACGTAGCGCCCGCGCCCGGCGGGCGTGAACCAGACCGTCGTGCGGTACCCCGAGCCTAGGGCGGCACCGACGACCCGTCGCCCCAGACGCTGGTACAACCTCGCCGCGTCGGCAGGGCCGATGGCCGCCGCCAGCCGCGTCTTGACCCGTCCCGGGATCGGCGCTTTGACGAAGATGGCGAGCGCACGCACGCTAGACCGCACGCCAGCGCGCCAGGCGGCGCGGGGGCACACCGATCACGTAGAGCGTGATCAGCGCCACGTTGAGCAACCAGGTGCGCAACACCCCGTGCGCTCGATAGCGCCGCCCCGAGGTCACGAGCGCCGCGGGCAGCGTCCGGATCGCCACGCCGCGGCGGCGCAGCGTGCGAATCAGTGCCACGTCTTCCAGGATGGGAAGGTCGGCGTAGCCCCCAACGGCCTGGAACAGCTCGCGCCGGATGAGCAAGCCTTGGTCGCCGTAGGGCAGCCGGTACAAGCGCTGCCGTAAGGCCTGTCCCACCTCGATGAATCGCTTCCAGGGTCCGGGCAAATCGATCGCAAACCGGAATACGGCGGCGCCCAGGTCGGGCTCATCCACCAGGGCGGCGAGCAGGGCGCGCCGCGCCGCCGCTGGCAGGCGGGAGTCCGCGTGGAGGAACAGCAGCCATTCCCCGCGCGCGACCGCCGCGCCCGCGTTCAGCTGGTGCGCGCGGCCACGTGACGTCACGAGCATCCGCGCGCCGCCCTGCGCCGTGGCGGCCGCAGTCGCGTCGCTCGAGCCGCCGTCCGCCACGACGATGTCCAATGGCACGGCGCGCCCGAGACATCGCAGGTCGCTCAGGAGCCCCGGTAAGCGCTGTTCTTCATCCAGGGTCGGGATGACCACACCGATCACGGCCGGACCGCCGAGCGATCGGACGCTCGGCCGCGGCGGGCGAACCGCCGCGCGAGACTGGGTGCGAAGCTCAGGAGCACGAGGAGGATCCCGGCGATGAGCACCCGGAGGAGCGCGCTGCGGCTGGCCTCGCGCGACCCCGACAGCATCGCGTCCGCGAAGAAGGTGTACACCAGGGTCCCGGGCAAGATGCCGAGCGCCGTGGCGGCGGCGTAGGTGCGCCACGGCATCGCGGTGAGTCCGGCAGCGAAGTTGACGAGGTTGAACGGGATGACGGGGATCAAGCGCACGCGCAGCAGCCACGCGAAGCCGGCTTGCTCGGCGAAGCGGTCGAGGCCGGCAAGGCGGGGGCCGAGCAGTGCCTGGAGCCCGTCGCGACCGAGCAGTCGCGCGATCCCAAACGCCGCGGAGGCGCCCAGGTTCGCGCCGATCAAGTTCAAGAGGGCGCCGCGCCAGAACCCGAAGAGGGCGCCGCCCGCGAGGGTGAGCACGAGGCCCGAGAAATCGAGGGCGGCGGCGAGGGTGTAGACCACGACGAACACCACGGGGGCCCCGGGCAGCTCCCGCAACGCGGTGAGGAGCCGGTTCGCGCCCTGCGGCGTAAAGACGCCGCGCAGCGGCGAGGCCCGCACGGCGTAGGCCGCCGCGGCGAGCAAGGCGATCAGCGCCAGGAGCTTGAGGAGCGCCCGAACGCGCGGGGTCACAGCCAACAGCGGATTGTCGTGGGTTTTGGAGTCAGTCACCCCGGGTGGCTAACGCCCGGAACCGTTCGGCGAGCTCGCGCGTCACGGGCCCCGGGACTCCGCTCCCGATCGCTCGGCCGTCGAGCTTCGTGACGGCGACGATCTCCGCCGCCGTGCCGGTGAGGAACATCTCGTCGGCGGTGTAGAGGTCGTAGCGATTCAACGGTGCTTCCTCGACCCCGTAGGTCGCCTCGTGGGCCAGCTCGATCACCGCGTCCCGCGTGACCCCGCGGAGAATCCCCGAGTAGGGCGGCGGCGTCCGGAGCGTGCTGTTCGCCACGGCGAAGAGGTTCATCCCGCTCGCCTCCGCCACATGTCCCTCCGAGTCCAGCATGATCACCTCGTCCACTCCGGCGGCGATGCCTTCGACTTTGGCGAGGATGTGGGGGAGGTAGTTGAGGGACTTGATGCGGGGGGACAGGCTTTCGCGATGGTTGATGGGCGTCGCCGCCGTCAGGGCGGTCAGGCCCCGCTCGTAGCGCTCCGGAGACCACAGCTGGATCGTGTCGACGATGCATATCGTGGTCGGCTTCGCGCACTTGCGGGGGTCGAGTCCGAGGTCGCCCACCCCGCGGGTCACCACCAGCCGGATGTACGCCTCCTCGATCCCGCTCTTGGCCACGGCCTCTTCCACCATGCGCTGCATGGCGGGTTTCGCCATCGGAATCTCGAGCCACGCGGCCTTGGCCGAGGCGTACAGGCGATCCAGGTGTTGGGGGAGCCGGAAGGCGCGGCGGTTGTACGCGCGGATCCCCTCGAACACGCCGTCGCCGTAGAGCAGCCCGTGATCAAACACCGAGACCTTGGCGCTGGCGCGGTCATAGTAGGTGCCGTCGATCCACACGATGGATGGCATGGTCCCCCTACCGCGAGTAGGCGACGATCTTGTCGAGAATGGCGCGAGCGAAGTCCTTGTCCCAGGTCACGGCGCTCTTCTTCGCGACGACCTGGACGCGCGTGGAGCCCCGTCCCTCGGACTTGAGCGTGACCGCGATGTCGCGGTCGCTCGTCGCGCCGTCGAGTTCCTGCTTGGCGGCTCCGTCGGCGTCCTGTTGCGTGTTGGTCTTCGTCTGTCGGATCTTCAAGTCCGCAAAGGCCCGCTTGGCACTGCCGGCGGCGCGGTCGACCGGGACCGGCACGACCGATTCGACTCCCCGCTCCGTGAAATAGATGCCCCCGCCCGCTCCCGCTCCCACGGCCGCCACCACGCAGCCTGTGGCGAGAACGAGCGCGGCACCGGCACCGACTAGCGACCAGTGGCTCATCGGTCTCCTTTCGACTGGCGCGAATATACCCGCGTCGGTGCCCCCCCGGCTACGTCCCGCGCGCCGGTACCGTCCCGATCGCACAGCGGTGCCGCGATACGATGATGGCGACCGCGGAGCCCAGTAGCTCGAGAACCGCCGCGTGAGGGGGATGAACAACGAGGGTAAGTACGAAAGCGTGGTCGCCTGGAGGGAAGGGCCCGGTGGAGGCCACAACCGTCGGCCACGGGTGACGGTCCGTTACGGCGGTGCCAGCCGCTCGCCGTTCCGGTGCTTCGCGAGCAGGCGCTCCGTAAAATCGACCCGCTCCTCCAGTTCCGCGAGTCGCTGGCGCATGTCTTCGACCTCTGTGCGCAGGTCGGCAGCCGCCGGGTCCGCGAGCGGCGTGGCCCGCGGCACTCGGTTCGCGATCGCCAGGCCCAGCGCCCTGAAGGTTTTGCCCACGGAGGCTGCCAGGATGATGATCCCGATCCCGATCGCCCAGCCGTACTCGCCCATTAGCCTCATTATACGCGCGCGATCGCACAGCGGGAACTCGTGAAATCGCGAGCTACGGCCGAATCGTCGCGCCGTTACCCGCCGCGGCGGCAGCGCGTGAGTTCTTCGGGCGCGTCGGCAGGCTCGATTCCGAAGTCCACGAGCGTGAGGAACTCGGCGGCAGCGTCGTCGCAGCGACCGGCCCGCAGCGCCACCACTGCGCGCCACTGGTGGAGCGTCGCCCAGCCCGGGCGCGCTTGGATCGTGAGCGCCAGGAGGCTGTCGGCGAGCGCCACGGGTCCTCGCAGGGCAAACTGCGCCAGGGCGTCCTGCAGCGGAGCTCCGGGGAACGGATGACGGTAGGTGGCGCGGCCGCTGGCCAGCGCCGACTCCAGCTCGCGGCGGGCCTCATCCCAGCGTTCTGCATGGGCGGCAAGCGCCGCGAGGCCCGCCCGCGCAGCCGCCGTGTCCCCGCCGCGTGCCAAGAGCTCCGCGAGTAGGGCGGCGCGACGACAGCGCCTCCGGGTGGCGGGAGCGCGCCAGCAGGCGGGGCAGCGCGCTATCCGCGAATGCGGTGTCGCCCGCGGCGAACCGGGCCCGTGCCACGGGCACCACCCAGACCGGATCGTCGGGCCGCGCCCGCGCGGCCGCTTCAAGGATGGCGAGTTGCGTGGACGCCGTCCGGGGCGCGGTCAGCGCCCGCGCGAGCAGCCCGGGGGAGGTGCCGGGCACCTCGCCCGCCGACACGCCGAGGGCGACCAGCGAATCGAACACATGGGGATCCCAGTCGGCGTCCAAGAACCGGCGTGCCGCGACGAACTCGAGCGCGGGGCGATCGTCCCGATGCACCAGCGTGGCCCGCTCGACGAGCCGTGACGTCCCAGCCTCTCCGAGCAGGCGGCGATCGCCCCCCAGCCACTCGCGACTCAGCCCGCCGAGCTCGGTCGAGGGCGCGACTAAGCGGCCGAGCCAGGCCGGGTCGTAGTGCAGCGGTCGGCCAGAAGCGAGCACCAGCAGGTCGAGGGTCGTCGAGAACCAAACCTCCACGTGCGGGAACACCGTACGGATGTTGCGCACGATCCCCGCGACGACGGGGAGGGGCAATTGGTACAGCTGCACCCATTGGCAAAAAACGCCGTCATCGGCGAGTCGCGATCGAACGATGCGGAAGAATTCCGGCGTGTAGAGCGTGGCAACCCCGGCAACCCACGGATTGGAGGGCTCGGAGGCAATCACATCGAACCGGTCGGGGCGGAGCTGTAAGGCGCTGCGCGCGTCGTCCACCACCGCCGAGACAGTCCTGCGCCCGAGCACCGAGTCGTTCACCGCCCGGAACAGACCGCTCATCGCGAGGACGGCCGGCTCGATTTCCACGACCCGCACCCGCTGCATGCCGGGCACCGCCGCCAGCGCGCGCGTGGTGACGCCGCTTCCGAAGCCGATCACCAGGGCTGACCTCGCACTCGGGCGAGCGGCGGCTGGTGCGAGGCCGAGCATGATCTGAGTGTTCATGTCGGCGCCGTCGGACGCATCCACCTTCCCGTTCACGCGCAGGGTGCGGCCGCTCACTCCGTCCCACACGCTGACGGTGGCATTCCAGCCTTCGCGGTAGGCGAGCTGGCGCTGACCGCGGTGGGCGAGGAACGCCTGGCGGCCCGCCGCATCCAGCGGCTCGCGCGCGTAGATGGTCGGGGCGATGTCGATGAGACGCGTGCTCCACGCGGGGGCGCCGATGGCGACGCCGAGCGCCGCACTCGCCAGCGCGCCGGCGGCGAGCACGCGAAGCTGCAGGGCACGGTGCTCGGCTGAGCCCTCGCGGACGCCCCGGGCTGCGAGCGCAGCGAGGACGAGGGCGGCCACGCCGTTGATCACCACGCCGAGTCGCAGGGTCGTCTTGGTACCGAGCACGCCGACGAAGACGAATCCGGTCAGCACGGCTCCGGCGATGCTGCCCAGGGTGTTGACCGCGTAGGCGCTCCCTACGTCGGCGCCGCGCGCCGCATCCCGCGGGGCCACGAGGTCGGTCAGGAGCGGGAAACTCAGCCCCATACCGACCGCCGGGATCAAGATCGCGCCCCCGACGGCGACACCCAGGAGCAGGAGGCGCGTGGTGGCGTCAAAGCCGGTGTGCTGAAAGACCGCGATGACATAGAGCGGGAGCGCGCTGAAGAAGACGAGCAGTGATGCGGCGCCCGCAGCGGTGATGCCTTGGGCGAGCCCGGCGTCGGCGAGCGGAGCGAAGCTCGGGGAGCGCCAAGCCAGCAGCGCGCTTCCCAACCCGATCCCGAGCAGGAATACGAGCAGCACGAGCGAGAACGCGTACGTCGACGCGCCGACGACCATGACGAGCACACGGGTCCACGCAATCTCGTCGAGCAGGGAGGCAAACGCGGCGACGGCCAGGATCACGAGCGCGACAGTGCGCACGGTCCCCCTTCCGCCCGGCTCGCGGCGCGGCGCCGCGGGGAGGCTCGGGTCGGACCGCTGTGCGAGGGCCAGTGCCGTCACCCCGAGCGCCAGGTTCACCGTGGCCGTGGCCCACAGCGACGCTCGAATCCCCACGTGCTCGATCAGGAAAAACCCGGCGAGCGCCGTACCGACCACGGCGCCCAGCGTGTTGAGGCCGTAGAGGCGGCTGAGGGACGGTCTCAACCGGTCCCGCTCGAGGCCCATGAACGCGCGGGTGAGAGCCGGCAGTGTGCCTCCCATGAGTATCGTGGGAATGAGCAGGACCAGCGCCGCGAGAGAGAAGCGGAGGGCAACGCTCGCGGCACCGCTCAACGCCAGGGCGCCGGCCGTGGCGACGTAGGCCCGGCGCGCAAGGGCGAGGGCGACGGGGGACACGATGCCGAACAGACCGACAGCGATCTCGAGCCAGCCGTACAGTGCCGCGGGCTTGGCATGGCGATCGGCGACTCGCCCGAACAGCCAGGCGCCCAGGCCGAGGCCGCCCATATAGGCGGCTACGACCGTCGTCACGGATTGGATCGTCGAGCCGAACGACTGGTACAGGAGCCGCACCCACAGGAGCTCGTAGACAAGCCCGGTGGCGCCGGAAAGGAAAAAGACAAGGCTGTAGGTGCGTTCGGCCCGAGTGATCATCGAGCGGCCCGGGCCGAGGTCACTCACCGAGGTTACCGCGTGGCGATCGGCGGCGCCGTTCACCGGCGCCCGTACAGGTGCACGATGGCTTTGCCCGGCGCGCCGGTCTGGAGGTTGCGGTAGAAGAAGTCGATCCAACGGATGGTGCGCGCGGCTCCGGGAAGGCTGAGCACGCGGCTGTGGGACTTGCCCTGGAAAGAGAACCGCCCGGCGGGCGAGAAGGTCGCCCCGTCCCCGAAGGTGAACCGCACGTCGAACATCTCCAGGTCGCCGCCTTCGACCACGAGCCGGACGTGCTTGAAGCGATCCTCCCCCGCTGCGCGAAGGACGTCGTGATCCGAGCGGAAGTCTATCTGTCGCGCCCCGAGGTGGACCCATCCCCGCTGCAGATCGGACGGGTGCCACGCACTGCGGGCCGGGGCGCGGCCCGCCAGCGACGCGAAGGCGAGGAGGACGGTCCCGAGGGACCAGAGCTGGGGTCGCGCCATTCGTCTCCGCACGAATATACGCGGCCTGGCGCCTCCCTCGGGGGCATGGGACCCGAGCGGCTGGTATCTGGATCACGGCGCGTCGGGCCGGGCGGTGCGATTTGTACGATATGGAGCAACAGCTGGGCTGGGCGCGGCGTTGGGCGGCCGCGAGACCTAACGATGTTGGAGAGCTGCGCCAGGGGGCCTGGTACCCGGTCGTGGGCCACAGCGGTAGTCACATGGTGCTGGATGTGTTCGGCCGACGCGTCGCGGTATCCCAGGACGCGCTGGAGGTTCGCCCGAAGTGTCCTGACCGCTTTACAGTGGTGTACCGGACCCGAGGCGACCCCAACCCGGCACGGGGGACGGCCGCCGACCTCGGGGCGCGCTATGCCGTGTGCCCGAGG